>ERZ724526.131-NODE-131-length-41538-cov-13.176458_pt1 | contig 41538 bp, 37 predicted proteins | sample MGYA00376059_ERZ724526 | MGnify/ENA primary metagenome ERZ724526 (study PRJEB28724, sample SAMN07190883) | activated sludge metagenome | isolation source: activated sludge of sewage treatment plant in Hong Hong | place: Hong Kong | collected 2016-03-17 ...
AGTAGGTCACTGCCTTTTTTTAAAAGTCTTTAAGAGCAATCTTAAGGACTTTTTTTATTTATACCTATAGCAATGATTTTCCTGAAGAAAATCATTGCGGTTAGTTAAGCCCCTCAGTGTGACCGATGCGGTCCCTACATTTTTTCCTGTGGAAAAAATATAGGGATCAAATGCACAGTGTGCATTTGAAGCGAAGGAACCGCGGTCCTCCGTGACCGCGGCGACGAGAAAGCGCGGTGCGAGGGAAAAGCGTCACTGCCATTTTACAACAACAAATTCAAAACAGAAGTAGATAGTGAGCTTTTGAAGCGAGATGAGCAGCGTTAAAAAAAAGCCCAGTGGGCTTTTTTAGCTGTGAACTGCGACATCCTTGTCGCAGCAACAACAAATCCATAAAGAAGATGACCATGGCTTGATAGTTAAATGGTGCTAGGAAAAATTGTCACTGCCTTTCTTATCATTACAGGGTTAAGGCGAAGCGCCTAGCGTTCAGCGCCTAGCGTAAGGTTTTCACCACTCCGCCGCTCCCTTGTCCCTATGCCGCAGCAGCGGTGTAGAGAGCGCTCTCCGCTCCGCCGCTTTGCCCTCTCCATTGTTTGAAAGGGAAGTAATGAAAAAAATTACAGTTACTGGGTGATGGCGAAGCGCCTAGCGTAAGGTTTTCACCGCTCTGCCGCTCACTTGTCCCTATGCCGCAGCAGCGGTGTAGGGAGCGCTCCGCGCCTCCGATAAAATCTTATCACTTAAATCTCAAAAACTCAATCATGTATTGTTTTTGCGCCACACAACTTTTTTCTTCAAATGGAGCCTCCATATAGTTGACTAGAAAATTGCCCAGGATGGTGCGATATTCTTTCCCTTCCAATACTTGGATAACCTGTTCGGCTTCTATTTGTTTTTGAATATGAATGAAAGTGTTGAGATCATAACACTGGTAACGTATGTAGTTAAGGTTTGCTTTCGATTGTACCATGTATTCCTTATAGGGAAAGCACTTGCCATCCCCCTCCCATACACATCTTCCATAATAAAATCCCAGTGAATCTTCTCCTGCCTTTTCAAATGTCAGTTTAATGTAGTTTAGAGATGGCAAATAATCCAGATAGGAAAGAGTAGTTTTTAATTTTTCCAAATCAAGAGAATCGCATTGTGCAAAACCTTCTGTTACCGCAAAACACATAATAAATAACACAAACCATTTTACCATTTGGAACTATTTTAAAATCAATATTTTTCTCTGAATTAGCTCAAAATTCGAAAAATTATTCCACTAAAGCCCGGGTTCTGGTATATTTTATTTTAATTTTGATCAAATTTTTAATGTGAAACCCAATTTTTATCTTTTCGAAAAGACCGCTCTTACCCTCAAAACCCTGGCCATCAGCATCATTTTGGCAGGACTTTCCACAAGTGCTTTTTCACAAGGCAGCTATACTTCGCTGGGTGTAGGATACAACATTGCCGATTTTACCATGTCAGGCTTTTCTGACCTCCTGGATCAAATCAATGCCGCCAATCCCGGATTAACAAAATCTTTTTCGGATGACCACAATTACAGCGGCTTTCACCTGCACATGGGTTTTGGCAATAAAAAGTCGTGCTTTACCATTGAATATGCACGATACAATAAAACGCATACGGCTGAAGGAGTTTTGACAATGATCAGTCCCAATATTGCTACTTATTCTATTGGTGCACACCACAACTTTTTTACATTTCAATACCAACTTTTCCCCATTCGTTTTATTGGCCTCGGCGCCCATTTTGGCTATGGCTATTCAACTTTTAAAAATGAACAAAAGGATTTGTTTTTCGGAGAAGTCAATGCTACAGTTGATAAAAAAGGTGGGGGAGTATATGGCATCAATGCAGCCTTTTTGGTACCATTGGGTACAGGGGCTCAAATCAGGGTGCAGCCCGCTTATTCTATCGCTGTTTATAAAATGGATATGGACAACCTGCCTGTCATTTACCTCGGCCCCAATCACAATGCGCCAACAGAGTCCAAAATCAAAGGACTTTCTATCGAGGCTAGTTTTGACATCAAGTTTTAATGAGGATAAGGGTTTTTATCAGTATTAAATACAGTTAAAATTTGAAATTCAAAACAGATGCAATGGATTGACTATCCTCTAATATAAGTTAGACTTATATGGATATCTATTTTTGTTTAAATGAAAGCCATTATGGCATTAAAACTATTTTCTTAATAAGTTCTCAGTTTATCGGAATAATCATTAAATCACATTATTAATTATTAACCTAAATTGGGACAAAATATGAAATTATAATTGTAAACTATTAACAAACGACAAATATTATATTACATTTGTTATAAAACATGAAAAAGTACTTCAAACTTCAAACTTTAGTTTGGGTTAATTTCACCCTCTTTCTTATCCTTATGTCGTGCTCTGAAAATGTTGAAATACCTGAATCCCAACAAATATATTCCTACCCTAGAACAGAGATTGTATGTGGCTGTAGTGTAACTGTTCTTGACAATTGTTGCGTTCGTTTATCATGCGATTTGGATGGAGTTTATTATTCCATTGGGGTAGATGGTTGCGGAGGATTATTAGGTCATAATTATGGTGTGTTAACTGGTGGAGCACCTGGAGTTGATATCTGCTCGCCCTGTGGAGGAAATGTTATAGTCAGAACATGGGCAGCAGGGGGCAGATGCGATGATTTTGATACATGGGATATCTCTGTTGTGGATTGTGAAAAGGAACTTTGCTGTCAATGAAATTTTTACATATTTTTTGCTTACTCCTGCTCTTTTGTTCTGCACAAGCACAGTGTCCAGACAATAATATAGTATTTCATAATCAAGCAATGATTGATAGCTTTCCCATCAAGTTTCCTAATTGCAAAAATTTGGGACCCATTGGATTTTCTATTAGAGAAAGTGAGCAAGGAAATATCACAAGCCTGTTGCCATTTCAGCAACTTATAGGAACACAGGAATGCGAATTATTTATCATTGCAAACAAAAAACTTACTTCTCTTGCTGGGTTAGACAACATTGATAGCATAAAGAATGGCGTTCTCATTCAAAACAATTCTATAAAGGACATCAACGCGCTAACTAAATTAAAATATTGCAAATGGGGTCTTACAATAGAAGAAGACAGCTTGGTTAATTTGTCTGGCCTTGAAAATCTGAACTATGCTTTTCAAGTTTCACTTCAAAGTAAAAATACTGGTAAAATTTCCTTAAAACCGCTTTCAGGGTTGAGAGAGGCTTCAAATCTAATCTTTTCAGGGAATTATATTTTTGAAAAATTGAGGCTAAAATATGTTAAAAATCTTACTATACGCTCCAACGACTTTATTGAAAATCTAAATGGTATTTTTATAGATAGTCTGGTAGAAAATCTTACTCTATTCTTGAGAAGAGACTTTTCGTTCGAAGGTCAAAATAGACCCTCGCTTATAAATAATATTTCTATAAATGGTGACAAAATACATAAGCTATCTTTTAAAGGAATCGAGAGTTACAATCGTATAAAAAATGTTTATTTATTTGATTTCGATTCATTTTCTAATGAGGCGAGCCTAGAGAGTGTGGTTATCACCAATGGGCTGCATGTGGAAAACATTAAAAATTATCCAAAAAATTTTCTTTCAACCTTTTTGTACCCGGATTCTATTAATCTTATTGGCTTGGTCAGCTTAGATTCTCTCATCAATTTAAAGGGCTTGGAAAATGTAAAAGAATTAAGTGGGTTAAGACTTTCGGATAATGTAAACCTGAAAAATATCGATGCTTTGTTAAATGTTAAATCAGCAAATGTTTTTGCCCATGTTTATATCCCCAATAAGCAGTATTATTTAATGATTGACAAGAATCCAATGTTAAATTATTGTCAGATTCCATTTATTTGTGATATATTAAATAAAGCCCCAAGCTCTAAAGTATTTATAAATCAAAATGATGAACTGTGTGAAGATAAAGACGCAGTGATAAAACTATGTAAGGTTACCATGGTAACAGAGACAGAAAAAGGAGAGAAAGGGGGGATCTACCCCAATCCTATTAAACCTGGTAACCAAATCTTTACTCATTCTTCTGAACGCGTTGTTCAATGGTCTATTTTTGATTTAACTGGAAATCAAATCATTTCCTCATTACAGGAACCTATTACCATACCCAATACCATTAAGCCCGGCGTATACATTTTAGAAACAAAAACTAGCAAAAATTCAGCTAGTTTTAAATTATGGATCTATTGAAAGAACTGGTAAGTTTTAGTTCAGACTTTCACCCTTTTAACTAAGGTTTTTGTTTCACCCATTTTACAACTTTTGTTTTACCTGTTGCTGATTGAAGAGTTATTGTATAAACACCGTCAGGCAAGTCACTAGTATCTAATTCAATTCCATTTGGGATTATTGTTTTGGCAGGTGCAAGAACAGTTCCATTTAAATTAGAAATATTTAAAAATTCCCAATGATCTGAATGCAGTACTGTGATAATTGAATAGGTAGGATTGGGGAAAAGTTTGAATTTATTAAGAACATCATTTGTAGTAGTAAAAACGTTGGTTTCCCCTTTTGTGGGTAAGCTTAATTTTCCAACCAAAGCCCCCCCATCCGGATATCGGCCATAAGCAACATTCGTTTGACTTAGTCCAAATCTTACAGTATCAATAGGAGCAAAATAATTGTCGGCATTGTCAAAAATACCGATGAATTCTCCGTCTTTACTCAACTTAAAATTAGCATGTCCAGATCCCTGTGATCCATCCTCATCAGCCCAAAAACTTACCCATGATTTGGCAGGTAAGGTGATATCCGGCATCAACCATTTATCCGGCTTTTGCAGATTGTCTGAAAGGTAGTACTGACCCAAATAGATGTCTTCCTCACCGCCATTGTAAATTTCAATCCAGTCTTCTGCTTCACCGGCTTCATCTTTGATGTCGGTATTGTCTGCCATCCATTCATTGATGAATAAGGGTGGTACTTCATTGTAGCCAACACTGTATTCAAATTGTCCACACACCGGCCATATTCCCTGTTTTCCTGTTTCATCGGTGGCCTTCATTTTGTAATAAAATGTGCCCGGCTGCGACCCCGACCATGTGAAATGATACCGGTGGTCGTCAGCAACCTCATCACCACCCAGACCATTGTCAGATATAGCTACGGTTTGCCAGTTTTCGTTCTCAAACTTATAATCCAATTGTACCACCACATGACTTGACGAATTGGCTTCAAAACTCAAGTCCAGTTTTCCGTTGAGGTAGGATATATGACGATTGCCAAAATATGGAACGATGGCTGTATTCTGTAGCTGTGATTTGGCAGAGGTCAATCTTTTATTAAAATATTCACGGATGCCATATTTAACATGCCGATCATTCATCTGGTCAAAGCTGGCAATGAAGTCATCATAGTCAAATCCATAATCAAGTCCGGAATAGACATCGCTGCCTCGATAGGGCTTGATCCGGTCTCTGATTTTATATGCAAGCTGCATGATGCTGTCTTCTTTCATAAATGTTTCCAGCCAGGTTTTGATATGATAACCATACCTGTTTTTGTATGCTGGTACAGAAAGCAAATTGTAAAACAATGGCCGCTCATCCTTGGGCTCAGCCCATGAGTAAATGTTCTTATTTGCCCAGTCTTCCCCAAACCAATCGATGCCCATAGTATTGTCTACATCGTACGACAACAGCTGCACACGCACATCGTCAGTGGGTATATAAACATAGGCATTGTTTTTATTGAAGGTAGGATTATCCCAATGCCCTACCAACACTTCCATGGCCATCGTTTTGAGATAGTTGTCTACTTCAAATTTTTCTTCCAGCATACACCGATAATTGGTATTGTCTTTCAAACCCAGGACCCTGATGAATTCTATTAAATCATAATAATTGGCTCCATCCTTGTGGTTTTGGGGTTCATAGACCGTAGCTGGATAAGAATTGGGATTGCTGCCCCGATATATAAAATCACTGCCGTATAAGCATTTAAAAATTTGGCCATCTCCATTCTGCCCCCGACTTTGAAAATAATCATTGTCTATGTGCTCTACATTGAGGTAGATGCCCATGTATTCATTGTTAATATATAGCCTTACATGATTGGCGCGAGGTACTTCCAGACCTGCCTTTCGCATTAGGTCCCATACAATTTTGGCCCGTGACAACGATGGATCATTGTGCTCACCATTGAGATTCATGTCGGACAAACCATAAAATTTTCCGCTGCCGTAATGATTGAATTTTATCTTGAATGATTTTTTCGCAGAATGGCGCGAAGTATTTCCCCTAAGCCTGAATCCAATATTTTTTACAGTATCCTTTTTCACTCCATTGTCCCAGACAAAGTTTGCTGGATATTCGTGGTCCTTTTCAACATTGGAAGGAAGTAGAAGGGAACGCAGGGAATCAGGATCTATTGTAATGTCAATCCTGGATACAACGAGATCATTAAAAACAGCATTGTATTCAGGTAATTTCTGACTATGCAGTGAAGTGAAATGCCCTATCATAAGTAAAAGAAGCCAACTGTATTTTGCTACAGCCGGCTTCTTTCGATCGCATTTTGTTATATGTCCGAAGATAATTCCATTTTTAAAATCTCCGAAAACATCCCGAACATACATTTTATACATAATTATGTTTATTGTTTAACTACTTTTCTTATTACACTATTCCCATTTTCATCAAATACCTGCAAGAAATATAGACCTGCAATTAATTGATTGGTTGAAATCAGGACTGTATTGCTTTTCACCACCTGAGTGGACATCCATCTTCCATCTGCATGAACCAAAACATATTGTGAAATGGGCTTGTCAAAAGTTATCGTCAGTTCAGAAGTAAATGGGTTGGGAGATACTATCAATGCTTGGAACAGCGGATTGGCAGTAGAACTAATAAAATCAGACCCGTCGCAATCTTCATCGATTCCATTGTTGGCAATATCTACAGCATTAGGGTTGATACCTGCATTGTTATCATCACAGTCAAGATCAGAATTAAATCCATCACCGTCTACATCAATAATCAAGGCAATGCCGTCACAATCTTCATCAATATCATTATTGGGTATTTCAGTTACACCGGGATTAATGGAAGCTATACTATCATTACAGTCGACGTCCGAATTGAATCCATCACCGTCAAAGTCTATGATTAAAGCGATGCCGTCACAATCTTCGTCAATGTCATTATTGGCAATTTCGGTGGCAGCCGGATTTATAGCAGCTACATTGTCATTGCAATCGACATCAGAATTGTAACCGTCGCCATCAACATCTATGATGAGTGCTACACCATCGCAGTCTTCATCAATATTGTTATTGGCTATTTCAGTAGCACCCGGATTGATCGTAGCATTGTCATCATCACAATCTACATTAGCTGCATAGCCATCACCGTCGTTGTCAATCGTAACAAAATTGCCAAGTTTGATATCATCTATGAGAAAGTAACTCACTCCTCCTCCCTGGAAGTAATTAATATCTCCATTTACGATGATAAAAGTTAACATGGTGTCTGTCTCTATCTCAGGATGATTAATAACAAATGGCAGTGTCACTGTAGTATAAGAAGTGTCGTCTGAATTGCTCACAATTGTATGGAAGATGTAACCTGGCAGTGCATCCAGATCTGCCTGATCACCCGGTACTGAGGTTACCGATGTGTCAATAACCATGAGAAAGCCGAGTGTGTCACTTCCCGTTCCTATATGTTTATAGCTAAACTGTGCCATTGCCGGTTTTTCTGTACATGAATTTACCGTGTATAGATCAGCGACACTAAAGTTGGCATCACCTCCTATACGAAGTGCACTTTCACCCCTGAAGGCGTCGAAGCTCCTGGAAACACCAAAGCCAATCCCCCAGAAAGCATTGTACTCTTCTGTTCCCGGCTCAAGAAAAAAGCCACCTGCAAAAGCCATGGTAATAAATCTGAACAAGGGAATATGATTATCAGGCAAAAAGATAGGATTGCTGGGCTCTTCTCCCGGTTCAAAATAAATACTTGTGGCATCATACCAGTCCTCGAAACCCTGGTTGACATACTGACAGTCAACCTGTGCCTTTGATGACAAAGGAATCAGCAATAATAAAAGGAATGCATAAATACTTTTCATATGGTTGATTTAAATTAATTAATAATCTCAATTACAATGTCCCCCTCAATGCCTGCTCTCTCTCGATGGCTTCAAACAAGGCCTTAAAATTGCCTTTGCCAAAAGATACTGCACCCTTGCGCTGTATGATTTCGTAAAACACTGTGGGCCTGTCCTGAACCGGCTTGGTAAATATTTGCAGCAAATACCCTTCATCGTCTCTGTCTACCAGAATGTTGAGGTTTTTGAGCGACTCAATGTCTTCGTCAATGGAACCTACTCTTTCAATTAAGTCTTCGTAATAATTGTCCGGGACATACAAAAACTCTACCCCATTATTCCGCAAAGCACTTACAGTTTCCAATATGTTGTCTGTTGCCACGGCAATGTGTTGTACTCCTGCCCCTTTATAAAATTCTATGTATTCTTCAATCTGCGATTTTTTAATTCCATTGGCAGGTTCGTTGATGGGAAATTTGATGTACCCATTGCCATTGCTCACCACCTTACTCATTAGAGCTGTGTACTTGGTAGAAATATCCTTGTCATCAAATGTGATCAACAATTTAAAGCCAAGTACATCCTGGTAAAATTTCACCCATTTGTTCATATCACCTAACTCTACATTGCCTACACAATGATCCACATATTTCAAGCCTATGCTTTTAACCGGAGCTTCACTCTTTTTAGCAACGAAGCCGGGCATAAAGGCACCATTGTATTGTGTTCTTTCTACCAGGGTATGAATGGTTTCACCATAGGTTTTGATGGCCGCTAGCTTGATTTCTCCATATTCATCCTGCATGGTATAAGGCTCAAATGCAGAATCAGCTCCCCGGGCCATTGCTTTTTCGTAGGCTTCGGCAGCATTATCAACCCACAGTGCCAATACTTTTACACCATCACCATGTTTGGCAACATGTCTTGCAATTTCATGATCATCCTTTAATGTGGAAGTAAGCACCAGTCTGATTTTGCCTTGTTGCAACACATACGATGCTACGTCTCTGCTTCCGGTTTCAGGGCCTTTATAAGCAATCAGTTCGTAACCAAAACAGTGTTGATAATAAAGAGCCGATTGTTTTGCGTTGCCCACATAAAATTCTATGTGGTCGGTGCCGTTGATCGGAAATGTATCGTTGTTGGTATGCGTTGAAGATTTGATTTGTGTTTCCATTTTGATATAGTTGTATTGTTTATTAATGTACCCAGCTATATGGGTAGTTTTTGTCTTCTATCATTAAGGCATGGTCTGTGAGTGATAGTGGTTTAAAGGTATCCACCATTACAGCTAGTTCTTTGGTCTCTTTGGCTCCAATACTTTTTTCAACCGTGCCGGGGTGAGGGCCATGCGGAATGCCCCCCGGATGCAGCGTTATCTGACCTTTTTCCACACTCTTTCTGCTCATAAAGTCCCCATCTACATAGTACAACACTTCATCACTGTCGATGTTGCTGTGGTTGTAAGGAGCTGGTATGGCCATTGGGTGGTAATCATACAACCTGGGTACAAACGAACAAACTACAAAACCACGGGTCTGAAAAGTTTGATGCACCGGAGGTGGTTGGTGTACCCTTCCGGTAATGGGCTCAAAATCATGGATGGAAAAGGCATAAGGATAAACATAACCGTCCCAGCCCACTACATCAAAAGGGTGCGATTTATAGTGGTACGGATACATCTGATCCTGCTTTTTGATGTAAAGCAAAAAGTCTCCTTTTTCGTCAATGGCATGCAGGTCTTGAGGTTTGCGGATGTCGCGTTCGCAAAATGGAGAATGCTCCATCAGCTGACCAAATTCATTGCGATATCTCCTGGGAGTAATAACCGCACTTACAGATTCTACAATAAACAAACGGTTTTGACTTGTGGTAAACTCCATTTGATAAATGGTACCACGCGGGATGACAAGGTAATCTCCGTATTCAAAAGGCAGGTTGCCATACATGGTCTTGAGGGTGCCGCTTCCTTCATGGATAAATAGGATCTCATCTGCATCGGCATTTTTATAAAAGTACTTTTCTGTACTTTCCATGGGTGCTGCCAAAATGATTTTGCAATCGTTGTTGACAAGCACCGGTTTTCTGCTCTCCAGATAATCGCCAACAGGTGCAATGTCAAAACCCTTGAGACTTCTGTGTGAAAGCTGTTTGTTGAGTACCACATTGGGGCTCACATCTACCGGATCGGCAATCTGGATGATTTGAGTAGGCGGCTGGTTGTGGTAAAGCAGTGAATAATTGTCGCTAAATCCTTCTGTAGAGAACAATTGTTCGCTATAGAGAGAGCCATCTTCTTTTCTGAATTGGGTATGCCTTTTCTTCGGCAAATTGCCCAAACTGTAATAATGCATAATCGTAGAAAAATTTCAGCCTAAATTTAAGACAATCTGCCAAGACCACTGCTATGATTTTGATCGCTCTACCTAAATTAAATGACTGTTTTGTCCTTGATTCTACATCTTTTTTCTCCTCCGACTGCCCCAACAATTTAACCCCGGGATAAGATTTTGCATTTTTCATAGTTTTGAATATGTAATAAACTATATATCAACAAAGTAACTGGTATTATATTTTTTAATAATGTTAAAATTCTCGTAAAATAGCTTGTCTAGGAATTTTCTTAGTGCTTACTTTGCATTATTATTCGGAAGGGGGCATTTAAACGCCTTCCGGCTAAAATTTTTTAAATCAAAAAAAACAAATTAGAATGTCTGACATTGCAGAAAAAGTAAAAAAGATCATTATTGACCGCTTGGGTGTTGATGAATCTGAAGTAACGCCTGAAGCAAGTTTTACCAATGACCTGGGAGCTGACTCACTGGATACAGTTGAGTTGATCATGGAATTTGAAAAAGAATTTGACATATCCATTCCAGACGAAGAAGCAGAAAAGATTCAAACAGTTGGCCAAGCCATCTCTTACGTAGAATCTCAGAAGGCTTAATTCAGGAAGAGAACCCATAAAAGGACCGCACTTTCATTGAAGTGCGGTTTTTTTATTTAAAAAATCAGCTTGATTTCTCCATTGACAAAACCCGTAACCTCGCTGTTTTGCCCGATCAACAGTTTTCCCAGCTCGTCAATACCCAGGATGGTTCCCGATTGAATCGTAGTTTCATTGATTTTTTGAAATTTCACTTCCTGCCTCCAACCCAACATTTTTTGCTGGTACATGCTGCTCAACCTTGTAAAATCTCTGGTCTTTAAAACGTGATTGTAGTCATCCTCCATTCTTTTCAATAAGGATTGGAGCACAATCGACAGGTTAAATGATTTTTGGGATGCCAGGGCCAGCGATGTGGGATTGGTTAGAAGAGGGTCAAAAACAAGTTGGTTGACATTCAGTCCGATGCCAACTACTGCTGCAGACCATTTCATACCCATCATTTGATTGACAATGAGCATGCCGGCAAGTTTATGGTGGCCAAGATAGATGTCGTTGGGCCATTTGATAAGGGTTTTTAGTCCGGTGAGTTGGTCGATTGCTTCTGAAACCGATACAGCCACCATCATGCTTAGGTAAAATTGTTCGGTAGGAACCAAAAAAGTAGGATAGAGGATGATTGAAAAACTTAGGTTTTCTCCGGCATTTGAAAGCCATTTTCTGTCAAATTGTCCTTTTCCATGGGTCTGAAAGTCTGCAGAAATGACAGTTCCATCCATTGGACTGCTTTTTGATAGTAGATTCTGGGCGAAAGTATTGGTAGAGTCAATCGTCTCAAAATGAAGATGATTTTTACCAAAAGATGTGTAAGCCGTCAACATTTTGTAAATTTGATACACTTTTCATAAAGACAAAAATATTTTTTTTGAGTAAAAGACAAACGGTAGCCGTAAAATTACGCGCTGAAGACCAAACCCTCAACAACCTGATCATCGACGCAATTCAGGACATCAAAGGTAAAAACATTGTAAAATTGGATTTGAGGCACATAGACGATGCCCCTGCCGATTTTTTTATCATCTGTGAAGGTGATTCCACTACACAGATCAAGGCCATTAGCCTAAACGTTGAAAAAAGATGCCGCGAAGAACTGGGTCTCAAATCCATCCATGTGGAAGGACTTTTGGGGGCAAAATGGGTTCTGGTAGACTTTTTCAACACGGTTGTACACGTATTTTATCCTGAAACCAGAGAATATTACGACCTTGAAGACCTGTGGAGCGACGCTGAGGTAACCAGCTATAAAGATGTTTAAAGAACTTCTTTGGCTGAAATAGGTTTATAAATAAATAAAAATCAGATTAACGATTAGATGGAGAACAACGAGAACAACGGACCTAAAAAGTTCAACCTCAATTCATATTGGATTTACGGAATTTTTATCCTGCTGATTATTGCCATCAATCTTTCGGTCATGGTCAATACAAAGACTACGGTCATCAGCTTAGGTAAGTTTGAAGAAATGGCCCGAAACGGAGAGATTGAAAAGGTAGAAGTGGTCAACAGGAACAATGTGAATGTTTTTGTCAAAAAAGAGGTGCTTGAAAAGAAATACCCTGAATTCAAGAAATCAAGGATCATCGACCAGCAGCCCCATTTTACTTTTGAAATTGGTGCCATCGAAGGTTTTGGATCCAAAATAGAAGAGTTGAAAAAAGAAGGGGTCGCTATTGATCCAAAGTACATTACCCGTACCAACTGGCTCACCCCTATTTTGGGTTATTTACTTCCCTTTGTTTTCCTCATAGCCATCTGGCTTTTCATCATGAGAAGGGTGAGTGGTGGACCGGGAGGCCCTGGAGGGCAAATATTCAACATTGGCAAATCAAAAGCCACCCTCTTTGATTCCAAAGATTCGAAGGTGAATGTCACTTTTGCCGATGTAGCTGGCCTGGATGAGGCGAAAGAAGAGGTAGTGGAAGTGGTAGATTTCTTGAAAAATCCTAAAAAATACACTGCCCTGGGTGGAAAAATTCCAAAAGGTGTATTACTGGTTGGCCCTCCGGGTACCGGTAAAACCTTGTTGGCAAAGGCTGTAGCTGGAGAAGCAGGGGTGCCTTTTTTCTCCATATCAGGTTCCGACTTTGTGGAGATGTTTGTAGGTGTAGGAGCTTCGAGAGTGCGTGATTTGTTCAAGCAAGCCAGAGACAAGGCACCTTGTATTGTTTTTATTGATGAGATTGATGCCATCGGTAGAGCCAGGGGCAGAAATGCCATGCAGGGAGGAAATGACGAGAGAGAAAACACCCTCAACCAGCTGCTTGTGGAAATGGACGGTTTCAGCACAGACAAAGGAGTGATCCTCATGGCGGCTACCAACAGACCCGACATTCTGGATTCCGCCCTGATGAGACCGGGTCGTTTTGACCGACAAATTTCAATCGACAGACCTGATTTGAAAGGCAGGGATGCCATCTTCAAAGTTCATCTCAAGACAATTAAAGTGGATTCGGAAGTTACTTCTTTTGCACTAGCCGAAATGACACCAGGATTTGCCGGTGCCGAAATTGCCAATGTTTGTAATGAAGCAGCCCTCGTTGCCGCCCGCCGAAATAAGAGCGCGGTGTCAATGGACGATTTCAATTTTGCACTCGACAGGGTGATAGGAGGTCTGGAGAAGAAAAACAAGCTCATTGCACCCAAGGAGAAAGAAATCATTGCCTACCACGAAGCAGGCCACGCCATTTGCGGTTGGTATCTTGAATATGCCAGCCCACTGGTAAAAGTGACCATAGTGCCCAGAGGCGTAGGCACACTGGGCTTTGCACAATACCTTCCTAAAGAAGAGTACATCACACGAACAGAACAACTCCTGGACAGGATGTGTATGACCATGGGGGGGCGTGCCGCTGAAAAAATAGTATTCAACAAGATATCCACTGGAGCACAAAACGACCTTGATCAGGTTACCAAGATGGCTTACAGCATGGTATCAGTTTTTGGTATGAATGAGAAAGTTGGTAATGTTTCATTTTACGGCCTATCTAATGAAAGCTACCAAAAACCCTATTCAGATGAAACCGCAAGATTGATGGACGATGAGGTGCGAAGCCTGATAGACAGTCAATATGAGCGTGCCAAAAACCTATTAACAGAAAAACGCCACGAGCTCAACTTGCTTGCACAGACGTTACTTGAGAAAGAGGTCTTGCACAAGTCGGATCTGGAAAGGCTGATAGGCAAACGCCCTTTTGCAGAGGAGGAGAAGTTTGAACACGCACATGTAAGTGAAGCACCTTCAACTGTCGCCCATGATGCAGCTGCAAGCGATGGCAGCGATGCCAATGGTGTAGCTTAAAATGTGGGTATATAACTTTTGCACAAGTTTTACGTTTTAGCAGAAAACAAGCCGATGAAACTTTTTCTTGTCTTTGGCCTTAGCATGATGTGCTTACTTTCTACCGCGCAGGTCAAAGATACATTGCCATCCAATGGCAAAGGGGATGTTCAAACCAAAGTTACCGTTGATGGCAGGGTCTATCCGGCCATCATCACAGAGCAGGGCGATACCATGATATTGGTGGACATAGACGATATCAGTGTAACCTCCCTGCGCAAGTTTGCCAACGACGAAGAGTATAAAAAATACCAGAAATTCAGGCGGTACGCTGCTACGGTTTTTCCTTATGCCAAGGAGGCCATCCGCATTTTCAGGGAGACAGAATATGCATCGCAACACTTATCTAAAAAGGAACGTAAGAAGCGACTCAAAGAGCTTGATGAACAGCTGACCGCCGAGTTTGAAGAACCCCTCAAGGGGTTAACCAAATTGCAGGGTAAGATCATGATCAAAATGATTGAAAAAGAGCTCAATCAGAATATGTACGATCTTATCAAGGGGGTAAAGGGAGGCTTTACAGCTTTTTACTGGCACCACTTCAGCAAACTCTACAGCTACGACCTCAAAGAGGGTTATCATGTTGGTGATTACCCCATCCTTGATGCTGTGTTGAATGACTTTGATGTATCGTACAGAATAGAAAATGAGAGCAGCCTCAAGTATTACAACCTTTCTGAGTTGCGAAAAAAATAAGCCTGCTTCCAAATGTAGGACACATCTGTAAAATGGTGTAGGGATTCCTTATCTTTGTAGCAGGAGAAACAAAATTTATGAAGGTTACAGATTATTTCGAAAAATCACCGGATCATACCCATATTTCATTTGAAGTTTTGCCCCCATTAAAGGGTGGTAGTATGCAGGATATCTTTGATACCCTTGATCCGCTGATGGAGTTTAAACCTCCTTTTATTGATGTGACCTACCACCGCGAAGAATACATCTACAATAAGAGAGAAAGTGGTTATTACGAAAAGATAGCCATACGAAAAAGACCGGGAACTGTTGGTATTTGTGCTTCCATCATGCACAGATATGGTGTAGATGCAGTTCCTCATTTGATTTGTGGTGGTTTTTCGGTGGAAGAAACAGAAAATGCACTGATCGACCTCAATTTTTTGGGTATCAACAATGTGTTGGCATTGAGAGGTGATGCCCGCCAGTTTGAAGATAAATTTATACCTGAGCCCAATGGCCACAAGTATGCAGTGGAATTGGTGAGACAGATCAACAACATGAATCATGGGGTGTACCTCGATTCTAATATTGAAAAAGCATCCAGCACCGATTTTTGCATTGGCATTGCCGGCTATCCTGAAAAACATTTTGAATCGCCCAATCTGGATATGGACATTCAATTTACGTTGGAAAAAGTCAAAGCCGGTGCCAGTTACATCGTGACACAGATGTTTTTTGACAACGATAATTTTTTCAAGTACGTAGATGCCTGCAGGGCGGCAGGTATCAATGTTCCCATTGTTCCGGGATTGAAGCCAATAACACGAAAATACCAGCTCAATTCTATTCCCCGAAAATTTTTCATCAACATGCCGGAGGCGCTGGTCAAAGAAATGATGCAGGCAGATGAAAAACACATCAAAACCATAGGGGAAGAATGGTGCATTCAACAATCAAAAGAACTCAAAGCAAGGGGTGTGCCCTGTATTCACTACTACACCATGGGTGATGCCAAAACCACATACAAAATAGCATCTTCAATATAATGAAGCCATTGGGTGCATGGTTTGCATCAGTAGGCATCATTGCAGCTACCTGGTGGCTATTGATGGAAGCCCGTTCCTTTTTACCTGTGCCGGCCGCTGAAGGCAATACTTTAACCATTGTACTTATAGATGGCATGTCGTCCTCTATATTCAACGATGAATTGCGTCTTGGCAAATTACCCGTGCTTTCACAGTTGATCAAAAAATCACTTTATGTTGAAAATGGCATCAGTGCCTTTCCTACCATGACTGGCTATGGCTTTTATCCATTCATTACAGGTATAGATGCAAGCGAAAGTGGTACATATGGCCTTAGGTGGTTTGACAAAGAGAGAAACAAAGGGCAATTGCGTAATTACGTAGGTCGTACCAACGTGCAAATGAATCACGACCTTCATCCAGAACCTAAAACATTTTTTGAACTTGCGGGAGCAGATTATACAGCCTCAGTAAACACGTATATGAACAGGGGTGTCAAAGAGAGCGTTAAAACCGGCTTTGCTCATACCACTGCCAAATACGAGGGCAAAACCTGGTTGACCTATCTTTCAAAACTTCCCTGGGTAGGCAGAAATTGGATTAAAAATCATTTTCAGCACGAAACCGCCGTAACCGACATTGCGTTGGAGCAATTGAAAAAGAAACCCAAGATCCAGTGGATCACTTATGCTTCACCAGATGCTTACAATCACATCAATGGCACACATGATCATTACAGATTACTTTTGCGTCACATCGATTACGAGATTGGAAGATTGCTTGCAGTATTGTCTACCAAGCCCCATAAACGCCGGGCATTTGCTGTAATATCAGATCATGGCATCAGGGATGTCAATCAAAATCTCGACCTATGTTTACAGCTTCAAAAGAGCACCGGACTTAGCATAGACAGGGGCAAATCTGCGATTTTGTATTCTACAGATATGACCACAACGCAGGCAGATTTGAAGGATCTGGAAGCCTATCTGGTGATCAATGGCAATCTATCGGCTTACATTTATATGTTGGGTGAAAACAAGGAAAAGCTTGGAGCAGCACAATTGGAAAAGCTGCCATTAAAAAATGGGCGAACAATAAATTTGCCAAGTACGCTTGTAAACACGGAGGGTATAGAATTGTGCCTTTACTGGGATCAAAAAAACAAAGAAGTAGTGGTACTGCACAAAAGGGGAAAATCCAGAATTGCTGCCACAGATACTACTTTTAAATATACCGTTGTTGAGGGAGAGGATCCGTTGGGGTATCAAAAAGACGGCTCAATGGATGACATGGTAAATCAAGGGCATTACCCAAAAGATATGTGGTTGCAAAACTCTATTGCATCAAAGTATCCCGATGCTTTGTTTCGTTTTTACAATCTTATGAGTAAAGAAAAATCCGGTGATTTGCTGGTGACTGCCGCTGAAGGATACGACCTGGCAAAAGACTACGAAGCCGTGGTGTCAAATTACAAGGGAGGACACGGCGATGCTGGCAGCGATATCATTTTGGTGCCATATATTTATTACGAGCCCAATAAGCCGGCCAGTAGGGCAACCTTCATGCGGGCTGAACAATTGGGGATCAAATTCAAAGCATATCTTTTTGGCAAAAAAGATCAGTTGCCCATGATCAGTCGGTAGGGATTTTCCCACGCGTCAAACTTTGCCAGATCGTATTTTTCGATCTTGGTGATCAGTTTTTGGGCATAACGCTGATCCGTAGCATAACCACAATTTTTCAAGCCAGAGGCCCATGCTTTATAGTCTGTATGATCATAATTAAACAGAGGTAAGTAATGGGTAGTAGACATCAAAAAATTGGAGTGGTCAACATAGGATTCAAGTGCGGAGCCGTACGACCTGAAACAAGATTCTATCAGTTGCCCTTCCTTGTTGAGATCATCGTCTTTATGGTAATAGGTTTTGCCTACCCAGTAAGATTTACACTTGATGCCAAAATGGTTGTTGGCTTCGGTGGCCAATTCACTCATGCCGTATTGAGATTCATGGAGGGCCTGGGCCAGGATGATGCTGGCAGGTATGCCGGAACGGTGCATTTCCACTACAGCCAATTCGTAATATTGTTCGATATATGATTGGGCTGCTACCTCTTCTGCAGGTTTGGAAAAGGACAGAAAAACAAAAAATATCATTAAATAAACTGCAGACCTCAACAGGAAGCTCATAAAGGATGACTCATTTTTTACACCCTTAGTGAACCAAAAGCTATGCCAAAGTTGTTGCATGATTGAAATTATTTAGAACAATGGTTATAAATACAGTTAAATACACATTAATTTTTATTTTAATATGTAATTTTTTACCAGAGACCATTGCCCAACAAAGAGAGGCAGAAAAGGCAGCATTCAGCGAGATGGTCAATAGCTACTTAAGCTATACAGTACCCGTGATCAGTGTTGATGATCTGCATACCATGCCCACATCTTCCAGAATCATTCTGGATGCCAGAGAAATGGAAGAATTCAAAGTAAGTCACATCAAAGGAGCACTCCACATAGGATTCAAACATTTTGACGCCAGCAAACTTGCTTCCGTGCCTAAAGATAGAAAAATAATTGTTTATTGTTCAATAGGTTATAGGAGCGAAAAAATCGGTGAAAAGTTAATGAAACTGGGTTTTACAAGAGTTTATAATTTATACGGCAGTCTTTTTGAATGGGTTAACAGAGATTTTGAGGTCGTAGACATGCACAACAAGCCGGTAAAAAAGATTCATGGCTATGATAAAAGCTGGGCTAAATGGATCACAAATTCATCTTATTCAAAGGTTTATTAAATAATCACCAAAATATAAAGGCGATGTCCAATTTGGCGAACAATTGTTCGCATTTTGAGTTATTTTTGTATTGACAAATCAGAGCGTGCCATGACGCAAATATCATCATTAGAAGAAAGGTTTTTACAAATCATCGATGCGGACGAAAAAATCGAGCCCAAGGACTGGATGCCCGAGGAGTACCGCAAAACATTGATAAGGCAAATTTCACAGCATGCCCATTCAGAAATAGTAGGCATGCTACCGGAAGGCAATTGGATAACGCGAGCGCCCAGCCTCAAAAGAAAGCTGGCATTACTGGCCAAAGTACAGGATGAAGCAGGTCACGGCTTATACCTTTATTCAGCCTGTGAAACCCTGGGTATAGACAGATCAACTTTGCTGGATCAATTGCACACCGGCAAAGCCAAATATTCCAGCATTTTCAATTACCCTACACTTACCTGGGCCGATATGGGCGCCATTGGCTGGCTCGTGGATGGCGCAGCCATCATGAACCAGGTACCATTGTGCAGGTGTTCTTATGGTCCTTATGCCCGTGCCATGGTTAGGGTTTGCAAAGAAGAATCCTTTCACCAGCGCCAGGGTTATGAGATCATGACTGTACTTTGTAAGGGTTCAGCTGAACAAAAAGCATTGGCACAAGATGCCCTCAACCGGTGGTGGTGGCCATCGCTTATGATGTTTGGTCCCAACGATGCGGATTCTACCCATTCAGAATGGTCTATGCGATGGAAGATAAAACGTTTTTCCAACGACGAGTTGAGACAAAGGTTTGTAGATATGACGGTGCCTCAGGCTGAGTTGATCGGACTTACCATTCCTGACCCGGATCTCAAATTCAATAGTGATAAAAATGGATATGATTTTGGGCCCATCAATTGGGATGAGTTCTGGGAAGTGGTAAAAGGCAACGGACCGTGCAATGAAGAAAGGTTGAAGGCGCGAATTGATGCCCATGAAAAAGGACAATGGGTAAGAGAAGCTGCTGCCGCCTATGCTTTGAAACAACAACAAAAGTCAACCATCTCAAAAATTGCATAACCATGGAAAATAACTGGCCATTATACGAAGTATTCATCCGTTCGAAAAATGGATTGTCGCACAAACATGTTGGCAGCCTGCATGCTGCTGATGCAGAGATGGCATTGGAAAATGCAAGGGATGTTTATACCAGGAGGAATGAAGGTGTGAGCATTTGGGTAGTGAAAGCCGCAGACATCAAAGCTTCAGACCCGGCAGATGGGGACTTTTTATTTGAACCCGCTTCAGATAAAATTTACCGCCACCCTACTTTTTATGATGTGCCTGATGCAGTAAAACACATGTAATGGAGCTCAACAGAAAAAAATTCATTCTGCAATGGGCAGACAATTCCATGATTCTGGGCCAGCGTTTATCAGAATGGTGTGGCCACGGCCCTGTACTTGAGCAGGACATTGCCCTGACCAATATAGCCCTTGATTTGATAGGTGAAGCACGGTATTTGTACCAATTGCTTGCCTCTGAAGAAGGAACATCAGAAGACGACTATCCTTTTTTGAGAAAAGAATCAGAATTTTACAATCTTTTGCTGGTTGAACAACCCAATGAAGATTGGGCATATACCATGATCCGTCAAGTTATTTTTGATCACTTCCACTATTATTTTCTCTCTGAGGTGATGAAGTGTGCAGACTCCCAATTGGCAGACATAGCAGCCAAGTCGGTCAAAGAGGTAAGATACCACCTTAAATTTTCATCAGAATGGGTCATCAGACTCGGAGATGGCACCGTAGAAAGTAACCAAAGGATGCAGAAAGCGGTGGATGATATGGCAAAATTTGCAGCTGAACCCTACTTGCCCTCTGAAGCTGATGTTTGGATGCAAGACTTCCAGCAGGGGCCCGATCTGAACAATTTAAAAGCCATCGCAGATAAAGCACTTTATGAAATTATAGAAGAGGCAAAATTGCAGTGGCCCGATCAGCAAACCATCAGAAAAGGCGGAAAAGAGGGTAGGCATTCAGAACACATGGGCTATCTGCTGGCAACCATGCAATACATGCAACGCGCTTACCCGGGCTTAGACTGGTAAAAATCTTTTTTTGTTGAAGTTACTCCGTGCCCGAATATTAAGTATTTTTGTAATTAATCACCAAATTTAATAATATGAAAAAAGTTTTATTGACCCTTTGCGTAGCGGCCAGTTTGGCAGCATGCAAAAAAGACGATTGTGCAAGAGAAGATTTTATTGGAACCTGGACGGGTACCGAGAAATGTGATCTGGAAAATGCAGTGGACGTTACCATCAACATTACAGCTGGCAGTGCCAGTGATGAAGTCATCATTGATGGAGGTAGATTTATTGATGAAGTAGTAGAAGTAGATGGCTGTGATCTTGATGGAGGCACTACGGTTTTAGGAATAGGCACCAAGATCACAGGCTCCTTGGAAGAAGGTAAACTTACCCTTAGTTTCGACAATGATGCAGGTTTGATTTCTGTTGGCTGTGATTATAATTTGACTAAAAAATAATTCATGCCATTTTTTTCGGTCATTATTCCCAGCCACCAGCGACCGGAATTACTTCAAAGGGCGATAAAAAGTGTGTTGTTACAGACTTTTTCAGATTTTGAAGTAGTGGTAGTCCTGGATGAAGGAGATGAGCCGAAAATACAAACAGCTGCGATTTCTGATCAACGTATAAAATGGAAAAATTCCACACGCAGGGGTCGTAGTGCAGCACGAAATGAAGGTGTTGACACTGCAAGGGGTCAATACCTTTGTTTTTTGGACGATGATGATATTTACGATCCAATTTTTTTGGCCCTTTTGTATGAACATTTGAAGGCGCATCACTTTTCCGATAAAGTTGTCATTCGCACCGCTTTGATGCACCACCTCAAATCGGGACATACGATCAAAGGGGAATCCTATGATATAAACAAACACGGCAGCCCACTGGCCTTTGTCTTAAAAAATATGTGCGGAGTAGTAAGCTGCTGTTTTCCTGCTTCTATGCTGGCGCACCATCATTTCGATGAGCGCTTTTCATATTGGGAAGACAGCCATCTGCTGATGCGCGCATTGGTGGGTGCAAATCTCATACAAATGCCCAACGCTTTGTATCATTATCACTATCACGATCAGATGGGCTCAAATGTTGGTCAAAATATAGAACAAGTGGCAGAAAACAACTTACAGGCTATATACGATTACTATCTCAATTATCAACACCTTTGGAGGCAGTACCTTAACGAACGGGATTTTAAAGTGGTGTTGGCGCAAAAACACCTCATGTATGCTACGAGGTCTCTTTGGTATGGCAATAAAAAATTTGGGGTTAGCAGTTTTAAGAAATCACTGAAGCTGGCAATTTTGCCCGCTGCCTGGAAGGAATACTTGCTTTTTTTTTATAGCTATTGCTTTCCAAAAAAACAGATCCATGGTTAGCATCATTGTTTGTACTTTACAAAGAGATGTTTTGCTCGCACGATGTCTGCAAAGCATAGCTGAAGCCCGACCCAATGAGTATGACATAAAGGAGGTCATTGTGGTAAACAACGGTACAGATGAACTAACTGCCAATTTGATAAGTGATATGCAAACACAGTATCCTGTGGAACTTGTGTATACAAAAGAATTGCAAACGGGCTTGTCTTTTGCAAGAAATAAAGGGGCTGCCTCAGCCAAAGGATCCTGGTTGTTTTATTTGGATGACGATGGCTTTGTGCATTCTGATGCATTTTTGTATATGCAACAAATGATACAAGAAGGTAAGTTTGATATTTTTGGTGGCATCTATAAAGCCATTCACCTTAGCAAGCCACCACGATGGCTTGATCCCAATTTTGGCACCAAAAAAGTAAAAGCCAGTAAAGCTGGTCCTCTAAATGATGATGCCATTGAAGGTGGTATCATGGTACTCAAAAAGGAGGTGTGGACAAAGGTGGGTGGATTTAATACTACCCTGGGCATGATGGGAGATCAACCCGGTTTCGGTGAAGAAACCGATTTTGTGCAAAAAGCCATTGACCTTGGCTTCAAAGCCGGTATCCAACCAGCAATGGTAATGGACCATGTGGTAGGTGAGCATAAGTACAAAATAGGATATCACCTTCGTTCGTACCAGGCTCTGGGGAGGGATATGGCGCGTACCGGCAGGCCACTGACCTTGCCATTTGGCAAAACACTGCTGGCTACTCCTTTCAGGTTTTGTCGATATGGAATCAAATGGCTTGGTAATAAAAATTATTATCTTCAAAACTGGATTTGGGATGTTTGGTCACCACTGGTGTATGTATGGGGTTATAAACAGGGTTTAAAAAACAAACAGCATGCCACTAAAATTTGAAGTAAGTGTTATCATACCTGTTTACAACGGTGCCCGCTTTATCAAAAGGGCGGTGGCTTCTGCCGATGCCTTATCTGAAGTGAGAGAAATTATCATTATCAACGATGGATCAACAGATGAAACAGCAGCGATCCTGGAAGAACTTTGCGAAAATAATCCTAAACTTAAGCTTGTACATCAGCATGTCAATATGGGCGTATCAGTGGCACGCAATCTCGGACTAAAAGCTGCATCCATGCCTTTCATTGCTTTTCTGGATGCAGATGATGTTTATTTGTCAAATCGATTTATAAAAACAGCAGAAACATTTGCAAACGACGACCAATGCGGATGGGTTTATGAAAGCTGTAAAATAATTTTTGAAAACAAAGAATTGGAAAAGGCCTTTATAAAGGGAGGACATACTATTTCGCACCAACCTGATAAGCTATCTGGTTTCCGCACTGATTTTTTTACCAATCTTGTAACCCAAAACAAAGCTGTTTTGCTGCTCAATGGCATCACCCTTAGAAAAGACCTATGGTTGTCGCAGCCTGTTTATTTTGATGTTGATTTACGACAGACCCAGGATACTGATTTTATATGGCAGTTGGCTTTGAACAATAAAATGATTGCAGGACAGATAGATGAAGCTGTGGCAGTCAGATACATCCATGGTGAAAACAGAGTACTCAAAGACAGAAGAGAGGCATCACAATCGTACCACCTATTTATTGAAAAATGGTATCGGGCCAGTTTGGCCAACCGATTTTCTAATAAAGTAAACAGGTACTTACTCAAACAGTACGCTGGTCATGCGATTGATCCATTAAGACCCGGCTGGCAAATTCGTTTGATGCTACTGTTCAACATGGTGAAAGAAATATCAAAGCATCCTGCAAATTGGAATAAATGGCTTTGAGTTGATTATTACCTAATGATCACCAGCTTTCCAAAATTGTTTTTACTGTAAGGATTGTTAATTTCAAATTCCTTGTCTGAAGTCTTTATGGTATAAAGATATACCCCATTGGCAAGTTTGTCGCCAAACTCGTCGGTGCCATTCCATTTATAACGGGTCAGATTCCGGCCCATGTGCAGCGGACCCAATTCTTCACCGGTTATTTCTTTCACCACTTTACCGGAAATGGTCATGATGGTAATCCTCAAATTGGCAGGTACACCTCCGGTTAAGTCAAACGCAAAGGCCGTACTAGTTGAGAATGGATTGGGGTAGTTGACCAGATTGGAAAGTGACTTTTTACTAACCACATTAAATCTTACCGTATACTCCAAATTCCCTGAGCTGTTGCCCGATACATCTCTGGCTTTTGCCGTCAGTGTGTATTCACCATCTTCGAGGGTGGCATTGTATTGAATGGCGGCTTTGTTGTTTTTGGTTTCAGTGGCTGGTTCAAATGTCAAAGCCGGGTCATTGCCGTTAATCACAGTTGTAGTTCCGGTGTTTTCGGATTTGATCGACAAGTCAAAAACATCTTTTTGGTCCATAAGCAGAAACTTATTCTCATCTTTTATTTCAATGCGAATATTGGTAGTTGGACTCACTACGTCACCATCCAGAATGCGAATGCCATCAAAAGTAACATCCATAACCGGATTGATCATGTCTGGTTTGATAAACACATTGCGTACACCGGTATTGTTGAAAAATGCTTTTTCATAAACAGTTGTATCATAATTGATGGTTACAATCATCTGGTACAAACCCGAAAGGTTTCTGGTATCTGCTGTAAACTCCAGTCTTTGGGAAGCATCCTTTTTAAGCTGCCTTACGGTTTTAAACAATTCTGTTTTTTGATTTTTGGCGTTGATCAGTTGCAACCTTACGTGCGCAGAGTCTACAAGATCTATGCCCTCCATGCCCACCATGATAGGGAAAGTAAGGGGTTCTCCCTGCTGAAAGGTGTCTTTGTAGCTGTAGTTCTGATCGGTTTCCATGTATAGATCGGGACTGCCTTCGAACAGAGCCTTCCACTGATAAAGAGGGGTTGGATCGTAATTGACCAGGTCAAAAGTTTCGTATTCCACTTCTATAAATGGATAGGTATTGGCATCCAGATCATTCATCAATTTTTCGGTTGTGATTTTTTGTGCATAAGGTATTTTGTTGTTTTGTTTATCAACTGCATAAATGTTTACCCAGGCTGCTGAATCAGCCGGCACCACATCGGCCCTGGTAAGGTCAAAAGAAGCCCAGTTTCTCGCAGGACCAATTTTATTTGAGCTTAGGCTTTTAAAATTACTTGAAATAACTGTGCTGCTATAATTGATTTGGTCGTAAATGTTGAGACCTACCGCTTCATATTTGTCGAACATTGCTTTTCTGAAAAAATAAATATACGGCAAGGGTCCTTTGTTCCTCAATTGTTCAAATTCTTTAGCACCGTAAGCAGCCATGGTTTCAAAAAGTGTATAACCAACATTGTTTTTATCGGCTTCCCACTTGCTTATGTTAAAGGTCGAATTTTCACTTTTTATGTAAGTCCAGATAAACACATAGGCAGAATCAGGTACAGCTTCCAAAAGCTGTTTCAGCCCTTTGCGTCCGTCTTCAGCGGTAATGTCAAAACTAAAGATATTGTTGCTGTAGTTGGATGATCCGTAATCTGTTTTGGTAATGTTCTTATATATTCCTTTGTCATACCAGATCAAAACATTCAAAGCATCAATCTTTCCCCTGCCAGGTGAGAGGGATGCGTATTTTTCTCCACCCAAAATCGTAAAAGGCACGTTGTTTTCATCTATGTATCTGTGGCTTTGCACCTTAAGCAGATAGGCGAGTTTGTCATATTTAAACGATTTATTGGGCAAGGGGATGATGCCTACATTCTCATTCTTCAGAAACTGATAATAGTGTTGCTGTGTCCATCCTTGTGGACTTTCGGCCAGGTAGGTGAAGCTGCTGTTTGACCAATTGGAAATGGTATCGGCTGATTTGGCAACACGCCAATAATAGGTGGTTGCTTCCTCAAGGTTGATGTCAGGCATCCATTCTACATAGCCATTCGCATCTTTTACTGTATGTTGCAACAGCAGTGGACTGTTGAACAATTCAGTTGTATCTATTTGAAAAGTAAAATCCCCGTTTCCGGTTAATGGGTTGACTGCTGAGGCTATTAAACGCAGTTTTTCTTTCTTGTTGACGATGGCAAATTCACATGGATGGATGGTTCTCAAATCATTGGACAAAACAAAAAAGGTAAATTCTTTTTGATTGTTGAGACCCAGAATGTCGTTGTTGTTTTCATTCAATTCATCAAGTGTAAAGCCGGCATCTACCCGACCGGTAATTTTGTTAAGCCCTATGAGGTCATGGCCCTGGATGGGAAATTTCAAGGACAGGTTTGTCGCGTAATAAGGTGCTTCAATTTTGATCGTTTTTGTGGTAATCAACTCTCCATTAGGTGCATAGTGATTGATTTCTACAAGTAGTGAATCATTAATTGCCTTGCCGTTGTTGCGAATGACAGTATTAAAAGTAAAAGAGTCCTTGTCGATTGTGATCAAAGAAGGCTCGAGCCGGGTTTGTTCTGGCAGGAAGGTGTAATCGGGTTTGGCAAAATTGGCAAAACGAATGGATGGGTCGCCGTGTAAAACCAATTGTTGGTATAAGGTAACATCGTAAAAATAACTGATGTTATCAAAATCACTACCTATGCGGCTTTCCATATCGGCTCCCAGCTTGCGCAAGATGTGTCCGGCTGAATTGCCAAACATATTTCCTCCCAGCTCTCTGTAAAACCGCAGTCCGTACTCTCCCTGGTTGACCAGGGATGCGGTACCTGAAGCTGCGACGAAGCCTACGGCTCCCTTTTCCGGAGCCAGGATAAATTGTTCACTCACTCCGGTGCCAAAAGAGCAGATGTTGCCCGAGTAACAGCCCAGTGAAAAAATAAATGGCAGCCTACCCTTGTTGTCGTAGTTGGAAGGAACATCGAGGCTAAAATCAAAGGTACCAACCGCCGCATGTCCAAAAAAGTTGATGATTGCGGTCCCTTCTTTGATAAAATTATAGATACCAGCCAGATTGGCAATCTGTACTTCGGCAGCATTGTCTTTGTAAAAAGTTTTTACGTTGGCGCCATACATCGGAGATCTGATGATGGCTTCCATCTGAGACAGGAAGGTCTTGATTTGCAATTTTTCGTCGGCGTCGGCTCCACCACCCAGGTGCATAATGTTTTTAATCCAGGGCGCGCTGCTTTCTTTCACGATGGCATCATGCACAATCACCTTATCGAGATAATAACCAATTTCTTCCATGTTTTGTGCGGAAAGCCTGCCCAGTGAGAATCGTGTTTTCATACTTTTGCCACTGCTAAACAGCATGACATCCGAAGGCGCTATTCCAAATGCAGGTAAAAAATACGTTTCATTGGCCGAATTTTTCAACTGCTCCTGCGTGCGAATGTAGTTGTATTCTCTTCCCTTGCCAATCATGAAAATATAATCCAATTTGGACCACTGCTGCTGGACATAGTGCGAAAAATTTTTGAAAGCCCAGGGATGGTTTGTTAGCCCATAACCAAACTGATCGTAAATTTCTGTATCCCAAACCAGTGCTACCTCAAAATTTCCACCCTCTGCAGAAGTTTTATAGGCCTTGTACCGTTCCAGCTGATCCACGTTGCCACCCTTGGTGTTGTAAAATTTTCTGGAAGAAATGATCAGGTAATCGGGATTAATATTTTTTAAATTTCTGAATTGCAGGGGTTGGAGTGATGTGATGGTCTCCGTTTCGTTGTCGGCAATTAATAGTTTTTGCCCTTCTTCATTGATAAATATATCCGCTGTATTGCCGTTTTGCCTGATCTCGTAGAGCTTACCACTGTTTTGATCCAAAACAAATTTGAGGTCAGATGTCCATCCCTTAAGGCTTAAATAGCGCGCATCGGTCTCAATGGTTGCAAAACTGAGGCCTTGCAAATCGGGCAATCGCGGATATTTGAGCTTTCTGTATGAAAGTCCATGATTTTGATTGCTGCCCAGATTATCTATGGAAACCACATTTTGATCCTTGAGATCTTCTATTCGGATATTGTAAACGGGTCTTGCAATTTGGTTATTGGTTGCCAGGTCTTTTCCCAACAACACGTTATTGATCTGGATTTGTTTTTCATTGATATTATTGTTATTGGTAGAAATCAGCAACGACAATTGAGCGCGTAATGAAGTATCTCCCTGATAGATGGAAGAAGAGGCTATCGTATCGCGAGTGGAGGCAGCAAATGATTTGACAAACCCTTCGGAACGCACAAAATGTGAATAGCGGTAGTTTTGAGAATTTAATACCGGCTTGTAGTGCATGGCATTGAATGAGGCTTCTGAAGCATGCCAGTAAAAAGGTGCTGCGTTTTCATTTACCTGGCTGTAGTCAGGCTTCACAATTTCATATCGCTGGGCATCTGCTTCGTTGGGTAAATAGGCAAGGTAATAAGCCGCCGTATCTGTGAAAAGGCTGTAATTGGGATTGAGCAATTGCTCTTTCCAATTGCTATATAGAAAGCTATCAATGGAAATTCTGTTTTTTTCGCCATAAAATAAAAGATATCCGTCAGGAGAAAGCAAGTTTTCAACTATCAGGGGTACTTGTTTTCCCGCATGCAACAGGTTTATTTTATTAACGTTGATACTGCCCGTACCTGGTAGGCCAGCTGCTTTAAGTACGTCAGCAGGTATCTTATACCAGCCATCTTCGGCCACCTTAATTTTGTAATAGGTAGCATCATAACGGATCCATTCATTGCCATACAAAATCTGGTTGCCAACCATCATTTGGGCATTTACGAATACAGAAGAAAATAGAATGCAGGCAAGGAATATTTTCCGTAAGTGTTTCAAGATCATTGGTACAATCAATTTCGTTTCAAATTTAATATGTTAACACCCTCATTTACAATATAGATCAACTTATATTGGTGAAAATTTGGCTGAAAATGACAATATAACGACAATTCTCTCCCATTATTGGATATTTTGAACAATATATTACAAATATTTTTAATATGTTTGTAAAAATTTTGGTCTATGCAGGATTCGTTCCGATTAAAGGGGTTGCGCAAAAAGTTGGTAGAAGAACTCAGGTCTCAGGGCATTGAGGGCTCCGTTTTGCAGGCAATGGAGACGATACCCAGGCATTGGTTTATGGATGCAGATTTTGAAAATCTGGCCTACCGCAACACAGCATTCAGGATTGATGCTGATCAGACCATTTCCCATCCCTACACTGTGGCATTGATGACCGTTTTGTTGGATGTGCAACCCGGAGATAAGATCCTGGAGATTGGCACAGGCTCTGGCTATCAGGCGTGCGTGTTGTCGTACCTGGGAGCAAGGGTTTACACCATAGAACGTCAACATTTGTTGTATGAAAAAACAACATCCCTGTTAAAAAAGATTGGCTTTACATCCGTGCGCACACTTTATGGAGATGGATTTGCGGGTGCGCCCAGATTTGCACCCTACGATAAAATCATTGTAACTGCAGGTGCTGTTGATTTACCTGTTGGCTTGTTTGCTCAACTCAAAATTGGAGGCAAAATGGTAATTCCCATCGGGCAGGAGGCGCAGAAAATGTATAGCATTACCAAAATTGATGAAAAGAGTTACCAAAAAGAAGAACATGGCCAATTTAAGTTTGTGCCCTTCCTTAAAGGCGTGACATTATAAAATTTTTGCTCTCAAGACCATCCAGCGCATTGCCTCTGGTCGGCCTTCATCCATCAGCTGTATCCAATTTCGAGCTTTCCGGTCGTGGATTAAAAACTTCCTGGCAACATCGGGTATCTTTTCTTCTGCTATAATTTCTATATCGTGTGTGGCTTCAAACAATTGCTCAAGCTGCTCCTTTACATTGCGATCTAAAAATTCATGCAATTCAATCACAAGATCGCAACGGTTGAATAGATTTATATTTTGTTGGTGAAAAATGACCATCTCTTCCCCTTCAATATCGCAAATGATCAGACACCGTTTCCCTTCAACGTTGGCGGCAGCATTGACGGCATTTACTTTATGATCAAAAATGGTGACTACAGCTGTCATACCATTTGCCTCCAGGTTTTGCTTGAGAAGCACTATGTTTCGCGGGTCACATTCAAAAGCCGTACTCCCTTCTGTGGGCAACAAAAGTTTTTGAAGCCCCATCACGTAGTAACCCTCGCCAGCTCCAAAGTGGATGATTTTTTGGTATTTGTTGAGCTGAAGTTCATACCACAAGGGGTGCAAACAACTTTCGTAACTCCCAATGAGTTTGGGAAAAACAGATGATCCATGGGCTTTTAGCTGCGCAAATGAAAGACCTGCAAATGGTCCATACATCACTTTTTTCTGCTGTTGTATTTGACTGTATATTTGACCAAAACGCAATTGGGTTTTCATTCTTTCCGGAAGCAATCTGGCAATTATTTTTTGGATACTGAAACCGCTATGTGGCTTCCTCTTTTCCCATGTTTTGGCATAATGATGAATGGTAAAAGAAGATGGATCAACCTGACTTTTTTCTTTACTTTCAAACCATGACCAGGGGTGGAAAACCTCACAAGGAAAAAGCTTTATGTCTCTGACATCCTGGATTTCATCATTATTTATGTGTTCATATTTTTCGAGCAGGGTAGTGGTTAAAATCGGGGATGATAGGTTTGCGGCCTCATACCCATCGTATTGCATCTGAAGTGCCACTATGCATTCTTTGATAAACCAGTGTTCGGCTACTGCACCAAAGACGGCATTGTTGACATAGATCCTTTCTACATCTTTTTCTTTCCCAAAAAAGCAGCTTGTGGAAGTGAAATCATCAATTGCTTTTTTCATCTCTACATCTGTATCCAAATAGATTCCCCCATGGTGGTAAACGGCCCAAAGTCGCACCAGATTGGATGCATTTGCCCAATTTTCGGCTGCCAGTGCATTTTGAAGATAGGGCAAATGTAAAGGAGCATTTTCTTCATTCCAGCAAACAAGCTGGTAATCGGGCATTAAATTTTTCCAACCCTGAACAAAGTCAGCAAAGGGTTTTGGCAGAGGCTTTTTGCCGAACCAGCAGTAGTGAATTATTTTAGGAATCATAAGACTAATCTTTCAGAATGAGCATCTACATTTATAATGCCCAAATTGATTTTTTCGTACTGTGGTGTATAAATCTCGGCTACATCTAATACATCACACTGTTCCTGCCAAAACCAATGGTTCATGGCCTCATTGTGGCCACCAACGGCTATTACCCACCTACCGGGTCGAAGCACTTTTGCCGGAATCGTAAACCTGGATATAAAATTACCGGATGGTGTCTCTTGAAAGGGTACATCGTGCAGACTAAAACAGCGAATACCATCGAAAAAAAAGCTAAGGGTAATCCTAAAAGCTTCCGGCAATTGATGGTGAAATGACAACTCGATTAGATTTTCTTCCAATGGTGAAATTCCATCGAGGGTTTCAATGGCCTTATGATTGACCCTTATTTGTTTCAATTGTATCAGCTTTGACCACGGACCCTGAAAGTGATAATCCCTTTCAAAAGCCAGGGTGTCTAAGTAGTGTTGTATGGCATGATGGGCATCTGTTCTGATTAGCAATTTGCCTTTGTGCAATACCATTGCTTCCGGACACAAACTTCGCACAGCAGTCATGGAGTGGCTGGCAAAAATCACACTTTTTCCATTCCTCACAAGCTCCTGAATTTTATCCATCGACTTGTGTTGAAAAGCAGCATCACCTACTGAAAGCACTTCATCCAAAAGCAAAATATCGGGATTCAAGTGGGCACTTACACTAAATGCCAGTCGCACATACATGCCCGAAGAATAGTGTTTTACCTGGGTATCTAAAAAAGGTTCAATGCCTGAAAAGGCAGCTATCTCATCCAGTTTACTTTTTATTTCCCTGCGCGACATGCCCAATAAAGAGCCATTGAGGAAAACATTTTCTCGTCCTGTAAGCTCGGGATGAAAGCCTGTACCTACTTCCAGCAATGAAGAAAGTTTGCCTCGTATGCCCATTTTTCCTGAACTGGGGCTGGTAATTCTGGACAATAGTTTTAAGAGTGTTGTTTTACCTGCACCATTGCCCCCGATTAGCCCCAGCGTTTCCCCTTCATTGAGCGTAAAACTCACCTGGTCAAGGGCAAGGAAGGAATTTGTTTTGCCACTTTCTCGGTTTTTACCAAGCGTATATTTTTTGGTAAGTTGGTCTGCTATGATTACTGGCTGGCTCATCTTATCATAGAATATCTGCTATTGTATATTCATATTTCCTGAACATCAGCAAACCTGTTATCAATAAAATTACGGATGATATTACCGAAATCCAAATCAAAGGGTGGAGGTCATATCCTTCAAACAACATGGCTCTGAAACCTTCGATTAAACCACTGACCGGGTTGGCAAAATAAAGCCACTGCCATTTTTGAGGTACCAGACTCGCCGGATAGGCAATAGGGCATACAAACATGCCGAGTCTGATCATATGCGGGATTACGTGTAAAAAGTCACGTGAGATCAACACCATCACTGTTGCCCACATAGCCATGCCCAGTCCGATTACCATCATCATGAGTAAGTAAATGGGCAGTAGAACCATTCCTTGCCACTGCGGCCATTGTTGTTGCCAGATGCAAACGGCAAAAAACAGCAACAGGGTAACCATCGTTTCCACCATGGCACCCGCCATCTTTGACAGCGGCAGGATCAACCTGGGAAAATATATTTTTTTAATCATGGCTTGTGCACCCATCATGCCCTGCATAGACTCGGGTACCAACGAGGCAATAAAGGTCCATGATACCATACCCGACATGACAAAAACGAACCCATTAAAGGGAAGGTGGGTGGATGCTACTTTGTTGAAAACAAAATAGAGCAGCGCAGCCGAAATCAGGGGATTGATCCATGCCCACAAGGCACCAAGCCAGGTCTGCATGTACCTGACTTTAAAATCCTTTGTTGCGAATTGAAACATCAGTGACCTGTAATGCCAGATTTCTTTCCAATCTGGTAAAGCCCAGGAAGCAGGTGGTACAATCCATTTCATTTCTGATTTTACCGACATGGACTCAAATGTTTCTGGTAAGATTTTGAACTACTTTGAATTCACTCAGGAAAACCTTTCCTATGACCCTAAAAGCAGTATATACGGGAATGGCCAAAACCATGCCCAGGATGCCACCCAACTTAGCACCGATCAAGACCACCAAAAATATTTCAAGGGGATGTGCTTTTACACTTTTTGAAAAAATGGTGGGCTGAAGGATAAAATTGTCAATGAGCTGCATGCCCACAAATACACTCAATACTTTGATGATTTGCGGCATGGTCTCTTCGTAAAATGGAGCCGCCGTACCTGAAGATAAAGTAATTACAACTCCAAACAGGGCTCCAATGATTGGGCCAATGTAGGGAATTACATTGAGGATGGCTGCAAAGAATGCAATGAGCAGTGCATTGTCGATGCCCAGTATCCTCAATGGAATCGAAACCAGCATGGTCACTATCGACATTTGAATGAGGATGCCCGTAAAGTAACGGATGAGCAGCTTGCTGGTCTGATCTATGGCGTGCGCGGTTTTGGCTTCGTATTCATTGGGTACAAGTGATTGTACCATCTTGTAAAACAAACCTTGTTCCCGAAGGAAGAAAAAGGAAATAAACAACACGGAAGAAATGCCCAGAATCAAATTGCCAAAGGCTCCTACGGTAGCATTGAAAAAATATTGAATGCGGGAAGGATTGATGTAATAAACCAGATTGCTTTTTAATTTTTCAAAGAAATCCTGATTTTCTGCTTCAATGGGGGCCTTATTTTGCTCGAGATCGGTGGCGTCTAGTTTGACGGTGATCACTATATTTCCCGGTTGACTGGGCAGTAGGGAATCGGCCGGATAAGATTTTTCAAAAATCAGGTTTGAAGCAGTGCTGTCTTTTTTAACCAGCGGCACTGATTTTTTGGCGGGCATCAGACCTTTGTCGATTAACCAATTTTCCCAATCGTGGATGGGCTCTTCTATGCTGCCAATAACTTTGGTATAATCAATTTTGGAAAGATAACGGGCCTGATTGACCAGCGGTGGAATAAAAATGTACAAAAGAAAAGCACCCATTGCCACAAAGCTTCCCAAAGTAACAAAGGCGGCGGCAGATTTGCCCACATAGGGTCTGAGCCTGGTTACCAGAGGGGCTCCAATCATGGAAACCACCCAGGCAATGATGACATAGGTAACAATATTGCTAAGCCAATATATGATGCCTGCAGCAACGGCCAGGGGGATGAGGGCCAAAAGGTATCTCAGGTTGAATTTCAATTTGCTTTTTTTACAAAAATAGTAAAATCCGGCCAGCTATGCTTCCACTATCTACCCTCCTTTATAAAGCGGAGGTTTCTTTGGATGCCATTGAGTCCTGTTCTTTTTACAGGAGTATGACCAAATACTTTATTGAAGCTCTCCTCTTGGAGCGCATTCCAATCATCAGGACCCATGTTTAACAATTCTGGGCTTGCATTAAAGGACGGCTCAGAATGGGGTGTAGAAAACCGGTTCCAGGGGCAAACTTGTTGACAAACATCGCAACCAAAAATCCATGAATCCATTTTACCTGCAAATTCTTTGGGAATTTCATCTTTGAGTTCGATGGTGAGGTATGATATACATTTGGATCCATCCATCAAATAACCTTCTGGCGAAATGGCCTGCGTTGGGCACGCTTCGATGCACCTTTTGCACGTACCACAATGGTCTTTGATGGGCAGGTCATAATTCAGTGTCAGATCCAAAATGATTTCACCTAAAAAATACCAGGAACCTTTGGAAGGACTGATCAGCAGGGTGTTTTTACCTACCCAGCCCAACCCTGATCTGCGGGCCCAGTCCCGTTCCATTACAGGAGCCGAATCAACAAAAACCCGGCCCTCAACGCTGCCGGCAAGTTGTTGGATGTATTGGAATAGGTTTTTGAGTTTCTTTCGAACTACTTTGTGATAGTCCGTTCCAAGGGCATACATAGAAACTTTCGGGCCATCGTCATCCATTGCCTTGGGTAAGTCGGGTGTATAGTAATTGTACATCAGACTGATCACAGACTTGGCTCCGGGCACCAATTTGTTAGGATCCGTTCGAAGATCAAAATGATTTTCCATGTATGCCATTGTGCCATGATATCCCTGATTAAGCCAGTCTTCGAGTCTTCGGGCCTCTTCATCCATAAAAGTAGCTTTGGCAATGGCAATGCCCGAAAAACCCATGTTCAGGGCTTTCTCTTTTATAAGACGGGTAAGTTCCAGGGCATCAGCCATAATGAACCAATCCCGGGGCCGGGTGTACAGTGAAATAATCAGGCAACAAGCCAAATTTTTTCAGATAGGCTTGTCGAATAATAGAAATATCGCGTTCATCCACTTCCTGGATGAGCGAAATGGTGCAACCACCAAAGCCACCTCCCATCATTCTTGAGCCATAAATGGAGTTGCATTTGGCTGCTTGCTGCTGCAAAAAATCAAGTTCCTCACAGCTTACTTCATATTGATTTTGCAGACTTTCATGGCTTTGGTTCATAAGTCGCCCTGCATTGCGAATATCTCCCATTTGTGCACACAATTCGAAAGCTGCTACCCTCTTATTTTCCGTGACTACATGAAGCGCTCTGCGATGGTACAGGCTGCCTTTTTCCAACCAGTGATTGACTTGATCAACCGTTGCATCTCGTAAAGTGACAAGACCTGTCTCATGTTTGTTGAGTTCTGCCAGGGCATCCTCGGCTTCTTGTCGACGCTGGTTGTAGGCTGTAAAAGCAAGATTGTGTTTTACACCGGTATTGAGCAGCAAAAACTGCCAAGTTTCCGGCAGGCTGATGTCTTTATGGCTCAGACTCCTGCAGTCCAACAACATGGCTTTGCCTGCCTGTCCATGGCAAATGGCATATTGATCCATTTTACCTCCCCTCACACCCGTACCATGTTCTATTTCAGAGGCCCATTTTACTTTTTCAATGGCTGTAAGTCCCAGATCGTACAAAATGTTTACCACTTCAATCAAACCGCAACAAAGGGCGGAAGAAGAGGATACGCCAGCACCCATTGGTAGATTGCCCCCAAATAAGATGACGGGAGTTGCGATGATCTGAAACCTGGTCTTTAAATCTGATAGCAAGCCATGCACGTACAATTGCCAGCTGCCTTTAATAGGGACAACGTTGGCATCGTACTTTTCATCAAAATCCAGACTTATAATTTCTGCGGCATTGCTATTGCCTTGTTTTGCGCAAAAATAAATGGCAGCATCAATGGCAAAAGGCAATACAAAACCCTCGTGGTAGTCGGTATGTTCACCAATGATATTAGCCCTTCCTGCAGCAGCTACCGAGATGGCAGGTTTGCCGTATGATGCTTCAAAAAGTTGGTATACTGTATCAAACTTGTGCATGTTACAATTTTTGACGAAGCGTAGGAATGATGTGGTTTTTCCAGGCAGCAAATTCACCGGAAATAATTTTATCCCTTGCCGTTTCCACCAGCCACAGAAAAAAACAAAGATTGTGAAGACTTGCAATCTGTAATGCCAGCATTTCTCCTGCCTGAAACAGGTGTCTTAGATAAGCTTTGCTGTGTTTTTGACTTAAATGGCTGCTGCTTTGGGTGTCGATTGGATTGAGGTCGTCTTTCCATTTGGCGTTTTTGATGTGGATCACCCCAGCTGAAGTATAGAGAATGCCGTGTCTTGCATTGCGGGTAGGCAGCACACAATCAAAAAAATCTATGCCCAGGGCAATGCTTTCCAAAATATTTTCAGGTAAGCCAACGCCCATAAGGTAACGGGGCTTATCAGCTGGCAGGATTTGACACACCAGGTCGGTCATGGCGTACATATCTTCATGGGGCTCACCTACAGATAAGCCCCCAATGGCATTAAGTTCGCGACCACAGCCGGCAATAAATTCGGAAGATTCTTTTCTAAGATCTGGATATGTACTGCCTTGCACAATGGGCGCAAAAATTTGATGATATCCATACTTGTTTTCCGTTTCATCGAAGCGTTGGATGCAGCGCTTCAACCACCGATGGGTCATGCCCATTGATTTTTTAGCATAGTTGAACTCACAGGGGTAGGGTGTGCATTCATCAAAAGCCATCATGATATCTGCCCCTATGGTGCGCTGGATGTCCATTACATTTTCAGGTGTAAACAGGTGATAAGATCCATCGATGTGACTTTGGAATTTCACGCCTTCCTCTTTTATTTTTCTCATTCCACTTAAGGAATAAACCTGATAGCCTCCACTATCGGTAAGCATGGGTTTTTGCCAGCCAATGAAGTTGTGCAAGCCACCGGCTCTTTCCAGTATTTCCAGGCCGGGCCGCAAATAAAGGTGATAGGTATTGCCTAATATGATTTGCGCTTTTACCTCCTGGTCCAACTCATGCTGGTGAATGCCTTTTACACTTCCCTGTGTACCTACGGGCATAAATATCGGGGTTAGAATTTCTCCATGGCCGGTTTGAAGTTTTCCGGCCCTGGCATTGCTGTGCGGGTCTTTGGCAGATATTGTAAACATATATATTAAATTAAGACCTGAACCGGGATGCATCCATCCGGATCAGAATGCTGAGCATGATTGAAAATATAAGTAGCGATGTGCCCCCTCTGCTCACCAGTGGCAAGGGTATACCTATGATGGGCATCAAGCCCATGGTCATGCCAATATTGACAAACGTGTGTACAAAAAAGATACCCGCCACTCCGTACGCATAATTTCGTATAAATTCCAGTTTGGCTCTTTCTGCCACTACGATGGATCGTATGATCAATAGCAGGAACAGTATGATTACGGAAGCCGTGCCAATAAAGCCCTGCTCTTCACCTACGATGGAGAAAATAAAATCGGTTGATTGTTCAGGAACGTAGTTGAGTTTGGTCATCTCTCCGTTGAGAAAGCCCTTGCCCGTAAAGCCTCCAGAACCAATTGCCAGCTTGGATTGGATAAGATTGTACAAGGGTCCTCTTGGGTCGCATTTTTCCGGACGAAGCCAAATGTTGATCCTTTCCTGCTGGTGGGGTTTTAATACATTATCAAAAACATATTGGGTAGTATAGGAAAGACCTATGGTTAGTATGGCTGAAACAAGGATTAAACTCAGCAATCGGATCTGTCTTTCTTTTACTGCCAGAAAAGAAGCAATGAGCGTACCCACTGCGGGAACCATCCAGACAATGGCCATTTTGTGGTATTGAAAAGCAATGATGGAAGCTGCAATACTTGCAATGACAATCATCACACTTCTCGGACTAAACTCATGGTTGAGCAGTAAAAAACAAAAGGCCAGAAAAAGAGAAAGTACAAGGATGAAAAAGGGACTGAATGTAAGAGAAAAAACAAAGATGCCAATCAGGGCAAATGCCAGAATGTAAAGCAACCCAGGCAATCCTTTGCGGTACAAGAGCATGAAAAACGACATAAACACCAGGGCACTGCCCGCATCGGGTTGCAAAAGAATGAGCATCAGCGGAAATGCAAAGATGGATATGGCGGTAAGTAAAACCTTGTTGTCGCGCAGGTTGTTTTTGTTGAAACTCAAATAACTTGCCAGTGCGAGGGCAGTGCCCAGCTTGGCTATCTCAGATGGCTGAAAAGACCCAATGCCCAAATCAAACCACGATTTGTTTCCTTTGATTTCTACACCTAAAAATAGTACGGCTACCAGCAACACCATGGATAGGGCGTAAAGTGGTATGGCAAACGTATTCCAGAAATTCCATTCAATGGTGAGGGTGGCTGCAAAAAACAGCAAGCTGATCAATACCCACATCGATTGTTTGCCTATCTCTGTGGTAAAATCCAAAAATGCGAAAGGCCTGCCTTCTTCATAAGTGGAAGAATACAACATCAACCAACCGATGAGCACCAGACTGATGTAAAGCGATAAGAGCAGCCAGTCGAGGCCTTTGTTTTTTAGGGCAGGCTGGGCCATCAATAAGGAATTAAATCGTATTTCTGAATGTCGTCCTGAACGGGTATCGCAGCTGGAAACTCTTTTTTAATTTCCGTAAGGAATTGCATCATTTCATTTTTGGTCCTATAGGCGCCCACCCTGATGTGGTAATAAGGACTTACATGTTTCCACGCTGTGGGTATGCCGGGATACAGTGCGGTGAATCTACCCCTGATATTTTCCATTTCCCGTCGGTCGTCAGTAGAGATGATTTGTATACGCCAACCTCTGATGGTAGGTTCTGCTCTGTTTTTTTGAATGAAGTGTTCAAAAGCCTGGCTGACATTATACGGTTCCTCAAAAACGACTTTTCCCTGGCCTTGTCCACTCATGGTGGAAAAAAGCAGGGTAAAGAAGCCTGTTAAGAAAACAATTGGAAGTTTCAGGTACCGGTCCATGCCACAAATTTAATGAAAAACGTTGAAATCGACTGCCTTAGCCCCTTTTGCCTGCTTATTTTGAACGTTGGCTGCGTTTTGGCACCGGATCATAGCCCATGCTACCCCAGGGATGACAACGGCCAATCCTTTTTAAGCCCAGCCAAACACCCCTGAAAATGCCCCATTCTTCTACCGCCTGGATCATGTAGTGACTGCAGGTAGGGTCGTAACGGCAATTTTTTCCCAGCAAGGGGCTAATAAAAATCTGATACAATCTTACTGGCACAATCACCAGATACTTAAAAATGGAAATGATTTTAAAGGACATAAAATAATGAAATGAGGATTTAATTATACAACACTTGTGTCAAATGTATAATTCCGTAAGCCAATAAAATTGGGAAATAAATGCTATTTCTACATTTTCCTATGTTATAGCCTGATTTCATATTTGTAAAATAAGCCATTATAGTTAGCTGAAATTGACGGCTTTGGAAGAAATGCATGAACCATTACTCGAATTTTAGGTCTTTTGGTTACAACAATTACAAGGTGTAAAGGTTATGTGCATTGGGTAAAACCTTAAACTGTCGTAATTTTACAAGTCAAGACAAATTATGCAAAACGAAGATCCTACGGCAAGTTCGCGAAAGCAAGACCACATCGAGCTGGCATTTGCCTCTCAAACTCCGCATGCCGATGAGCGATTTTATTACGAACCGCTATTTACTGGCAACCACACTGATATTCACCAGCTTGCCTGTCATTTTGCAGGCCATCAATTGGAGGCACCCATCTGGATATCCAGCATGACGGGTGGTACCGAAAAAGCAGGCCACATCAATAAAAACCTGGCGGCACTGTGTCAGGAATTCGGACTCGGCATGGGCCTGGGTTCCTGCAGATCATTGTTGGTAAGTGATGAATACCTGGACGACTTTAGGGTTAGACCCTACATGGGGGATCAACCCCTGTATGCCAACCTCGGAATAGCCCAGGTAGAAAAATTATTGGCAGATGGCAAAGAAACCATAATCGTAGAATTGGTAAAAAAGCTAGAGGCCAATGGTCTGATCATTCACATCAATCCATTGCAGGAGTGGTTTCAGCCCGAAGGTGACCGATATTATGAAGCCCCTATAGTAACCATCTCCCGATTGCTTGAAAAGACCAAATTAAACCTGATTGTAAAGGAAGTGGGTCATGGCATGGGCCCGGCTTCACTGCAAGCCTTGATGCAGCTACCCATCGATGCCATCGAATTTGCCGCTTTTGGGGGAACCAACTTTTCAAAGCTGGAAATGTTGCGGGATAAAACAGGAGAAGTGGCCCAAAAACAGGCCCTCGCATATGTAGGTCACACAGCTGTTGAAATGGTTGGCTATGTCAACAACATCCTCAGCAGTCAGGAGGTTTTATGCCGCAATTTTATCATTTCGGGAGGAATATCCTCCTATTTAGATGGGGCCTATTTGATAGCAGAATGTCATGGAGAAGCCATTTACGGTCAGGCTTCCGGCTTTTTGAAGCACGCCATGGGCACTTATGAAGCACTGAGACTTTATACCCGACAACAAATTGAAGGCTTGGCCATGAGCAGACAAATACTTAAAAATAAAAAGCTTGCAACGAATGGATAAGACCGTATCCGGATTTTCAAAACTGAGCAAGCAGCAAAAAATCGATTGGGTTGTTGCCCATTATTGTGGCAATGATAAAGCGGTGGCAAAGGTGTTGCTCCAGTATGAATTGGACGACAACCAGCTTCAAAAACTCCACGATGGCTTCAGTGAAAATACCATTGGCAATTTTTTAATGCCCATGGGCATTGCCCCGAATTTTTTGATAGATGGTCAGTACTTTGCTGTTCCTATGGTCATTGAAGAGAGCAGTGTGGTGGCAGCGGCCTCATCTGCGGCCAAGTTTTGGCAAACACGGGGAGGATTTCATACCCGCATCATTGA
>ERZ724526.132-NODE-132-length-41445-cov-8.596811_pt1 | contig 41445 bp, 39 predicted proteins | sample MGYA00376059_ERZ724526 | MGnify/ENA primary metagenome ERZ724526 (study PRJEB28724, sample SAMN07190883) | activated sludge metagenome | isolation source: activated sludge of sewage treatment plant in Hong Hong | place: Hong Kong | collected 2016-03-17 ...
TGGTGAGCATATTGCCTGTGGCGGAAAATATGCCGGGGGGTCGCGCGATGCGGCCTGGGGATATCGTGAAGACGCTCTCGGGAAAAACCGTCGAAGTTCAAAACACTGACGCCGAGGGCCGACTGATCCTCTCCGACGCCTTGGCCTATGCCACCCGCTACAAGCCGGCTGTGTTGATCGACATCGCGACGTTGACCGGTGCCTGTGTCGTGGCGCTCGGTCAATTTGCCATCGGGATGTTCGGTAACAATGATCAGTTGAAGGAACATGTCCGGAATGCCGGCATGCGAGCTGGTGAGCGGGTGTGGGAAATGCCGCTCTGGGAGGAGTATTTCGAACAGTTGCGCAGTGATGTGGCCGATATGCGGAACATCGGTGGCCGTGGTGGAGGCATGATTACCGCGGCACTGTTCCTGAGCAAGTTTGTCGGGGACTGCCCGTGGATCCATCTGGACATCGCCAGCACCGACTGGAGCGAGCGTGAGCGAGCCTATCTCCCGAAAGGTCCCACCGGGATCGGCACGCGCCTGCTCATTCAATTCTTGCTGGACCGGACCCTGCCCTAGCGGCAACCGGTGCGTGAGGCGGCGTCAGCCGAGCATCTCTCTGCTTCTCACCCAGATCGTCATCGTAGGGGGTTATGACATTACGCGAGCACATCGGTCAGCTGTTCATGATGGGATTTACCGGGACCACGGTCAGCAAGGACCTGGCCTCGTTTCTCACCGCCTATAAGCCGGGGGGCGTCATCTTCTTTCGTCGCAATCTCGAATCGGTCCAGCAGATCGTCGATCTCACCAACGGACTGCAGAAGTTGTCGCCGGCCTCGCCGCTATTGATCGCGATTGATCAGGAAGGTGGACGGGTCTCCCGACTGCCGGCCGAATTTACGATCTTTCCCCCCTGCGGTCAGCTCGGCCAGTGTCATTCCAGTGAACTCGCCTATTCCGCTGCAGCCACCATCGCCAAAGAATTGCGAGCCGTGGGGATCAACATGAATATGGCGCCGGTGCTGGACGTGAACAGCAACCCCGACAATCCCGTGATCGGTGATCGGGCGTTCGGTGCCGAGCCTGACGTCGTCGCCGACATGGGGCTGGCCACGATCGGCGGCTTGCAAGACAATATGGTCGTGGCCTGCGGGAAACATTTTCCCGGCCACGGTGATACGGCAACGGATTCGCACAAGGAGCTTCCGGTCGTTGACGCGGGGATTCAACGGTTACGCGAGACGGAGTTTCCCCCGTTTCAGCAGGCGATCCGGCAGGGAGTTGCCAGTCTCATGACGGCCCATGTGTTGTATCGGGCCTTGGATCCCGATGCGCCGGCCACGCTGTCTCCCGCTGTGATCCAGCGGCTACTGCGCGAAGAGTTTCGTTACGACGGGGTGGTCTTCACTGACGACCTGGAGATGCATGCGATTATCGATCATGACGGGATCGGCGAAGCGGCTGTTCGTTCGTTCGTGGCCGGATGTGATGTGTTGCTGATTTGCAAAGACCAGGACCGGGTTATGACGGCCATGCAGGCGATGGAACGTGCTGTGCAAAACGGCCGGATCACACAAGAAAGACTGGAGCAGTCCTTGGCCCGTGTCGCACGACTCAAGGCACGATACCTGATCCCCTACAAGCCGGTGACGATCTCGGATGCCCGTCTGGTGGTCGGGTGCCGTTCGCACAAGGTGTTGCTGGACTCATGGCATAAAGCCTATGCCCGGCTGCCTTCCTCGAAGGTGTCGGAGCACGATGAGCCGGCGGCGGCGTTGGATTCACCGGTCACGCATGTCTAACGCATAGCCGTATGCGGGTGGGGCATCGTCTGAAGCAGCGGCGCGAGGGCCAATCTCCTGAGAGGAACCGGTGCTGGATTTTCCTCTCGAGTTTTGATTCACTAGTGCTGGATTGGGCTCCATTCCATCCATTCATCATACTGAGGCGCCATGGGCATCAAGAAAGGCGACATTCTCGACGAACGGAAACGCTTTCCCGATTCCTGCGGGCTGGTGGTTAAGTGTACCGGTGGCGGCGAGGGTTTTCAGAAGATCTTTTGTTGTGGGCATGAACTGACTGAAGAGGACCTCGTGTCGGAGATCGTATCGTCGAGGGGCCGGAAACGAGGAACCTTACTGCCGGGGGCCATGCTGGAAGAGCGGCGACAGTTTCCTGATTCCTGCGGCCTTCGCCTCATGGTGATGGATGGCGGCGCCGGACTGCAAGGCATCGACTGTTGCGGCCATCTCATTACGGCCGGGGCGGTGCATGGCTTGAGATTCGGTCAACCGCTGGATGAAGGGGCTCCTATGCCGACCGGTCCGGCAGGGCAGGCGTAATGCGCGCACCCAGTATGCCGGGGGCGGATGAGAAGTTTCATCGACCCAGTATGCGATGGTGGCTCGGGTTCATGGATCAGCTGGACCGGCTTGGCTATGTTGCGGCCGGATTCAGTCTGCTGGCGCTCTGCCTGATCATTTTCGTCCATGCCTGGTATATCTTCCTGGCTCGACCCGTCCAGCTCGCGCTCCTTCCTGCCGCCCTCAAATTATTGAACGATCTGCTCCTGGTCATCATTCTTTTGGAGCTGTTTCGCACGGTTGTGCGATTTCTTCAGACGGAAGTGCTGGAATTAGAGCCGTATTTGTCCGTGGGGATCATTGCCTGTACGCGAAGACTGTTGACGGCCAGCGCCGAACTCTCCTACCAGCTTGAAGCGGTGGCTAAGGAAAGCAGGCACGAATTATTTCAGCAATATCTCCTGGATGTCGGCTTGAATGTGCTGGTCATCATCATCCTCATCGGAGGGCTGTACCTGCTTCGCTCCCGTCCGTCGACCGAACGTCCGGCCGTCTCCTGAGCGGGAGTGGACCGAATAGCAGGGGGTGCTAGGTCCTTCTTGCCCTCTTCCTATCTCTTATGGCATCATGCACCTCTTCTTGGAGGCATGGTGGCCACATTGCTTGAATATGTGGGATCGGTCCATATCTACCTCGGGCCCTACCGAGGAAATCCTATTGCCTTGTATCTGAGGCGTACGGAGGTGGGATGTCAGATCGGGCCTCGCGCCTATCCATGGAATGATGTGATAGGAGCCGGGGAAACTCCTAACAAAGCCGCTGCGGATTTCGAGGAAAAATGGAAGGGCAAGGGGCTGGCTGCTGATATGTATTCAGGCCCGTCCTGGGAAGGTGGAATTAAACCCGAACGGCCTGCCCCTCCAAAACCCGCGGCTCCCCCGAAGCCTGCGGCCGCTCCTGCGTCTGCTCCAGTCACTTCAGCTGCCGCACCTGCCCCAGCTGCACCGGCAGCGGCTGCTGCCAAACCGGCCGCCCCTGCTGCGGCCCCTGTCGCAGCCGCACCCAAGGTCGCCCCAGTCGCGCCAACCGAAGCGTCGTCTTAGTTTCTCCATCGTCGAAGTGTTCATGCAGCGGGGTCATGCGCGCCGAGCGTGACTGGTGTGTTCAAGCGCCGGACTTGTGGCGAGTTTGCTGCGCCGTATGCCGTACGTGGCGTAGACAACGATTCCGATGACCGTCCACACAAAAAACCGGATCCAGGTCATCCAGGGAAGGAAATACATCAAGCCTAAGCAGGCCAGCACGCCCAGCATGGGAATGACCGGCATGAATGGCATGCGAAACGGCCGAGGATGGTTCGGGTTGGTGTAACGAAGCACAATGATTCCGATACAGACGAGGACGAAGGCGAAGAGCGTTCCGATGTTTGTCATATCGGCCGCTTCGCCAATGGGAATCAAGGCGGCCATGATGGCCACGGCTATGCCGGTAAGGTAGGTGGCATGGTGAGGTGTGCGAAATTTCGGATGCACGCCTGACAGCCAGGGACCGAGGAGGCCATCTCGGGACATGGCGAAAAACACGCGAATCTGGCCCAGCATCATCACCACCAGCACGCTCGTGATCCCGGCCACTGCTCCGACCGCTACGATGGCGGCCCCCCATTTGAAGCCGGCGACCCGCAATCCTTCCGCCACCGGGGCATGGATGTCGATTCGCGAAAACGGCACCAGGCCGGTCAGGACCGCCGCCACGGCAATATACAGGAGGGTACAGATACCCAGCGAGGCGAAGATCCCAATGGGGAGATCGCGTTGAGGATTTTTGGCCTCCTCCGCGGTGGTTGAGACGGCATCAAACCCGATATAGGCAAAGAATACGATGGCCGCCGCCGCACCTACGCCGGCAAATCCGAACGGCATGAACGGTGTCCAGTTGGTCGTATCGACGGAGGAGGTCCCGACGGCGATGAAAAAGACGATCACGGCCAGCTTGATCAGGACGATGCCGCAGGTGGCTCGGGCACTTTCCTTTACGCCGACGATGAGAATGCCGGTGACCAATAGGACGATGATCGCAGCCGGAATATTCGCGATTCCTCCGTCCGCTCCCGGGGGATGCGTGGCCCAGTAAGGCAGTTCGAGGCCACACAGTTTTAGAATGTTGTTGAAGTAGCCCGACCAGCCGATGGCGACTGCCACGCAAGCCACGCCGTATTCTAGAATGAGATTCCATCCCGTCAGCCAGGCCAGGAATTCCCCGAGGGTCGCATAGGAATAGGTGTACGCGCTCCCAGCCACCGGGATCATGGCCGCAAATTCCGCATAACAGAGCGCAGCAAGGGCGCAGGTGATGCCGGATAGAATGAACGACAGGACGATCCCCGGCCCGGCTCCTGGTCGATGCGCATCGCCGACGATCGCGGTACCGATCAGGACGAAGATGCCTGTGCCGATGATCGCGCCAATCCCAAGGCCGGTCAGGTCCCAGGCGGTGAGGCTTCGTTTCAGACGATGTTCGGGGGCGTCGGAGTCAGCGAGGATTCGTTCGATCGATTTGGTGCGAAACAGCGGATTGCCCACGCCGTGTCCTCTCTCCGGTGACGTCACTCCCATGTGCGCTGGCATGGGCGAATGAGTCCCCTCTCATGTGGTGGTCCCGCGCTGCGGAGACAATGGTCGAAGCGCCGGACGACGGGAGGCTGCCCGTAAGAATGCCTCAAAGAGCTGCCGATGCAGCCGGTGGCGCTCAAACAGAAATTCTGGATGCCATTGCAGGCCTAGAAAAAATGGGTGGCCGGGATGTTCAATCGCTTCGACGATGCCGTCGGGAGCCGTCGCGCTGGCGATCAATGCGCGCCCCACGACTTTGACCGACTGGTGATGGGAGCTGTTCACCTTCATGCGCGGGCGTTTCATGATGCGCTCGAGGAGCGTGCCGGGTGTGATGGAGACGCTGTGAGCGAGCTGAATAGCCGGTGTCGTCTGCCGGTGTTGCAGTACATCGGGGACCTGGGCTGGAAGGTCCTGATAGAGAGTCCCCCCGAATGCGACATTCATGGTCTGCATCCCGCCGCAGATGGCCAGGGTCGGCAGATGATTGCGGGTTGCGAGATGAACGAGATCCAATTCGAAGCTCGAGCGTCGCTGGGCGACGATCGGAAACGAATATTGCTTCCGTTCTCCGTAGAGCGCGGGGTCTAAGTCTGGACCGCTGCCGGTGAGCAGCAGCCCGTCGATGGTGCGGAGGAGGCGGCGACGCGCCGCACGATCAGCCACAAGGGGAAGGATGAGCGGCACCCCGCCGAGTTCTTCAATTGCGCGGACGTACCGCGCCCGGAGAAAATAGGTGGGCTCTTTGCCGCCCCATTCCTGACGATCACCGGCATTGAAGTCGGGCGTGACTCCGATGACGGGTTTCATACTATCGGATCGGTTCCAAAGGGAGCGGCAGGGGCTCTTGAGGGGTATAGTCCCCGGCTTCCCGCGTGGGTTCGCTCGAGGAAACACCGAGGAAGCGAATCGGCTTATCCCCCTTCAGATGGTCCGGCGTAATGATGTAGGTGCCGTACATGCTGGGGATCCAAATATTCTTTGCGGTTTGTTCGCTCCCGCCTGAGAAGCCGTACGCCAGTCCGCCAACCACTCCGCCACCGATAGCAAACGCGAGTTTGAGCGGGAAGTAGATGATGGTTGCCAGCGCGGATCCTGCTTGAATGCCGACCCCTGAAGGGCTGGCATCGTTCGAGGAGACGGGAACGTTGGATGCGCTGCCCGATTCTTGTGCTGCCACCGGCACAATGAGGATGGCCAGTGAGCAAATCGCCACCAGACCGAGAACCAACGCGTTTGACCAGAGGCTGCGGCGTCTTTTCGAGGACAGATTGACAGAGACGTTCACGTTAAGTGCCTCCTTCGTGCTGAAATGCTGACGGTGTGAAATTAGAAGATGAGTGCCGATGAACTTCTACAATAGCGAGTACTCCGTTGTCGTTATAACAAATTCATCCCCATTTTCAAACCCCTTCCGCGTTTGTCGCAGGTGGTCCTCCGCTCTTCAACGATCAGGCGACTCTTCCAGGTCTAATTCCAGGCGAATGCGCTCCATCACCTGTTCGGGCTGCTCGGTCATGATCTGCCGGAGTTCATCGGTAAAGCGTGCCGCGTCGATCACCTGGTTATGTTGCTCAATGCCTCCGTGGAGAGCGAGATTGAGTGCGCAGGTGCATACGGATTGGATAAAGAGTTCATCCGCCCGACGCGTCAGCTCAGCCCGTTCCTCTTGGCAGATCTTGTGTAATTGATGTTCAACCCAGGTTGAAAAGCCGATCGCCCGGCGCGCCTCCTCGACGTGCTTCATAGCGATGTCGAGGCTGACCTGTATGCCGCCTTTCCAACTGCGTTTTTTCACATTAAACACGCAGCGGAGGAGATCGGGCCGATGCTCCACCGGTTCGGGTCCGAAAAAAAATGTGACGCGGTACTGGCTTGGTTCTGTCGCAGCGGGGGGAATACTCATAGGTCGTGGAAAGCATTCTATCATTCCGGAGCGCGGAGAGCATGTCTATTGTCGAGTGGTTTCAGTTTCGAAATGACGTTATGATGCGATCATGAAAACGTCTGCTGATTTCGTGGCTCAGGTCGATCGTATTCAAGAAGCCATTCGGGCACATCCCGGGATTGACGGGTGGCTGTTTTATGACTTCCGCCATCTCGATCCCATTGCCTATCGCGTGTTGTTGTTAGATCCGTCGATGCATGTCACGCGCCGTTGGTACTATTGGGTGCCGGCGGTGGGGATGCCGGTGAAATTACAGCACCGCATTGAACCGCATGTGTTGGAGGCGTTGCCTGGTGAGGTGCGGTTCTATGTCTCCTGGCGAGAACAGCAGACGGCGCTAAGGGCGCTTCTTCAATCGGCGAAACGCATTGCCATGCAATACTCGCCGATGAATGCGATTCCGTATCTTTCGCGAGTGGACGCTGGAACGTTGGATCTCCTGCGCAGCTGGGGTCTGGAGATTGTCACCTCAGCTGATTTGGTCCAGCAATTTGAAGCCGTGTGGGATGAGGCGCAGTTGGCGTCGCACCAGGCGGCTGCCACGGGGCTGCGAGCGATTGTGGATGAGGCGTTCGGGTTTATCGGGACATCTCTCGCGGCAGGCTCCTCGCTCAATGAATACGGGTTGCAGCAATATATCCTGTCTCGGATGCATGCTCGCGGCCTCGTCACCTCGAGTCCTCCCATCGCTGCGGTCAACGCCCATAGTGCCGATCCTCATTATGGGCCATCTGCCGAGGGCTCTGCTCCCGTCCGCCAGGGGGACCTCGTGTTGATCGATTTATGGGCTAAACAGCCGGAGGCCAGGGCCGTGTATGCCGATATCACCTGGACAGGTTTCGTGGGCAAGGTCGTGCCTGCCAGGCAGCAAGATGTCTTTCAGATCGTTCGCCAAGCGCGGGATGCAGCGGTGACATTCGTGCAAGCGCGCGTTCGAGAGGGCACATTTCCCTACGGCTGGGAGGTCGACGATGTGTGTCGACAGGTCATTCAACAGGCTGGATACGGAGAGCATTTTGTTCACCGGACTGGGCATTCCATAGGTGAAGAAGTCCATGGCAATGGCGCAAACATCGACAATCTGGAAACGCAGGATGCTCGCCGGTTGCTGCCCGGTACCTGTTTCTCGATCGAACCGGGAATCTATCTTCCGGGAGACTTCGGTATTCGGAGTGAATTGGACGTGTACCTTTCGACCAATGATGCGGTGGTATTCGGTCAACCGGTACAGACCGAACTTGTCGCGATCACCCTTCCCACCACGTGAGTCTGGTCTCATCCTGAGGGATGGCCTCCGCCTTTCTTGACACCCTTTGCATCGGGCAGCTATCGTGAGAGATCCACTGGCCGCAGAGGTCTCGTGCCTGGTTGGCCCCTATTTGCCGAGGAAGGATACCGAACATGTTTGGCACGATGGGATTCTCCGAACTGATTATCATCCTGGTTATCGTCTTGATTATTTTTGGTGCAGGCAAACTTCCGCAAATCGGGGAGGGCGTGGGCAAGGCCCTGCGAGGGTTTAAGAAGGAAGTGAATGATATTCCCGCTGCCGATGCCACTCCTGAACAGGGTGAAGCTGCAACTCCTGCGTCTCAGGCACAGATACCGCCTGTTGCAGAAGTTGCCCAGCCCGCTCAGCCCGCGCCGGTGGCTCAGGCCGCTACCAGTCTCAAACCCACCGCGCCCTACACGCCTGGCCCGGAGTTAACACCTGGGACGACAGCAGCCTTAATGGCAGCCGCCGCGCCTCAGGGGCCTCAAACGGCCCAAGCGTCTAAGCCCCGGGTCGCCACGGTCACGCCAACACAGGCTGCTCCCGGCTCGGCGGTGGCACAGGGGCATCAACCTCCGACGATGGAAGATCGCATGGCGGCTCCGGCACCGGTGATGCGGGGACAGTATCCCCCTCTTCCTGCCTCGGCTCAGAGTAAGCCGGTGGCCAAGCGTCCTTCTGCTATTGTTAATAAAGACGCAGTGGCTCGGGTACAGGCTGCGCAGGCTGCTATCCGGGCAAAGGCAGCGCAGCCTCAGCCGGCCGCCTTTTCTCCGCAAGACATGCAGGGGCTTGGCGAGGGACTGGGAGACGCCGTGCGGACTTTCCGGCAGGCGGTCGCGGATGTGCGGAGTTCGGTTGATCCTCAGATGCGGACCATTCGAGCAGAAATGGATTCCGCTCAAAAGGAACTGGAACAGTCGATCGAGGCAGCGAAGCAAGCGCCCGTGCTCGACGAGGACACTCCTGCCAAGCCGCTCTAACCGCGTGGAGTTTGGATAGCTTTCGTTTGGATCGGTAATGGGATGTGTTGCCCCAGGGGACTTACAGCTTGATGCGTGCAGGGTCTATATCGTCGTGCTGGGCCGATCGACATACCACTGTGAAGGAAATTGTCACCTGATTCCCGGTCTATTCCTCTCGTGCAGCATGCCCCGACCATTTTAACGCTCACATGAGTTCCGAATCATTCCTCCGTAACCCGTCCTACCTCGCATTGTTATTGTTGTTGGTAGTTTCCTTGACCATATCCGGTTGCTATGTGGAAGTCCCGCCAGCGACCCCCGCGGTGGTTTCCGTGAGGCTGAACGAATTACTCGCTGATCCCGATCCGGAAGTGCGTCGCACGGCGGCAGAAGGGTTGGGAAAGATCGGCCACCCATCGGCAAGCTCAGGGCTTATTGCTGCGTTGGCAGATCGAGATCCCCACGTTCGCGCAGCTGCAGCACTCGCCTTGGGTCGAGTGGGTGATGCAAAGAGTGGGGCGGCGCTTGTGGAACATTTGTCGGATTCGTCTGAGTCTGTTCGGACTGCCTCCGCCTTGGCGCTTGGCGAAATTGGAACTTCCGTCAATCATGAGGAGAAGATTCTTCGCGCACTCCGCCAGCCGGAGGTTTCTACCCGGCTGGCTGCCAGTCGAGCCCTCCTCAGTTTGGAGACGGTTTCATTTTCAACGGATCTCCTGTCGGCCCTGGACGATCCCAATGCGCAGGTGCGGCAAGGAGTTGTAGCGGCTCTCAGTGAGACAGGGGACGTGAGATCTTTACCAGGTCTAGTGAAGCTTCTGCAAAACGATGCGGATGCGGGAGTGCGTGCTGAAGTTGCGTTTCGACTGGGAAAAGTGGGAGATGCCGGTGTGGTGCCTGCGTTATCCGTGGTAGCCGGGAAGGATTCGAATCCGACGGTTCGACAATGGGCGCATTGGGCTGTTCGGCAGATTACGACATCGCCCGGCTTCGGTTCAGGGAATCGACAAGGTCAATGAGGCGAGTCTGAGCCACCGGATCAATGTCGGTAAACTGAATGCCCATACCTGGAAAGAGCAGATACCGCTCTGGCTTCGACCGTGTCCAGGCTACTTTTGCACGTGTGGCAAATTTCTGGTTCGGTCGGTCAGGTAGGGCAAATTCCACGGTCAGTTCTGTGCCCGGTGCCAACGGCGTACTACTTTCGATAAACAATCCCCCTCCGCCGATCCCGCCAGTCAAGCTATCAAAATGCTTCCCGTCCTCCGTGGTGCAATGGACTTTGATGGCAAGGGGAGCGCGTGGATGCGATCGACTATGGGCAAAGCGGGCATCTTCATCAACGGAGAGCATATGCTCGATGAGGGTTCCCCAGCTTAGGATACTGAGCTGTTGTCCCTTGTGATCGAACAACGATACGGTTTCCTGTTCGCAATCAATACCGAGCGTTTTGCCGTGGTGCTCTCGAGTGGCAGTGACGGGAAATTTCATCGGTGAGGTCTCGGAGGGTCCGCAGTGAATCGATCTGTCACGAATAGGAATCGTGTGTCGAGAGTGTTTAGCAGGACTACTCGCTCTGCGGAATGCCTTTTACAGAATGAACCAGATTCAGCACGCGACTTCGGGTCTCTGATGCGATATCTGTGAAACGTACACCCATACCAGGGCTAAAAGTATACTGGTCGGCCTTGGGGCAAACCCAGGCGATCACTCCCTTGGCGGACATCCACTCGCTGGGGTCTTCTGGTAGCGTGAATTCCATGGCAAGTTTGGTTCCGACTGCCAAGGGGGCAAGGCTCTCGATAAAGAGTCCGCCACCGCCGATGCCTCCGGCTCGACTCTCGAACTGCATGCCATCGGGGGTGTGGTATTTGACGCGGATAGAAAGGGAAATCCGCGGTTCAGAACGGGCTTCACGGGATTGCTGGGGCTTTCGATAGGTCAGGATCTGATCGACGAGAAAATCCCACGCGAGGCTTCCCATTGGCTCGCCGTTGATGCCAAGCAACGTGATCGATTCCTTTGAGGAATCAATTTCAATCGTCTTGCCCTTGTGTCTTGTGCTGGATACGACGGGGAATTTCACAAGCCGCCCTTTACAAACCTACATGTTGCAACAAGGCATCTGGTGCAAGTATAGCCCATGGATCGAACTTGTCGATAAAAACCTGCGATTGGAGAAGTTTGGCGAAGGAGAGGTCGGTAATCTACTGCGAAGGGGAATAAAAAAAAAGAGGGGGCGGACGCCCCCTCCCGATCGCTGAAATGCGCTTAATAGACGAGTAGTTTTGAGGGGTTAGGCGCTCTTGACGTCTTTGTCCTGTTCGAAAATCCGAATAGGCGCGTGTTTTCCGCTGATGGCATCTTCAGTGATCACGACTTCCTTGATCTGTTTCTGCGACGGGGCGTCGTACATCACATCCAGCATGGCCTCCTCGAGAATCGCACGTAACCCACGGGCACCGGTCTTTTGAGTAAAGGCTTTCCGGGCTACAGCACTTAACGCACCTTCAGTGAATCGGAGCTTCACTTTTTCGAAGGACAGCAGCTTCTCATATTGCTTGGTCAGCGCATTTCTGGGCTCGGTGAGAATCCGAATGAGCGCTTGTTCGTCGAGTTCATCGAGCGTAGCAACGACCGGCAACCGACCAATAAATTCGGGGATCAATCCGTACTTCAACAGATCTTCCGGCTGGACATGCGGGAGCAGTTCGCCCAATCGAATATCATTGCGGCCCCGGACCTCGGCTCCGAACCCCATCGATTTCCGGTTCAGACGCTGCTCAATAATGTGTTCAAGCCCGACAAATGCACCGCCGCAGATGAACAAAATATTGGAAGTATTGACCTGAATGAATTCTTGATGCGGATGTTTCCGCCCGCCTTGAGGGGGGACGTTCGCGACCGTTCCTTCGATGAGCTTCAGCAAGGCCTGTTGTACACCCTCGCCCGAAACGTCTCGCGTAATCGACGGACTGTCACTTTTTCTGCTGATCTTGTCGATTTCGTCGATATACACGATTCCGCGCTCTGCCCGTTCGACATCGTAATCGGCAGCCTGGAGTAATTTGAGAATGATGTTTTCTACATCTTCTCCGACATAGCCGGCTTCCGTAAGTGTCGTTGCGTCGGCCAGTGTGAAGGGAACATCAAGAAATTTGGCCAGCGTCTGAGCCAGAAGGGTTTTTCCCGTGCCGGTCGGTCCGACGACCAGAATGTTGCCCTTTTGCAGTTCAACGTCGTCGACGTCTTTGTCCTTTGCGGAGATGCGCTTGTAGTGATTGTGCACGGCGACTGAGAGGATACGTTTCGCACGATCCTGGCCGACGACATACTGATCGAGATGATGTTTGATCTCGGCCGGCTTCTTCAGCTTGGAGGAGATTTCCTCCTTCGCTTCTTCCCAGTCCTCCGCAATGATGTCATTACAGAGGTTTACGCATTCGTCGCAGATGTAGACGGTAGGACCGGCGATGAGTTTGCGCACTTCGTCCCGGCTTTTACCGCAGAACGAGCAACGCAGGTGCCGATCAATCTTTTCCTGTTTAGCCATGCTGCCTCCTGTACACCAAAGGTCAACTAGCTCTTGCCGCCATCCTTCCCTGAGTCCGTTGAGCCCACGGGTTTAAGGCTCTTCAGGGGGCGTGTAATCACTTCGTCAATCAGGCCGTAGCGTTTGGCTTCCTCACTGGACATAAAGTAGTCTCGCTCGGTGTCCTGGGAAATCTTATCCAGCGGTTGTCCGGTATGTTTCGCCATGATTTCATTCAGGCGTTCACGAATCTTGAGGATCTCCCGGGCATGGATGTCGATCTCCGTTGCCTGTCCCTGAAATCCGCCCATGGGTTGATGGATCATGACGCGGGCGTTGGGAAGTGCATAGCGCTTGCCTTTAGTCCCGGCTGTTAAAAGAAACGCCCCCATGCTGGCAGCCTGCCCCAAGCAGATCGTGTTGATGGACGGTTTGACGTATTGCATGGTGTCGTAAATGCCAAGTCCTGCCGTTACGCTTCCCCCTGGCGAATTGATGTACAGATTAATATCCTTCTCCGGGTCCTCTGCCTCCAGGAACAGGAGCTGGGCAATAATCAGGTTGGCGAACACGTCATCGATAGGAGCCCCGAGGAAGATGATACGGTCCTTGAGAAGGCGTGAATAAATGTCGTAGGCACGCTCGCCGCGGTTTGTTTGCTCAACAACAATCGGAACTAACATTCGGCCGAATCCTTTCCGCTAGAGGACTAACAGGTGGAAACTCCTCAGTTTACCATACTCATCCTGCCGGGAATTGGTGATGACCGCCCGACCTCAGTACCCGCGACTCCTGATTTAAGAGCGTTTAGCCCTGAATCATCGCGTGCTTGTATACAAAATCCAATGCTTTGTCAGCCAAGATTCTTGACCGAAGGTCATTCAGGGTGTCTTGACCGCCGGCTTGAATCATGCGGGTGACTTCCTCGACGGAGAGTTTCACTTCAGCAGCGAGCCGCGCGATTTCGTTGCTGAGATCTTCATTGGTCACCGTGATGTTTTCTTTCGTTGCCAGCGCTTCCAGAATGAGCCCGACCTTCACGCGACGCTCCGCTTCCGGACGATATTCTTCCTGCAGCTGTTTGGCTTCGTCGGCTTGAGAGGCACCGGGCGATCCGTCTGCCGCGTCACCGGTCTTCCGTTGACGAGACTGCAATTGTTGACGAACCATCGCAGAGAGTTCTCGTTCTACTAGCGTTCCGGGAAGATCAAAATGGTGGGTCTCGGCCAATCGCTTCAAAATCGTATCTTTGTAGGAGTCCTCAATGTCCTTTTTCAAGGCACGGTCCATTTCGGCGTGGAGCTTCTCTCGGATTTCCTGCAGAGATTGATACGGGCCGCAATCTTTCGCGAATTCGTCGTCCAGGGCCGGAAGTTGTTTGCGTTTTATGGACTTGACGGTGCAGCGGAAGTTGACGGTCTTTCCCGCCACTCGCGCATCGGGATGTGTCGCCGGGTAAGCCTGGGGAATGGTGATGACGTCACCCTCCTTTTTCCCTAGGAGGTGCGGTTCAATTTCGATTCCGAGGACGGAAGACTGAGAACCCATTTTATGGAGATGTCCCGTCTTGGTTGTTCCATCGAGCGCAGCACCGTCCACTGTGCCGTCAATGTCGACAACCGCATAGTCTCCATCGGCCAGAGTCGTTCCGGCTGGCGCGGGATGCAACTGAGCCATCTGCTCACGAAGAACCTCAAGTGCCTTTTGCACCTGTTCATCGGTGACTGTTCTCTGATCCTGTTTTAGAGAGATTGGATTCGGAGCTTTGTAATCCCGAAGCTCAATCGTTGGCTTAATCTCAACGGTAGCCGTAAAGCTAAAGGGGGAGTCTTTCTTCACTTTGACCCGTTCCAACGGCGGTATTTCTACAAGAACCGGAACGATGCCCGCCTGCCGGATAGCTCGATCATAATAATCCGGCACCAAGCTACGAATGACATCTTCTTCAATCGTTTTGGCGTAGCGCTTCTCAAGCAATTGGAGGGGGGCTTTTCCCGGACGGAAGCCGGGAATGCGAACTTGCCGATTCAATTCAGAGTACGCCTGGACAAACCGCAGGTTCACTTCGTCTGCAGGAACTTCGATTTTGAGCGCTCGCTTCATGGGGCCGAGTTCGGTCATTTCCATCTTCATAAGGCTATTCACTTTCTCCGAGTCCGATAGTGGTTGGTGCGTCATGCCAGGTCATAGAGGTGGTGCGAGAGGGGGGACTTGAACCCCCACGGTTACCCACGAGATCCTAAGTCTCGCGCGTCTGCCAGTTCCGCCACTCTCGCGCGACGCTGAGTACTAGGCTGCTCACTGATGGTGCGTAAGAAATGGATATACATGTGTAAAGGCACGATGAATAATGACATTTTGTACCGTCGATCGTGTCTGCCTGTCAACCCATACGCAGGTGGGGCCCGTGTGCTGATTTGTGATTCTGAGGGGAACTCGGCCGTAGAGAAAATTGTATGGAGTGAAGGCCTCCATCAGGCGGTTGTCTCTCTCGTGCTGCGAGGCTCCTTCTCCTGGTATTGCCCTGCATGAGGAACGGTATAATGGACACACAGGTCTGATTCACTATCGCCATCCGAACGTTCTTCGAAATAAAGGGGGACACCGTATGAAACGCCAGTCTGTGACAGCTGCACTTGGGTGTCTCATTCTGCTGTGCGGCTTCCCGCTTTCGAGCGAGGCCTATCGAGATTATTTTACTGACGCACAAAAGCAAGAATTAGTAAAGATTCAAACCGTCTTGATTGAGGCATTGGCCCTAACAGACAAAGGCGCTGGCAATGCCGACGGAATCTTGGACGTGGCCATGAAGCGCATGGGCGAGCTCGGTTATACAACAGTCTCGGATCCACACGTGTCCCACGATGTCGTCGTGCGGGTCAAATGCGAGCAAAAGAAGACCTGGGAGGGCACGGCATCCGCGGGGGGAGACAATGATTTGCCTGATGCGCCGTCCCGCTTGTGGAAAGGTCCGGCATGTCAGATTACGTACGCGTTGGGTGGTATGAAGGTCAAATGGCAGAAGGAGGTTCGGACAGAATTTGAAGATGCGGTCGGAGCTGCCCAATCGGCTCAGGCACCAGACCCGGGGCTGTATGCCATGAATGCGCTTCATGACGCGCTGGAGACATATGAGTTCCCCCTTCTCCTGACCGCAGAGTGGGGCCAGCCTGATCGGCTGCTTAAATTACTCGATAGTCCGCAAACCAGCCAAATTCGGAAGCTCAAGATTATTTCCTTGTTGGGAGAGATGGTTGCTGATGAGGCGTTACCCCACCTCACCGAGGCTTTAAAAGACAAAGATCTCGCCAAGCAAGCCGCGGTCGCATTGGGGAACATGGGGAAGGAAGGGATTCCTGTGCTGATCGACATTTTGAAGCATTCCAAGCAACCCGAGTTGCAAGCCGCTGCGGCTAAAGGTCTTGGTGATCTAGGCAACATTCATAGTGATTCCAGAGTAGTGCCGCCTTTACTGGAGATGCTTGATGCGCCCGGCATCGACATTGTAGTGCAAACGGAGGTTGCGTGGGCTCTCGGGCGGGTGCCGGATCGACGGTCGGTTGAACCGTTATTTGCCCTCGACCGGAAGCTGCAAAAAATCCGAAAAGATCCTCCCGATCCCCAGATTAAGAAATTAAAGGAGGCGGTCTTCTGGTCAATCAAGCAGGTGTATACCGAAGACCAGTACAGTTAGCAGCTAGGCATGTATCCTGGTGCAGTATTGCCGCGTTCAATAGTCCGTGACCTCTCCGCGATGGCGTCGCTATCCTGCGTCACCAGCCTTCTCGTAATGGGCGTGCAGTTCGCGTCCAATGTCTGCCGTTCCCGCAAAATGGCATTCCCAACTTCGAGCTGTGAAAACAGCGGCGACTCTGCTATGAAAGTCGAGCAGTGTCGAGCAGTGTCGAGGAGGTCGTGTAAGTAGGTCACATTAACTGGGCCGGGAACATGCCAAGACAACAATGAGGGATAGGACGATGAGAGATATCTCGCGACGACGCTTTCTGCAAATATCCGCTATGAGTGGTGGCGTGCTGCTTTTGGGCGATCTCGCCGAGCGCATACTCAATGTGCCTCTTCTACGATCAGCGGCGTTGGCGGCAGAGCCGATTAAAATCGGTATTCTGGACCCGCTATCGAGCCCCTATAAGACGTCTTCGATCCACGATGTACATGGGGCGAACGTCGCGGTGGATCTCTTCAACAAGCGCGGTGGGGTATTGGGGCGGCCGGTGATGATCATGGAGGCGGATGATGCCTCTAACCCTGATACCGCGCTCAAGGCGGCGACGAAATTCGTGCAGGACGATCGTGTCGATGTCTTGATGGGGACGTTCAACGCTGAGTGCGCCCTTGTTGTGTCTGAGTACGCGAAGAAGGCGAACAAGTTGTTCATGGTCACGGGCGCGCATTTGCCTGAGTTGACAGGGGCCGCGTGTAATTCCCACACCTTCGTGTTTATGCCCAATGCGTCCATGCTGGCGCAGGCCGTTGTCCCGCAGTTGGTGAAAGCCTATGGCACTCGTTGGTACATGATTACGACGAGCTCTTTGGATGGCAAAGCGATGGCTCAGGCCATGGCCTCGACTGGTCTTACTCATGGAGTGGAATTCGTGGGTGAGACACTGATGCCCTTCGGTTCGACGGATTTCACCTCGGCACTCAGCGCGGCCAAGGACAAACGCCCGACGCTCGTAGTGTTGAACCTCTATGGATGGGATCTTGTCCATGCCCTTAAAGCGTACACCAAGTTGGAATTAGCCAAGGATAAAATCGGTGTCGGCGGGATGATTGCCGGCGAGCAGATTGGCCGTCCCCTCGGCTATGCAAATAACGCCGGGATCTGGGGCCTGATCTGGGACCCCAAAGTGAATACTGACGGATCCAAACGATTTATCCAGGGAGTCGTGGAGAAGTACAATCATACTCCGACATCGCGTTGTTATCTGGGGTATGCGGCCATGACGCAGATTCTGGAAGCGATTCAGCGGGCAGGCACAACTGAAGCGTCCGCGCTCATCAAGGTATTGGAAGGACATGAGTTTGATGGCCTGAAAGAAGGGCGATCGTACTTCCGGGCCTCGGACCACCAGCATGTGCAGGATGTGTTAGTCGGAGAAGCGTATGGCAAGGAACTGGGACTGGGACACTACAAGATTCTGGCCACTGTTGCCGGGGAGTCTGTCGCCACGGTGCAATCGGGTAGTTGCCAGTTGTAAGCCGAGTCGTAATGGTCGGCTCTAGTATGAGGGAGCAAGTGCGGCGAGACGATCTCGCTCCTCAGTTGTTTTCCCCGTCGTCGATGCAACGGTAGGTCCTTGCACAATGACCAATTCGAGGCGGCGGTTTTTCTGGCGACCCTGTTCGGTTGCGTTGGAAGCGATAGGTCTGGAGTCGGCCAAACCGACCGCTTTGGTTCGCTCCGGAGACATCCCGCCGGTGACCAATGCCCTGCGCGCATTTTCCGCCCGAGCCCACGACAGCGCCTTATTATCCGAAAAGGTTTTCTGAAGGGTTTTGCTCAGCGCCTGATTGTCCGTGTGACCGGCCACTTGTACAAACTTGTCTGAAAGCGGTCCCAGCACAGTGCCGATGCGTTTGAGCATCGTCATGCCTTCAGAGGTCAAGGCGGCTTCGCCGGAGGCAAACAGCCAATTGCTGGACAGCGCGATCGTCAATCGGCTTCCATCCTGCTTCACCGTGATCGCCTTCTGCCCGCCATCGCTCGGCAGAACCTTGAGGATCTCCTCCTTCATGGCTGCAAAGCTGGCCTCGCGCGAAGTGGACTGGCTCGGACTTGTTGGGGTCGCGCTTCCTGTGCGGCCGGCATCCTTCTCCGAGGATCCGGCGTTTTTGTTGGAAGTCGCCCCCGTTTCCCGTGGGGCCGTCGCCGCTTGGGCACCCTTTTGGCGTGGCGAAAGATCCCGACTCTTTTCATTCAGGCGTTGTTCAAGTGCAGCGATCCGGTGCCGGGCCTGGTAAATCTCTGCGATCATCGCATTATATTGCGGGACCAGCTTGTCCCGTTCCATGAGGCGCGAGCGAACCGTTTCGAAGGCTTGCTCTCGGTCTCTCAGCTGCTGATCGAGCGCACTGATGCGCGCTTTGAGGGAATCAATCGTTGCCGTGGCTGTTTGTAATTGGGCGGCGAGACTGTCCCGTTCGGCATTTTCAGACTTAACCGTGCGGAGATCGTGATCCTGCCGAGCGACCTGGGCTTCCAGATCCATGATGCGGCGGCGGGCGACTTCGAGATCGGAAATTGCTGTGGAGCGGCCTTGAAGCGCAACCAGATCTTTTTCTCGTGTTGCCAGTTGCTGTTCCAAGCTTCCGATGCGCTGACGGGCTTGCAGTAATTCATTATTGGCCATGGCCAACTGACTGGTGAGTTTGTCGCGTTCAGGAGAGAGTCGGCGCAGCTCTGCTAATTCCGCATCTTTGGCGTTCAGCAACTGGTCGTACGAAGCCGCGGCCGGTTGGTTCTGGCGATCCCCCAATTTGCTTTCAAGATCGCGAATACGATCGTGGAATTCCCCGAGAGTCGTCAGGAGCTGTTCGCGCTCCTGTTGAAGGGCTAGGAGTTTGGCATCGCCTACCTGGGGTGGGGCTGCGACCGGCTGTGGCTGAGGCACGGTCTCACAGGCCGAAGCAAGGGCACCGAGAACCATGAGCGCCCACACAGCTCGTCTCATACGATCTCTCCCTGGTCATCGGAACGACTGCCGAACATAGCGGAGGGGGCGATAGTCGTCACAGGACTGTTCAGATGGGCAGCAAGCCCAGACGACGGAGGCTGATCTGGTTGATGCTGATCAGCCGGTGTGCGCACTGCGTGCCTGACAAATCGGGTGACAACCATGCAGGCCCCAAGAACACGCCGGGTACTCTAGCGTGTTCTTGGGATGGACGCAAGGCGTACAACGCGCAATGAGAGAGGACTACTGTCCGACCACGATTTCGACACGCCGGTTTTTCTGCCGTCCCTCGGCCGTAGAATTGCTTGCGATGGGTCGGCTGTCGGCATGACCTTTGGCGCTAATCTTCTCGGCGGCCATACCGCCTTCCGTCAACGCTTGGCGTGCGCTCTCGGCTCGCGCCTGGGAGAGCTCGGCGTTGGTCGGGAACCGCTTTGCCAATCGTCCCTTGATTGGCACGTTGTCCGTGTGGCCTGCCACATGGATGGAGCGATCCGGATAGTTCTTGAGTACGCTGCCGATACGATTCAAGACATCCGCTCCGCCTGGTTTCAGGGTGGCCTCTCCGGAGTCGAACAGCAAGGTCGTGGCTAAACCGAGGGTAAGCTGATCCCCCAGTTGTTTCATCGTCACGTTGCCCTTGGATACCTCTGCCTGGAGGAGTTTCGACAAATCGTTTTTCGCTTCGGCGAGACTGGTCTTTTGTTGATCGAGTGCTCCACGGAGACCGGCCATCTCATGGTCTCGCCGTCCGATTTCATTTTCGAGGTCCGATGCTCGCTGCTTGGCGGCGGCGAGATCCGCCACGAGCCTATCGCGATCACCGGCCGCACCCTTCAGCGTCCCCAGTTCCTGATCCTTCCCACTGAGCTGACGCTCCAGGTCGGCAATGTGCTGTTTCGCCTGTGCCAATTCGGACGAAAGACGATCACGATCCCCGGCATTATGTTTGAGCCCGGCAAGCTCCTGGTCCTTCGTCGCGAGCAACCCTTGCAAGGCGGCCAACTCGGCGGCCAGCCGTTCCTTGTCAGCGGCGCTCTGCTTCAACGCCGCCAGTTCTTGATCCTTGGCGGACAACCGTCGGTCCGCGTCGGACAATTGGCCGGCCAATCGATCCTTGTCGCCCGCGGCGTTGCGAAGCCCAGCCAGTTCGCGGTCGCGCTGATTCAGTTGGTTCTCCAGTTCGGTGATCCGCGCCTTGGACCGATCTGAGTCGGCGGCGCTTGATGAGCGCAGGCGATCCAACTCGCCTTCGAGATCGGTTTTCTGGCGTTCCAGTTCTGCGATCCGGAGATCGCGCGGATCCGGCTTAGGCGGGATGGGCCTGGCGACGGCCTTCATCTCATTCAGCGCTCGACTCGCTGAGTCATTGGGTGCCGGTGTAGATGTGCAGGCTGCGAGCAATGCAGCGCTCAGCAGCACGGGAACGACGCAAACGTGTTTCATGCAATCCTCCTTACAACACAGTCAGACTGCCGGAATGTTCCCAGCAGCACGGGGCGAACGCCCCATGGTTAGTGACGTTGATTCTTCAGGAGATCACGGATCTCGGTCAACAAGACTTCTTCCTTTGGCGGCGCCGGTGGGGGGCCAGGAGGCGTGGCCTTCTTAAAACGATTCATTTGTTTGACCACTAAAAAGATCACGAAGGCCAGAATCGTAAAATCGAGCAGAGTCTGCAGGAAGACGCCATAATTAATCGTGGCGGCACCGGCGGCTTTGGCCGCGGCGAGGGATTTGCCTTTGGCCTCTTCACTCAACGGAATAAAGAGACTGGAGAAGTCCATGTGTCCCATGAGGAGACCGATGGGCGGCATGAGAATATCACTGACCACGGATGACACGATTTTCCCGAATGCCCCTCCGATGATGACCCCCACGGCCATGTCGAGCACATTCCCTTTTACGGCAAATTCTTTGAACTCACTCATCATGCCCATTGTGCACCCTCCTTATGTGAGTCGAATCAATCCCGAAACCGTCCCGCATCTTATTGTTTTCGACTGGTGTCGAAGCTGTATCCCAGCGTGATCAGGTAGAGGTTATCTGTATCCGACACGCCCGGCGGCGGATTCTTGTTGTACCGCATGGTCCACTGGAATCCGCTGACCAGTCCGCCCCACACTTTGAACCGCAACCCGGTGTCAGCCGTCAGGTAGAGGTCTTTGGAATTGGCGAGCGATTGGAAGCCTTCCTGAAAGTGGTACAGGCTAACCTGGTCACCGCCCCAGAGCGGCCAATTCCATTTGACGGCCCATCGGCCCCGAGAGCTGGATTTGTCGTCGGCGAGTTTGAAATCTTCATTGAAGTAGGCCGCGCCGGCTTCCGCCCAGAGCGTCATATCCTTGAAGACTCCCGTCAGGTCACCGCGGTCGAGGAATTGATAGCCGGGACCGGTCGCGAGCGCGGTGCGCAGTTTCAGGTCCTGAAAGGTGTCCTGCTCGAAGTAGGCAGACGCGAACCAATACAACCGCTTCGTCAGAAAGAAGTCAAGCTTGATGGTGCCGCGGCTGTTCCGCACGATGAGGTTCCCGCTATTGTCTCCGTAGATGTAACGGCCGAGGATCGTCAGCCGCAGTGATTCGCTGCGGGCAGACAACTCGCCGAGCAGGCTGCCGTTTCGCAAATGGCTGTTGCCGGTGGTTTGGGAAAACCCGGCTTGAAGCGCGCCCGTATAAATCACGGCAGGCTGATTCATGCCTACAACCGCATCCAGCGGAATCGCCATTGGCGTTCCCATCGGCGCGGCTTGCAAGGTGAGCGTGCCCGGTTCGCCGGGCTGTGCCGTGCCGACCACCGTGGTGCCCTCTTTGAGGGTGAACGGAATGGGGCGGTTCACGACCAGTTTGGCCACGTTCGGCCACATGATCTTCACGATGTCGTCTCCGGCGGTCGGGCCAAATCCAGTCTTAATGTGCAACTCATCGGCGATCATGCCGAGAACACGTCCATAGATGACGGTGCCGTCTTTGAGCGTGACCGAGTCCAGTGTCGGCGCTGCGGCAGTGGTATCCGTGGGCGTCGGTGATTCGGCATTCACGCCGTACGCCGTAAGCGCTACGATGAGCAGCGCAAGAAAGAAACATGCATAGCGTCGCATCATTCCATCCTCCTGGGGCTTGCGAATGGCAACGGTGTGCTGGTTGCCTGATGAGTGAAAGACATTTTGCGTTGTATAATTGATTCTGCGTAGGAGATCAACTTTTCTCCCGCCCATTCTTCCGCATGGCCCTGGCTCCCGCCGAGTCGCATAGATGAGATCTGCCGCCTCCCGCGCTCACGGACTGTCCCCGGCAATCTGCCGCCATCATGATGTTTCCGCCGACCAGACGGTCCAGGACCCGTTGCGAAGAAGCGTCCGCACAGATTATCGCGGAGCCGCACAGTACACATGTGTCAAGATGAGACGGCATTGGGTGATCGTGACACGCCGGCGCATGGACGAATAGGCTGTATGCCGACGTGAGCGTAGAGACAAAGCGGGACTCTTCATTTGATGCTGGTGAGTCTTCGCGAGGCCTTCGCGCTCTGCACCACTCGTTTTACATCCGGTGCGCGCTCTGTTGACGGGACGGAGAGCAGCCCTTCCAACAACGCCAGGCGGAGCAGTTGCGCGGCGTTCGTGGCCCGGAACTTCCTCAACAAGTTGGCGCGATGAGATTCCACGGTTTTCTGTGCGATCTGCAGTCGGGCCGCAATTTCCTGACTGGTCAATCCTGCCCAAATGTAATTCAGTATCTCTTGCTCGCGCGGCGTCGGTTGGTCCGGCCGGTTGGTTGAAAACGGAAATACCTTATCCATCGTTGCTTCTCATGCCCCTTTCTGATCGTCCTGCCCGGTGATCTCACGGAATTGCACGCAGTGGTTTGTCCGGTGGTTTTTACAAGCTCCGTGCCTGAACTTGCGGAATGTGCGTCAGGATGAGCCATTGCGCTGGATCAGCATGCAGCCGGCGCGATGCGAGGGACCGTGGCGATAGGATGAGACACATCACCTCGTCTTTCATTGTCTCGCTGGAGACGATGTGAGACAGCGTCCGCGGAAGGTCGGACAGTCTAGGCGGCTAGTTGGCCGGCAGGTCGAGTTCAGTCATTCGGCGGTAGAAGGTGGCGCGGCTCATGCCGAGAAGGCGTGCGGCTTTGGTGCGGTTCCCACGGGCCTGTCCAAGGGCGGAGACGAATCGGCTGCGTTCGTCAGTCGTGATGGGTTCAGGCGTAAGCGCTGTCGGCTCCCGCTGCAGCTCCGCCGGAAGATCCGTCGCTTCGAGTGTGTCACCTTTGCAGTGAATCATCGCGCATTCGATCGTGCTCTTGAGTTCTCGCACGTTGCCGGGCCAGTGGTAGTCCATCAACGCGGCCATGGTCGCCGGGCTTGCCCGGTGGATGAGTTTCCCCATGCTGGCTCGCCCTTCAGCGAGGAAAGAGGTCACCAGCAGCGGGATATCTTCCTTTCGCTCCCTCAGCGGGGGAAGGTGAATGCGAGCGACCCGAATGCGGTAGAGAAGATCGGCGCGAAAGGTTCCCTTGGCCACGTCCTGGCTGAGATTGTGGTGCGTCGCCGTCAGGACGCGCACGTTAATTTTTCTCGGCTTGGTCTCGCCAAGCCGGGTCACTTCCTTTTCCTGCAGCACTCGCAGCAGATTGGTCTGCACCGTGTGGGGAATGTCGCCGATCTCATCGAGAAACAGCACTCCCCCCTGCGCGGCTTCGAAGAGCCCCTGCTGGTCATCGATCGCGCCGGTAAAGGCCCCTTTTTTGTGACCGAAGAGCTGGCTGCCGAGCAAGGAATCCGTCAGGCCTGCGCAATTAGCCGCGATAAAGGGGCCCGTGCGTCGGGCACTGGCTTGGTGCAAGGCGCGGGCGACCAGTTCTTTTCCCGTCCCGGTCTCACCTTCGATCAGAACCGTCGAATCCACGCGAGCCAGGTCTTGGAGCTGTTCATAGATCTGGGTCATGCCGCGACTCTTGCCGATCAAATCGTGATAGTGCGCTTTGAGTTCCAGCATACGCCGAAGGTGATAGACGTCCGTCATGTCATGGAGAAAGACGATCTTGCTCCGTCTGTCCCGCGGATCGTCGTGCAGCTCTAGGTCGAGCCACAGGCGCCTCCCTGCCGGCGTGTCGATGTGGCAGCAAACCCGTTCCCGTTGCGGGATCGGATGCTCAAGAAGCGACTGCACCGTCAGTCGATCGGCCTTTGTGACTGGAAGGAGGGTCTCCCACCGTAGACCAGGCTTGATGCTGGCCGAGGGCCGCTCCAACAGACTGGCGGCAGATGCACTCACAAAGCGCACATGTCCTTCCTGGTCGATGAGCAGCGTGGCCAGCCCCAGGTCCTGGAGGATAGCCGCGACATCGTCCCGCGCCCGTTCCATGTCCACCAGTTGCATGGTCAGATCCTGTTGCGTGCGTTGGTGTCCGCGCTCCTGCTCATGCTGTTGAAGTGCCTGCTCGCGCGCCCGCTGGAGCATAGCGGCCTGTTGTTCATAGGCCGCAGTGCTGTGCTGTATGACCAACAGACGGCTGGTTCCTTCGCGGAGGGCCAATGCTTCAAAGTGCCAGGGGACGTCGAAGGCGGTCTGTTCAGTCCAGAAGCCAGAGCGGCCGATGTGCGCGTCGCCGGTCTGCCACACCTCTGCCGCGTCAGCCAGAAAATTATGCAGCACGGGGGTGCGACTGTCGACGGAGAGCTGAAGACTCGCTTCAGCCTCCGGATAGAGACGAAACAGCCAGGGTGATGGATGGCCGAGGATGCGGAATTGCGTGCCGGCAACATGTTCGAGGACGACGTACTCCAATCGCTCGAATAACGAGCACAGGAAGTCCGGCGTGCGGAGTGACAGATCAGGAGCCATGGGGCCTCCCGGCTGCTGCCGAAGAGTTCGATGGTATAAGCATGGCGCGAGCGAGTGTGGTGAATGCTTCTTCCACGCCTTGTCCGGTTTTGGCGCTGCTCATCACGACTGACCATCCTCGTTGCGCCAACTGGGCAAGGTCTTGATCAGTGATATCCCACTCCGCTCTCCGGTCGTGCTTATTGATCAGGACGACGAACGGTACGGGGCCGAGTGTATCGGATGCCCGTTCCTGGACGTGCAAGGCAATGTCCAGCGTCGCCCGCCGCATGCCGTCAAGGACAAGGAGATACCCTGAGGACCCCCGCAGATAGGACGAGCGTAGCTTTTGAAATTCATCTTCTCCGTAAAGATCCCACAGGACCATGGTGAGAGATGTCCCGTCGACCGTCATCGATTTTTTGTCGACTGTGACGCCGATGGTTGTCTGGTACTGGTCGGAAAAGCAGCTGCTGACAAAACGCCGAACCAGACTGGTTTTCCCCACGGCAAACGCGCCCAACATACAGATCTTTTTCTCAATCATGCGGAGAGTCTCACGGCATCGGCTGAATGGTGATTTCCAGTGAGGCTCGCCGATGCTGCGGATGGGCGACGGCTGGGGTCGACCGCTGCAATTCAGCCTCTTGGGCCATGCCCCTTGTGTGAAACGTGAGTGCGGGAAAGGATGCGGGGTGGATCGCATCGAGGACAGCTTTGGCGCGACCGTCACTGAGGCGTCGATTCTGGCTCGTCCCGCCTACGACATCGGTTTGTCCGACGATGGACACCGTCACGGCGGCGCTGGCAAGGCGGGCCAGGTCCTCCAGCTGCCGAAGCATCCCGACGATGCGGCGGGCTTGTTGAAGTTGTTCCGGCGATACGAGATTGCTGCTCCCCTGTTCAAATAAAATTGACGTCTCGGTGAATTGCTGACGCAACATGTCGAGAGACTGACTCACGAGGCGTCGATCGTCATAGCCATCGAGGCCGGGTATCGCGCGAGCGACTGAGCGGCTTTGCCTGATCCAATCCGCCGAAGCCGTGCCTCCGGCAGTCAGATGGCTTCCTTCCAGGGCCAAGTGAACCGTCGGTGGTGGTGAGAGTGCGAATCCCGCGCGTTTCAGAATGAACGACGTGTCGAGGGCGTAGTACGGTTGCCACTTCGCCACCACTCGACTGGTGTCGATGCCGCTGTCTTGCATGAGGATAGCCGGGTCCGCCGCGAGGGGGTCACGAAGGCCGGTGAGCCGATAGCGACCGCCTTCCGGCTCAGCGTCGGTGACGACAAGTCCAGGCTCCGTGGCCAGGCGAGACAGGTAGCTCTGCCAGCGTTGGCGCTCCTGGTAGGTTGACAGGGCCCACCAGGTCGTGACGAGGAGCGCGCCAATGATCAACACCCATGTCATCGGTGCGATGCCGCGCCGGCGTGATTCGAACTGGGCGCGCAAACACTCTTCCAATAGTGGTGTGACACTGGCGAACGTGGCGGCATCTCCGGTGAACCGGGCCAAGGCATCCGCCCGTTCGGCGTGAATACGGGTGAGCGTGTCTTGAAGATGGAGGCGAAGGCTTTCCGGTGGAGTGCCGCGAATCACCGCGGCGAGAATAGCCGCCGGCCCCTGTTCGATCCAGACGGTGAGCTCACCGACCTGCAACGTATTCAGCACCTGTTCCGGGTCGGCGCCGAATGAATCCTGCACGAAGCTCCGGATGGCCGACAGCATACCGGACACCAGGGTCTGGTCCTGCACGGCCACTGCGTCGCCGGCGGCATGCGCCAGCAGCAGTCCGGTCTGTGAGTGAATGAGAAACACCTGTTCAACCCGATAGCGCAAGGTATGCAGAAGAACGATTTCTGCGAACGGCTTGCCGGTGCGCAGCGCTTCCACTCTCCATTTCACACTTTGGATCGACAGGCTATGTTCGATGGTTTGATTGAGCGATTGGACCATGCCGCGTAAGGCATTGGCGATGGCCTGGCGAATGGCCGGCATCATGATCGGAGCGATGGCATCCACGATCATATGAGGCTGTCTCCGCACGGACGCGCCCAACGCTTCCGATACGTGCGGAGTTAAGACGTGTGTGAGCTGGTGGTCACCCTCTCCGCGTAGCGCGATCGCATCCGGCAGCACGCGGCTGAGGTTCTGCGCATTGAGGTCGATATGCTCGACCTGTTCCTGGAGCTGCTCCAAACGCGTCTGTTCCGGCGCCAGCAGAAGGCTGCGCAGTTCAGCATAGTCGTGTTCTACTGGGGTCGTGCCGCGGTTAGGTGACTGTGGCATACCGGTTCCTCTGTCGACCGCGATGAGGGAGGGGCACAGTGGAGTACATGTGACGATGAACGCTGCGGCTCTGTGTGAGGAGGGCAGGCCGGGACCACGCAGGCATGAAACCTGGATTATGCCTGTTGTGGAGGCTGATCATGCGAGAGCCTCTGCGAGAGTTCCTGGAACAAGGTCGCCAGCGATGTCCGGTCGGTCTTCTGATGGGAAAGTTGTTGCACGGCCTGATCGAGTGTCGCCGACAGGGTCGCATGTTGTTGCGTGAACTCACCCGTCAGTGAGGCGGCCTGATGCTGCAGCTGGTCTCGCAGATCGCGGTCTGCCTGTTCGCTCTGTTCTCTCAACTGCGTGGCCGTTTGCTGGAGAACCCCGGCGAGGGTGTGAAGCTCTGCGGTCAGCGCACTGACCGCCTTTGTGCGACCCTGCTCCTCCGCGTTCAGCCGCCCCGTCACTTGTTCCACCTCTGTACGGATGTATTGTTCCAGCGACGCGAAACGGTCTTTGAGATCATTACGTAGTTGGGCGGCCTCTGCGAGCAATTGCGTTTCGAGCTTGGTAAATCGGCGCTCGTGATCGCGCACCTGGGCCCCGAAGAGGATGTCGCGGATCTTGTCGAGGTTATGACCGGCGGTGGGATCGTCGGCGAGGGCGGTTTCCGTCTCCGTCTCGGCGAGCGTGGTGGGGGTGCGTTCCGAACGTCGGGTGCGATCGAGATCTGTTTGCCTGCTCATGGTGTCGTCTCCAGGGTCGCAGTCGTCCGTCAAGGAAAGGGGGGGTACACTAGCATATTTACGCAGGTGCAACAAGCCACGCGGGGGGCATCACCAGTGGACCAGATAGGGCCGATGATAGGGTCGTGTGCTGTTCGATTAGGAAGGGTTCAGCAGGCGCACTTCACGTTGCGGAAAGGGAATATCCACGCCATCTGCGCGCAATCGCTGGATGATGGCCTGGTTGAGTTCGATATGTGCTGAACCGACGGAAGCGACAGGGACCCAGGGCCGAATGGACAGGGTAATAGAGGAGTCGGCGAAGGCGGCAATCCCGATAATCGGGACAGGATCTTGAAGGACTTTCGGATGTCTGGAGACGAGCTCGCGCAGCACGCGGAGTGTGGTCTCGATATCGGTCTGATAGGACACTCCAATGGAGAGGTCCAACTGCCGGATGGTTCCGAAGTTGTGCAGAATTTCTCCCACGACTTTGCGGTTCGGAATGACGATTCTGGAATGGTCGGGATGCAGCAGAGTGGTCGTGAAGATATCGATCTTCGCGACATCTCCATGGACGCCCAAGAGGGAGATATGTTCGCCGACCCGGTAGGGCTTTGTGAAGATAATCGAAAGCCCCGCTACCACATTGCTGAGAACCCCTTGCAAAGCCAGTCCGACACCGAGACCGGCGACGCCAAGGCCTGCCACCAGCGGCGCGATTTGCACGCCGAGTTGATCCAGCGCAATGAGAACCCCGAGGATGACCAGCAGGGCTTTCAGGAGTCGCAGGAGCAGCAGGCGGAGGGGCGGCTCGAGGTCCTGTTCGTTCAGCCAGCGCTCGAAGAGACGGCCCACCGAATTGGCCACGAAAAGGGCGGCGACAATGACGAGAATCGCCCCCATGATGCGAAATCCGTACTGCACCACGTATTGAGTAATCAAATTGGCGAGTGACATGTTTCCTCCGCCCCCTCCTACCGCCCGAACAATCCCTTGAGAAGATCTTTGCCTTGCTTCTTGAGGTCCTCCGGCTTGGCCGACCCCTTCAGGAGATCTCCCACCGCGCCCTTGACCTTTTCTTTCACCTGCTCCTGGACTTTCCCTGCGAACATTTTTGTGTCGAGTCCATACGAAGGGGCTTGAGTGCTGCCGGTAATTACCAGTGGAAGCGAGAGGCGTCCATTGGTCATGGCGACCTTGGCAATGGGAGAGCCGGCGGCGATTTTCTGGCTCAGGGCCTGAGACAGATTCAGATTCAGTTTCATGTCGAGTGATTGGTCGAGGCCGATCGTGCCGCCGCCGGTCGCCTGGAAATCATGGCTGTCGATCAAGACGCGCTGTAGGCCGATCAGTCCTTGTTTGATCACCACGTCGCTTTCGATGGTGGAGAACGCCGTGGCTTTGACATTGTCCAACGAGACGCCGACCACTTTGAGCAACATCGCGGCCTGTTGCAATAAATTGATCCCCTCGATTTTGCCCTCTCTGACGGACATGCGGCCGGTTCCCGCCAGGGCTTTCACGAGATCCGGATGAGTAAAGCCACGCCCGCTGAGCGCCAGTTCGGCGTTGGCGGTGCCGCTGAGCGAGACCTGGTCTGTGCCGACAGCCTGCAGCGCCGGTCCGACTTGTAGCCCTTGTAGTGCGACCGTGCCGGTAAATGGCGGAGTGGGAGTTCCCAGGCCTAACGTTCCCTGCGTGCGCAGGAAGCCTCCGAAGACTTGGAGCGTGAGGTTGGTGAGTCGCGCCTCTTGCCCCTTCATTTCGGCCGCCGCCTGGAGGTCTTTGATCTCTACGGGCTTTTTCAAGGGCAATGCCACAGGCAAATCGGCGCTGTTCACGAGTTTTGAGGTCGCCGTCACCTTCGCCAGTCCGCCGAGCACCGATCCCTTGACCTCGACCCGTGAGCTTCCCAATGCGATCGTCAGGCCCAGGTTCGGCACCTCTGCGAGCTCAAGGGGCGCGGTGCCTTCTTTGGGCGGATACTTCGCCCGAACGTTCATGTGCAGGTCTTTCACTTCGACTGGTTTGGCTAGTGGGACGGCCACTGGAAGGTCGGAGGAATTGATACTGGCCGACGCCGCGGTGATATTGGCGAGGCCTTTGGTTGCCGTGCCCTTGATGTTGATGGCTGAGCCACCCATCACCAGGGTTAGGCCCAAGTCCGTCAGGTCTACCTGGCTGGCGGGCGGGGTATCAGGCGGGATCGGGTAGAGAGCATGGAGCGTGAGATGCAGATCCTTGATCTGGACAGGCTTTGTGAGCGGCAATGCGATGGGAAGATCCGCCGTATCGATTTGCAACGCATTAATCGTGGCATCCAGGTTGCCGCCGACTGCGCGTCCTTTGAGCCCCACTGCGACCTTGCCAAGGCCGAGGTTGAACGAGAAGGATTTCACATCCAGCGTTTCAACCAGTGGTCCGAATGTCCCATCCAGATGCACGGGAAGATTATAGGGCAGGACGGTTGCTCCCAGGTGCACCGTGGGACTATCGCCCAGATGGACCGACGTCAGCAAAAATTCCAGCTGGGTGACGGTGTACTCCGTCGGCTTCGCGGTGGACTCGTCACGATACGTCAGCTTCCCGCCATCGATCGAAACCCGGTCGACGGCAAAAAGCGCCAGCGCTTGGAGTGGGCTGCCGGCCGGTTGTCCTGGGGCCTCGGGCTTTGAGGGCGCGGCAGGAGACGTGGGTTTCGCGCCGATGGTAGAGATGTTGAGCTGCCCCTGCGAATTCTTCAGGACCAGAATGACCGGGTCGCGCAGGGTGATCTCTTCCACATCGACTCTGCCTTTGAGCAGCGGCAGGAGCTTGACGCCCACATCCAGCGACGCGAGAGAGGCAAAGGGCCCCGTGCGGAACGCCGGGTCATCCTGGACAACAAACCCGCCGATTCGAGCCCCGATGCGTGGCCAAATGGTCAGACGGATATCCTGCAGTTCGACTTTCCGGTTGAGCGCCTCCTCAATCAAAGGCCGGTACCGATCCTGATACTTGTTCAAATCGATGAGGAAAGGCAAAGCGATGATCAGGATCAGAAGGAGCAGGATCACGACACCGATCCCGACCAGAATTTTCATCACGTACCTCCGCTGAAATGGTCCCGCAGTATAGGAATGCGCGCGAAATCGGTCAATGGCGGCAAATCGGCCTTGCCTCGCACGACGTCGCGATGGAAAACCCCCGTCGTGGTCTCTCCGCCGTGCCGTTTCGAGATCGAGTCTGAGGTAAGGGACGTGGCGTCCCTTACCTTGCCGCTCACCGGCCTGCGTGATAAGATGCCACCCTTTGAAGTCGTCCGATCGCGGAGAGGTGCGAGAGTGGACGAATCGACATGCTTGGAAAGCATGCGTCTCGGCAACGGGACCGTGGGTTCGAATCCCACCCTCTCCGCCATCGAAACGTGCCGTGTAAGATTGGAACAATGTGCGTGTTGAATTGCCATCGCGAGCTGAGGCGGTGGGATTCGAACGAGGGGGATCGCGGGGGAGATACTCCCCTGCGTGGGGAGACACGAGGGGGCAGGCCCCCTCAGTGGGAGCGCGCAGGCGCGACTTCGAATGCCCACCCTCTCCGCCATGTTGAAGGTGTGACACGTCAGGCGTGGCCTGTGACGATGTGATGGTGAGCGAAGCCTCGTACCATCCGCGTTCCCCGGTTGCCCCTGTCGAATCACACACTCCTCGGGGCCGGGCCCTGTGCAACAGAACCCTGTGAACCCCGCCAGGTCCGGAAGGAAGCAACGGTAAGCGGTTCGTTCTGTGTGCCGCAGGATCACCTGGCCCCACTTTTTTAGACGACTGAGCCACAAGTGGAAGAATGTCTGCTCTGGCGTCCCGAACTGCCACTCGACACACAATCGTCACTACTAGTTAGAGCCTGACGAAATTGGATTACCAAGTCTCTGCAAGAAAATACCGGCCTGGAACGTTTGATGATGTCATCGGGCAGTCACACGTCGTTCAGACGTTGATGAATTCGATCGCCACCAAGCGAATCGCCCACGCCTTTCTCTTTTCGGGCACGCGTGGCGTCGGAAAAACGACGGTCGCGCGGATCCTGGCGAAGGCACTCAACTGCGAGCAGGGTCCGACCGGTTCCCCGTGTAACACCTGTGCGAATTGTCAGGAAATCACGCAGGGTACGTCGGTAGATGTCGTCGAAATCGACGGCGCGTCGAATACGAGCGTGGACGACGTGCGGGAAATTCGCGAGAATGTCAAGTTCACCCCGTTCCGAGGACAGTATCGTGTCTACATCATCGATGAAGTGCACATGCTCTCCAACTCGGCGTTCAACGCTTTGCTCAAAACTTTGGAAGAGCCTCCGTCCCACGTCGTGTTCATCTTCGCGACGACGGAAATTCACAAGATCCCCGCGACGATTCTCTCGCGCTGTCAACATTACAACTTTCGCCGGATTTCAAAGGCTGAGATTGTGCAGCGGCTGCGGCATGTGGCGGACCAGGATGGCTTGACCATCGAAGATCGAAGCTTGATGGCCCTGGCGCGTGCCAGCGAAGGTAGCATGCGCGATGGCCTCAGCTTGCTGGACCAAGTGATTGCGTTCGGCGGCAAGACGATTCGGCATCACGATCTTGAAACCCTGCTCGGCGCGGTTCCGCAGGAGCGGGTGCGGGCGATGGTTGAGGCCGTGATCGACCAGAACAGCGCCAAAGCCTTGCAGGTCATCGCCGGACTCTTGGATCAAGGCCACGACGTCCGCGCCTACTGCGCCGATCTGGTGGAGTATGTGCGGAATATGCTGGTCGCAGCCGTAGTGCCTGCAGGTCCGGAGTTGCGGGGACTGATCGAAGCGACCGATGAAGACCTGACGCAACTGGCTCGGGACGCAGAACAGTTTTCGGTGGAGCACCTCCAGGAATTATTTCGATTGTGGGCAGCGGCAGAGGATCATCTGCGGGTCAGCGCCCATCCCCGGTTTGTGCTGGAAACGGCTGCGGTTCGTGCGACTCGTCTCCTGCGCGCGCCTGAATCCCCGGCGGGGTTGCCGGGAGTGAATGTTCAGTCAAGTGCAACGCCTGTCGATCGGGCAACGGGAACTCGCACATCGATGTCATCATCGGAGAAGGTGGTGTCACCCAAACCCACGAAACGTGATACGGTGAAAAGCAGCTCTGACGCCGGAGACAAACCGGTTGTTCCGAGCGCATCGGCTCCGGCGCCGGCTCCTGTTGCGCGTCCTCGTGAAGCGGTGGTTCCATCCAGTCAGACTCCTGCTCCTTCCATTCCATCTGCGCAGGCCTCCGCGACCGCGCAGGTTCCGGTCGAGTCGGCGTCGCCAAAACCCGAACCCCCGTCTCACAGGGCAACCGCCTCACCCTCGGCAGAGATTAATTGGGAGGAGTTTCAAGAGGCCGTTTCGGGTCAGCATCCCAATATTGCGCCGTTTTTGGAAATGGGCCGGGTAGTGAAGATTGAAGGTGGATTGGTTACGTTGGGCTTTACCAAACAGGCGACGGTGGCGCGAGCCATGCTGGAGAAGGAAGACAATCTTCAGTCCCTGGCGGCGTTGGGAGAACGAATATACGGAACTGCCTTGCGTGTCCGAATTATCGAAGTGGCGGAGCAGGATCCGGAGGCCACCCCCACGATGAAGCAGTTACGGGTTGCGAAGGAGCAGGAGCAGCGCGTCATCCTGACACAACAGGCGAAGGCGCATCCTCTCGTTAAACAAGCGCTGGAGATGTTCGGCGGAGAGTTGGCCGAGGTTCGCACGACAACTCCGGCACAGGAGGTACAGGAATGAAAAGTCCATTCGGGAATATGTCCAACATTTTGAAACAAGCACAGGCCATGCAGGAACAAATGGCTAAGGTGCAGGAGCAGGCTGCGACCAAGACGGTATCCGGGACCGCGGGTGGGGGCATTGTGACTGTGACCGTGAACGGCGCAATGGATCTGCTGAGCGTGAAGATCGATCCGGAAGTCGTGAAGTCTGGTGATGTCGATATGTTGCAGGATCTTGTTGTTGCGGCGGGTAACGATGCCTTGAAGAAATCACGCGATATGATGGCTGAGGAAATGAAAGCCGTCACGGGTGGAATGAAGATTCCTGGTCTGTTCTGATGCGATCGAGATTGTGTTGTGTCGAATGCGGGAGGCTATGGGCCTCCCGTGCGAGTGGCCGGGATACCAATGCGCTATGAGTATTGATCAGCAGGGACTGTTGGCAAAATTGGTTCGTGAGTTGGTGCGTTTGCCCGGAATCGGTCAGAAAAGTGCGCAACGGCTGGCGTTCCACCTGCTCAAGGCGGAGCGGGAAGATGCGTTGCGCTTGGCCGAAGCCATTCAAGCCGTGAAGGACGGACTCTCGTTTTGCCGCCAATGTCGCAATATCGCTGAGGGGGAGCTCTGTGAGTTCTGCCGGGATTCTAAGCGGGATCGCAGCAAGATTCTCGTGGTGGAAGAGCCGAGCACCCTGTATGCGATAGAGCGCGCCGGTGGGTACCGGGGTTTGTACCACGTCTTGCTCGGAGTCTTATCGCCATTGGATGGCGTCGGGCCATCCGATATTCGCGCGGAGGAATTGCTTGAGCGGGTCAAAGCCGGAGGTGTCGAAGAAGTCATCGTGGCCACCAATCCCACGATTGAAGGTGAGGCGACGGCGATCTACCTGACGCGACTCTTGAAGCCTCACCACGTCCGGGTCACGCGGATTGCCTATGGAATCCCCGTTGGGATGGACATCGAGTATGCGGATGAGGTGACGCTGGTGAAATCGATCGAAGGCCGACGAGATTTGTGACGCAGACGTCCCGCTGCCTTTGAGAGTGCCCAGTTGCGGATAATCCTCATCCTCGCCCCCACCCCAGACGAACCGATTGACCCCTCCGATTTGCGGCTGCTATAGTCGGAACTCGTTGGGCGGTCTGGCGGCGATACCGGCCTAGTAAACCGAGTATTCAATGAAGACTTCGGCGAAAAAATCCACTCCCACCCGAAAGAAACCTGCGAAGGCGAACGGGGTTAAGTATCCTGATATTCAGAAAGACCTCGAGGGCCAACGTGCCGCTATCCTGGCCGAAGCCGGAGTGGTGCTGACGAACCCTACCGGTTTGGAAGTGTTTCCGGATGTGAGCGACCAAGCCTCCGCCGAAGCGGATCAGCATTTCTCATTTCGCATTCGCGAACGGGAACGGAAACTCCTTAAGAAGATCGATGAAGCTTTGGGGCGGCTTGCCACGCATACCTACGGGATCTGCGAAGGTTGCCAGGGCGATATTCCCTATAAGCGACTGAAGGCGCGTCCGGTCACGACCTTGTGCATCGAATGCAAGACCAGTCAGGAAGAAGCAGAGAAGTCTCCCCGCTGATTCGGTTCTGTCCCCTTCAAATTCCTTTTGTGACCCGCAGGATTTTGCCGCACAGCACCCGTTTCATTACTGGTGTTTGAGGGCTTTGACGCGTGATTGCGCCAGGGCTGAGCGATCCGCTTCTTCCGGAATGCCCTCAGTAAGCGCCAGATACGTCTCATATTCATTGATAGCGCGTCTGGGGTTAGCCTCCGCAATGGCCTCGGCCAGGTTGAACCGGGCAATGGCGTAATTCGGGCGCATCAGCACAGCTTTTTCGAAGGACGCGAGCGCGTTCTGCTTCTCGCCCAGCTTGCCATACACATAGCCCAGATTATTGACGACCTCCGGGGAGTTGGGACGTTGTGCCAGTGAGGCGAGCAGTTCGCGCTTGGCCTTTTCCAAGTCGCCGGCAGCTTCCCAGGATACACCCAGCCGGTGATGCAGTTCCGCTTGCCAGACCTGGCTGGTGAATCCTGAAGCGCTTGCCTTCTGGTAGGCATCGAGCGCGATGGTCTGATTTTTCGCTCCACAGTATGCGAGTTGTGCGGTTTGGCCTCGGGCGAATTGTTGGAGCGAGGCGAAAGGCTCCTTGTCTTCCGCGCCCTGCGTGTCGAGGTGTTGGCCACCGCTTTGCTGTCCCGTATCCCGCAGCCGATCGAGAAACTCTTTCCGGTAGGGAGAGAAGAGCTTCACGTACGGATCAATGGAAAAGGACGCAGCCAGAAGCTGCGGATTCTTTCGATCGCCCAGGACGAGATACCGGGTGGTGGTCTTCTCATCGCCCGTGTCATAGAGGGTGCTGGAGGCCATATTCTGACGATCCGCCAATTGAGCGACGGTCAGGTAGAACTCCAGGCTGGGTTTCAGTTGGGTCAGGGTATAGCGAAGCGTTTTGTACGGACCCAAGTCGAGTCCGGACCGAAAGATGAACAGCGTCCCGACCAGTGTCCCGTCTTCATCGAAGAAGTACGACTCTTCGCCCTTGGACAGGCTCTGTTCGGCCGAAAAGCGCAGCTCTTGCCCACTGCCCCACGCTTGGGTTTTCGGAACGATGCCAGGATGGTGCTCTTGGAACACCTTGCGGGTATCGCAAAGTTTCGTGGATTTCAGGAGGTCGAGGTCACTTTCCGATGGCGGAAGCGGCGCACGGGCTGGCGGCGGAGTTTCGCACCCTGTCAGCAGGGCGAACATGGTGAGCAGTGCAGGCAGCAGTGAGAGCCGACGGTGCATGGCCGGAATCGATGCCCCAGGTCAATGCCATATAGGATCGAGGAATAGAGCATACCTGAATGGCTGTAGAGATGCGACTGGCAGGCGGAGTAATGACAGGCTTCTCCTCGCCGCCGAGAAAAGATCCCGGCAGGCGAGGTGTGGAGCAGGTTACCGACGTTGCGAGTCGATCATAGAATCTTCGGCCGTGTAGCCGAAGAGGTACGGCGCATGTCTCGCAATGGCGTAGAGTGGCCGATTCACCGTGTAGTCTACGAGATGCCCGACCGGGTGGAGCACAAAGCCCAGCCATCGGTAAGGATTGTCGTTCGCCTGTGAGGCGGCCATGGGATCGGAATAGACCAGGGAGGTGCTGTCCATCGCGCTATAGATGCTGAGCGGCGCGTTGTAGTTCTGGTCCTGCGTCGCCACCTGATTGGTGGTGGAGCAGCCCGTGGTCAGAAGCAGTCCCAACATGATTGTGGCCAAAGTCCCGCGCATACCGTGCCTCTCTTTCTTCTATAGGAACATTCGAAGAGACGAAGTCTGTTCCTTGTGAGAAAAGTCTAGCGCAGGGTCCTGATTCTGTCCAGTTGGACGGCACCCTAGGTCGTCGTTCAAGCTGTCTCAGCTGATCGCTGTGGCAATTGACATAAAATATGAGCAGTTTCAAGTAGTTGAGAGATTCATTCGTCCGTAGTGATTACATGCGGTTTCGAGTGCGAGGTCATCGTTCCAAATGAATCCTGGGAGATGGCCTGTCCTCTCGTGTAACTGTCGGGCTTATCCTCATGTTCTAAGGGATTCCAAAGTCGTCTTGCATCAAGAAGCTACTTTTTGTAGTCCTCGTTGCTCTGATTAAGTGCATTCATCGCCCCTCCGCCGGCAAGCGCCTAATCGATTGCGCACAAGTCGCCGATGATGACGCAACGCTATGCGCATCATTACCCGGAAAGCCTGCGAGATGGAGTGGAGATTTTGGACCGACGGTCACACCGTGACACAAAAGTGACCACAGTGCTGCGTGTGTCGGAGAGTGCTGTCTTGGAAGTCGTTGAAAAATTGGTGGGCGATACAGGTATCGAACCTGTGGCCTCTTCCGTGTGAAGGAAGCGCTCTCCCACTGAGCTAATCGCCCGAGCAGGACGGGAGTCTACCACGGTCCGGCAAACAGGAGCAACCAACTGCCCGACGGCCATAGGTCCTCACGCAGGGAGCTCTCAGCTCGTCCGCCAAGGCTAAATCGTCCTTGGTTTTCTTGACATCGAGAAAAGGCGATTCTTACAATGAGCCTCCTTCCATCTTTTCAAAGGTTTCCCATTCATGCGTGAAGACATCGTCATCATCGGTGGCGGTTTGGCCGGCTCAGAAGCGGCGTGGCAGGCGGCACATCGCGGAGCCAAGGTGACGCTCTATGAGATGCGTCCGAAAGAGACGACGAAGGCGCACAAAACCGGCGATCTGGCCGAACTTGTCTGTTCCAACTCGCTGGGATCGATGGATCCGCTCAATGCGCCCGGCATTCTCAAGGGCGAGATGCGTCGCCTGAACTCCCTGGTGATTCGTGCGGCGGAGGAGGCACGCGTGCCGGCCGGCTCCGCGCTGGCGGTGGATCGGGAAATCTTCGCACGGGCCATCACGCAAGCGCTGGAAGGGCATCCCAATATTCGGATCATTCGCGAAGAGGTGACGGAAATCCCTGCGGATGCCGTCGCGATCATCGCTACCGGCCCCTTAACGTCAGAAAAATTGTCCAAAGCCATCAGCGAACTCACTCACGAACGGCACCTGTATTTCTTCGATGCGATCTCACCCATCATCGACGCAGACTCGATTAACATGGATATTGTGTATCGTGCGTCACGGTATGGGAAGGGCGGCGCGGACTATCTGAACTGTCCGATGGATGAGGCGGCCTACAATGCGTTGTACGACGCGATGATGGCGGCCGAAAAAGTGCAGCCGAAAGAGTTTGAGAAAGTCGCCTACTTTGAAAGCTGTATTCCGATCGAAGTCATGGCTGAGCGGGGGCGGCAGACTATGCAGTTCGGGCCGCTCAAACCGGTCGGCTTGGACGATCCGAAAACCGGCCGGCGCCCTTATGCGGTCGTGCAATTGCGGACCGAAAACGTTCATGGCACCTGCTACAACATGGTCGGCTTTCAGACCAAGCTCACCTACCCCGAACAGAAGCGAGTCTTTCGGCTGATTCCAGGCCTGGAACAGGCCGAGTTTTTGCGGTTTGGCAGCCTGCATCGCAACACCTTCATCAACTCCCCGCAGCTGTTGCGCGACACGCTCCAGCTGAAAACCCGCGGGACCGTCTTTTTTGCCGGCCAACTGGTCGGTGTCGAGGGATATACGGAGTCTGCGGCGATGGGTGGGATTGCCGGCATCAATGCGGCACGAGGTCTCGCCGGTCAACCACTCGTGACCCCGCCGCCTACCAGCGCTCATGGTTGTCTGATGGCGCACATCACCAAAAGCGATCCGGCACATTTTCAACCGATGAATACCAACTTCGGCCTGTTCCCGCCCGTCACCGTCAAGACCCGCGACAAAGATCAGAAGCGGCGTCTCATCCAGCAACGAGCTGTTGAGGATTTTGACGCATGGATCGCGCAATCCGGGCTTTCCTAGACGTGTTGGCGGTTCAGGACGGCGCCTCTCCGCAAACGATCCGCGCGTATACGTCCGACCTGGCTCAATTCCGCGCCTTTGCCCTGGCTGCGCTGAAGCCTCGTGACACATTAACGGTCGAATCGATAGAAGCGGGTCTGATTCGTGAATTCCTCGCCTCGCGTGATCGCAAGGGGGAGAAGAAAACTTCTCTCGCCAGGAAATTAGCCTGCCTGCGAAGTTTCTTTCGGTATCTGGTTCGCGTCGGCCGCGTGCAGGCGAATCCGGCGGAAGATGTGCGCGCGCCGAAACTGCCGAAACACCTGCCTCAAGTGCTCACGAAAGACGATGCCGGAGCGCTGATGGAATTTCCGCCGGGAGACGCACGCGAGGGTTTGCGCGACCGTGCCATTCTTGAAACTCTGTATTCCACCGGCGCGCGTGTCAGTGAATTGGTCGGCATGGATCGGCAGGACATCAGTCGCAGTGAAGGTGTCGTGCGTGTTCGCGGCAAGGGAGGGAAAGAGCGAGTGATCCCCTTGAGTCCACTCGCCCTGGAGGCCATTGATGCGTACCATGCGCAGGCGTCCGTCACAGCTGCTTCGAATTCTTCGGATCGAGGGGCGCCAGGCGGCTCGCCCGTTTTTCGCAATCGCCGCGGAGGGCGATTGACGACCAGAACGATTGCCCGCATCGTGGCGAAATATTCGGGACAACTGAGCGGTGGCGCGATTCACCCTCACACGCTGCGACATTCTTTTGCCACGCATCTGTTGGATGAAGGCGCAGACCTGCGGGCTATTCAAGAAATGCTGGGGCACGTGTCGCTCAGTACGACTCAAAAATACACCCATCTTGCGACGGACCAGCTACTCGCGTTATACGATCGCACTCACCCGCGCGCGGGCGCTGCGGGTGAAGCGGAACAAGGGAATAAGCAGAAGGGTTCGCGATGAAGATTCGATCGACGACAGTCCTCTGTGTCAGACGAGGCAATCAGGTGACGATGGGGTGCGACGGACAGGTCACGGTCGGTACCACCGTCATGAAACATAACGCCAGGAAAATGCGCCGGATGCATAACGACACGGTCTTGTCGGGATTCGCCGGTGCCACGGCCGATGCCTTCACCCTCTTTGAAAAATTCGAGGCAAAACTGGCGGAGTATCGCGGCAACCTGACGAGAGCCGCCGTGGAATTAGCTAAAGACTGGCGGACGGACCGCGTGTTACGGCGTCTTGAAGCGCTGCTGGCCGTGGCCGATCTCGATCACTCCTTTATTATTTCCGGAACGGGAGATGTGGTCGAGCCGGAGGACGGTATTCTCGCCATCGGATCGGGCGGACCCTACGCCCTGGCTTCCGCGCGAGCCCTGCTCGCGCACTCCGAACTAGGCGCCGAGCCCATCGTGAAGGAATCGCTGATGATTGCCGGCGGGATCGACATTTATACCAACCAACAGATTGTGATCGAATCGCTCACGCGTTAGGATCAGCCTGCCATGACGACCGAATCGACGTCCCGCACCCTCAATGTAAATAGTCTCACGCCTCGGCAGATCGTCGAGGCGCTGGATCGCTATGTGATCGGCCAACAGGATGCCAAGCGCATGGTCGCGATTGCCCTACGCAACCGGTGGCGTCGTCAACAACTGGCTCCGGAGTTGCGTGATGAAGTCATGCCGAAGAACATCATCATGATCGGTCCCACCGGCGTCGGCAAAACAGAAATCGCTAGGCGGCTGGCGAAGCTTGCCGAAGCGCCGTTTATCAAGGTGGAGGCCTCAAAGTTCACCGAAGTCGGCTACGTGGGCCGGGATGTCGAATCCATCATTCGGGATCTCACCGAGCAAGCCATTAGTCTGGTGAAGACGAAACATCTGGAGGATGTGCAGGAGAAGGCTTCACGGCTCGGGGAAGAACGGCTGCTCGATTTGCTGTTACCTGGCGGGCCATCCCGTCCGGCCTCGGCAGGATTCGACCATGCCGGGTCGCGAGCCGAGGCCGCAGAGCCGACTGAGTCTCCGGATGCCACGCGCTCCAAGCTACGACTGCAATTGCGCGACGGCAAACTGGATCAGCGGTCAGTCGAAGTTGAGGTAAAGGAACGGGCCCTGCCACTCGGTGTGATCTCGAATCAGGGTG
>ERZ724526.141-NODE-141-length-40249-cov-12.464298_pt1 | contig 40249 bp, 29 predicted proteins | sample MGYA00376059_ERZ724526 | MGnify/ENA primary metagenome ERZ724526 (study PRJEB28724, sample SAMN07190883) | activated sludge metagenome | isolation source: activated sludge of sewage treatment plant in Hong Hong | place: Hong Kong | collected 2016-03-17 ...
GGGCAGCCGGGGCGGCCGGGGCGGCGGCGGGCTTCGGCTCCTCCTTCTTGCCGCAGGCGGTCATGGCCAGGGCGGCGGCAACGGAAAGGGCAACAACGGAAAGCTTGGCTTGCATCGAGGTTTCTCCTGACGGGTCGGTGATACGAGGAAGCGATTGTGACAGGCGATTGTCCGGAGCCGCCGGAGCCGTGTCAATAACAAGGTGCTATGATGATACAAGGCAAGGACAATATTCTGGCATTCGCGATGCGGCCCATCCGGCTCCTGAAGGATCTCACCGACCGGGCGGTTCGGCAATTTCTTCTGCCGCTTCCGCGCCGGAAGAGATATCGCGTCCTGCGCTTCTTCGCGCATTACGATCCCGCTCCGAGCCCGCGACTGGTCTTCAAGATCGCCGAAACCCGCGAAGAACTCGAGGCCTGTTTCCGGCTGTTGCATGATGCCTATGTCAGGCACGGCTACATGGAGCCCGACCCTTCCGGGATGCGGGTAAGCATCTATAACGCCCTTCCGACGACGACCACGCTGTGCGCGCTGTTCGACAACAAGGTCGTCGGGACGCTGTCGCTGATTCGCGAGAGCGCCATCGGCCTGCCACTGCAGCGGGTTTTCGACCTGACCTGCGTGCGCGCCAAACACGGCGACATTGCCGAGGTGTCGGGGCTGGCGATCCATCCCGCTTTTCAGCAGCAGGGCGGGATGATCCTGATGCCGCTGATGAAGTGCCTGTACGAGTACTGCACGAACTTCTTCGACACGCGACACCTGGTCATCGCGGTCAATCCGCGGCATATCGAGACCTATGAATCACTGCTCTTCTTCCGCCGCCTGTCGGCGAACGTCATCGCCAGCTACGATTTCGTCAATGGCGCGCCGGCGGTCGGCGCCACGCTGGATCTCAAGCACGCGCCGGAAATCCTGCGCAAGTGCTATGGGGAAAGGCCGCTGCGGCGAAATCTGCACCACTATTTCGTCGCCATGCAATTGCCCAACATCGAGATGCCCAACCGCCGCTTCTTCACGACCAACGATCCGGTCATGACCCCGGATCTGATCGACTACTTCTTTAACCGGAAGACGCATGTCTTCGCCAACCTGAGCGAGCGCATGAAGGCGCTGCTGCACATCATCTACGATCTGCCGGACTACCGGCAGGTATTGCCGCCGCTGCCACAGCCGGCCGACAGGTCGATGGTCCGCCAGCACCGGCGCTTTTCGGTCAAGTGCCCCGGACGCCTGTCATCGCCCGATGGCAAGGAGGCAGCAATTCCGATCGAAGTCAGCGAGGTTTCACGCTACGGGTTCCGCGCCCGTACCGAGCAACCGGTGGAGGTCGATACCTGGCTCACCGCCCTGATCCAGCTTGGCCGCCTGGAGACGTCGGTGCTGCTGGTACGCAGCGTCCAGGATGTGCAATCCGAGGGTAGCCACCGCTACGGATTCCAGATCGGCGAGCCCGACCTGGTCTGGCGGAAGTTCGTCAACGCACTGCACGATGGCCGCGCGCAAAGTGACCTCGACAACACCACCCGCTTTCTTTCCCCTTAGCGAAGCGATGCACGCTTCGTCGTTGCCGCCAGCCGTCCGGCAATCGCTCGCCGGACATTTCGGCCCCCGCTTCTCCTGCGGTGATTCGACCCGCCTGCAGCACGGACGCGATGAGTCGATCCACGAGCCCGCCCTGCCTGACGGCGTCATCATGGTGGAAAGCACCGAAGAGGTCGCGCTGGTCGTCGACCTCTGTGCCCGGCATGGCGTGCCGGTGATTCCCTACGGCGTCGGCAGTTCGGTCGAGGGCCACGTGCTGGCGCCGGGGGGCGGCATCTCACTCGACCTGTCGGGCATGAACCGCATCGTCGCCATCCACGCCGAGGATGGCGACGCTGTCGTCGAGGCCGGCGTCACGCGCAAGCAGCTCAACGACGCGCTCAAGGGAACCGGCCTGTTCTTCCCAATCGACCCCGGCGCCGACGCGACGCTCGGCGGCATGGCGGCGACCCGCGCCTCGGGCACCAACGCCGTGCGCTACGGGACAATGAAGGACAACGTGCTGGCCACCACCACGGTGCTTGCCGACGGCCGCGTCATGGAGACCGGCGGCCGCGCCCGCAAGTCGTCGGCCGGCTACGACCTGACCCGCCTGCTGGTCGGCTCGGAAGGCACGCTCGGGATCATGACCGAGCTGACGGTCAAGCTCTACCCGATTCCCGAGGCGATCTCGGCTGCGGTATGCACTTTCCCCGACATCGACGCCGCCGTGCAGACGGTGATCCAGACCATCCAGCTCGGCGTGCCGGTGGCGCGCATCGAACTGCTCGACGCGCTGTCGCTGCGGGCCATCAACCTGTTCAGCAAGACGATGCTGGCCGAAGCACCGACGCTGTTCTTCGAATTCCACGGCAGCCCGGCCGGGGTCGCCGAGCAGGCCGAAACCGTGCAGGCCATCGCCGACGAACTGGGCGGCGCCGACTTCGCCTGGGCGACCCACCCCGAAGACCGCAGCCGTCTGTGGCAGGCGCGGCACGACGCCTATTTCGCCTGCCTGCAATTGAAGCCAGGCTGCCGCTGCTTCCCGACCGACGTCTGCGTGCCGATTTCGCGGCTAGCCGAATGCATCGCCGAAACGCAGGCCGACATCGCCCGGGTGAACATCCCGATCGCGCTGTTCGGACACGTCGGCGATGGCAATTTTCACCTCGTCGTGCTGGTCGACCGCGACAATCCACAGGACATGGCCGAAGCCGAGTGGATCGGCACGCGCGTCGTCGAGCGCGCCATCGCCCTGGAAGGCACGAGCACCGGTGAGCACGGCATCGGGCTCGGCAAACGCAAGTATCTGGTGCCCGAACACGGCGCGGTTGCGGTCGACGTCATGCGGATGCTCAAAACCGCGCTCGATCCGCACAACCTGCTCAACCCGGGAAAGATATTGCCCGAGCACTGATGGCATAGAATCCCGTCATGCCATCAACCCCCTATCGCCAACTGGCCCTGCAAGGGGCCGCCATCATCCTCGTGCTGTCGCTGGCCTGGCCTTACTTTGGCTGGACAGCCGAGGCCCTGCCGTGGCGGGAAACCTGTCTCGCCATCGGCGGCGTCGCTTTCGCTTTCGCCACGCTGTCCCGGCAACCGTGGCCGTGGCGCCTCGTTCACGCCGCCGTCATGCCGCTGGCGTGGTTCTTCTACCCGACGCCGGGATGATCCGTCGTCACCCCGACCTGCTGGCCCTGATCGTCGCGCTGGCCGGGGCGCTCGCCGTGGTTGCCTTCCTCCTCGGTGACCTGCTGCTCTCGCGCGAACGCGAACTGGAACTCGGCGCGGAACGGATCGAACACTTCGGCGTAATGTTCGGCGAACACACGGCGCGCACTTACGAAGCGGTCGACATCCTGCTGCGCGAGATCGCGACCGACCTGTCAAGCAATCACCACGACTGGCCAACCTGGGAGGCCAGCCGCGGCTGGACCTACATCGCCGAGCGCCATACCCGCCCGCTGCCCCAGTTGCGCGACCTGGTCATCTTCAGCCGAGACGGTGAGCAACGCTTCATCTCGACCTATTTCCCGCCACCACGCATCAACGTGCGTGACCGGCCCTATTTCACCGCGCTCGAACAGGGAACGAGCGTCACCAGCTTCGGCCCCTTCATCGGCCGCAATTCGGGCCGCTACACCTACGCCCTGGCACGGCGGATCGAAGATGCCGGGCGCAACTTTGCCGGAATCGTCATCGCCGCCATCGAGCCCGCCTATTTTTCCGGCCACTGCTGGTCCAACCGTCTGGCCGAGGATTTCGAATCGGTCATCATCAACACCCGCGGGCAGGTTGTCGCCTCCTGCCGGCCGGCCGATCTCAGCAAGCAATCGCCGATTCTCGGCGCTCTCGCGGTCGACGTTCTCTTTGGTGGCCGGCTACGCGACTGGTTGCCCGAATCCGGCGTCGCCCGTGGCAACGGACTGATCGCTTCGGTGTCGCCGGTTCCGGACTTCACCGACCTGCGCGTCCTCACCGTCCTTCCCGAATCCAGCGTGCTGGCTGCGTGGCGCAGCCATCTGACGCAGGTGGGAATACTCGCCTTCATCGTCATCCTGATTCTGCTTGCCGGCGGGCTGCTGGTGCGCCGCCAGGTTCGCGACATGCACGCGCTGACCGCGGAACTGGCGGCCGCCCGTGACCAGCTCGAGGAGCGCGTGCACGCTGCCACCGCCGAACTGTCGCTGCAGAAGGACCAGGCCGAACATTCCAGCCGCGCCAAGAGCCGCTTCCTGGCTGCGGCCAGCCACGATCTGCGACAGCCCCTGCATGCGCTGACGCTGTTCGCCGCCGACCTGCAGCGCCAGGTCCAGGCGGGCAACAGCAGCGAATTGCCCCGGCTGTCCAGACAGATATCGACGTCGACCGACATGCTGCGCGAGTTGTTCGATTCGCTGCTCGACATCTCGCGCCTGGACGTTGCCGGAATCAGGACCGAGATCCATGCCTTTGCGCTGAACCCCATGCTTGAGGAGCTGGCTTCGTCGTTCCGCGGTGCTGCGGTCGACCGCCAGCAAACCCTCGTTTTCAGACCCACCGGGGTCTGGGTTGAATCCGACCCGGCACTGCTCGAACGCATCCTGTCGAACCTGATTGCCAACGCGCTACGCTACACCGCGCCCGGTGGCCGAATCCTTGTCGCGGTACGCCAGCGTGGGGCGAAGGCGCTGATCGAAGTGCGCGACAACGGCTGCGGTATCGCCAGCGAGCATCACGACGCCATCTTCGGCGAGTTCTACCAGGTCGGAAACCGGGCGCGCCAAGCGCAGCAGGGACTCGGCCTCGGTCTCTCCATCGTCGCCCGCCTGGCGCGGGCCCTGGGCATCGCCGTAAGCCTGCGCTCGGCAGTCGGCCGCGGCAGCACCTTCAGCTTGCTGATCAAGAGGGCCCTGCCCCCGGCCGCAGCCACGCTTTCCGAACCGGCGCAAAGCGGCGTGATCATCCATTTCGTCGGCGACAGCAGCGATCTGCGGGCATGCATGGAAATGGCCAGGAACTGGCACCATGCGCTCAGCCACGATCCAACTGGCGGCGGCCGGGTGCCCGAAAGCCACCGACCGCTGATCATCGTGACGCTGTCCAGCCTCGCCGCGCGGGTACGGGCGGCGGATCCGACAGGCACCCCGATCATCGCCCTTAACGATGGCCAGGATGCTCCCCTGCCGCACGATTCCCACCGGCTTTCGCTGCCGGTCCGGCCCGCCAAATTCCGGGCGCTCCTCGGCCAGCGTCAGAAAGCCGCGCCGAGATCGATGCCGTAGCGCGTCACGGCGATCAGCGCCTGGGTGCGGCTGACAACACCGAGCGCCTTGAGGATCGCCGTCACGTGGATCTTGACGGTGCCCTCCGAAAGCTCGAGGTGCGCGGCGATCTCGCGATTTGACAGGCCACGCGCCAGCAGCGCCAGTACCTGCGCCTGGCGCTCGGTCAGTCCGATCTCGGCGGGACTGACTCCCGCGCCGCCGCGGCCGGGCGGCAGCGGCACGACATCGTCAAGGCGCTTCCCGTTGCCGGTGCCGCGCGGGCGGAATATCTCGCCGGCCAGCACCTGGCGCACCGCAACGAGCAGTTGTTCGCCGGAAAAGGATTTCGGGATGAACCCGGAAGCGCCGAGATTCATCACGGGAGTGATGGTCGGTGGATCGTCGAAGGCTGAAACGACGGCGACCGGGATCGCCGGGTAGCGCCGGCGTAGGATGTCGAGGCCGGCGACCCCGTCGATTCCCGGCAACGCCAGGTCGAGCAGGATCAGGTCGACTTCATCCTCGTCGTCGAGGAGCGCGAGCGCTGATTCGAAATCCGGCCGATCGACCACGACAACCCCGTCCTCTACCTGCACCAGCAAGGTCACCAACCCCTCGCGAACCAGCGTGTGGTCTTCAATTACCAGAAGCTTGAGCATACCGCCCCCTGTCAGTCATCGTGTGCTAATTTATCACTTGCTTATCACTTGCGGCGGCGAAGTGGTTTAAGATGCCTGAACGCCCTTGCCATGGAGAGAGACATGTCCAACGATACCCTGAACCCGATTGACCCGCTGGCTTTCGTGCGCAGCATGTGGAGCGGCATGGGCATATCGCTGCCGGGGATGGGGATGGTGACGCCGACCTTCGACGTCGATGAACTGGACAAGCGGATCAAGGACATGAAGGCGGTCGAAGGCTGGCTGCGCATGAATCTGTCGATGTTGCAGATGACCATCCAGGGACTCGAAATGCAGCGGACCACTCTCGGCGCCGTCCAGGCCATGGGCCAGATCGCCTCCGATACCGCCAAGGCGATGAATCCGGAAGGCGCGGGGGCGCCTGTCGCGGTCGACCCGGAAAAGAATGCCTTTTCCGATGCCGCGCTGTGGCCCTGGCAGATGATGCAGCAGATGCGCGACCAGATGCAGCAAGCCGCGGAAGCGGCGGTTCAGGCAGCCAATGCGAAAGAACCCGCCGCCGGGCCGGCCACCCATCGCGGCAAGACACCTTAGCGGATCAGCCACGCCGCCCACAGCGGCAGCGTCAGCATCGAACCGAGCGTGGTCGCCGAAATCAGCCAGGCGACGCTGCGCCCGTCACCGCCCATGCGCATCGCCAGAATATAGGCCGACGAGGCCGTCGGCAGCGCGGCAAACAGCACGACGACCTGATAGTTCAGCCCTTCCAGCCCGAGCAGCCGGCCGACGACCGCGGCGATCAGCGGCAGCGCGAGCAGCTTGACCGCCAGCAGCCAGAGCGAGATGCCGCGCACCCCCGGCATTCCCTCCAGGCGCAGGGCGGCGCCGACGGTGATCAGGCCGAGGGCGATCGACGCGTCGGCGAGGCGGCCGAGAAAAGCCTGCAGCGGCGGCGGCGGCACGAAGCCGGCGAGGTTCAGGAGGAAGCCCGCCGCCGTTCCCCAGATCAGCGGATTGCGTGCCACTTCCCGCCACAGGCCGACCTCGCCGTGCCGGGCAAGCATCCACACCGAGACCAAGTTGGCCAGCGGCACCGCGGCGCCGACGATCAGACCCATCGTGGCGATTCCCGGCGCGCCGAAAAGCATGCCCGCCACCGCCAGGGCGATGTACGAGTTGAAACGGTAGCCGCACTGGAACAGCGAGGCGAAGGTCAGCGCCGGCAATTTGGCGACCGGCTTCGCCAGCAACCCGAGCAGCATGCCGCCAACCATTGCGGCCAGGGCCGTTGCCAGCAGCGGCAGCGCCGCCCCGAGGTCGAGGCGGGTCTTGACGATGGCGTTGATCAGCAGCGCCGGGAACAGGATGAAATAGACCAGCTTCTCGACGCCGTTCCAGAAGTGATCGCCAAGGTGCATCCAGCGCCGGATGGCGGTCCCGAGCAGGATCAGGGCGAAGTCGGGGAGCAGGAGCAGCGCGGTATGCATCGGCGCATTCTATGGCCTGCCGGGCGTCTGCCCAAGCGGATGAGGGGCAGGCCGGCTTGACCTTGCCCGGCAAACCCGAAATACTCGGGGCCATGAGGAAACACAAATGAATCCCGAATGGTGGACCTGGGTGGTCGGCGGCATCGCCCTGATCCTCGCGGAACTGGCGATCCCCTCGTTCTTCATCGTCTGGTTCGGGCTCGGTGCTATCCTGGTCGGGCTGCTGATGCTGGCCCTGCCGCATCTCTCGCTGACTGCCCAACTGGCCGTCTGGACGCTGGCCTCGCTGGCCATGGTCGTGCTGTGGTTTCGCGTCTTCAAACGGAGTTTCCACAAGACGCGCGTCGGCACGGCCGATGGCGAGGTCATCGGGGAAATCGGCGTGCTGGTCAGCGCCGTCGCCCCCTTCGAACGCGGCAAGGTGCGCTTCCAGCGCCCGCTCCTCGGCTCCGAGGAATGGGTCTGCCTCGCCGATTCGGCGATTGCCACCGGCGAGCGCGTCAGGGTGGTGGCGGTGGAAGGCAGTTTTCTGAAGGTGAGCAAGGCTTGAAGAGATCGGAAAAATGGATATGAGCGCTGGATTTGTCGTCGTGCTGGCCCTGCTGGTCTTTGTCGCCGTGACCATCGCCAAGGGTGTGCGCATGGTGCCGCAGGGCATGGAATGGATCGTCGAGCGCCTCGGCAAGTATCACGGCACGCTGAAGCCCGGCCTCAACATCGTCATTCCCTATCTCGACAAGGTGGCCTACCAGATGGTGACCAAGGACATCATCCTCGACGTCCATGAGCAGGAAGTCATCACCCGCGACAATGCGGTGATTCTGACCAACGCCATCGCCTTCATCAAGGTCACCGACCCGGTCAAGGCGGTCTATGGCGTCACCGATTTTTCCGAAGCGATCCGCAACCTGATCATGACCACGCTGCGCTCGATCGTCGGCGAAATGGAACTCGACGAGGCGCTCTCGTCACGCGACAAGATCAAGGCCCGGCTGCGCGAAAGCATCGCCGACGAGGCGGTGGACTGGGGCCTCACCGTCAAGTCGGTCGAGATCCAGGACATCAAGCCGTCACCGTCGATGCAGAAGGCGATGGAATTGCAGGCAGCCGCCGAGCGCGAGCGCAAGGCCGTCGTCACCCGCGCCGAGGGCGCCAAGCAGTCGGCGATTCTCGAAGCCGAGGCGCGGCTCGAATCGGCCAAGCGCGACGCCAACGCCCAGGTCATGCTGGCCGAAGCCTCGGCCGAGGCGATCCGCCGCGTCACCGCCGCTATCGGCGACCAGACCGGCCCGATGTCCTACCTGCTCGGCGAGAAATACATCGCCGCGCTGGAACGCATGGGCGAGAAGGAAAATGCCAAGGTCGTCGTCCTGCCGGCGGATTTTCAGGAGGCAGTAAGAGGGCTGTTCGGGCGGGTCAAGGGATGAGTGGCTCAGATCGGGCAAAACCGGTCATCGCGCACCAGAGGCGGTGCGGCGGCGCACCAACCTCTGCGGCCCTTGCTTCCGGAGTGCGTTATTCTGACCCTTCCGTCCGCGCGCTTGGCGGTAACCTCCAGCCAATTGACTAGAAATTCATTTTGTATAAATCTCGGTTGACAAAGCCATTACTCGGTCGCTCAGGCACAGGGTGCACTGCGATGGTGAAAAACTCACCTTTGAGTCCATTGCCATGACGGAAGACCGCACTTTATATCCCCCTGAACGGACGAAGATGGCCTCTATCGAAGCGGCACGCGCACTAGCTGCCGTCGCCGTAGTGCTGATGCATGCCGCCAACTTAATGAGCGTCGAGCATTTCAGCGGCCACATAGGCATGGGTCGAGTTTTCGATTTTGGTTATGTGGGGGTCGATTTTTTCTTCGTGCTGAGTGGTTTCATAATCACATATATACATTACGCAGATATCGGGCGGCCAGGCATGATTGGTCGCTACCTCTGGCGCCGCTTTTCTCGCATCTTTCCCATTTACTGGTTCATCTTATTGCTAGTAATCTTGGTCACCACCCTGGCGCGAATGACCCAAGGCAAGTCACCCGGGTTTGAAATTGGTGTCGAAGATATTGCCGGCACGGTTTTCCTGCTGATGAGCGGGGACGAACCCAAATACGTGGGCGTAGCTTGGTCGCTTCAGTTTGAGGTCATGTTCTATCTTGCTTTCTGCGTGCTGCTCATTCATGCACGAGCGGGGGCAATGCTGTTCTTGGCATGGGGAGCATATGTGCTTTTGCATGTAGTCGGTTGGGCAAGCCCGCGATTACCATTTCAGCTGTCAAATCCCCACTGTTTTCAGTTTCTAGTTGGAGTGTGTGTGGGTGCCATCGCTCGTCGGCACCCTCTCCAGACCAGGGTTGGCATGCTGCTGCCATCAGTTCTCGGTTTTGTTCTAGCAACATTGTTCGAGGTAGATGGTCCTTTTGAGCGGCATTCGGGGCCAGGGCGGATTGCCTTGGGGTTGGCGGCAGCTTTTGTCCTCGCGACCTTGGTAGGCCTTGAACGCCAACAGTTACTGAAAACGCCGGCTTGGTTGGCGCGCATGGGCTCAGTCTCTTACACAATCTACCTCGGTCACATCTTGTTCATCAACAGCACCTATATGGTCTTGTTGAAGATTGGTCTATATCATGCACTGCCTGAGGCCTTGGTCTATGTCATTGCGGTGACAGTGGCATTGTTCGGAACAATACTGTTGGGAGTATTCGTGGAACTGCCTATGGTGGGCGCATTGAAGGACCGTTTCTTTCAACGCCACGCTGCGCATGTTCCAATTAAAATTGGCGTCTAATGCAACGACGTGCCGCGCTACTCTCTGTTCTTGCTTTGGCGGGAGCGTGGGGACTGGGCGCGTGTCATCAACGTGAGCCACGCGTTGTATTAATTGGTGATTCCACAATGGCCGACTATCCGCCAGCGCGGGCTCCTCTGTCTGGCTGGGGGCAGGCACTTCGAGAGCGTTTGCGGGGAAAGGCCGAGGTAATCAATCGTGCTGTTCCCGGTAGTAGCACACTCAGTTACTCAAGAGCCAACTGGCAACAGACGGTTACCCGCTTGAGAAAAGGTGACCTTCTGCTGATTCAGTTCGGGCATAACGACGAACGTCCAGATCCTTGGCACAATACAAAGCCATGGGGGCAGTACCGGCATTTACTTACTCGCTTTGTGATGGATGCGAGCGACGCTGGAGCAATACCTGTGCTAATGACCCCGATTCCCCGCTACCGTTTTTCTGAAGGTCATGTCTCTGATACGCATGGCCACTACGCTAAATCGGTTCGCGGCCTTGCCCGTGAGAAAGGTGTACCTTTGGTGGACTTGGCTACGCTTGCTACCGAAGAAATGGAACGACAAGGCGAAATACATGTTCGCCCCTGGTACATGCTTTACTTTGACGGCCATGATGACGTTCACCTAACCAATATTGGCGCGAAGAACATGGCCGTCATGGTTGAGAGTGAGTTAGTTCGGCTCGGGTTGCTTTAGGATCGTTGCCTCCGTCCACTACTCTTAAACCCAGATTGTCCATTAGGCCCGAAAACGTGGATTCTAGCGGATTTCTTATCGACACCATTAGAACAACCCATTGATTTACAGGGGCATGTGCCTCTAATGGATGTTTGGGTTAAACAAGCGACGGCGGCTCAAGGCTGTTTCCAGCCAGACATCCCCAATTGTCCTCCACCCTCGCGCCCTTCCACAGCGAAGCACCTTCTGACCAGACCGGACCAATCGCTCGCCTCCCCTCCGCAAACGCCTCGGAACTTCCTCAGCCGAGGGCGCCGCTGGCGGTGAACTGATCAATCTCGTCAGGACTGTAGCCGGCGGCGGCGAGGATTGCCGCGTTGTGCTGGCCGGTCCTGGGGGCTGGCTGGCGGATTGAGAATTCGAACTCGGACATCTTCAGCGGCGGCGCGAACTGGGTCAGGCCATCTTCCTGCAGCACCATGCCGCGCGCCACGATCTGCTCGTTCTCGAGCGCTTCTTCGGGGGTCAAAATCGGCGTTACGCAGCAGTCGACCGCGGCAAACAGGGTTGCCCACTCGTTTCGCTGTCGCGACGCAAAGACGGCCGCCACCTCGACGCGCAGGCCGGCGTCCCACTGCCGGCTGACCCACTCCGGGTGGTCGAGAACTTCGCAGCAGACCTTCCAGAACTTGGCTTCGAGCGCGCCGACCGCCATGTGGCCGCCGTCGGCGCAGCGATAGGTGCCGTAGCAGGGCAGACCGCCCGAGAGCAGGTCGCTGCCGCGCGGCAGCGAGTGGCCGCTGTCGTTCAGGCGCAGCATGGTGAAGTAGGTGTGCGCCAGAACGCTGTCGGTCATCGACACGTCGACGTAGCGCCCCTTGCCGGTGCGCTGCGCTTCGACCACTGCCGCCAGGATGCCCATCGCCGCAGTCAGCGCCCCACCGAGCAGGTCGGCGATCTGGAAATTCGGGATGGCCGGATTGCCACCTGCGCAGCCGATCTGGTCGAGGACGCCGGCGTAGCCGAGATAGTTGATGTCGTGGCCGGCCAGATCCTTGTACGGGCCATCCTGCCCGTAGCCGCTGATCGAACAGTAGGCGATCCTCGGGTTGAGCGCGACGATCACGGCGTAACCGACCCCGAGCTTGTCCATGACCCCCGGCCGAAAACTCTCGACGATCACGTCGGCGGCGCTGGCGAGGCGCTTGAAGACTTCGACGCCCTCCGGCTTCTTCAGGTCGAGCCGCAGGCCCCGCTTGTTGCGGTTGATCATTCGGAAATAGGCGCTGTCCGCCCCCTGGCCGGTACCGAGCGTGCGGGCATAGTCGCCGACCTGCGGATCCTCGATCTTGATGACCTCGGCCCCGAGATCGGCCAGATGCAGCGTGGCCACCGGCCCCGGCAACAGACGGGTCAGGTCGAGAACACGGATGCCGGCGAGGGGTCCGGGCCGGCTCATTCTTCGCAACTGCCGAGCAGATCGGCTTCGAGTTCGATTTCCATGCCTTCTTTCAGATTCGCGTCGATGAACATGCCGCGATAGAGCCGCCCCGCGCTGGCGGCGCGCCGTGCATGCGGCGTTTCCCATTGGTCGACGTGCAGGCGGATCATTCCCGACTGCACTTCGCGTGCGTAATTGGCCGACGACACGCAGGGATGAGCGAGCACCAGACGGTTGAATTCCTCGCGCGTGTACTGCTCGATCTCCCTTGCCGAGACCTGCGGACACAGCCCCAGGCGCCGGGTCTGGACGTCCACGGCGACGATGCGGCCCCTGACGTAGAACACGGCATCCGCCACGCCGGGATTGACCTCCCGGTAAATCACGCAGCGACCTGCCCGCCACGCCTCGGGATCAGCCAGAACCAGCCTTGCCGATGGTCGCAGTTCGGCCTCGCCGGCTACGGCAAGCGTGGCCGCCAGCGCCAGCAGGATCGGCAGAATACGCATCGGCGGCAAGACCGGATCAATAGACGCGGCGATCCTCGATCACCTTGCCGTCGTTCGCGAGGACGCCAGGAGCACAGAAGGCCACCTCGCCGCGCAGCTTGGTGACTTCGCGCAGGCTGCTCGCGACCGCGTTGTCGAGCGCCTCGCTGCCGGCCTCGATTTCGCAATGCAGGACCATGCGATCCTGGCCGCCGGGATTGTCGACGACCAGCCGCATGCGGTGGATTTCCGGATGGCGCCGGGCCAGGTCGGCAACCTGCTCGGGATGGACGAACATGCCCTTGATCTTGGTCGTCTGATCGGCGCGGCCCATCCAGCCCTTGAGCCGGACGTTGCTGCGCCCGCAGGGCGAACGGCCGGGCAGGAAGGTGGAAAGGTCGCCGGTGGCGAAACGGATCAGCGGGTAATCCGGGCTGAAGGTGGTGACGACGACCTCGCCGACTTCACCAAGATCGACCGGATTGCCGGTACCCGGGCGAACGATCTCGACCAGCAGTTCCTCCTCGACGACCAGCCCTTCCTCGGCCTCGGTCTCGTAGGCAATCGCCCCGATGTCGGCGGTCGCGTAGCACTGGCGGACCGTGATGCCGCGCTCGCGCAACCACTCGCGGGTGACGCCGGGCAAAGCTTCGCCCGAGACGCAGGCCTTGCTCAGCGAGCTGACATCGGCGCCGATCTCTTCCGCCTTCTCGACGACGATGCGCAGAAACGATGGCGTCCCGACATAGCCTTCCGGCCGCAGGTCGGCGATCGCCTGGACCTGTTGCTCGGTCTGCCCGGTACCGCCGGGGAACACCGAACAGCCAAGCTTGCGCGCCCCGCCCTCGAAGATGAAGGCGCCGGGCGTGAAATGGTAGGAGAAGCAGTTGTGGATCAGGTCGCCGTTGCGGAAACCGGCGGCATAGAGCACGCGGGCCATGCGCCAGGGATCGAGATCCTTGCCCTGCATCTCGTAGATCGGGCCCGGCGAAGCGAATACCCGCTTGGCGTTGCGCCGCGGCAGCGAATTCAGCCCGCCGAACGGCGGCGATTTCTTCTGCAGTTCCATCAGGTCGCGCTTGCGCGTCAGCGGCAGGCGCGCCAGCGCATCGCGGGTGACCACCTCGAACGGATTGATCCCGGCCAGCAGGTGGAAATAGTGCGACGTCGTTTCCTTGGCATGCGCGACCTGGCGCGCCAGCTTGTCCATCAGGTCATCTTCGCGCTCGCCGGGGTCGCGGGTTTCGAGCGGATCGTAAAAGCTCATTTATATTTTCTCCGTTTTTTGGCAGTCGACCGCAGCAGGTCATCCCAAGGGTTGCAAAGTAGCCCCGCAGGGCAAGGCGGAGGCCGGCGCCGTTTGCTCCTGCAAACAAGCCGGCCGACAACGCCGCCATGTGAGGCGCACTGCAACCCTCTACGATAGCCAGCGTTTGCGGCGTCTGTAGTGCTTTACGTCTTTGAAGGATTTGCGGCCGGCGGAACTCAGCCCCAGGTAGAACTCCTTCACATCTTCATTGGTTCTGAGGTCCTCCGCGTCTCCTTCCATGACCACCCGGCCGTTTTCCAGGATATAGCCGAAGTCGGCGTAGCGCAGGGCAACCATGGTGTTCTGTTCGGCCAGCAGAAAGCTCACGTTCTCGCGACGATTGAGGTCCTTGACGATCTCGAAAATTTCCTGGACGACCTGGGGCGCCAAGCCCATCGACGGCTCGTCGAGCAGGATCATCTCCGGCTTGGCCATCAGGGCGCGACCGATGACACACATCTGCTGCTCGCCGCCAGAGGTGTAGCCAGCCTGCGAAGTACGCCGCGTCTTGAGGCGCGGGAAATAGTGATAGACCTTCTCCAGGCTCTCCTTGAGTTCGCTGCGCGAAATCGAGCGGGTATAGGCGCCGGTCAGCAGGTTTTCCTCGATGGTCAGGTGGCCGAAGCAATGCCGGCCTTCCATGACCTGGATGACACCGCGCTTGACCAACTCGTTGGGCGAGAGCTGATCGACGCGCTCGCCCTTGTATTCGACCAGACCCTTGGTGACATCGCCGCGTTCGGCGTGCAACAGGTTGGAAATGGCCTTCAGCGTCGTCGACTTGCCGGCGCCGTTAGCGCCCAGCAGCGCGACGATCTTGCCTTTCGGCACATTCAGCGACACGCCCTTGAGCACCAGGATCACGTGGTCGTAAATAACCTCGATGTTATTGATGCTCAAATAGCGGTCGACCGTAGCAGCAGTTGTGCTCATAGCTGTTCCCGAAGCATGGAAAGCAGGAGATGGCGAGGGACTTCCCCCTCGCCTTCCCGCTCTCTCGCCTTATTTTTCCTTGGCACAATCACGCGGCGTGATGCCCTTTTCCTTGGCATACTGCTTGGCGGATGCCTGGAACAAGGGGTGGATCAGCGACTTGTTGCCCTCGATCCAGCCCGACACCGGCACCCATTTGGCGCCATCCCACTGCTGGATGCGCACCTTGCCGGAACCTTCGTGGTTATCGCAGGAGGTCTTGATCTCCGGCAACAAATCGGTGGCGCCCAACGTCTTCAAGCGAGCATCGGTGATATTCAAATTCTCCAGCGCCCAGCGCACCTGCTCGCCGGTCATCGACTTGCCCTTGCCGTATTTTTCCTGCGCCTTGCGAATCGCTTCTACCGACAGCACGGCGGCGGAAACGCCGCGGTTGTAGAGGACGGTACCAATCTTGCTCGCGTCCTGCAGGTTGCCCTTGCCGGCGCCGTAAACGACCTTTTCGATGTCGGCAATCAGCGGCACCTGCTTGCCGGAAACGTTCCAAGTCGCCGCCATGTAGCCCTTGGCGGCATCGCCGGCCGGAATGACGTCTTCCTCGGAACCGGTCCACCAGGAACCGATCATCCGGTCACGCGGGAAACCAACCTTCTGGGCCGCCTTGAGCGCCGTCTGATTCATCACGCCCCAGCCCCAGAAGACGACGAAATCCGGCTTCTCCTGACGAATCTTCAGCCACTGCGCGCCCTGCTCGTTGCCCGGATGGGCGACCGGAATCTGCACCAGGGTGAACTTGTTCAGGGATGCCTCGGCCTCCATCGCGATGATGGCTTCCTTGCCATATGCGGAGTCGTGATACAGATAAACGATCTTCTTGCCGGCCAAGCTGCCACCCAGCTTCTCCTTGATGAACTTGACGATGGCCGATGCCTGCATCTGGTAGGTCGTGACCAGCGGGAAAGCGTAAGGGAAGACCGAGCCATCCACCGCATCGGTCCGCCCGTAGCCCATCATCGCAAGCGGCAGCTTGTCCTGGGCTGCCTTGTCGACCAGGGCGTAGGAAATGCCGGTGGACATCGTGTGGATCGGGCCGGAGGATTTGGCCGCCTTGCTCTTCAGGCGCTCGTAGCACTCGACGCCCTTGGCGTTGTTGTATTCGGTTTCGCATTCCTCATAGGTCATCTGCACGCCATTGACGCCCTTTTCCTTGAGATTGGCGTAGTTCAGATAGTCGATGAAGCCGCCGTAAAAAGCCTGGCCGTTGGACCCGTAGGGTCCAACGCGGTAGTCGATGAGCGGGAAGAACTGCTCCTCGGCAGCCACTGCCATCTGCGACAGCATGGCTAGGGAAACCGTGGCGGCCACGAGTGAGTGTTTAAGGTATTTGATCATTTATGTCTCCTTCAGTGTTACGAAATAATGCCGATTTCTAGTGCGGAAAAGGCCACAGACGCAGTTTTTCCTTGGCGATCTGCCACAGGCGGGCCAACCCGTGCGGCTCGACGATCAGAAAGAACATGATCAGCGCACCGAACACCGTGATCTGGATGTGCGACACGGTTGCGCTGGCAAAGGGCAGGCCGAACAGGTCGGCCGTGTAGGGCAGAGCGACATCAAGGAATATGGGCAACAGCAGAATGAAGGCCGCGCCGAGGAAGCTGCCCATGATCGAACCGACACCACCGATAATAATCATGAACAGGATCTTGAACGACATTTCGAGCGAGAAGCCGTCCGGCTCGACCGAACCCAGGTAGCAAAAGGCGTAGAGCGCGCCGGCCACGCCGCAGTAGAAGGAACTGACGGCGAAGGCGAGCAGCTTGGTCCGCATCAGTTCGATCCCTATTACCGAGGCGGCGACGTCCATGTCGCGCACCGCCATCCAGGCCCGGCCGGTCGTTGAGCGCACCATGTTCTTGGCGGCCAGCGCCATGACAACGACGATGGAGAGCACCAACAGATACTTTTCGACCGGCGTCGTCAGTTCATGGCCAAGGATGATCAGCTTCTGCGTCGAGATCACACCGGAAGAGGAGTTGTTCGACAGCCAGGGGAACTTGGTCAGGCACCAAACGATGAAGAACTGCGCCGCCAGCGTCGCCACGGCCAGATAAAAGCCCTTGATGCGCAGCGATGGCAGCCCGAACAGAATGCCGACACCGGCTGCGGTCAACCCGGCAAAAATGAAAGAAAGCAGCAGCGGAATGCCCTCGATGCGCAACTGGAAGTTGTAGGCTGCGTAGGCGCCGACCGCCATGAAGGCCGCCGAACCGAGCGACAACTGGCCGGCATAGCCAGTCAGGATGTTAAGTCCGAGCGCCGCCAGGGCGAAGATCAGGAAGGGAATCAGGATGGCCGAGAACCAGTATTCGCTGGCCAGCAGCGGCACGCCGAGGAAAGCGACGGCGAGCAGCGCGATGACTCCGATCCGGTCCTGACGGATCGGGAACAGTTGCTGGTCAGCGGCGTAGGTCGTCTTGAATTGACCGGCTTCACGGTAAAGCATGCATCACGCTCCTGTTTGCAGATCATGCGCTGGCGCCACGAGGCGCGAGGACGCAGACAGTACGATCAGTACGGCAAGGACGAGTAAGGAAGTGGCGGCAAGCATGGCTGCGAGCTAGACCCGGTCGATGTGGCGTTCGCCAAACAGCCCCTCGGGCCTGACGAGCAGGAACAACAGCGCCAGCACGTAGGGGAACCAGCCCTCGATACCGCCGAAATTGCCGCCGAACAAATCCTGCATGACCGGCGGGATGTAGATTTCGGCCAGCTTTTCCGAAGCGCCGATGATCAGGCCACCAACGATGGCGCCCGGCACCGAGGTGAAACCGCCGAGGATCAACACTGGCAGCGCCTTGAGTGCGGTGAAAGTGAGCGCAAACTGCACACCGTTGCGCGCACCCCACATCATCCCGGCAACCAAGGCGACGAACCCGGCGACGCCCCAGACAATGCCCCAGATGTGTTGCAGTGGAATGCCGATCGACAAGGCCGCCTGGTGGTCATCCGCCACGGCGCGCAGGGCACGGCCGATGCGGGTGTATTGGAAGAACAGGGCGAGCGTGGCGACGAGCGCCGACGCGACGCCGGCGGCTACCAGGTCGAACTTGGAAATCACCATGTTCCAGTTCTCCAGGATGTAGTCGATCGGCTGATCGACAATGCCCAGTTCCAGCGCCCGCGGCTCGCTGCCGAAGACTATCGGGGCCATGCCTTCGATGAAGAAGGCGAGGCCGATGGTCGCCATGAACAAGGCGATCGGCGGCTGGTTGACCAGCTTGCGCAGCACGAACTTTTCGGTGGCGATGCCGAACAAGGTCATGATGACAAAAGCGAGGATCACCGCCAGCCAGAGCGGTGCGCCCCATTCCATGACACCGACCACCGAGAGCGCCGCCAGATAAACCATTGCCCCCTGAGCAAAGTTGAACACCCCGGAGGCCTTGTAGATCAGGACGAAACCCAGCGCGACAAGGGCATACATGACCCCCGAGAGCAGGCCACCGATCAGGACTTCGAAAAAGAAGTTCATGTCCCCGTCTCCTTAATGGCCAGCGCCGAGATACGCCTTGATGACATCCTCGTTGTTCTTTACTTCATCCGGCGCGCCGTCGCCGATCTTCTTGCCATAATCGAGGACGACGACGCGGTCGGAGATGTCCATGACGACCCCCATGTCGTGCTCGATCAGCACGATGGTGGTGCCGATCTGGTCGTTGACGTCGAGGATGAAGCGGCACATGTCCTGTTTTTCCTCGACGTTCATGCCGGCCATCGGCTCGTCGAGGAGCAGCATCGACGGCTCGGCGGCGAGCGCGCGGGCCAGTTCGACGCGCTTCTGCAGGCCGTAGGGCAGACGACCGACGGGTGTCTTGCGGATGTGCTGGATTTCCAGGAAGTCGATGACCTCCTCCACCTTCCTGCGGTGCTCCAGTTCCTCCCGGCGTGCGCGGCCGAACCACAGCGCATGCTCGATGAAGCTGGCCTTCATCTTGGTGATGCGCCCGGTCATGATGTTGTCGAGCACGGTCATGCCCTTGAACAGCGCGATGTTCTGGAAGGTGCGGGCGATGTTCTGCTGCGCCGCCATGTGCGGTTCCATCTTCTTGCGCTCCTGACCGTGCCAGAAGATCTTGCCGTCCTGCGGGTGGTAAACCCCGTTGATCACGTTCAGCATCGAGCTCTTGCCGGCGCCGTTGGGGCCGATGATGGCCCTGATTTCATGCTCGCGGACATTGAAGGAAATGTCGGTCAGCGCCTTGACGCCGCCGAAGCGCAGCGAAATGTTCTGCAGGTCGAGAATGACGCCGCCGGTCTCCTTGCTCATGTTCAGGCCGCCTTTTTCACGATCGCGAAGGTCTTGACGTCGATGATCTTCAGGTCGGCCGACACCTTGCCGCGCCGACCGTCCTCGAACTTGACCTCGGTTTCGATGAACTGGCTGCTCTTGGCGCCATACAGCGCGTCGATCAACACCCGGTATTTTTCGGCGACGAAGTTGCGGCGCACCTTGCGTGTCCGTGTCAGTTCATCGTCATCAGGATCGAGTTCCTTGTGCAGAACGAGGAAGCGGTGAATCTGCGAGTCCGCCACCATCGCGTCATGGGCCAGGTCGGCATTGACCTTTTCGACGCACTCGCGGATCAGATCGAGCACTTCCGGCTTGCCTGCCAGATCGGTATACCCCGAATAGGCGATGCCGCGCCGCTCGGCCCAGTTGCCAACCGCCCCGACGTCGATGTTGATGAAGGCGCAGACCATGTCGCGCTCATGGCCGAAGCAGACCGCTTCCTTGATGTGCTGGAAGAACTTGAGCTTGTTCTCGACGTAGTTGGGCGCGAACATCGCGCCGTTCGCCAGCTTGCCGACATCCTTGGCACGGTCGATGATTTTGAGATGGCCGTCGGCGTCGAAAAAGCCGGCGTCGCCGGTCATGAAGTAGCCCTCGGCGGTGATCGACTCGGCCGTGGCATCCGGCCGCTTGTAGTAACCCTTGAGCAACATCGGCCCCCTAACCAGCACCTCGCCGTTGTCGGCGATCCTGATCTCGACGCCCGGCGCCGGCGCGCCGACGGTATCCGCCTTGACCTGACCGTCCGGCTGCAGACAGACATAGGCGCAGGTTTCGGTCTGCCCGTAGAGCTGCTTGAGGTTGATCCCGATCGAGCGGAAGAAGCTGAAAAGTTCGGGGCCGATCGCCGCGCCGGCGGTATAGGCCACGCGGATGCGGCTCATGCCGAGCACGTTGCGCAACGGCCCGTAAATCAGGACGTTGCCGAGCCAGTATTGCAGGCGATCGCCGGCGCCCACCGGCTTGCCGTCGAGAATGGCCCCGCCGCAGCGCTTGGCAACGCCCATGAAGTAATGGAAAAGTTTCTGCTTGACCTTTCCGGCATCCTCCATGCGGATCATCACAGAGGTCAGCAGGCTCTCGAAAACCCGTGGCGGCGCAAAATAATAAGTCGGGCCGATCTCGCGCAGGTCGGTCATGACCGTTTCGGCGGATTCCGGACAGTTGATCGTGAATCCGGCAACGAGCGCCTGGGCATAGGAGAACAGATGATCGCCGACCCAGGCCATCGGCAGGTAGGAAAGGATATCGCCATCACCGCTCATGCGGTCGACCTGCACGCCTCCCTGGGCGGCAGAAATGAACGAAGCGTGCGTCTGGCAAACGCCTTTCGGCTTTCCTGTCGTCCCGGACGTGTAGAGCATGACTGAAACGTCATCGTGATGACCCTTGCCGACTTCACTGTCGAAGACGTCGGGATGGTTGCGGTCATGGATCCGCCCCATTTCGATCAGCTCCTGGATGTCGTGCAGGAAGGGCTGTGTGTAGTGTCGCATACCGCGCGCATCGTCGTAGATGATGTGTTCCAGCGTACCGACCTGCGCCATGATCTCCAGCAACTTGTCGACCTGTTCCTGGTCCTCGACGACCGCGAAGCGGATGCCGGCATCCTGCATGACGAACAGCATCTCGTTGGCCACCGCGTCCTGGTACAGCGGAACCGGCACCCCGCCCAGGGCCTGGGCAGCGCTCATCATCATGTAGAGGTGCGGCCGGTTGTCACCGATAATGGCCAGGTTGTCACCACGCCTGAAACCGAGTTCCGCGAGACCGCAGGCGAGTGCCCGCACGCGTTCGGCCACTTCGGACCACGACAGGGTCTGCCAGATCCCCAGGTATTTTTCGCGCATCGCCGGAGCGTCGGGGCAATTCCGCGCGTGATCGAGCAGCAGGCGCGGGAAAGTATGGGGCCCGCCCAGCGACCCGGAACTTGCCTGTACGGCCATTCTTGTCTCCTCTCCGCCGCGCCTCGTCGGGACACGGTCTACGTCATCCTGCATTGTGTCCAAAGCGTGTGCCCGCGTAAACCTTGCAGTGCACAACGGCAATGGATCATTATTCACGCAGAGTCTAGGGGAATTCGCCGGCTTATAATTGTCATCCAGCGGACATTTGGGAAAAAAGACCTTGAAAAACGCGGAGGAGCTTCTGCGCACCTCATTGTGGGGGCAAGCATTGACCGCTCCCGAAATGTCCCGGGCACTTGCCGGCACGTGCGAGCGGGCTTACGCCGCCGGCGCCTTCATCTGCATGAAAGGGGAGTCGGTCGATTCGTGGATGGGAATCATCGACGGCCTCGGCAAGATGGCCAGCCACTGGACGACCGGCAAGACCACCTCGCTGACCGGGATCAGTTCCGGCGGCTGGTTCGGCGAAGGGTCGCTGCTCAAGAACGAACCCCGCCGCTACGACGTCATGGCGCTGCGCCGCACGCGGGTGGCCTTGATGACCCGCGGCACCTTCCTGTGGCTGATGGATCACAGCATCCCCTACAACCGCTATCTGATCACGCAGTTGAACGAACGCCTCGGCCAGTTCATCGGCATGATGGAAAACGAGCGCCTGCTCGACCCGGACGCCCGCGTCGCCCGCTGCCTCGCCGGCCTGTTCAACCCGGTCCTTTATCCGGGGACCGCCCGCCTGCTGCAGATTTCGCAGGAAGAACTGGGTTACCTTGCCGGTGTATCCCGGCAGCGCGCCAATCAGGCGCTGCGGACGCTTGAGGACGCCGGACTCGTGCGCAGCGAATACGGCGGCATCGACATCCTTGACCTCGACGGATTGGGTCGCTTCGGCGAGTGAACGACAACCCGCAGCGCACCCTGTTTTCATTGAACCACAGCACAAAATGACCATGACAACGAACACCCCCCGGCTGACCTCCCTGTCCCACGGCGGCGGTTGCGGCTGCAAGATCGCCCCCGGCCTGCTGACGGAAATCCTCCGAGGCGGCAAGGGCCTGCCAATACCACCCGAGTTGCTGGTCGGCATCGAAACCTCTGACGATGCCGCCGTCTACCGGCTGAACGACGAACAGGCGCTGATCGCGACGACCGATTTCTTCATGCCCATCGTCGACGATCCCTACGACTTCGGCCGCATTGCGGCGACCAACGCCATTTCCGACGTCTATGCCATGGGCGGCCGGCCGATCATGGCGCTGGCGCTGGTCGGCATGCCGATCAACGTCCTGCCGGCGGAGGTCATCGCGCGTATCCTCGCCGGCGGCGAGGCGGTCTGCCGCGCTGCCGGGATTCCGATTGCCGGCGGCCACAGCATCGATTCGGTCGAGCCGATCTACGGCCTCGTCGCCCTCGGGCTGGTCCATCCGCAACGGGTCAAGCGTAACGCCGATGCCCGCGTCGGCGACCGCATCATCCTCGGCAAGCCGCTCGGGGTCGGCATCCTTTCCGCCGCCTTGAAGAAGGACGCGGTCGACGCCTCCGGATACGCCAGAATGATCGCAACCACGACCCAGCTCAACACCCCCGGCCCCGAACTTGCCGCCCTGCCCGGCGTGCACGCGATGACCGACGTCACCGGCTTCGGGCTCGCCGGTCACGCCCTCGAGCTGGCGCGGGCCGCGCAATGCAGCCTGAACATCGAGTGGTCGCGCGTCCCGCTGATCGACGGGGTGCTGAAACTCGCGGCGGACGGAGTCGTCACCGGCGCCTCGGGTCGCAACTTCGCGTCCTATGGTCACGACATCGCCTTGCCCGCAAACTTCGCGCCGCAAGACAAGGCCTTGCTCACGGACCCGCAGACCAGCGGCGGCCTGCTGGTTTCCTGCGCCGAGGACTGCGTCGCCGTGGTTCTGGAAATCTTCCGGAAGCACGGCTTTGCCAGCGCGACCGAGATCGGTACGGTCGGAATGTGCGGCGGAGCGCTGCTGACCATCCGTTAAGCGAGGGCAACCGCCGGAATTCGACACATCCACAGCGCGCAGAGCCGACAGGGAGTGGGACGCTCATTGCGGATACCTTCAAGATTGGGCTGGTCGCCAATGCAGGAGAAAGCAACTTGGAAACCATCGTCCGCTACCATCTCGCCGATGGCGTCGCCGCCATCACGCTCGACGACGGCAAGGTAAACGTCTTCGGTCTTGCCATGCAGGATCAATTGAACGCCGCCCTCGACCACGCCGAAGCAGACGGAGCCGCGGTACTTCTGACCGGCAACGCACGGGTCTTCAGCGGCGGTTTCGACCTGAAGGTCTTCAAGGCTGGCGGTCCAGATGTGGCGCGCATGCTTACCGGTGGTGGCGGATTATGCGAGCGCCTGCTAACGTTTCCGCGGCCGGTTGTCATTGCCGCAAGTGGCCAAGCCATGGCGATGGGGGCGCTTATGCTGCTCTGCGCGGACTACCGCATCGGTATCGAGAGCAGCGCCCGGGTGCAACTCAACGAAACAGCCATCGGCATGACGCTGCCGTATCTCGGTGTCGAGCTCGCGCGGGCTCGTCTGGCGACACCCTGGCGGAATCGCGCATTGGTCAATGCCGAAGCGTTGACGCCATCACAAGCGGTTGCCTGCGGCTTTCTTGACGAGGTCGTGCCGGTAGCTGCCCTGCCTGATGCCGCCTGGGCAAGAACCACTGCACTTGCCGCACTACATCCGGAAGCGTTCGTCGCTACCCGCTCACGTGTTCACGAACCGTTGCTTGCGGCCATGAAGAAGGCAAGGTTACGCGACGAAGAGGAATGGAAGCGAAATTTCCCCTTCGCTTAAAAGCACATTGCGGAGCGATGCCGCCATCTGAATCCCCGCCTCGGGCAAGAACCTGACATCGTGAACCCGCCCAGGCAGGAGGAGCGGTCGGCGTACCACCCTCTGCCTCGAGCAGTCGAGAGATGCCCTACATGCTGCGCCGGTACTGGCCGCCGACCTCGTAGAGCGCGCTGCTGATTTGGCCGAGCGAGCAATGCTTGACGGCATCGACGAGCACGGCGAAGACGTTGCCGTTTTCGATGACGGTGTGCTTGAGTTTCTCCAGCATGGCCGGCGCGGTCGCCGCGTTGCGCGCCTGAAAGTCGCGCAGGCGCTTGATCTGCGACTGCTTTTCTTCCTCGGTCGAGCGCGCCAGTTCGATTTCCTGCTGGGCCATGCCCTTCGGGTTGAGGAAGGTGTTCACGCCGATGATCGGATAGGAGCCGTCGTGCTTCTTGTGCTCGTAATAGAGCGACTCCTCCTGGATCTTGCCGCGCTGGTAGCCGGTTTCCATGGCGCCCAACACGCCACCGCGCGAGGCGATGGCTTCGAATTCCTTCAACACCGCCTCTTCGACGAGGTCGGTCAGTTCGTCGATGATGAACGCGCCCTGGTTGGGGTTCTCGTTCTTGGCGACGCCCCACTCGCGGTTGATGATGAGCTGGATGGCCATGGCGCGGCGCACGGATTCCTCGGTCGGCGTGGTGATCGCTTCGTCGTAGGCGTTGGTGTGCAGCGAGTTGCAGTTGTCGTAGATCGCGATCAGCGCCTGCAGCGTGGTGCGGATGTCGTTGAAGTCCATCTCCTGCGCGTGCAGCGAGCGGCCGGAAGTCTGGATGTGGTACTTCAGCTTCTGGCTGCGCTCGTTGGCGCCGTACTTGTTCTTCATCGCCACCGCCCAGATGCGGCGGGCGACGCGGCCGATCACCGAGTATTCCGGGTCCATGCCGTTGCTGAAGAAGAAGCTCAGGTTGGGCGCGAAATCGTCGATGTGCATGCCGCGCGCCAGATAGCTTTCGACGTAGGTGAAGCCGTTCGACAGCGTGAACGCCAGTTGCGAGATCGGGTTGGCGCCGGCTTCGGCGATGTGGTAACCGGAGATCGACACCGAATAGAAATTCTGGATATTGTTGTGAACGAAGAACTCCTGGATGTCGCCCATCATCTTCAGCGCGAACTCGGTGCTGAAGATGCAGGTGTTCTGGCCCTGGTCTTCCTTGAGGATGTCGGCCTGCACCGTGCCGCGCACGGTCTTCAGCGTCCATTCGCGGATTTTCTCGGCTTCGTCCTCGGTGGGATCGCGGCCGTTGTCGGCCTTGAACTTGGCGATCTGTTCGTCGATGGCGGTATTGAAGTAGCAGGCGAGGATGATCGGCGCCGGGCCGTTGATCGTCATCGACACCGAGGTGGTCGGCGCGCACAGGTCGAAGCCGCCGTAGAGCACCTTCATGTCGTCGAGGGTGGCGATCGAGACCCCGGAATTGCCGATCTTGCCGTAGATGTCCGGGCGCTCGTCGGGGTCACAGCCGTACAGCGTGACCGAATCGAAGGCGGTGGACAGGCGCTTGGCCGGCATGCCCTCGGAGACGCGCTTGAAACGGCGGTTGGTGCGGAAGGCATCGCCTTCACCGGCGAACATCCGGGTCGGGTCTTCGTTCTCGCGCTTGAAGGCAAAGACGCCGGCGGTAAACGGGAAGGATCCCGGAACGTTTTCCTTCATCAGGAAACGCAGCGTTTCGCCGTCATCGTCGAATTTCGGCAGGATCACCTTGCGGATCTTTGTGCCCGACAGCGACTCGCTGACCAGACGGGTACGGATTTCCTTGTCGCGTATCCTGACGACGTATTCGTCGCCGGAATAAGCCTTGACGGTGTCCGGCCACATGTCGAGCAGCTTGCGGGCTTTCGGATCGAGCTGGCCCTCCTTCCAGGCGAGCATTTCGTCGAAGTCCGCGGTCGACTTGTCGCAAGCCCCGAAAAGGCCGGCGGCGATGCGCAGCGACTGGCGTTCGCGGGCAATCCGCACCTGCTCTCCGGTGTGGGCATGATAGGCGCGCACGCTGTCGGCGATTTCGGCCAGATAGCGGATGCGCTGGGCCGGCACGATGGCGCGCTGGCTTGACGACTGCTTGACGGTGACCAGCGGCAGCTTGCCGGCCTTGAGCTTGAGGCCGCGTTCGCTCAGGGTCGGGACCAGCGCCTGATAGAGCGCGGTGACGCCGTCGTCGTTAAAGCGGGCGGCCATGGTGCCGAAAACCGGCATTTCGTCGCTCGGCTGTGTAAACAGCTCGCGGTTCCGCTGGTATTGCTTGCGCACGTCGCGCAGCGCATCCTCGGCGCCCTTGCGGTCGAACTTGTTGATGGCAACGAAATCGGCGAAGTCGAGCATGTCGATCTTTTCGAGCTGCGAGGCGGCGCCGAACTCGGGCGTCATGACATAAAGCGAAACATCGACGAAAGGCACGATGGCCGCATTGCCCTGACCGATGCCCGACGTTTCGACGATGACCAGATCGAAGCCGGCCAGCTTGCAGGCGGCGATCACCTCGGGCAGCGCGGCGGAAACTTCGCTGCCGGTGTCGCGGGTGGCCAGCGAGCGCATGAAGATGTTCGGATGCTCGATGGCGTTCATGCGGATGCGGTCGCCGAGCAGCGCGCCGCCGGTGCGCTTGCGCGAGGGGTCGATGGAAATCAGGCCGATCCTGACCGCATCGCTCTGGTCGAGGCGGAAGCGCCGGACGATCTCGTCGGTCAGCGAGGACTTGCCGGCGCCGCCGGTGCCGGTGATGCCGAGGACCGGCACGGCAACGGCCGCCGCCGCCTTGAGCAGCGGCTCCTTCAGGGCCGGGGCGGAACCGTTTTCGAGGACAGTGATGACCCGGGCCAGCAAGCGCCGGTCACCCGCCCGGAGACCTTCCAGAACCTTGTCGGTAGCCGGCAGCCCCGGCGCCGCGACGTCGAAGTCGGACTGCTGGACAAGATCGTTGATCATTCCCTGCAGACCCATGTGCACGCCATCTTCGGGAGCATAGATGCGGCTGACGCCGTAAGCGTGCAGTTCCTTGATCTCGGCCGGCACGATGACCCCGCCACCGCCGCCGAAAACTTTGATGTCGCCGCCGCCATTGGCCTTGAGCAGGTCCAGCATGTATTTGAAGAACTCGACGTGCCCGCCCTGGTAGGAGGTGATCGCGATGCCCTGGACATCCTCCTGAAGAGCGGCATTGACGATTTCCTGCACCGATCGGTTGTGTCCGAGGTGGATCACCTCGGCGCCGGTGGCCTGGATGATGCGGCGCATGATGTTGATCGACGCATCATGCCCGTCGAACAGCGAGGCCGCCGTGACGAAGCGCAGCTTGTTTTTCGGCTTGTAGGGAGCAAGTTTCTTGGCAACGGAAAGATCGGTCATGGCGCCTGCCTCATTAAGTATACGAAAGGTCCATCATATTACGGTGCTTTGTCTGCGGCGCAATTGTCTGGATTGACCCGCATCGTGCAAATTCCGCCAACATGATAAGCTGTCGCGGTCGACCGTCGAAAAAGGCCGAAAATGCCTCCGCGCACCACCCGCAACCCGACCGAGAGATCGCAAGCCACTGTTGCAATAGGATTTGTGAACGGCATGCTGGCCGGTTTGGCGCGCCACGGGATCGCTGCCGGGCCGCTGCTGACCGCGGCCGGCATCGACATTGCAGATGCCGCCAGCCGGGTTCCGGTCGATCGCTATGCCGTGCTCTATAACCGGATCAATCACCGGCTCGACGACGAAGGTTTCGGGTTGTTTTCGCAGCCGCTGCGCGTCGGCAGTTTCGAGTTTCTCTGCCGGGGTTGCATCAGCGCTCCGACATTGGCTGAAGCCCTGCTTCGCGCCACCCGCTTCCTGCGCATCGTGTTGCCCGACCTAGCCGTCGCTGTCCGGCGCCACCAGAGCCACGCCGAACTGCTTATCGGCGAGAGCCGACGCCTGGCCGACAACCCGGATGACGCTGGGCGAGTCTTCGCTTTCGAATGGCTGCTCCGGATGCTTCACGGGCTGTCGTGCTGGCTTGCCGGTCGCGGCCTGGCGCTCGACAGCGTCATCTTTCCCTACCGCCGCCCGCCCCATGCCGCCGACTACGCGCTGATCTTCACCGCGAATTCCCGCTTCGCCCCGACTTTGCCGGGTGGTGTCGGGACGCTGGTCGCCAGCTTCAATGCCAACCTGCTCGATCTGCCCGTCCGGCGCGACGAGGCGGCGCTGGCCAGCTTCCTCGACGGCGCACCCGGCAAGATCACCACACTCTACCGGCGTGACCGGGAGATGGTCATTCGCGTCCGCGACCTGCTGCGCGCCGCGCTGCCGGCCGTGCTCGGCCTTGATGACGTCGGTGACCGCCTGCACCTGTCGCCACGCACGATCCACCGCCGCCTGGGCGAGGAAGGGTCGAGTTTCCGCGCCATCAAGGATGCGCTGCGGCGCGACATGGCGCTGGCCCGCCTGACCAAGACCCGGGATGCGGTCAGCCAGGTCGCTGCCGATCTCGGCTACGCCGACACCTCGGCGTTTTACCGTGCCTTCGTCGAGTGGACCGGCATGGCGCCAATCCATTATCGCCGGCGCTGGACGAGCGGCAGGTGACAACCCGACCATGGTGGATACGACGGCAGCCGCGGGTTCAGGCCTTCCGTTACCGCCACAAATGCGATAGGCTCTGCACTTCCAGAATTGATACGCCAAGGAGGTTTGGCCGGTCATGATCCGCAAGGACAAGCGCAAGCTGCCAGACGACCGTCGCATCGAGGATGTGGGGCCGCCCACCGGTTGGCGCGACCGTCGCAAGGGGGTTGAACGGCGCATACCCGTGACCGAAGAGGTCGATGTGACCGACAGTCAGTGGGCAAGATATTTTGGCCCCCATTCGTTTGACGCAGCCGAAGACGATCAAGCCCCGGATGATTCCGAGGGCGCTTTCGATCGGGTTCGCAAATGATCTTGCCGTTGCCGGGGCCAATCCGGGCCAGACGAATGGATGCAAAAAGGCCGGATGGCCCCGGCCTTTTTGTTTGCCTGACGCGGCGCTTACTCGTCGTCTTCGCGCAACTGGAACTTGCCGGCCATCTGCTGCTGCACGTTGGGCGGTACGGCCGCATAGCGGGCGAACTCGATGGTGTAGCTGCCCTGGCCACCGGTGAGCGACTTCAGGCGTGACTGGTAGTCGCTGATTTCGGCCAGAGGCACCTCGCCGGAGATCGCGGACATCCCGTGACCGCGGCCGTCGGTGCCGGTGATGTGACCGCGGCGGCTCGAAAGATCGCCGGTCAGATCGCCGATGGAAGCCTCCGGAACAATGATCTCTACGCTGACGATGGGCTCCAGGACAATCGGGCGCGCAGCCCGCACCGCTTCGATCACCGCCTTGCGCCCGGCGGTGACGAAGGCAACCTCCTTGCCGTCGACCGGGTGGGTCTTGCCGTCAAAAACGGTCACTTTCAGGTCGTCGACCGCGTAACCCGCCACCACACCACCTTCCAGACCTTGACGCACGCCCTTTTCCACGGCTGCCATGAAAACGCCGGGGATAACACCGCCCTTGACCGCATCGACAAACTCGATGCCTTCACCGCGGCCCTTGGGCTCGATGCGCAGATGAACCTCGCCGAACTGCCCGGCGCCGCCACTCTGCTTCTTGTGGCGGTGAATGCCTTCAGCGGCAGCGGTAATCGTTTCACGGTAGGGGATCGTCGGCGGCCTGGTATCGACTTCCAGCTTGTACTGAGATGCCATCTTTTCCAACTTGGCCTTGAGGTGAATTTCGCCGAGGCCGCGGATGACGGTTTCGTTGCTGGTCGGGTGGCGCTCGACGATGAAGGTCGGGTCTTCCACCGCAAGTTTGCCGAGGATGTCGAACAGCCTCTGTTCGTCACCCTTCTTCTTCGTTTCGACCGCAAGTCCGGCCATCGGTTTGGGAAACTCGAGCGGAACCAGATGGATGTGGTCTTCATCGTGCGAGTCGTGCAGCACGCAGTCGAACTCGATCTCATCGACTTTGGCGATGGCGCCGATGTCGCCGGGCAGCAACTCGTCGACCTCCAGCGGATCCTTGCCCTGCAACTGGTATAGATGGCCGACCTTGAACGGACGCTTGCCATCGCCAACATAGAGTTGCATGTCCTTCTTCATCGTGCCCTGATGTACGCGGAAGACACCGATCTTGCCCAGATAGGGATCGGCGACGACCTTGAAGACGTGTGCCAGCACGTGCTTGCCGGCATCGGGCTCGGCATGGAAGGCTTCGGTCGCGCCGCCCGGTTCGCCCCTGTAGAATGGCGGCGGGTTGCCTTCAGCCGGGTTCGGTGCCAGGCTGGCCAGGACATGCAGCAGTTCCTTGATCCCGGCGCCGGTCCTGGCGGAAACGAACAGGATGGGGATCAGGTGACCTTCGCGCAGCGCTTTCTCGAATGGCGCATGCAGCGCCGCAAGATTGGGGTCGGCACCATCTTCAAGGTACTGGGCAAGCAGATCTTCGTCTTCCTCGACGATCTGGTCGATCAGCGCGCGGTGGGCAGCTGCGACCGACGCGAAATCGGCGTCGCCGGCGTCATGCTCCAGCACCTCGACGACATCCGCCGCGCCATGAGCCGGAAGGTCGAGCAGCATGCACTGCCTGCCGAAGCGCTCGCGGATGTCGGCCACCAGTCCGGGCAGATCGAGATTGTCGGCATCGATCTTGTTGATGACGATCATCCGGCACAGCTTGCGCTCGGCAGCGTAGCGCATCATGCGCTCGGTCATCAGCTCGACGCCGTTTTGCGCGTTGATGACGATGAGCGCGGTATCGACTCCGGCCAGGGCAGCGATCGCCTGGCCCGAAAAATCCGGATAGCCCGGCGTGTCGATCAGGTGAATGTGCGTACCTTCGTGGCTGAAATTGACGATCGCCGAGTTCAGCGAGTGGCCGCCCTCCTTTTCCTGGGCATCGAAATCGCAGACGGTGCTGCCTCGCTCGACACTGCCCTTGGCCGGGATCGCCCCGGTGGCGAAGAGCAAGGCCTCGGCCAGACTGGTTTTTCCTGCTGCGCCATGGCCGACCAGAGCCATGGCACGGATCGCCTCGGTATTGTATTTGGACATCCTGCTCTCCCTGAGCTTGTAAGAAATCAGCCGCGTATTTTACGCCTGTGTCCAGGCAGCCACGAACATCACTTCTGGGCCTTTTTCGGACGCACCCACCCTGGCACCGTGGTCTGGCGGGCGCGCGAGATTGTCAAGGCGTCGGGCGGGGCGTCCCTGGTCAACGTCGTTCCTGCCCCCAGCGTTGCCCCGCGCCCAACCGTCACCGGCGCGACAAGCTGTGTGTCGGAACCGATGAACACGTCGTCCTCGATGACCGTCCTGTACTTGTTGGCCCCGTCATAATTGCAGACGATGGTGCCGGCGCCGACATTCACTCGCTCGCCGATTTCGGCGTCGCCGATATAGGCCAGGTGATTGGCCTTCGAGCGGGCAGCAATTCGGCTCTTCTTGACCTCGACAAAATTGCCGATATGCACCTCGGGTCCAAGTTCGGCACCCGGACGCAGGCGTGCGAAGGGGCCAACCACCGCGTCGGGTCCGATCACCGCATCATCGAAGTGACAGAAGGCGGCGATCTGCGCGCCGGCGCCGACCTTGACATTTTTCAGCACGCAATACGGGCCAACCTCGACGGCATCACCGAGCTCGACCCTGCCCTCGAAAACACAACCAACATCAATGAAAACATCGCGGCCATACGTCAGTTCGCCACGCACGTCGACGCGGTCCGGGTCGGCGAGGCGCACCCCGCCAATCATCATGGCGCCGGCCAGATTGCGTTGTTGTACGCGCTCGAGTTCAGCCAACTGCACCTTGCTGTTGACTCCCAGCACCTCCCATTGGCTATCCGGATGGGCGGTGCGCACCGGGATCCCTTCGGCGACGGCGAGCGCGACGATATCGGTCAGGTAATACTCGCCCTGCGCGTTCGTGTTCGACAGCCGACCTAGCCAGTCGCCAAGACGGGCGGAGGGAATCGCCATGATGCCGGTATTGACCTCGCGGATCGCCTTTTCCTCGGGTGTCGCGTCCTTCTCCTCGACGATGCGCCGGACATTCCCGGCGGCATCGCGGACGATGCGGCCATAGCCGCGCGGATCGGCGAGCTCGATCGTCAGAACCGACAGGCCATCCCTCCCGGCCTGCAGCAGGCGCTTGAGGGTGGAAGCCAGGGTCAGCGGCACATCGCCATAGAGAACCAGCGTCTGGCCCGCTCCGGCAAGGGCAGGCAGCGCCTGGGCAACCGCATGCCCGGTACCGAGCTGCGGCTCCTGCAGAGCCCAGGAAATATCGGGCGCATCAACGGTCGCCCGCACCGCTTCCCCCCCATGTCCGAAAACCACGACCAGCTTTGCCGGGGCAAGCGAACGCGCGGTGTCGATGACATGCTGCACCAGGGCCTTGCCTGCCACGGGATGCAGGACTTTTGGCAGATTGGAATGCATGCGCTTGCCCTGGCCGGCGGCAAGGATGACTACTTGTACAGGCGTTTCAGCCATTTTTTTGACTCCGGAAATGACGAAGGCGACCACTTGGGCCGCCTTCGCATTATCGCATGATGCTCCCGTCCTTACCGAGGCAGCGTCGAGTTGCCCATCAGGAAGGCATCGACTTCGCGGGCAGCCTGACGGCCTTCGCGGATCGCCCAGACAACCAGAGACTGGCCGCGACGGACGTCGCCGGCAGCGAAGACCTTGCTGACATTGGTCGCGTAGCAACCCTCGCCATCGGTCGTCGCCTTGGCATTGCCCCGTTCGTCCTTGGCGACGCCGAAGGCTTCGAGAAGGGTGCCGACCGGATTGGTGAAGCCCATCGCCAGGAATGCGTTGTCGCAGGGCAGATCGAACTCGGAACCGGCAATTTCGCTCATTCGGCCATCCTTCCATTCGACGCGAACGGCCTGCAGCGCCTTGACATTGCCCTTGCCATCATCGACGAACTTCTTGGTCGCCACGGCGAAATCGCGCGCGCAACCCTCGTCGTGCGACGACGAGGTACGCAGCTTGTACGGCCAGTAGGGCCAGGTCAGCGCGACATTTTCATGCGCCGGCGGCGTCGGCATCAATTCGAACTGCGTCACCGAGGCGGCGCCATGACGGTTGGAGGTGCCGACGCAATCGGAGCCGGTATCACCACCGCCAATGACGATGACGTTCTTGCCCTTGACGTTGATCGGGTTGGCCTTGCCCTGCTGGACTTCCTTGTTCTGCGGGATAAGGAATTCCAGCGCGGCATGGATGCCTTTCAGTTCACGGCCGGGAACCGGCAACTCGCGCGGCACTTCAGCGCCGGCGGCAAGGATTACGGCATCGAATGCTGCGGTCAACTGCTCCGGCGAGACGAATTCCTTGGCATCGCTGTTGATGCCGGGCGGAAGTTCCCCGCTGCCGACCATGACCCTGGTCTTGAAGGTGACACCCTCGGCCTCCATCTGGGCAACACGCCTGTCGACCACGGATTTTTCCATCTTGAAGTCGGGGATACCGTAGGCAAGCAGACCACCGACGCGGTCGCTTTTCTCGAACACCGTAACGTCGTGCCCGACCCGCGCCAGTTGCTGGGCCGCAGCCAGACCAGCCGGTCCGGAGCCAACAATGGCGACCTTTTTCCCGGTCCGGCTCCTCGGCGGCTGCGGGACCACCCAGCCCGACTCCCAGCCCTTGTCGATGATGAAGTGCTCGATCGACTTGATTCCCACCGGCGCCGAGTTGATGCCCAGCGTGCACGCGGCTTCGCAGGGCGCGGGGCAGATGCGGCCGGTAAAGTCGGGGAAGTTGTTGGTCGAATGCAGGACGTCCAGGGCTTGTTTCCAGTTGCCGCGATACACGAGGTCATTCCAGTCGGGAATGATATTGTTTACCGGGCAGCCGTTGGTGCAGAAAGGAATGCCGCAGTCCATGCAGCGTGCACCCTGCGTCCTGGCGTCATCGTCCGCCAGGGTGTGCACAAATTCCTTGTAATGCTTCAGCCGAAGTTCGACCGGCTCGTAAGCTTCGGTCAGACGTTCGAACTCCATGAATCCAGTCGGCTTGCCCATTATGCGGCCTCCTTCTCGGCAGCGGCAGCCATCTCGGTAAGCGCGCGCTTGTACTCGTGCGGATAGACTTTGACGAACTTCTCGCGGTAGCCGTCCCAGTTGCCCAGGATGGCCTTGGCGATGACGCTGCCGGTGTATTCGGCATGACGGCTGACGAGATCCTTGAGTTGCTCCTCATCGGCACGACCGAGATGCAGCGGCTCGCCGGCAGCGTGACGATGAGCTGGCAGCACCTTCTCCAGCGCGACCTGCGCCAGATTGCAGCGGTTCCTGAAGCTGCCATCCTCGTCCAGCACGTAGGCAATGCCACCGGACATGCCTGCCGCGAAATTGCGCCCGGTCATGCCCAGCACGAGGACCGTGCCGCCGGTCATGTATTCGCAGCCGTGATCACCGACGCCCTCGACGACGGCCGTGCCGCCAGAGTTGCGAACACAGAAGCGCTCGCCGCCAACTCCCGAGAAGAAGGCGTCACCGGCTATCGCACCGTACATCACGGTATTGCCGACGATGATGTTCTCCTGGGTGTGGCCGCGGAAGTCCCTGCTCGGCTTGATGATGATACGCCCGCCCGACAGTCCCTTGCCCACGTAGTCGTTACCTTCACCCGTCAGTTCCAGCGTCACGCCCCTGGCGAGGAAGGCGCCGAAGCTCTGGCCGGCAGTGCCGGTCAGCCGGACGTGGATGGTGTCATTCGCCAGACCGGCATGGCCGTAGCGGCGGGCCACCTCACCCGAGAGCATCGTGCCGCAGGTGCGGTTGACGTTGGTGATCGCCATTTCGATCTGGACCTTCTGCCCTTTTTCAAGCGCCGGCCTGGCCTGCTCGATCAGTTTGTGGTCGAGTGCCCTCGCGAGACCGTGATCCTGCCCCTCGGTTTGACGGCGCGGCTCGCTGGCCGGCACATTCGGCTGGTAGAAGATATTCGAGAAATCGAGACCCCTGGCTTTCCAGTGGTCGATGCCGGGACGCATGTCGAGCAGATCGGCACGGCCGATCAGATCGTCGAACCTGCGAATGCCGAGTTGCGCCATGATCTCGCGCACTTCCTCGGCTACGAAGAAGAAGTAGTTGACGACATGCTCCGGCTGGCCAGTAAAGCGCTTGCGCAGCACCGGATCCTGGGTGGCAACGCCGACCGGGCAGGTATTGAGGTGGCACTTGCGCATCATGATGCAGCCTTCGACGACCAGCGGCGCCGTGGCAAAGCCGAACTCGTCGGCGCCGAGGAGCGCCCCGACGACAACATCGCGGCCGGTCTTCATCTGGCCGTCAACCTGGACGCGAATGCGGCTGCGCAGGCGGTTGAGGACCAGCGTCTGCTGCGTTTCGGCGAGACCGAGTTCCCACGGCGTACCGGCATGCTTGATCGACGACTGCGGCGAAGCACCCGTGCCGCCGTCGTACCCGGCGATCACGACGTGATCGGCCTTGGCCTTGGCGACGCCGGCGGCGACCGTTCCGACACCCACTTCCGAGACCAGCTTGACCGAGATCGAAGCGCGTGAATTCGCGTTCTTCAGATCGTGAATCAACTGCGCCAGATCCTCGATCGAATAGATGTCGTGATGCGGCGGCGGGGAGATCAGGCCGACGCCCGGCACCGAGTGGCGCAGGAAGCCGATGTACTCGGAAACCTTGTGCCCCGGCAACTGACCACCTTCGCCCGGCTTGGCGCCTTGCGCCATCTTGATCTGGATCTGGTCGGCATTGGCCAGGTACTCGGTGGTCACTCCGAAACGCCCGGAAGCGACCTGCTTGATCGCCGAGCGCAGCGAATCGCCGGCCTTGAGTTCGATGTCGCGCTCGATGCGGTTCTTGCCGATGATGTCGGACAGCATCGTGCCACCCGCGACCGGCGCAAAACGCCGCGCATCCTCGCCGCCTTCGCCAGTGTTCGACTTGCCGCCGATACGGTTCATGGCGATTGCCAGCGTGGTATGCGCCTCGGTGGAAATGGAACCAAGCGACATGGCGCCGGTTGCGAAACGCTTGACGATTTCCGTGGCCGGTTCGACCTCGTCCAGCGGCACCGGGCCACCGGCCGGCCGAAACTCGAAAAGACCCCGCAGGGTCAGGTGCCGCCTGGTCTGATCGTTGATCAGCCTGGCATATTCCCGGTAAGTCTCGAACTTTCCGGAACGGGTCGCATGCTGCAGCTTGGCGATCGAATCCGGCGTCCACACGTGCTCTTCGCCACGGATGCGGAATGCGTACTCGCCGCCGGCGTCGAGCATGCTGGCCAGCACGGGATCGTCCGAAAAGGCTTCGTTGTGCAGGCGAATGGCTTCCTCGGCTACTTCGAAGACGCCGATGCCTTCGATATTGGAAGGCGTACCGGTAAAGTACTTCTCGACGAAGTCCTTCTGCAGGCCGATGGCTTCAAAGATCTGGGCGCCGGTATACGACATGTAGGTCGAGATGCCCATCTTGGACATGACCTTGTTCAAGCCCTTGCCGATGGCCTTGACGTAGTTCTTGACGTACTTGTCGGCCTTTTCGGCATCGCCTTTGGCCAGCGACTCGATGGTCTCGAAGGCGAGGTAGGGGTGGACCGCCTCGGCTCCGTAGCCGCCGAGCAGGGCAAAGTGATGGGTTTCACGGGCCGAGCCGGTCTCGACGACGAGACCAGTACTGGTGCGCAATCCCTGCTTGACCAGATGTTGGTGAATCGCCGATGTGGCGAGCAGCGCCGGAATCGCCACGTGAGCGGCATCGACCTTGCGGTCTGAGACGATCAGGACATTGGCGCCGGATCGAACCGCGTCTTCGGCATCGGCCGCCAACGAGGCAAGACGCGCTTCGATTCCGGCCCGGCCCCAGGCGACCGGGTAGCAGACATCGAGTTCGAAGGAGAGGAACTTGCCCGAGGTGTACTTCGAGATGTGACGCAACTTCTCCATGTCGGTGCAGGTCAGCACCGGCTGAGAAACCTCCAGGCGAATTGGCGGATTGATGTCCGTGGTGTTCAGCAGGTTCGGCTTGGGGCCGACGAAGGACACCAAGGACATGACCAGTTCCTCGCGGATCGGGTCGATCGGCGGATTGGTGACCTGGGCGAACAACTGCTTGAAATAGGTGTACAGGGTCTTGTTCTTGTTCGACAAGACCGGCAGGGCCGAGTCGGTACCCATAGATCCGGTAGGCTCCTCGCCATTCTGGATCATCGGCTCGATAATGATCTTGATGTCCTCCTGCGTATAGCCGAAGGCCTGCTGGCGGTCGAGCAGTGTCGCCGGGGCGGTCTCGGTCTTTTCCTCCGGCGCCGGAACCGTGTCGAGCTTGATCCGGATCTTCCCGATCCACTCACGATAAGGCTTGGCCCTGGCCAGCGAGTCCTTGAGTTCCTTGTCGTCGATGATGCGCCCCTGGTCCATGTCGATCAGGAACATCTTGCCCGGCTGGAGGCGCCACTTCTTGACGATCTTCTTTTCGGGAATCGGCAGCACTCCGGATTCCGACGCCATGACCACGAAATCGTCATCCGTCACCAGATAGCGCGCCGGACGCAGGCCGTTGCGGTCGAGCGTGGCGCCGATCTGGCGACCGTCGGTAAAGGCGACCGCGGCTGGGCCGTCCCAAGGCTCCATCATGGCCGCATGGTATTCGTAGAAGGCACGACGGTTTTCATCCATTAGCGTGTGCTTCTCCCAGGCTTCGGGAATCATCAGCATGACCGCCTGCGCCATCGAATAGCCGCCCATGACGAGTAGCTCGAGCGCATTGTCGAACGACGCCGAGTCGGATTGGCCAGGATAGTGCAACGGCCAGACCTTTTTCAGGTCATCGCCGAGGATCGGTGACGAGATGGCCTGCTCACGGGCCTTGAACCAGTTTACGTTCCCGCGCACGGTGTTGATCTCGCCGTTGTGGGCAATGTAGCGGAACGGATGGGCAAGATCCCAGGTCGGGAAGGTATTGGTCGAGAAGCGCTGGTGCACCAGTGCCAGCGCCGAGACAGTGCGCTTGTCCTGCAGATCAAGATAATAGACACCGACCTGATGCGCCAGCAGCAAACCCTTGTAGTTGACTGTACGCGCGGAGAATGAAGGAACGTAGAACTCCTGACCATGCTTCAGCTTGAGTGACTTGGCGGCGTTGGCAGCGCGGCGGCGGATGATATAAAGCTTGCGCTCGAGCGCGTCGGTGACGAAGATATCCGCACCCCGGCCGACAAAAACCTGGCGGATCACCGGCTCCTTCGCCTTGACAGTCGGTGACATGGGCATGTCATGATTTACGGGCACGTCGCGCCAGCCGAGGAGCACTTGACCTTCAGCCTTGACCGAACGCTCAATTTCCTCGACACAGGCGTGGCGTGAAGCGGCCTCCTGCGGGAGGAAGACCATGCCGACACCGTATTCTCCGGCCGGAGGCAGGATCACCCCCTGCCTGGCCATCTCCTCGCGATAGAACTGGTCGGGGATCTGGATCAGGATACCGGCGCCGTCACCCTGCAGCGGGTCAGCGCCAACGGCACCCCGGTGATCCAGATTCTTCAGAATCAACAGGCCCTGCTCGACGATACCGTGACTCTTCTGACCCTTGACATGGGCGACAAAACCGACGCCGCAGGCGTCGTGCTCGTTGCTTGGGTCATACAATCCCTGCCGCTCGGATACTGCCGGTTCCATCACACTATTCCTTCAAAAAACTCGGTCTAAGAATAAAGCCGCCGAAGATAGAGAAGAGAAGCCTGGGCCCCATTGCGCCAGGCAGCCTGCAGGAAATTCGGGCAACTTTGGAATATACCGCCAAAAGTCCGCCGATTCAACATGCTGCAATGCACCAACGCGGTTCATCTTGGGACCTGCAGTCCCCTTTCAGGTGCATCGCGCTTCGATGGCAGCGCCTATCGTCGCTTCATCCAGCCCGTCCGTAACCACCGCCATGCCAATCTCCTTCAACAGGACCAGACGCAGGCTGCCGTCACGGACCTTCTTGTCGTGGCGCATCAACTCGATATAGCGCGCCGCGCCGAGCGGGGCTCCATGAGATGGCAACCCGGCCTGTCGATACAAGGACTCGATGCGCCGCACCGACCGAGCCACAAGCCAGCCAAGCCGGTTCGACAGTTCAGCAGCAATAAGCGTGCCCGCGGCTATCGCTTCGCCATGCAGCCATTTGCCGTAGCCGAGGCCGGTTTCGATCGCATGTCCGAAGGTGTGACCGAGATTGAGCAAGGCGCGCTCCCCGGTTTCGCGTTCGTCCGCGGCAACGACCTGCGCCTTGTTGGCGCAGGAGCGATGAACGGCGTAGGCCAGCGCCTCCGCGTCCCGCGCCAGCAACTTGTCGAGGTTCGTTTCCAGCCAGGCGAAGAACTCCGTATCACGAATCAGCCCGTATTTGATGACTTCGGCGAGGCCGGCTTTCAATTCCCGGTCAGGCAAGGTATCGAGGGTCGAAATATCGGCCAGGACTAGCTTGGGCTGGTAGAAGGCACCGATCATGTTCTTTCCCAGCGGGTGGTTGATTGCGGTCTTGCCGCCGACCGACGAGTCGACTTGGGAAAGCAGCGTCGTCGGGATCTGGATGAACGGCATCCCTCGCTGGTAGCACGCCGCGGCAAAGCCGCCCATGTCACCGACAACGCCACCGCCGAGAGCGATCAGCGTGGTATTGCGCTCGCAGTGGTTGCCAATCAGCGCGTCGAAAATGAGATTGAGTGTCTCCCAGGTCTTGTATTTCTCGCCATCTGGAAGGATCACCGGCAAGGCTGCAATTCCCCCCTTTTGCAGCGTCGACCGCAACGTATCGAGATAGAGCGGCGCGACCGTCGTATTGGTAACGACCACGGCCTGCTTCTGGCCCAAGTGGGGCGTCAGCAATTCCGGTTGCGACAGCAATCCGCTACCGATGTGGATGGGATAGGAACGTTCGGCGAGTTCCACATTCAGGGTCTGGATCATGGCTTGCATTGGCGGTGAAATTCCCGGAGCAGATACTGAACGACGCAGGAGGCGACGAGGTGGGATCCGTCTACGACGATATGGGCGGCTTCCCGGTACAGAGGGTCGCGGAGGGCATGAAGTTCCTCAAGCTTGCCCAACGGATCGGG
>ERZ724526.146-NODE-146-length-39713-cov-6.069746_pt1 | contig 39713 bp, 33 predicted proteins | sample MGYA00376059_ERZ724526 | MGnify/ENA primary metagenome ERZ724526 (study PRJEB28724, sample SAMN07190883) | activated sludge metagenome | isolation source: activated sludge of sewage treatment plant in Hong Hong | place: Hong Kong | collected 2016-03-17 ...
TCAGCGTTCTTTCTTTTGGCAGTTGGGTTAGTTTTCATAAACAAATTGATGATACAATTGCCGATGAGCTGATGGGCATTGCTTATGATAACGGCATTAATTTTTTTGACAATGCAGAAGTATATGCGCTTGGCGAAAGTGAAAAAATGATGGGCAGGGTGCTCAAAAAGAAAAACTGGGAACGTAGCTCTTATGTTGTTTCTTCCAAAGCATTTTTTGGATGCAGGGGAAAAGAAAACAAACCTAACCAGGCGGGGCTTAGCCGAAAGCATTTGATAGAAGCCTGTGATGAAGCCTTACAAAGACTGCAGGTTGATTATCTGGATTTATATTATTGCCACAGGCCCGATAAGGGAACACCCATTGAAGAAACCGTGTGGACTATGCACAACCTGATACAGCAGGGAAAAATTTTGTACTGGGGCACTAGCGAATGGAATGGTGTTGAAATTATGGAAGCTCATAGCGTAGCAGCCCAATATGGATTGATAGGTCCTAAGGTAGAGCAGCCGCAATACAACTTGTTTGAAAGAAATAAGATGGAAAACGAGTACCTGATGATTTTTCAAACAGTGGGTATGGGCACTACTATCTGGAGTCCTTTGGCAAGCGGATTGTTGAGTGGAAAATACAATGAAGGCATACCGGCAGGAAGCCGTTTTGATCTCAAAGGATTTGACTGGCTCAAAGATCAATGGATGAAAGACGAATTGTTGAATAAAGTAAAAGGATTGTCGGCGCTGGCTTCAGAATTGAATGTTTCTACAGCAGCACTTTGTATTGGCTGGTGTATTAAAAACCCAAATGTAACTTCAGCCATTTTGGGTGCTACACATAAAAAACAGTTGGTAGAAAATCTAAAAGCACTGGAAGTATTGGAAAAACTAAATCCGGAAATATTGCAACGCATTGATGATATTGCAGGAACAAAGCCACGTTTACCCGAATATTAACTACTTTTCACATAAACAGAAAACTGATATTGAGGCGATAAAAAAGAAACAACAAAAAATTATGTCATTCAAAAACAAAACAGTTATTATAACAGGCGGTACAAGAGGCATTGGCAAGGCCATGGGATTAAAACTGGCAGCAGAAGGAGCCAATATTGTAATTGCTGCAAAAAGTGTGGAAGAAAATCCAAAACTGGGAGGTACCATTTTTTCTGCTGCCGCCGAAATGGAAGCTGCAGGAGGAAAAGCATTGGCCGTACAATGCGATATTCGCTATGAAGAGCAAATACAAAATGTGGTGGACAAAACTGTAGAATCATTTGGTGGCATTGATATTTTAATCAATAATGCTTCTGCTATTTCACTTACTACAACCGAGCAAACAGAAGTAAAAAGATTTGACCTGATGCATAGTATCAATGTGCGGGGAACTTTTTTTATGACAAAAGCCTGTATCCCTCATTTGAAAAAATCAACAAATGCACATATCCTTACGTTGTCGCCACCGGTGAATATGGCACCCAAATGGTTTGATAAACATGTGGCTTATACACTTACAAAGTATAATATGAGTATGATGACAATAGGATGGGCTAAAGAATTTGAAAAAGAAAATATAGCTGCCAATGCATTGTGGCCGCGTACTACAATTGATACGGCGGCTGTTCGCAATTTGCTGGGTGGCGCTATGCTGGCCAATATGAGTCGCACACCCGAAATATTAGCCGACGCTGCCTATTATATCTTAAGAAAGCCTGCTGCTACCTGTACGGGCAATCTTTTTTTAGATGAAACGGTACTGGCGCAAGAAGGTATAACCGATCTTTCAAAATATTCAGTAGTGCCCGGAGCGCAGTTGTACACCGATTTGTTTGTGTAGCAAATTTTTTTGCTTCTGAAATTATGATTCAGGCTGCGGGGTGTTTTCTTCCTCTCTTTTTTCCGGTCTCATTTGTGGAAACAATAATACATCCTGAATAGAAACCTGATTGGTAAGCATCATACATAATCTATCGATACCAATGCCTATGCCCGAAGTGGGTGGCATTCCATATTCCAAAGCACGCAGAAAATCGTAATCGATAAACATAGCTTCATCATCACCACGTTCCATTAGTTTTACCTGCTCTTCAAAGCGTTCACGTTGATCAATAGGATCATTCAGTTCACTATAAGCATTGGCTATTTCCTTTCCGTTTATCATCAGTTCAAAACGTTCCACCAGTCCGTGTTTGTCGCGGTGCTTTTTTGTCAACGGGCTCATCTCCACCGGATAATCGATAATGAATGTGGGTTGTACATAATGATGTTCACATTTTTCACCAAAGAGGGCATCAATCAATTTGCCTTTGCCCATGGTGTTGTCCACATGTATATTTAATTGTTTGCATATCGAGCGAAGCTGCTCTTCATTCATACGGCTTACATCAGTACCCGTATGTTCTTGTATGGCATCAAAAATGCTGATACGTTTAAAAGGAGCTTTGAAAGAAATGGTTTTATCGCCCAGCAAAACATCGGTAGAGCCGCATACATCCAATGCAGCTTTTTCCAATAGTTGTTCCGTGGTTTCCATCATCCAGAAATAATCTTTGTAGGCTGTGTAAAATTCAAGAATGGTAAACTCAGGATTGTGAGTGCGGTCCATGCCTTCGTTTCTGAAGTTGCGGCTGAATTCATAAACCCAGTCGAACCCGCCAACAATAAGCCGCTTCAAGTACAATTCATTTGCAATACGCAGATATAATGGAATGTCCAATGCATTGTGATGTGTTGCAAAAGGTCGTGCAGCAGCACCACCGGGAATACTTTGCAAAACAGGTGTATCCACTTCCAGTGCGCCTTGTTTGTCTAAAAACTCACGTATAGAACTAATCAGTTTGGTGCGTTTTACAAATGTTTCTTTTACGGCGGGATTAATAATTAAATCTGCATAACGTTGCCTGTACTTAAATTCAGGATCGGTTACCGCATCAAAGGTTTGCCCTTCTGCTTCTTTTACAATGGGCAATGGTCTAAGCGATTTACACAGTAGTGTAAGCTCTTTTACATGTACCGAGGTCTCTCCGGTTTTTGTTGTAAACACATATCCTTTTACACCAATGATGTCGCCAATATCCAATAATTTTTTCCATACGATATCGTAAAGCGATTTGTCTTCCCCCGGGCATATTTCATCTCGTTTTATGTAAAGTTGTATGCGACCCTGACTGTCTTGAATGACTGCGAAATTTGCCTTTCCCATATCCCTCACACTCATAATACGGCCTGCAATACATATATCCGCAAACTGCTCCTTATTTGCTTCGTTGAAATTTGATTTGATAGTTGCTGAATTACTGTTTATAGGATACAGTGGTGCGGGATAAGGCTCAATGCCCATCATTATTAGCTCAGCCAGCTTTTCGCGGCGTAGTTGTTCCTGTTCTGATAAATGTGTATTGTTCATGTATTAATGTTGCTTTACTTTTTTTGCAGTTGCAAAGGTACTGCCACCGGGTGTAAACAAAAAAGCCCCGACGAAACCGTCAGGGCTTCGTATGAATAGTTTAAAATTATTTCTTAGAATCTGATTTAAATAAGAAACCAACTCTGATTCCAAAAGCGATATTTTTCACTTTGTCATTTTTAGAAGCCGGGATATCTAATACTTCATTGGGTACCAGATTTCTTGCGCCTTGCGTATAGTTTAAGCCTACAAAAATACCTGCTTTATTACGATAACCCATTACAAAATCGGCACCGTAGTCAACGCCTTTGTAATCATTGGCAGCTAAATTTCCAAAGCTGATATCGGTAAGAACCTTAGGGCTGCCTGCAACTTTTTCTACTTTTTTAGATGGTAAGGGAAGTGCCAGATAGGGACCTGCACCAAGATAAAAAGTACCGCCGCCTTTGTTATTAAAGTTGTAAACAAAGTTAGTAGCGAGCTCTGCATAGCGTAAAGCCACATAATTTTTTACAGTTGGTGTCAGCAGTTTTTCAGCAGTACCTTTTTGAGTGTATCTGAAATCGGGCTGAAAAGATATGGGGCTTTTCTTGCAAAGCGGAACATCGAGCATCATACCTCCGATAAGACCGATTCTGTAATCACCGTCTTTGTCTATCCCGCCAATAGTGCGGCTAAGATTTGAAAAGTTGAGACCACCCGTAACGCCAATTCTTGCATTTTGCGCAATTGAGGCAGTGCTAAAAAGCAAAAAGAAAACAGATGAAATGAAGATCATTTTTTTCATAAACAGTTTTTTTGGTTGCCTACTCATTTCGCTTTTCGGCGCTTGCGCCCTGTTTTTTTTGGGAGGCAGGGTCTCCCATTTGGCAATATTAGGCTGAAAACCATAATATCTGAATGATTGCTTAAAAATAATGACTTTTCAAAATACAAGTCTTTATTTTTTGGCATTCTGGAAAAAGGTAAGTTATTACCTTAACCGAATTGGCGGCAAAGATACAATTTAGGTACAGAAAGGCAAATAAAAAAGCATGGATTTATTTGAAAACCAGCGGCTTGGGAAAATTAATTGCGACCATTGAAAAACGAGAAATCAAGCAGAATCTGTAAGTTAAAAAAGAAATACAGCAGTTTTTTTGAATTTATAAATATTGATTGGCCTCAAAAATTTGCGATCAACGAAAGATTATTGTCACCGAATTTGAAAAAATGAATATTTAAAAGAGGAATATGTAAACTATACATTTTTCAAAATGAAAAAATTATTTCCTATAAAAAGAAATAATATAGGTTAAATGGTTAATGCTTTTTGAAAAGAGTATAAAGGAAATGAATTGAAGCACAAGATAATATAGAATGCAATTATCCACCTTGACAAAAGTCAAAAACGTAAAATAATTTCTATTTTATTTTCTTGAGCTTACTTCTTACTCTGCTAAGGGTTTCTTCATTCATGCCCAGATAACTGGCAATATGTCGCAAAGGCACTCTTTGAATAAGAGTAGGATGATTGGTGATGAAAAATCGGTATTTTTCTTCTGCTGTTTGTTTTCTTAACATTTGTGTGCGTTGTTCGGCAAGAAAGAAAATATATTCAAGATGCTTGCGTACAACTGTATTAAACTCTGGAAATTCCCTATATAGTTTCTGAATATCGGAATAGGATATACTTACAATTACCGTTTCTTCTACGGCCTGCATATATTCATTACCTGGTTTTTGGGTGTAAAAGCTGATCCAGGAAGTGGCAATATATCCTTCTCCCATGAATCGGGATGTAACCTGACGATCCCCTTTAAAGTAATAAGAACGAATAAGTCCTTTGGCGATAAATCTAGCACAATCACAGGTTTGCCCTCCTTTTAAAATATAATCTTCGGATTTATGTTCAGAAATTTTCGCAACACTTGCCACTTTTGCTTTTAAGGCATCGTCTATTGGATGCAATTTTTCCAAACCATTAATCAGCAAATCAACCATTGAGCATTTTTTGAGATTGATAAAATTATTGAAAAACAACAATGTAATTACTAACTTGTGTCAAGATTTTAAAAAATAATAAAATGAGAAAAATTTATCTCTGGGTCATATCAACAATGTTTGTATTTTCTTCATGTGATGTGCTTTCTACCCTGCCGGGAATGAGTGGGAATGGCGTAACCGAAGCAGAAGCCGGAGCCGGAATCAAAGAAGCGCTGGGCAATGGTGTAATTGGTGCTGTCCTTCAGTTAAACAAAACGGATGGCTTTTTTAAAGATGCTTTGTATAAAATTTTACTTCCCCCCGATGCTAAAAAGATAGAAAACACGCTAAGAGATTTGGGTATGAATAAAATGGTGGACAAGGCCATTTTACAAATTAACCGTGCTGCAGAAGATGCTGCCGGCTTTGCAAAACCCATTTTTGTTGATGCTATTAAAAGTATGACGCTAAGCGATGCTATCGGTCTCATAAAAAATGGAGATACCAGTGCCACACATTTTTTTAGGGTAAAGACTACCGATAAACTGATTGAGGCTTTCTCTCCTGTTATTAGAAGCTCATTGGACAAACTGGATGCTACCAAGTTTTATGGCGATGTTGTAAACACTTATAACAATTTCCCCACTACGTTTAAGAAGCTGAACCCCGATTTACCGGGTTTTGTAACCGACCGAGCCGTATTTGCGCTGTTCAACTTAATAGGCAAAGAGGAAGTAAACATCAGGCAAAATATAGCCGCCCGTACTTCCGATTTATTACGTAAAGTATTTGGAGCAAAGTGGTAAATGTGTATGCTTAGTCTGGAAAAATACTCCAGAATAGCAGCACAACTCTGCGTCGGGGATCGTCAACTTTGTAATCCTTTACATCAGGATTGGGCAAGGCATCACCCTTGCCTTCAAAAACATAAAGTATGTTGCGTTTATAAATGCCATTGTCATTTCTGGAGTCAGCATACTGCTTAAAAAGATTTTTTACTTCTTCAGCCCTTGCTCTTGATAATTCTTTATTAAGCTCTTTGGAATCCGGCACAGCATTGGAGAGTTTCATTCTTTCTTTTAATTTATTATACAAGCCCGATCCCTCACTTATGGATGTCGCATCAGCATACCCTTTTGCAGTAATTACAAGTGACAGTGGAAAATCGGGATACTTGGCAGAAAACTTATCTATTTCAATTGCCGCCGGTTCAAATAATTTTCCAATATTGGATACTAATGCAGGTGCAATTGTGTAACTGCCCGGAGGAAATAAAACATCTTGATCTAATTTTACTACCAGATTACGCTTTAAAAGGTCATCCAAAAAAACAATTCGGCGGCTGATCGTTTGTGATGCAGCTTGTGTGCTTATGATTGCAGTATTAAGATTGTTCCAATCACTTCGGCTTATTTCATTACCATTCACCAACACCATGTTTTTTTCTATAATGGTATCAATCCTCATAGCCGTGTTGTCAATAAATTTTTTGATACGATTACTTGCAGTATCGTCAAGCTGATTTTTGGCTTCTTTTTCTTTTCGTGCATGATCAAGCCGTTCTAGATCTTTATGATATGATACTAACTGACTGTCTAATGTATTCAACTTGCTTTTGCCGGAGTTCATCTTTTTGGTACTGACGCAGGAGATAAAAAAAACCGGAGCAAGTAGTAGCAGAAATAAACTTTTCATAACCCGTTGTTTTGATACTTACTAAAGTTATAAAAATTATCAATGAAATTCAATGAAAAAAAATTGCTGTTTTACAAAGTAGTGAGTAAAACCTGCCAGGCGGCACTTACTTTATTCTGTTTCAATAATTCATGAGCATAGCTATGTGTTTCTTTTTCTAAATCGGCGGGGTTGATGCTATAATATTGTATGAGCTGTTTTAACCTGTCGTCATCAAACGCAGGATCTATCATGGGCATTTCCTCCACATTGGCCAGCATACCCAGGTCGTTGCCTGTAAGAATTTTGCTATAGCGTATGGAGGCAGGCAAGGCATCCACACCAATTCCCAGTTCGGTATTGGGTTTGGGTACTACAAACAAACTGTTTTCATCTACCCTGCAGTACCAGTCGCCACCCAGACGTGCTACATGATTGATTTTTCTTTGATCTAATTTTTTTTCTTCATTCAGCAGTGCATCGTCAATATGCATTACCAATACTTCACATATAACCAGATTGCCGGCCCCCCCTTCGGTACCCAATGGTTTTATTTCAATTACCTTACATTCTAATTTTATTTTACTCTCTTTTACCATTGGCGGTTTTACTACACTTGCTTTTTCTTGTGTAAAACCTGCCTTTAAAAATTCATTGATGCCTTCGGGATATTCGCAACTGGCTAATGATGTTTGCTGTACCATATCGTAGGTTACAATATTGATAACCACCTCAGGTACTTCCTGTACATTTTGTAAAGTGTGTTTGGTTGTATTGTTTCTTACCCTACGGGCAGGCGAAAAAATGACAATGGGCGGATGGGAAGAAAACATATTAAAAAAACTAAATGGGCTCAGGTTTACATTACCAGCTTTGTCAATGGTTGAAGCAAAGCAAATGGGCCTGGGTGCAATAACATGTTGGAGGTAATATTGCCGTTGAACAGTCGTTAACTCTTTTAAATCCAGTTTCATTATTGTTTTTTTTGGAACGCTGATTTGTTAAGATGGTTAAGATATATTATGATTTAATCCTTATCTGCGCCCTCATAATCATCATAACCCATCTGCGTCCTTCTCTCTCTTTATTTTTTCAACTTCAAAATACTCCAATCGGTTTCTTCCGCTACTATCGTATTGCTCAGTCTTCCTAATTTATCTATTTCCATTTCTACTTCATCTCCGGCTTGTAACCATTGCTCCTGATAATTGGGATCATTTAGTTTTCCGGTTCCGTTCAATTCCAAAAAACAGCCTGTACCTACAGTGCCACTTCCTATTACATCGCCGGCAAATAAATCAACGCCATAAGATGCTCTTTCAATTATTTCGGCAAAGGTCCAGTCCATATCTGCCAGATTTCCTGCACTTACCTGCTTACCATTTACCCAACATTTCATTGCCAGATTCCAACTTTTACCTATATGATTTTCTTTGCAGGGGACTTCAAACTCCTTCAATTCATCTAACGTAACCAGCCAAGGCCCAATTACGGTTGAAAAATCTTTTCCTTTTGCCGGCCCCAGATTTAAAAGCATTTCTTCCATTTGCAATCGCCTTGCACTCATGTCATTCATAATCATGAGGCCGCCAATATATTCATCAGCTTCCGATGCTTTGATATTTCTGCCATGTTTACAAATAACGATGGCTGCTTCCAGCTCAAAGTCTAATTTTTCAAAATGATCGGGCATACAATTGATATTGCCCGGGCCTTGTATGCTATGATGATTGGTAAAATAAAAAATCGGGTATTGATCAAACTCGGGTATCATATCCACTTTACGATTGCGACGTGCAGCCGCTACGTGTTGGCGAAAAGCATAACCATCGCGACAACTGGTAGGAAAAGGAACCGGTGCCAATAACTGTACTTCGCTTAAAGGAATTCCTTTATTGCTGGTGCGGGTTCCTTCTCTCAGCATTATTTCGCCGGCCTGTGCTACCGGGTACGACTCATCCCAATAATTTAAAAACATACTCATACTGCCGGGCAAATCGGGGTGCAGTACTTCCATATCATAAATGGTATTTTTGATTAATACACCTAGTTGATCTCTTTCTTCTTTGAGGTAGGTAACAAACTTCATGAGTTATATTTTAAGAATTCTTCAAATGCTATTCGCTGTAATTAATAAAATTTGAGCCGCTAAGTTAATGCGCTTGGTTGTAAATTGTGGCTATGAAAACATTATTACTTTTATTGCTCTTACCTGTTGTTAGTTTTTCGCAAAAGACCGATACATGGATTCGCATCAACCAACTTGGGTATAAGCCACAGGGAATAAAAGTGGCAGTATGGTGCAGCAAAGGGGAAAAAGGGATTCATAAATGGCAGTTGGTAAATGCAGTTACCGGCAAAATAGCTTACAGAGGAGCAGCTAAAAATGATTTTAGTGGATACGGGCCATTCACACAAGTTGCAAGACTCAATTTTACGAAATTCAACAAACCGGGTCATTATTACTTAAAAGCAGGCGAAATAAAATCACCCGAGTTTGAAATAGGTGAAGAGGTGTACAAAGGTGCTGCCGATTTTTGCCTTCGATATATGCGGCAGCAACGCACAGGCTTCAATCCTTTTTTAAAAGACAGCTGTCATACACATGATGGTTATGTACTCTATGGTGAAAAAGAAGGAATAAAAGACAGCACCCGCATTGATGTAGTAGGCGGCTGGCACGATGCCAGTGATTATTTGCAATACAGCACAACATCTGCAAATACTGTTTATCATTTGTTGGCAGCATACAGAGATTTTCCTCAAATTTTTAATGATGAAAAACTTGCTAATGGGCTGGATGGAAAAAACAATATTGCCGATGTATTGGATGAAGCAAAATGGGGGTTGGACTGGTTGATGAAAATGCACCCCCGGGCTGATTGGATGTTTAACCAGATAGCTGATGACCGCGACCACATGGGTATGCGTATTCCCGGGCAAGATACTTTTTATGGACGTGGTTTCGAGCGACCGGTTTATTTTGTAAGCGGTGAGCCACAGCAAAGAGGAAAATATATGAATACAACCACAGGCACCAGCTCCACGGCAGGAAAATTTACCAGTGCCTTTGCCCTCGGTTATAAACTATTTGAAAAGCAAAATCCGCAATACGCTTCAAAGCTTTATGAAAAATCTTTATCGGCATATCAGTTTGCCAAGAAGAAAATCGGTTATACACAAACCGCTTCTGTTCGTTCTCCGTATATCTATGCCGAAATGAACTGGAGCGATGATATGGAACTGGCTGCCGCTGCCTTATCGGATATTACAAAGAATAAAAAACTTTTGGATGAAGCATACGAATACGCTCAAATTGAAAAAATAACACCCTGGCTGGGTACAGATACAGCCGCACATTATCAATGGTATCCGTTTATCAACCTCGGGCATTATGAATTTGCAAAGCAATTAAAGGGAAGCAAAAGAGATACAATTATCAGCTATTACAGAAAAGGAATTCAGCAAGTGTGGGAGAAAGCAAAACAGAACGCTTTTTACAGAGGCATTCCATATATCTGGTGTAGCAATAACCTGACAACTTCATTTGCAATACAATGCTACTGGTACAGGCTATTGACGGGCGATGCAACGTTTGAAGAATTGGAGCAGGCCAACTTTGATTGGTTGTTTGGCTGCAATCCATGGGGCACCAGCATGGTTTACGGCTTACCTACCTGGGGCGATACACCGGTTGATCCACATTCTGCATTTACGCATTTAAAAAACTATCCTATTGATGGCGGACTTGTGGACGGGCCTGTGTATGGAAGTATCTACAATAATCTGATAGGCATAAAACTTTATCAACCGGATGAATATGCCGATTTTCAAAGTGACCTGGTGGTTTATCATGATGATTACGGCGATTATAGTACCAATGAACCTACGATGGATGGCACGGCTTCGCTCATATATTTATTGGCCGCAAAAGAAAGTTCACAAAAAAAAAGCCCAGTCACGAAAACAGTAACTCTGCAAAAAAATGATTTTTCTTACAGTCGGGGGGCTGTGATAAGAGGCGACTCCACGCAAAAAAATATTGCATTGATTTTTACCGGACATGAGTTTGCTGAAGGCGGTGAATTTATTTTGAAAACATTAAGGCAAGAAAAAATAAATGCATCATTCTTTTTTACAGGAGATTTTTATAGAAATAAGAAGTTTAAAAAACTCATTCAGTCTCTGCGTATAAATGGAAACTATCTGGGTTCTCATTCCGATAAGCATCTTTTATACTGCGACTGGAAAAAGCGAGATAGTTTATTGGTTTCAAAAAAGCAGTTCCAGTTTGATTTGGCTGATAGTTACACTGCTATGTCCAGGCATGGTATCAAAATAAATCAGGCTGCTTTATTTCTGCCGCCGTATGAGTGGTACAACGACTCCATTGCGGGCTGGACAAGCGAATTAAAACTACAACTGATTAATTACACACTCGGCACTTTAAGTCATGCCGATTATACTACAGATAATGAAAAAGCTTATCGCAGCAATAACGTCATCTATAACTCAATCATAAATTATGAGCAATCACATGCTTCGGGGTTGAATGGTTTTTTATTACTCATGCACATAGGAGCCGGCTCTCATAGAACCGAAAAATTTTATCATCAACTCCCCCAACTGATCAGTTACTTAAAATCAAAAGGCTATCGGTTTTTGAGGGTGGATGAGATATTAAAAGGAGTATAAAATTTGCCTAATAATTTCTTGCAATTTTCCACTCCTTATCTTTGCACCATGCATTTCGAAAAAATACACAATAAGGGGCAAGCCCGTTTGTTTAAAAACGATTTTCTGGAAGCACTTACCAAGGCGCATCCATTGGTTATCTGGGGTATGTATATTCCCATCCTCAGCTACCTGATTTATCTGGCCGCTACCCAATATGATTTTAGCACCAAAACAATTTTGCTGGTATTTTTTGGCGGTATGCTCTTCTGGACACTTTTTGAATACATAGCTCATCGCTTTATTTTTCACTGGGTGCCCAAAGGGCCGGGTGCTACCAAGTTTGTTTATACACTGCATGGCAATCACCACCATTATCCACGTGATAAGCAGCGTCTTTTTATGCCACCCGTACCCAGCATTATTATTTCTTCCTCTTTATTCGGGCTTATGTATTTAATAATGAAGAACTATACATTTATGTTCTTCCCGGGTTTTGTATTGGGTTATTTGATGTATGGTACTATGCACTATGCCATACATGCCTGGAATCCACCTTTCAAATGGATGAAGCCGCTGTGGCGCAATCATCACCTGCATCATTACAAAAATGAACATAATGGCTTTGGCGTTAGCTCTACATTATGGGATCTTGTGTTTGGCACTATGTTCGATTTGAAAAAGGAAAAAGAAGACAAAGAGAAAGTGAAAGAGCTGATGTTTGAAAAAAAGGAAAAAAAATAATCCATTGTTCCTGTTTGGTTTTCGGTCAACTGCAAGCTTGTTCGGTTTGATACGCATCTCAGCGAAGCATTAATGGTTATTAATATATTATGCAAAAAACATTCATAAATTTTTGCTTCTTTTTTGTTTTGCTTTTAGCGGCCTGTGGCGGCAAAAAAGAAAAAAGCAAAACACCGGCTCAGCCTTTGCGTGCAAAGGATGTGGTTTTACTCAATCAACTGGTATATAAAAATAATCCGGCCGATTCTATGGCCAAATATGCACCGGAATTTGAAATAGTTTTTTATCCCGATGCCGTTGATGGCAATCTGGCAATGATTGTAAAAAAGAAAGACAGCAATCAATATGCATTAGTTATTCGTGGATCGGTAATTGAATTCAGCAATGCCGGGTTTCAAAATTTTATTCTTCAGGATTTCAACATATTCACCATGAAAAAATGGGAATATGCCGATACGGTGAAGGATGCTTACATCAGTAAAGGCAGTTTTATTGGCTTTCAAAATTTATTGAAGCTAACAGACAAATCATCATCACTTTCTATCAAAGCGTTTATTGAACAAAAAATTCCAGCAGGCTCCAGTATCGTGATAACCGGACATAGCCTGGGTGGCAATCTGGCTTACCCGCTGGCCGGATATTTGAAAAAAAGTTTACCTGCATCGCAATCATTACAGTTGCAACTCATCACATTTGGTGCACCTGCGGCCGGCAATGCTGCATTTGTAAAAGATATGGATGAAAAATTTCCAACGGCAGAGCGTTTTGTAATTGACAGAGACATTGCACCACTGTTCCCTGATTTGGATAAAATGGCAAAACTTTCAAAAATACTTGGGCTTGATAGTGTGCTCAATATTGGCGGATTAAAGATCAACGGTGTATCGGCAGGCACCAATGACTTGCTGAAGGTAGCCGGTGAATTTTTGGAAGAAGCAAATATTATTCCGGCAGGTAGCCGATACGAGCAAAGCCAAAAGCAACTGAGAGAACTAAATAGTAATGTATTGGGTGCGGCACCAAAAGCATCTGCAGATGCCATATTTGACCGAGCGTATCAGTTTCATAAAGTAGATGCCTACGCTATTTTATTGGGCGGAAGGGCTATCAATTAACAGCTCACCATTTTTCATCTTCGGGTATATGCTGATTCCGGCTATTGTTTTTCCTGCTTTCTATTTTTTGCAGTTGTCTTTCTATAATAAGCGCAGCAATAATTTTGGCCGCATCTTCAGTATGATGTACCGAAAGCATATTTCTTAATTTATTTTCAGAAACATCAATGCGATAAAGTATTGAAATCAGTTTTTCAAAATCATGCAGCAATAAATCATTGATATGAGTTGTCAGTTTTAGTTTCAATTCTTCCTGTGTACTTGCCTGAATGGCAGTATCCAAAGACTGATTGATATTTGAAACTATTTGTAAGTCCATTTTTTTATTTTCAGAAGATGTTTAGTAGCCTAACGGTTAAAATTTTTCAATAGCGCCCAAGCCAAACAATGCAAAATCATATTTCGCCGGATCATCCTTGTCCAAAGTTCTTAAAAATTCGGTTAGCTCCAGTGCAGCCTGCCAGTCGGTTTGTTTTCTTTTTAAAATTCCAAGCCGTCTTGCCACCCTGGCCACATGCACATCCAGTGGAATGATTAATTGTGCAGGCGATATGTTTTTCCAGATTCCAAAATCAACACCTTTGTTATCCTGCCGTACCATCCACCTCAAAAACATATTCAGTCGCTTGCAGGTTGCGTTTTTTTCAGGTGTGGCTATATGTTTTTTTGTGCGTGCCGGTATGTGTGGCAAGGAAAAGAAATAATGATAAAACCCTGTGAGCATTTCACTGCTGCTACGGCCATGCATGATAAAAGCTTTTTCCAATGTATGGTGCCGGCTATAATGATGTTTTAAAAATTCAATAAAATACAAAAGATCCGTACTGTTGAAAGTGCGGTGCTTGAAATCCAAAAGGTTTTTTAATTCTTTGGGTTTATGATGAAGAATAAAATTGTGTGGCGACTGATGCATCCGCTGCATCAGTTCCTTCGATTTGTTGATGATGGTAGTACGATTACCCCAGGCAAAGATGGCAGCAAAGAATGCGGCAATTTCAATATCCTGTTTTTTTGAAAAAAGATGCGGAATAGAAATAGGATCATTGGGAATAAAAAAAGGCTGATTAAATGCTTCAGCCTTTTCATTCAAAAATTTTATGACCGCTTTGTTGTCCATACTCTTAATAAACGAAAGTATAAACAATTTGCCAAGTCATTATTTTGGTAATACGGCACCACTGCCCGAAATGTTGGTTGTAATGACAGGAGTTCCACGATAATAAACATTACCGCTTCCGGCAATTTTTACTTTTAGTTGAGTAAGGGCTGTTATCTCAGTACTACCACTGCCTGAAATATCAATATCCGCTTTATCGGTTACCATATCTAATGTATAAATATTGCCACTACCTGAAATGGTAGCATTGTATTGATTGGTAGTGCCGTTGCTGAAATAAATATTTCCGGAACCAGAAATTTTTGCTTCAAATGTTGCATTGCCCGCAAATACTCCGGCTGTATGTATATCGCCTGATCCTTCCAGTTCCAAACCCGTTAATGCGGGTAAGGTAACATACACTTCAATGTTATCATTCTTCACATTTGCATTTTGCTTGTATCCTAACTGTAAAGTATTATTTACCAGTTTGGTTTCATAATAAGGCAACAAGTTGCTATAGCCTTTTACTTCTACTTTAAAAAAAGCACCCTGAGTAACATATACTTTTGAACTTCCGGATGCGTCAATTTTTGAAAATCCTGATACGGTTCTTGTTTCAGTTACGGTTGTTCCATTGCCTTTAATATGTTCTTTGGAACAGGAGCTAAATGCCAAAATGGCTGCAAAAGCCAATACAGAGATTTTTGTTTTCATTTTCTTGAATTAAGTTGTTTAAAAAATTTTCATAGTTATAGTTTCAAAAATATAACCACTTAATTGTGCTTTTTGTCTGAAATATATGAATGGTGTTATGAAGGAGTGAAAAAAACTATTGAAACAGGTAAAATAGACTCCGAAATAATATGAAAATTATTGACTAAGCCAGTCTTTAAAAGCTGCTGCACGTTTTTGACTGATCACAACCTCTTCTGTGTGTACAGGAATTAGCTGTAAGGCGAGTTTTCCATTCTCTTCATTTGTGAAATAATGACAGGCTTTGATGTTGATAATGAATTGGCGGTTGGCCCGAAAGAATATAAATTCATCCAACAGGCGAACCAACTCATCAAGAGAATGATTTAATAAATAGGTATCTGATTGAAAAGTTTTTAGTGTTGTAAAACTGCCGGCTTTAAAAAAATAAGCGATGCTTTCAACCGGTATCGGAATGTTTTTATTGCCTGATACCGCAACCAGAATTTTTATTTTACTATCACTGCCGGTTTCATTCAATATTTCTTCATCTGCATTCACTTGCTCCCCGCTTTGCGGAATCAACGGCAAAATTTCTTCTCCCGTATTGACCTGCTGAAGCGTAAATAACTGTTCTTTCAAAGAATGGAGTTCTATCTTTTGTTTTTTTGATTCCTTATAAAAAAAGTAACTCACATAAACGACATTCCAAAAAATGATAAATAAAATGGATATGGGAAATTCCGTATGAAAAAACTGAACTTCCTGAGATGTAAATCCCAACAGAACAATCAGATAAGTGTACATAAAGCCCAGCACAAAAGCAGCTGGCACAACCACTCCTGCAATTATCTGATATAATAATCGGGTAGCAAAATGTGGATGCCAGGGATATTGTGTGTCCAGATATGCATTAACAAGGTTGATAAAAGTTGTTACGATAAAACTTAAGATAAATCCTGCCAGTACATCGGCAATAAAATATTTCCCCTTAATAATATCCGTCAATGAATCCGAACCCAGAAATACAAAGAAAAATGCCAATAATACTGATACGCAAAGCCGCAGCCAAAAATCATGATATGCAGAAATGACTTTTTCCGGCTTCATAGAATGTAAATGCTCCAAAATTTTTTTCTGCTGAAGAATATTATTTTATCCAATCGCTTTGTTCAGATCTTCTATCAAATCATCACCGTCTTCTATTCCCACGCTTAGTCTGATTAATGAATCGCTCAATCCGTTTTTAATTCTTTCTTCTCTTGGTATAGAAGCATGTGTCATACTTGCCGGATGATTGATCAGGCTTTCCACACCGCCCAGGCTTTCGGCCAATGAAAATAAATGCGTAGATGACAAAACTCTTTTTGCTTCTTCTACACTATCATTTTTCAATGCGAAAGAAATCATTCCACCAAATGCTTTCATTTGCTTTTTTGCCACTTCATGCCCCGGATGATCTTCAAATCCCGGCCAATAAACTTTTCCCACTTTTGGATTTGCTTTAAGCCAGTTTGCAATTTTGGCTCCATTCTCGCAGTGTGCTTTCATTCTTACACCGAGTGTTTTGATACCCCGCAGTACCAAAAAACAATCCATGGGTCCGGGTACAGCACCACAACTTTTTTGAATAAAATATAATTTTTCACGCAGGTCTTTATCATTCATCATTAATGCACCTTGTATCACATCGCTATGGCCGCCCAGATATTTTGTAGCTGAATGCATCACAATATCGGCGCCGCAATCCAGTGGATTTTGCAATGCGGGCGATGCAAAAGTATTATCAACTGCCACTAAGATATTTTTGGGTTTTGCGATTTTGGCTACTGCTGCTATGTCCGTAATATTCATCAACGGATTGGTAGGCGTTTCAATCCAGATTAGTTTTGTTTTATCGGTAACGGATTTTCTAATATTTTCTGTTTTTGTAGTATCAACATAAATAAAACGAATACCGAACTTTTCAAACACTTTGGTAAACAATCGATAAGTGCCGCCGTACATATCATTGGCACAAATGACCTCATCGCCCGGTTGTAATAATTTAATAACCGCATCAGTAGCTGCAACACCACTGCTAAAAGCCAGGGCATAGTTTCCGTTTTCAATTGCTGCATAGGCTTCTTCTAAAGCAGTACGTGTAGGGTTCTGACTTCTTGCGTATTCATAACCTTTATGTGTAGCAGGTGCTTCTTGCACATAAGTGCTGGTTTGATAAACTGGGGGAATAATAGCACCGGTGCTGGGGTCGGGGTTCATACCGGCATGAATGTATTTAGTAGCGGGTTTCATATTTATGAATTGAATAGCAAAGATGCTGAAATAAAACGAGAGATTGAAAAGCTCAATTCTTTGAAACAAGCTTAAATATGAATCACAAAAAGGCTAAATCATTTCAAGAAAAAAATAAATCATCAAATCTTTCAAAAGCAGCAAAAATGAATTAATAATCTGGTTTTATCCCTTTGGAGAAAATAGGAAAGCGATTACATTTTGTTGCCAATATTTTGCACCTAAAGCCACAATTTATTTTTAAAATTTGATATTACCAGTTCTTTGGATTATAGAGAAACCAACAAAGAGAAAACAAGAAGCAAGCAGGTTACAAAGCCCATAGGGCTTAGATATTGGTAACAAGAGATAACAACAGTGATGCATTGTCCCGTAGGGACAACATATCAAAATTATTAAGTGATGTATGATTTAAAAGCATTCACAAAATAATAATGATAACTGCATAGGTTGAATAGCAAAGATGCTGAAATAATACGGGAGATTGAAAAGCTCAATCCTTTGAAGCAGGCTAATAAATGAATTACACAAAAGCTAAATCCCATTTTGGAAATTAGGAAAGCGATTGCATTTTGTTGCCGTTTTATTTCTGATAAAAATATATTTTTAAAATTTGAAAATACCATTTCATTGGATATTAATGAAGCCAACTAAGGAAAACAAAATGAAAGCTAGTGACAAAGCCCATAGGGCTTAGATATTGGTAACAAGAGATATTAACAGTGATGCATTGTCCCGTAGGGACAGCATATCAAAATTATTAATTGATGTATGATTTAAAAGCAATCGCTAAATAATTATGATAACTACGTAGGTGTATTCAACAGCTCAGTCAAAGTAAAACATACTTTAAGAGTGCTTATCAAATTAAATTAAGATTAAAAAAAATACTTCTATTACTTTTTAAAAATACTCGCTGCTGATAAGTATCTCCAATCGTCGCTCGCAGTATCATTTGCAGCTACAGGTTTAATTTTTTTGGAAACTACTTCCGGCTTTAATATTTTTTCTGTAATCAACATTTCTTTAGCGGCTTGTATTTTATCCTGAACCGGCTTCAGTTCCATCCATTGTTTCTGTGGTGGCTCAAAGCCAATTTTATCTGTTCGCCATGCGATGGCAGCAGGTAAATCTTTTTCTGTCGTTTTCCTTAACAGCCATTTGGTATAACCATCTCTTATTTTAAAATGAGCAGGAAGTGAAAAAAGAAAGTTTACCAAATCGTGAGATAAGAAAGGTAAACGCACTTCTACTCCATTTGCCATAGCATTACGGTCGGCAAACCGAAGCAACTCTTCCAGTCCATGGGTAAATGTGTTGAAATAAAGTACACCGTTCAAATTAAAATAATCGGGCGGTGTGTAGTATGCTTCACTGCTTTGATGTTGAATAAAATCTAATGTTAAGTCAGGATGCGATAATGCCCTGGCAAGATATTGCCGTTCCATTACAATAGATGCAAATGAAGGGAACCAGGCTGCAATTTTATTTTTCCATGTAAACGGCTCATTTATGCTGAGTTTTCGGGCAGCAATTAATTCTTTTCTGCCCGATAGTTTTCCTTTTCTGAAAAGCTCCTGCCAGTACCATTTATAATATTTATGATAACCGGCCAGGGTTTCATCAGCACCTTGTCCGTCAAGCAAAACTTTCACTTGTTGCTGCTTTGCTTTTTCATACACTTTATACTGTGCATAGATGCTGGCCGAGCCAAATGGCTCTTCCTGATGATAACAAAGTTTTTCCCAATCGGTAATGAGTGCATCTCCATTAACTGAAACCGGATGATTAGTTAAGTTATATTGTTGTGTAATCAATTGTGCAAATGCAGTTTCATCTTTTTCAAAACCCGGAAAGCTTGCTGTAAAAGTCTTCGGCATCTGGCCGGCTTGGCACATACGAGTTACTATGGATGAGCTATCCAGCCCACCACTGAGCGAGGCCCCCACGGCTACATCGCTACGTAGTCTTCTTTTTACTGATTCAGTCAATAAAAAATTAAATTGTTCTATTGCTTCGCTTTCAGTTATGGATTTTTTTTCCTTTACAGGATCAAGGTTCCAGTATTTTTTTTCAGTGTAATTAAAATAGACAAAAGAAAATTTTAAATACGATGATGCAGGCAGTTTGAAAATATTTTGATAGAATGTTTCTTCGGGTCTTTCCGGATTGTCGGTATAGCCAATAGTAATAAAGTTGAAAAGCATTTTGAGATTAGGTAGCTTGTCCACACCGCCTGCCCACAGGGCTTTCATTTCGGAGGCAAATAAAAAGCGATTATGATCGTAAGTATAGAAAAATGGTTTTTCGCCAAAGCGATCCCGGGCGGCAAATAATTCTTTTTCTTTTTCATCCCAAATGGCGAATACAAACATGCCGTCAAACTGTTGCAGACAGTCTTCCTTCCAGCAATCGTAGGCGGCAACAATTACTTCTGTATCAGATTGCGAAGAAAAATGATATCCTTTCTTCTGAAGAATTTCTCTGAGTTCAATGTAATTATAAATTTCACCATTGTGAATAATGGTGTAGCGGTTCAGAAAATGAAAGGGTTGATGAGCCGCTTCGGATAAGTCAATAATCGCCAGACGGCGATGCCCCAGTAAAACGGTTTGAGAATCATTTTGCCAATGTCCTTCACCATCGGGCCCGCGATGTGCCAGCGCATCAGTCATTTTTTTAAGATGCAGTTGCTGATATAGCGAAGGATTGGTTTGTATAATTCCGGCAATGCCACACATATAACAAATATCAGCTAATCTGCGGCTTGTGCAAAATGGCTGATAAATAATAAAAAGCCTCTAAATTTTTTATCAATGATAAATGAGGACTTGCGCCTTTCAAAAATAAAGGTCAATATAAATAATGACATAACATAAGTAATTATGAATACTGCGAATGGGTTCTAAGACTCCAATGATCATAACTCTTTCTTTATTTAACAGTCAGCAGCTATGCAACAAAATTGTGGCAGGTTGATCTGTATTATGACTTTCATTCAAGATGTTTTTGTAGGAACCCCAAATTCGTTAAGATATATAGTCAACTTACCCACAGCTATTTCTTTATATCAATCATTCCCGGCAGTCAACTTTTGCATTTTTCAAACGCTAACAGTCATTAGCTTTTTAAGCTAAATTTGCTTTTTATTATTTCTATGAGCAAAACATCTGATCAACATCGGGTTCGAATTGTTACTGCTGCCAGCCTTTTTGACGGGCACGATGCAGCCATCAACATCATGCGCCGCATTATGCAAAGCAAGGGTGTCGAAATTATTCACCTGGGGCACAATCGCTCGGTAAAAGATATTGTGGAAACTGCTATTGAAGAAGACGTACAGGGCATAGCCATTACCAGCTATCAGGGTGGGCATGTTGAGTTTTTTAAATACATGAAAGACCTGCTGGATGATAACGGATGTGGGCATATCAAAATTTTTGGCGGCGGAGGCGGTACCATTTTGCCGGAAGAAATAGAAGAATTGCAAGAGTATGGAATCACCCGCATCTATTCGCCCGACGATGGAAGAAAGATGGGACTGGAAGGCATGATTGAAGATGTAATAAAACAATGTGATATACCGCTGAACGGGAAAGCCGATTATCCTACGCCACTACAGCTCGGCGAAGTAAAAGATGTAAGAGTAATTGCTCGCCGTATTACCAATGCTGAAAACGGAATTACAAAAGATTTGACATCAGTTGCAGATGAACAGAAAAGTATTCCTGTATTGGGTATCACCGGAACCGGCGGCGCCGGAAAATCATCCGTTACCGATGAAATTGTTCGTCGCTTTCTCAATAATTTTTCTGACAAAACCATTGCGGTTATTTCTGTGGATCCATCCAAGAAAAAAACCGGTGGTGCTTTGCTGGGCGACCGCATCAGAATGAATGCCATCAACCATCCAAGGGCTTATATGCGCAGCCTTGCCACACGAGATGATAATACGGCACTCAGTAGCGCAGTGCAAGATGCCATTGATATCTGTCGTGCGGCAGATTTTGATTTTATCATTTTGGAAAGTGCCGGCGTAGGACAAAGCGATGCATCTATACTTGAATTTTGTAATGTGAGTATGTATGTAATGACGCCTGAGTATGGTGCTGCATCACAATTAGAAAAAATAAACATGCTGGACTATGCAGATGTGGTGTGTATTAATAAGTTTGACAAAGCCGGCGCACTGGATGCATTAGCCGATGTGAGAAAACAATACAAGCGTAATCATCTGCTGTTTGCTGCTAAGAATGAAGAGTTGCCCATCATTGGCACTATGGCCAGTAAGTTTAATGATGAAGGCGTAAACCAACTCTTCGCCTTGCTGCTCAAGAAAATTGAAGAAAAGACGGGAAAGAAATTTGGTGAAATCCATTTTGAGGTAACAGCAAAAGTTTCTCAGGCCGTGATACCACCGGCAAGGGCACGCTACCTCAGCGAAATCAGCGATAACAACCGCAACTACGACCAATTGGTGAAAGATCAATCGGCCATTGCTTCAAAACTTTATCAGCTGACCGGAGCCAAAGAAGCATTGAAAGGAAAAGCAGATGAAGCTTTGTTGAAAATTTTGGATGAACAGATTGCTTTCTATAACGATCAACTTACACCCGTATCTAGAAAGCTGATTCAAAACTGGCCCAATAAACTTGCCGAGTATCAAAAAGATAATTATGAATACACGGTAAGAGAGAAAATTATTTCTCAACCCATGACTACCACCAGCCTGAGTGGTACTCGTGTTCCCAAAGTGGTATTGCCAAAATACAAAGACTGGGGCGATATTTTAAAATGGCAGGCCGAAGAAAATGTGGCTGGTCACTTTCCATTTACGGCCGGTGTGTTTCCTTTAAAAAGAGAAGGTGAAGACCCTACCCGAATGTTTGCCGGCGAAGGCGGACCCGAAAGAACCAACAAACGCTTTCACTATGTAAGTATGGGACAGCCTGCCAAAAGACTTTCAACAGCATTTGACAGTGTAACCTTGTACGGCGAAGACCCGGATCATCGTCCGGATATTTATGGAAAAGTAGGAAACAGCGGTGTAAGTATAGCAACGGTGGATGATGCTAAAAAACTATACAGCGGCTTTGACTTATGCGATCCCAAAACGTCGGTAAGCATGACCATTAATGGCCCGGCACCCATGCTGCTTGCTTTCTTTATGAATGCAGCAATAGATCAGCAATGCGAAAAATGGCTGGAAGAAAATAAAAAATGGAATCTGGCGGAAGATGCATTTAAGAAAAAATTCCCCGATAGTAAACTACCTGTTTACAACAATACATTATTCCCCGGCCAGCTGCCCGAGGGCAATAACGGGCTGGGATTAAAACTGCTGGGACTTAGCGGCGATGAAGTATTGCCGGCTGATGTCTATGCGCAATGTAAACAGGCAGCACTGCAACAGGTAAGGGGAACGGTGCAGGCCGATATTTTAAAAGAAGATCAGGCACAAAACACTTGTATATTTTCTACCGAGTTTGCACTGAAACTGATGGGCGATGTGCAGCAATATTTTATAGAACAAAAGGTCAGAAATTTTTATTCTGTATCCATCAGCGGTTATCATATAGCCGAAGCAGGAGCAAACCCGATAACGCAGCTCGCCTTTACGCTGGCTAATGGTTTTACCTATGTTGAGTATTACCTGAGCCGGGGCATGCATATTGACGATTTTGCACCCAATCTTTCATTTTTCTTCAGCAATGGCATGGATCCTGAGTACAGTGTAATTGGCCGTGTAGCCAGAAGAATTTGGGCCAAATCGATGAAGTATAAATACAAAGCCAACAAGCGCAGTCAGATGCTCAAGTATCATATACAGACATCGGGCAGAAGCCTGCATGCGCAGGAAATTGACTTTAATGATATACGTACGACGCTGCAAGCACTGTATGCCATATACGACAACTGCAATTCGCTACACACCAATGCTTATGATGAGGCTATTACAACGCCTACCGAAGAAAGTGTAAGAAGAGCAATGGCCATACAGCTCATCATCAACAGAGAGTTGGGTTCGGCAAAATCAGAAAATTTTATACAAGGAAGTTTTTCAGTAGAAGAGCTGACTGATTTGGTAGAAGAAGCGGTGCTCACCGAGTTTGACCGTATTTCAGAAAGGGGCGGTGTATTGGGAGCTATGGAAAGAATGTATCAGCGCAATAAAATACAGGAAGAAAGTTTGTACTACGAACACCTGAAGCATACAGGCGAATATCCGATTGTGGGGGTCAATACATTTTTAAACAAACAAGGTTCGCCTACCATCATACCCGGCGAAGTCATACGCAGTACCGAAGAAGAAAAGGAGCAGCAGATTAACAACCTAAAGGCTTTTTGGAAGCGAAATGAAGACCGTTCGCAGGATGCTTTGAAAAAATTAAAAACCGTTGCAATTAATAACGGCAACCTGTTTGCGGAGCTGATGGAAACGGTAAAATATTGTTCACTGGGGCAAATAACCCATGCATTATATGAAGTGGGTGGGCAGTATAGGAGGAGTATGTAATGCTTACCGGTGATTTAAGCTAACTTTGTTCCGTATTAAAAATGAAATATTGAAATTTTCTGAATTTAATTTCCTCCCCGAATTACAGGAAGGAATAGAAGCCTCGAACTATGAAAACGCTACTCCGGTTCAGGAGCAGGTTATTCCACCCATTCTTGCAGGCAGAGATGTGATTGCTTCGGCACAAACAGGCACCGGCAAAACAGCTGCATTCTTATTGCCGGTTATGAACCAGTTGTTGAAAAACCATGTGGACGGACAAACCGGCGCATTGATTGTAGTGCCTACCCGGGAATTAGCGATTCAGATTTCTCAGCATATTGAAGGCTTGTCTTATTTCACGCATCTCAGCTCTCTTGCCATTTATGGCGGTAATAGTGGCGATAATTTTATTGCAGAAAAAAAGGCTTTGCAATTGGGTGCCGATATTATTGTATGTACACCCGGCCGCATGATTGCGCATTTAAACATGGGCTATGTAAATATGAGAGGCCTGAAGTTTCTGGTGCTGGATGAAGCCGATCGTATGCTGGACATGGGTTTTCAAGATGATATTAATAAAATAATCAAGGCAATTTCTACACAGCGGCAAACGTTATTGTTTTCTGCCACCATGCCCGACAAAATAAGGCAACTCGCCAAAAGGATTTTGAAAGAACCCGCAGAAATAAATATTGCGATTTCAAAACCTCCGGCGAAAGTGGTGCAAAAAGCTTTTGTTGTTTATGAATCTCAAAAACTGCCACTGATTAAAATTTTGCTGCAGCAAACACCATATAAGAATGCTTTGATTTTTTGCAGTAAAAAGCAAACGGTAAAACTGCTGACCCGTGATTTAAAGAAAAGTGGTGTGATGGTAGATGAAATTCACAGCGATTTGGAACAGGCACAAAGAGAAAATGTATTAGGCGCATTTGCCGGTGGTCGCATTCCCTTGCTGGTAGCAACGGATATTTTAAGCCGCGGTATTGATATTGACACCATTGATTTGGTAATAAACTACGATGTGCCCGGCGATGGTGAAGATTATGTGCATCGCATCGGAAGGACGGCTAGGGCAGAAGCAGATGGCGTTGCTTTTACATTGGTAGGGGAAAAAGAGCAACAAAAATTTGCATCAATAGAGCGATTAATTGAAAAAGAAGTGGAAAAAGGGGAGGTTTTATCTCAATTAGGCCCTGTGCCCGTTTATGCGCCAAAACAAAAAAATGCAGGCAATAGAAAACCTTACAGAAGGTTTAACCGTCCAAATCAAAACAAAAGGAAAAATTAATTGTAATTTTAGACGATGCAGATTAAAGTTTATAGACCTGTTGCTATCCTGATCTTGCTTAACATAATTGGCGGGATATTTTGCTCTTTATATGCACAACCTACATCTTTGCCTGCGGTTTCTAAATCGGCTGTTTTAAAAATTGAAAATAAAGCCATAAAAGACACATCGGATGAAGGCGTACTGATTGTAACTGCCGACTCTGTTGAAACAATCGCCACAACAATCAACCCACTACAACCACCTGAAATACCTGCCGGAAAATACCAACGGGCTAACAAACTTTATTATAAAATGATTGATTCATTGGTAAGAGTGATTTCTGAATTTCCATTACGGGATTCGGCCGGTCTTACTTATGCAGCAGAGTGGGTAGGCACACCCAATATGGGTTTGCGCCGACCCAATTATGTCATCATACACCACACAGCTACCAATGGATTGAATGAAGTATTACAGGAATTTACAGCGCCGGGCGGCCGCGAAGCAAGCTCTCATTACGTTATTAATAAAGATGGGAAAGTTTATCACATGCTGCACGATTTACTGCGTTCTCATCATGCAGGCGATAGCAAATGGGGTAATACAACCGATCTCAATTCATCCAGCATTGGTATTGAAATTGTAAATAACGGAAGAGAAGCATATACCAAAGAACAAATTACCAGTCTGCTGATTCTATTGGAAAGACTTAAAATTCAATACAAAATTCCTGTAGCCAATTTTATTGGTCATGGCGATATTGCCCCCACAAGAAAAGCTGATCCCAGCGCCAAATTTCCCTGGAAAGAATTAAGTGAAAACGGTTTTGGAAACTGGTATGGCGATACCACCAATGTTGAAATACCACAAAATTTTGATTACCTGATGGGACTTCGCATTATCGGTTACGATGTTTCTTATCCTGCTTCAGCAGTTGCTGCATTTAAACGCCATTTTATGAACGACAATTCCGGCGGTGGCATGAATGCCACGGTACGCAAAATGATTTATTTGATGCATAAAAAATATCTGTAGCCATTTTTTTTAAATAGAGAAACTTCATTCACCCTTGTTTATCTGAAAATGGGTTATGAAATTTTGAATAAAATATCTCTCCCTTTATCATTCCTTGTTCATTATTTGTTATTCATTATTTTTTTCCTTTCATCATTCCTTGTTCATAATTTGTTATTCATTATTTTTTCTTTCTACCTTTATTTTTCCTGTTTCCGTTATTTGATTTGTTTGCGTCAACATAAAAATTAAGTTCAAATGAATAGAACTGTGTTACTTTCTGTATTTGCAATTACCATACTCATTGTGTCGGGCTGTAAGCAATCGAAATATGCAGCTACCAATAAAATTTATAAGGAGCAGGCAAAAGCCTATGCTAAAGTTTTAGAGTCTTATCCCTTACATGATTCTGCCGGACTTTCTTATGCATCCGATTGGGTAGGCACTACCAATTTTACAATGCGTCGCCCCAATTATGTCATCATACATCATACTGCACAAAACAGTTGCGAGCAAACGCTGAAAACTTTTACTGTAAAAGGTCAACGGGAAGTAAGTGCCCATTATGTTATATGTAAAGATGGCACCGTGCATCATATGCTCAATGACTTACTGCGTGCCCACCATGCAGGTGTGAGCAAGTGGGGCAATGCGACTGATATTAACTCTGCCAGCGTTGGCATTGAGCTTGATAATAATGGATTTGAAACTTTCACAGAAGCACAGTTAAATAGTTTGATATTATTATTGCAACGATTAAAAAATGCATACAATATTCCGGCGGCAAACTTCATTGGCCATGGTGATATTGCACCTACTCGTAAAAATGACCCCAACTGGCGATTTCCCTGGAAGCAATTCAGCGAGAAAGGCTTTGGTTTGTGGTGGAGCGACACAACAGCTGTGCAAATACCAGCACATTTTGATCATTTATCGGCCTTGCGAATTGTAGGATATGATATCAGAGATACGAGTGCGGCCATTCAAAGCTTTAAACGACATTTTTTACAAGACACTACAAAAAGGATGACGCCTGCTGCAGATAAAATTCTTTTTAGCCTGTATAAAAAATATCAGTAAAGCAAATAAGGCTTCATAACGATCTCCCATTGACGACAGTCCCAGAACTTTTCATAAAAGAAATTGCCTGACTTTAACTTTTCAAAACTATTTCGAACTCCGGTCAATCTGTCCAGGTGGTTTGCACCTGTCGGATTAGCAACGGTAGGATATGGTCTTTCTTTACAATGGTTGGGATAAAGGCTTATCAGCAGTTGCAAAATCTGCAAGCCTGATGCAACGGGTGTAAATTTTTCAGAATCGGGAACTGTCAAATGAATCCCCTTACATTCTTTTTGAGTATAAAGCCCGGAAGCAGGAATAAATTTTATGGGAGCACTTTGTACTCCTTCAAGGTTTAAAGAAGTGAAAGCATCGTGTAGCTCATTTTCATATATCCATGGTGCACCCAATATTTTAAAAGGAGTGGTTGTGCCTCTGCCTTCATTTATAGAAATACCTTCCAGAAAACCTAAACCTGAGTATAGTAATATAGTTTCAACATCAGTAAGTGCCGGAGAAGGTGCAATAAATTTTTTTTGCATTAAATCCGGTTCTTCCGCCCGCCTCCAGTTGGCTGTTTTGATGATTAGTAAATCTGCATTTTTAATTTTCGTTGCTGCAAAATATTGCGCCAGTTCGCCCAGTGTGCAGCAATGCCTTACCGGAATATTCCACCTGCCAATAAACGAACTGCAGTTCGCTTCATCCAGCATGGGCCCTTCGGCAAAGCTTAATTTTCCACCCGCAGGATTGGGTCTGTCCAAAACAATAAATTGTTTTTGATTTTCGGCAGCAGCTTCCATTGCATAGCTCAGTGTCCATAAATAAGTATAATATCTGCAACCCGCATCCGGAATATCGAAGAGCAGTGCATCCAGCTCTTTTAAGTCTTCGGCTGTGGGTTTTAATTTTTCGCCATAAAGACTGATCACGGGAAGGCCTGTTACCTCGTCGATAAAGTTTTTTTGAAAACTTCCGTCTTCCCCTTTTGCACTTAGCCCATGTTCCGGCGAAAATAAACGTACTACATTTATTCCTTTTTTTAGTAAAGCAAGCCTTGATGCTTCGTTTGTTGAAGTAGTAGCAGCATTATTAGTAATCAGTCCAAATTTCAGCTGTTTGTATTTTGCAGCTTGTTCCATAAAACGATCGACACCATAAACGACTTGTTGCATGGAAGCAAAATAAGCTTATCTGCTGAATAATGTTTTTCAATTTTGCTTTATCAATTGAAGTGTGGTTATCTTACTTCCGACAATTCATCCCAGCGGGTGGTATAGCGCTTGCTGATGAAGTTGCGCTGCATTTTCCAGTTGCGGGAAGTGCCGCTGGCTGCAAATTTTAAAATATCATCCCGCTGACTGAAATTGATATTATCCATCATCTCCATTAGTTTGCGATTATAGTTTTTTGCAGGCGCAAAAAATAAATTTCCCTGAACCTGCAAGTCGGGCACAATGCCGCTAAGGATAACACCGGCTTTTTTATATTGTTTCCCGGGCTGATAAAGTTGCTCAACCAGCACTACGGCAGCTTTTATCAACTCCTGAGTAAAAGAAGTGGCATAAGGCAGGGTTAATTCTTTTCCATACATCGAGCCACGAAAGTCGGTATCATTTTTTTCCTGTTTCGCTATTATAAACACACTGATAATGCCTGCTGCACTGCGCTGCCGTCTTAGTTTTTCTGCTGCTCTGGATGCGTAAGTGGCCACGGCTTCTTTGAGTGCATCGATACTGCTTACCGGGCCGCCAAACATACGGGTAGTGGCAATCATTTTTTTGGTTACCAATGGATCCTGCATTTCTTTTGAAATCATCCCCTTCAGTTCTCGTATCAATCGCACACCTACCACACCGCCCAGATGGGTGCGGGCAAATTCTTCGCTTAAGCTACGCAACTGCCAGGCATCAAAAATGCCCCACTGTTCTTTTAATTTTTGCGCATACCGGCGGCCTATGCCCCAAATGTCTTCTACCGCTGTTTGGCGCAATGCTTCTTTTATTTCTGCTTCGGTTTCCAGTACCATTACACAGCCGGTTTTTAGTTTATCTTTTTTTGAAAGCCGGTTGGCCAGCTTGGCCAATACACGGGTGGGGGCTGCACCTACCGATACTTTTATACCCGTCCATTTTTCTACGGTTTCTTTTACATTGCGGGCTGCCGTCCAAAGTGCAGTGGTAGAAAAATTATCCAGATCAACAAAGGCTTCATCAACGGAATATACTTCTACTTTATTTTCTCCCAGCGTCTGCCGCAGGGTTTCCATTACCCGCCAGCTCATATCGCCATAAAGATTGTAGTTGGATGAAAAAACGGTAACCTGATGTTTTTCTATAAGCGGACGAGCCATAAAGTAGGGATCGGCCATTTTGATGCCCAATAGTTTGGCTTCATCGCTTCGGGAAACAATGCAACCGTCATTATTACTAAGCACAATCACCGGCCGGCCATCTAATCGTGGTTGAAATGCCCGCTCGCAGGAGCAATAAAAATTATTACAGTCCACCAATGCTTTCATACGCCCATCGGATGTATTACATAAGTAATGACGCCCCACACGGCAAAGTCGCTGAACTCGGCCAGATTGATGTTTTTATACCGGCTGTTTTCGGCAATTAAAAAAGCGGAGGAAAAATTTTTATGAAAACGACGTACCAGTAACTCGCCATTGAGAATAGCTACAATCACCCGGCCGTTTACCAGCTTTACCGATCGATCTACAATTAAAGTATCACCATCAAAAATGCCGGCATCCTGCATGGCATCGCCTTTCATTCTAAAAAAGAAAGTAGCCGGCTTGTTGCGTACCAGCTGCTCGTTGAGGTCGATGCCACGTTCGGCATAGTCATCAGTGGCGGCTCCAAAGCCGGTGGCATTGGCCGTACTTACCTGCTGTTGTGTAAACTGCTTGGAGCCTTTGTAGGCAGCGCCATAAAATTCTTCCCCTTCCATAAAACAAATTTTAATAAGCTAAATTATTTAGTAATATTTTACTAAACAAATTTGCAAACTGTTTTTTTGGAAGGAAAAAAAATGGCCGGATAATGGGAGTAAAAAACGCCTCAAACCGGCCAAATAAGGTAGCTGTAAACCGGCAAGCAGGGGCTTTGCCGGATTGAAGGAGTGGAATTATTCGCTTACGAACTCCAGCACCACCGCATTATCCTGAAATAGTTTTAATTGATTGCCGCTGATTTCATAGCGGGTTACTTTTTCGAGCAAGCCAAAAAATGAATCTTCTATTGATTGCACATCATGACAAAACATTTTTGTTGAAAAAGTATTTGAGAAATTTACTGACTGGCCATCAATTTTGGTTGTACTGCCAAATGAGTTGCAACTACCATTGCCACCGGCACTGTTTTTTTCTTTATCAAAACGAATAAAGGCATTGGTGTTTACATCTTGCAGTGTGCCGGCCTTACTTATTTTCTTTAAAAGCCATTTGGTATTATACAAAGGAGTTGCAGCTTCATGCTGACTGTTTGATTTTGCCTGATTGGTGGTGCAGCAAGAACTAAATACCGACATAAAAAGGGTTGTAAATGCGATGAGTGATTTCATAATAGTAATTTTTTGTGTTACGGTCTTAAGATGCAGTTTGAGTTGTGGTTACAGGACAATTTTTTCTGCATTGTATTAAAATCTTGTTAAGGAAATAAGTGCTACACTTTTACATAAATCTTCTTTTTATCCATCCACCAGCATATCAGCCACATAAAAGTGATAACGCAAAGTGCATGAAGCAGCGAACCCAACCGTGGATCGCCGGGCAGGGTGGAGAATAAATTTTGATAAAGCCAGTTCCAGGGATTGGAGCCATCAGCAAAACGAATGAGGGCAAGCCCCTTGGGTAAAAAAGCGCTGAGTGCAAATACAAAGAGTGCGTTTTTGCCAAACACATTAAAAAATTTACTCAACCATCCTTTTACATTTTTAAATTCTATCAGATAAATCATTGTGGCAATTGTTATCATTGCCAGTCCGGTGGTGTAAACAACATAGGAACTGGTCCATATTTTTTTATTGATGGGAAAAACCATATCCCAACAAAAGCCGGTAAGTAATAGTGCTACACCGGCAACAAACAGGCCGCTAAGCATTTCATAATTCTTGCCCTTTTTTTGTATGTATTCACCCACCAGATAGCCAAATATGACTTGCACAATGGCAGGAAGTGTACTCATAATACCTTCGGGGTCGAAGGGAATGCCTTCGCCTTTGTACATGTGCGCCAGACCCAAGATACTTTTATCTACATCATTGCCAAACCAGCCGGTCATGCTCAACGGATCTGCCGGATTGCCCAATGTAAAGCAAAGCACCCAGTAGAGCAGTAAAATAAGCAGACCGATGTAAAAAGCGGTTTTAGATTTTAAATAATAAATAAGTACTGATGCAAAAAAGTAGCAGATGGCAATTCTGGCCAATACACCCAGGATGCGTACTCCTTGCGGCATTCCTTTGCTGTCTATATAGGCCCAGGGTTTAAACACCAGACTACCATCAACCCATTTTACAAAGGGCCACCAGGTGAGAAAAAGGCCTATGAGAAAAATAAGTAATGAACGGGTGATTACTTTTTTCCAGAATGTAGCATCCCCTTTTTGCTGTAAACGGGGCATTACAAATGAAAGGGCATTACCCACTGCAAATAAAAAAAAGGGAAATACCAGATCGGTAGGTGTAAGCCCGTGCCAGGGTGCATGTTCCAGCGGCGGATAAATATGCCCCCAGCTGCCGGGATTGTTTACTAAAATCATGAGGCAAACAGTGGCACCACGGAAAACATCGAGGGAATAAAATCGCTGATTCAAGCTTTAAATTTTAGATTTAAATGTATGAAGAAGCCGGCAAGTGCCGCAATACATTTCTTTGAAAATGGAGTTCTCTGTTTTATTAATTTGGTGATAATAAGAATTTCATTCGTAGAAATACAGGAAAACTTATCAACCATTGGTATTAATTCATTCAAAATCTGTCTATTTTATAGGTGTTCCACTCACATCAACTCATATATTTGCAGGCATATAAACAACAATTCTTGAGAATATAAAATTATAAACTTAAGTAATTGATAATCAGCACTATAATTAAAAAATATGGGACTGAGGTGGCGAAGCCATGTAAAAAACCTGAATTACTTTGAGTAAAAAATGGATGGCCATATATACCCGCCCCCGGTGGGAAAAAAAAGTAAACAGCATTTTGCAGGAAAAGGGCTTTGAAAGCTATTGCCCATTAAATAAAGTGCGCCGGAAATGGAGCGACCGGATAAAAGTGGTGGAAGAGCCTTTATTTAAGTCTTATGTTTTTGTAAAAATTAGTGATAAAGAAAGGTCGGCGGTTCGTTTAATCAACGGAACTTTAAACTTTGTGTATTGGGATGGAAAGCCTGCCGTAATTAAGGATAGAGAAATTGTTACCATCAAGCGTTTTTTGGACGAGTATGAAAATGTGGAAGCAAGGCCCATGGAAATAAAGCTGAATCAGCGAGTGAGAATAACCAATGGAACTTTGATGGATCAGGAAGGAAAAGTAATTGACATCAGACATAAAAAAGTAAAAGTGGCAATAGACAGTCTTGGGTATATCTTAGTGGCCTATATTGAAAGAAGTAAATTATCTTCGGCTCAAAGCCATTAAAACCAAACTGTATCAGGCTGCTATACATCAAAACAGCATCAATGAAACGCATAACGATTCCGGCACTATTCATTTCTATGTTTATTTTTTCCTGTAGAACTACTAAACCTTCAGGAAATTATCTGGAAAATTATAAGGACACAACCGGCAAGAGTATTGTGCAATTACCGGAACTAAAAATTCAAAAAGGTGATTTGCTGGGCATACAGGTTTATAGTATCTCGACCGAACCAAAAGTTTACGAGATATATAACCTGCCTTGCGCCGTAGCATCCTCTGCGGGTACTGTCAATACCTGTGGTTATCTGGTAGATGTACAGGGAAATATTACGCATCCGCGTTTGGGTGTAATACATGCAGCAGGACTAACAAAAGCTGAACTCGCAACCGAAATAAAAAAGCAATTGACCACCCCAAAAGAATTATTAACTGACCCCACAGTAATAGTCAATTTCTTAAACTATAAAATCACCGTACTGGGCGAAGTGGCTCAGCCGGGTACGCTCAGTATTCCGGGCGAAAGAGTAACCATTTTAGAAGCAATCGGATTGGCCGGTGATATTACTGAGTTTGGGAAGAAGAATGATATAAAAATTGTAAGAGAATCCGACGGAATGAGAACGGTAGGTACTATCGATTTAACTTCCGATAAACTTTTTGAGTCACCTTATTTCAACCTGGCTCAAAACGATGTTATAATGGTGGATCCTAAAAAACAAAAAACCAAGAAAACAGAACAGGATGTTACGATTGCACGAATTGGTTTTATCATCAGCTTAATAACATCTGCTTCACTTATTTACAACAGCTTCAGAAGAAACTAAATAAACTGTAGCTGAATTACATTAATCTTTATCTGAATGGAAGAAATACAAAAAACCGGCAGAAGTGAACTCTGGAACATGAGTTTCCGGGATTTGTTTTACAAATACGTACGCTATCTTCCTTTGTTTATTTTGTCGGTAGCACTTTGCCTATTTGCCGCTTATGTGTATTTGCGCTACACAGTGCCTTTGTATAAGGTTGGCGGTTCAATGATTATTAAAAGTGAACAACCGGGAGGCGGAAGAAGCCAGGGGTTTGAAGAGCAATTTATTAATGACCGTGCCCAGAATATTCAAAGTGAAATTGAAATACTGAAATCGAAACCGCTGATGGCCAGGGTAGTAGATAGTCTGCATTTACAATTAAGTTATTATGCAATCGGAAAAATAAAAACAGTCAATGTTTATAAAACAAGACCATTTGATGTACAAATAATAAGTGTTGAAGATTCTTCAAGAAGTTTTGCCCTTAAAATAAATTTTGTAAGTGATAATGAGTTTAAAATAAATGGTGACGACCATACTTATCGATTGGGAGATACATACAAAAACAAAAACGGAACATTTATTATTAAAGGATTTCCTAATACACCCGCTTCAGGAGAGTTCAAAGTTTATTGGACTTCAACCGCAGCCGCCGCAGCAGGATATGCTGGTGCTTTACAAGTAACTCCTAAATCAGCAGGGACCGGAATTTTAAATATCAGCATGATTACAAATAACTCAGAACTGGGTGCCGATATTATAAATGAATTGATGGAAGAGTATGCGCTTTATACTATAGAGCAAAAAAGAGAGGAATCGGAAAAAACCTTGGCGTTTATCAATAGCAGGCTTTTGGTTACCAGTGGCCAGTTGGATAGTATTCAACAAGCGGTTATTAATTATCGTAACAAGCATAACATTATTGACGGCGAAGCACAAACAGCACAGGGATTTAATAACCTGAGCGAGTTTGACAAAACCATTATTGAGCAAAGAACAGAACTTACAAAGGCAGAAATTGTAGAAAGTTATCTGAACGATAGAAAAAATGAGTTTAGTAAAGTACCCTCTACTTTATGGATAGACGAACCGGTATTTGCAAATCTGGTAGGAGAATACAATAAGGTACAAATTGAAAGACTGGCACTGATAAACTCCGGAGCCGGCAAAGACAATCCACTGGTACTGGAAAAAAATATTGCTGTAGAAAAGGGGAGAGAACGGGTTTTAGAAAGTTTGAAATCAACAAAGAAATTACTGAACGATATAATTGCTACTGCAACAAGTAAAAGCCAATCGAGCCAGCAACAATTGAAAGCGATGCCCGCTATTCAGAAGGATCTTGCAAAAATGGAAGAGAGTGCGATTTCAATTACAACTTTAAAAAACTATCTGGAACAGGAAAGAGAAAAAACAGCAATAAAAATTGCGTCTGCTACGGCTAATTCTACACCTACCGACAGGGCGGCACCTACATCTACACCCGTTAAACCTAATAGAAAAGCAATACAGATTCTTGCATTTTTGTTAGGGCTGGGCTTACCGGCATTATTTATATTCATCAGTGAAATTCTAAATGATAAAGTAAGCACACGTTTTGATATTGAAAAAATCACCAATACACCTATCGTTGGCGAAATAGGACATTCTTATTCAAACAATACTTTGGTTGTGAGCAAAACAACACGAAGTATGGTGGCAGAACAGTTTAGGATTATACGTTCCAATCTTCAATATATACTTGGTAAGGCCGAAAAATCAACCATACTCGTTACTTCTTCTTTTAGTGGCGAAGGAAAATCCTATGCTACTACCAACATGGGTGCTGTGCTTGCTTTGGCAGGAAAGAAAACCGTGATTTTGGAATTTGATATACGCAAACCAAAATTGATCTCAGGTTTAGGAATGCCCAAAGGTCCCGGTATTACAAATTTCCTTGTTGGGAAAGGAAATCTTGAAGATTTGATAAAGCCTGTGGCTGACAATGAAAATCTGTTTGTGCTAGGATGCGGCCCTGTGCCACCCAACCCTGCCGAATTGCTGCTCGATCCAAAAATGGATGAATTGTTTGAATGGCTTCAGGCTCGTTTTGATATAATATTGGTAGATACTGCTCCGGTAGGAATGGTGAGCGATGCGATGACGCTTTCGAAATATGCTCAATGTACTTTATACATGGTAAGACAGGGGCATACCTTTAAAAAACAAATTGCACTAATTGACGAATTCTATAGCAGCAATAAACTGCCCAAAATTTCAATCATCATTAATGATGTAAAAATAAAACCCGGCTATGGCTACTATGGTTATGGCCGCTATGGTTATGGACAGGGGTACGGCTATGGTAGTTATTATGAAGAAGAAACACCACCGCATAATTTTTTTGAAAGAATAATTGCTGCAATTGGAAGCATCTTCCCCAAAAAGAAAAAGAATTAATCATCCCATTTTTTATTCATGCGTGTATTAGTTACAGGAGGCGCCGGTTTCATCGGCTCTCACCTTGCCGCCCGATTGTTGCAGGATAATAGAGTGTCATCAGTAAGGGTGCTGGATAATCTGGCAACAGGCTCAATAGCGAATATGGCTGCTTTCAAATCAAATCCAGCTTTTGAGTTTATAGAAGGTGATATCAGAGATTATGAAACCTGCCTGGCGGCTTGTGATTGTATGGATTTAATTACCCATCAGGCAGCATTGGGTTCCGTACCCCGTTCCATCAACGATCCGCTTACAACCAATAATGTAAACATCACAGGCACTTTAAATATTTTTACAGCAGCAAAAGAGAAAAAAATAAAAAGAATTGTGTATGCTGCCAGTTCATCAACCTATGGCGACCATCCCGGATTGCCCAAGCAGGAAGATAAAATTGGTAAACCACTTTCGCCTTATGCCATTACCAAGTATGTAAATGAACTCTATGCACAGGTATATGCCAGTCTCTATGACATGGAATTTATCGGACTTAGATATTTTAATATTTTCGGTCCGCATCAAAACCCCAACGGCCCTTATGCTGCCGTCATTCCTTTATTTGCAGAAGCATTATTGAAAAATAAACCACCGGTAATCAATGGAGATGGTAGCCATAGCCGCGATTTTACTTATGTGGACAATGCAGTACAGGCCAATCTGCTTTCTCTTTTTACAGAGAATGAAAATGCGATAAATCAGATTTATAATATTGCCTGCGGACAGCAAACCTCTTTACAGCAGTTGTTTGAAATTTTGAAAACAGAAGCAGGCAGTACATTGAATGCCATACATGGCCCCGATAGAAAGGGAGATGTAAAACACAGCCTTGCTGATATTACTAAAGCAAAAGAATTATTAGGATACCATCCTGATATATCAGTAGCTAAAGGTCTTCAACTTACCTATCAGTGGTATAAAAAGCAAAGTATAAAGTGAAAAAAACGATTATCATCACCGGTGGTGCCGGTTTTATAGGCTCGCATGTAGCCCGGTTGTTTGTTACAAAATATGCTGACTATAATATCATCAACCTGGACGCCTTGACGTATGCAGGCAATCTTGAAAATCTGCGAGATATTGAAAATGCTGACAATTATCATTTTGAAAAAGCAAATATTTTAGATACTGCAGCGCTTGAAAATATTTTTTCAAAATACCGGCCCGATGGCATTATACATCTGGCAGCCGAAAGCCATGTAGATCGTTCCATACTTTCTCCGCTGGATTTTGTTTACACCAATGTAATAGGAACGGTAAACCTGCTGAACGCAGCAAAGGCATTATGGAAAAATAATTTTGAAGGCAAATTGTTTTATCACGTATCTACCGATGAAGTATATGGTGCATTGGGCGATACAGGTTTGTTTACCGAGCAAACAAAATATGACCCGCACTCACCTTACAGTGCATCCAAAGCGGCCAGCGATCATTTTGTAAGAGCTTATCATGATACCTACGGGCTACCTGTTGTGCTCAGCAATTGCTCCAACAACTACGGGCCTTACCATTTCCCCGAAAAATTAATTCCGTTATTTATTAATAACATAATTAATAAAAAGCCATTACCCGTTTATGGCGATGGGCTTTATACTCGCGACTGGCTTTTTGTAAAAGACCATGCTACGGCAATCGATTTGGTTTTTCATAAAGGAAAAACCGGCGACACTTACAACATCGGTGGCTTCAACGAATGGAAAAACATTGATTTGGTTAAGCTTTTGTGTAAACAAATGGATGAAAAACTGGGCAATGTACCCGGCACCAGCGATGCATTGATAACCTATGTAAAAGACCGGCCCGGTCACGATCGTCGTTATGCCATTGACGCAACCAAAATAAATAAAGAACTGGGCTGGAAGCCATCAGTAACTTTTGAAGAAGGGCTTTCGCAAACTATTGACTGGTATTTGCAAAACGAAGAATGGCTGAAGCATGTAACGAGTGGAGCGTATCAGGGGTATTATGAGAGGATGTATGGAGGGTGAGGAGAAGGCAAAGGTTAAGACTGAGATTAAGGTTGAGGAGAAGGCTGAGGTTGAGATTTAGATTGAGGAGAAGGTTGAAGAGAAGGTTGAGATTGAGATTGAGGAGAAGATCGAGGTTGAGATTTAGGATATTGAGCAATGTTAGATATTTATAATTCAAACTTTTTTACTTATGCCTTACAACAATTTTACTCAAATGCCGGTATGGCAACTTGCTTTAGAAATAGTGGAAGACGTTTATAAGATTACAGATAAGCTTCCAAAAAGAGAAGACTACGCTTTATGCAGTCAATTGAGAGATGCTGCGATAAGTATTGCCGGAAATATTGCTGAAGGTTTTGGTCGTGGACATAAAAAAGACAAAATCAATTTTTATTACTATTCAAGAGGAAGTGCGTTTGAAGTTATGAGTCATATATTTTGTGGCATAAAAGCAGGATATTTTTCAGAAAATGAAATTCAACCAATTTGTGACAAGTGCAATAATTGTGCTGAATCATTAAATAAAATAATTAAAACGCTTACAAACTCTAAACCTTAATCTCAGCCTCAACCTTAATCTCAACCTTTATCTCGGCCTCAACCTTAATCTTACACTCAACCTCAATCCTCCTCCAAATGAAAGGCATCATACTCGCAGGCGGCTCCGGTACACGTTTGTACCCCATTACCAAGGCAATCAGTAAACAACTCATGCCCATTTATGATAAGCCGATGATCTATTATCCGCTTTCTATATTGATGATGGCAGGCATCAACGAAATTTTAATCATTACTACTCCCGAGGATAATGCACAGTTTAAAAGATTGCTGGGCGATGGTGCTCAGTTGGGCTGCCGATTTGAATATGCGGTACAGGCAGTGCCTAATGGACTGGCACAAGCATTTGTTATAGGTGCCGATTTTATTGGCAATGATAAAGTGGCATTGATACTCGGCGATAATATTTTTCATGGAACGGGATTGGATAAACAATTGCAAACATTGAATGATGTTGAAGGCGGTTATGTATTTGCTTACCGGGTTTCTGACCCTGAGCGGTATGGTGTGGTAGAGTTTGATGAAAATATGAAAGCCATTTCTATAGAAGAGAAACCTGTTCAGCCAAAATCAAACTATGCAGTACCGGGTTTATATTTTTACGACAATCAGGTGGTGCGTATTGCAAAAGAACTGAAACCATCCAAAAGAGGTGAATACGAAATAACGGATGTAAACAGAGAATACCTGCGGCTGGGTCAATTGAAAGTAGCCGTACTTGACAGAGGAACAGCCTGGCTCGA
>ERZ724526.149-NODE-149-length-39484-cov-5.946689_pt1 | contig 39484 bp, 22 predicted proteins | sample MGYA00376059_ERZ724526 | MGnify/ENA primary metagenome ERZ724526 (study PRJEB28724, sample SAMN07190883) | activated sludge metagenome | isolation source: activated sludge of sewage treatment plant in Hong Hong | place: Hong Kong | collected 2016-03-17 ...
CCTTCAAATCGCTGGGCGGCAGTACCGACAGCAGTGTCGCCGTACCCCAGTCGGTCATGGATGCCTTCCATTTGTACGACGACACCACCCGATACGGCGAAGCCGCGCAGGCACTAAGCATCGTCGCCGCCGCAAACCCGGACAAACCGGAATACCGCTTCTACCAGGGCGTAGCCCTGATCGGCGACCACCGGTATACTGATGCCGTCGAAGCCCTGAGACCCGTCACCCTCACAGACAATGCCTATAAAGTACCCGCGCTGTATTATTACGGACTTGCCCTGGCCGGCAAAGGAGATAAGGAAGGCGCACGCGTTGCGTTGCAAGCCTATCTCGATTCAGATGAAGGTATCCCCTACCGCAAGCAGGTGCAAAATGTGCTGGAAGCGATCCGGTAAATTCCCCTGAACGCACTCATTAGTTTGCCGCGACGGCACGACGATACACGATCGGCTTTCTTCTTCGTGTCCCGGTGTGCCGTCGTGGAATATTCCCTGCGAAAATTGTGTGTCGGGAAGTCGTTAGAGGACTAACCATCCGGCGACTTCGCAAACCGCTTTTCGCAGGGATAATAATGTGCCGGGCACAAAAAAAGCCCTTCCGGCAGGATCGGAAGGGCAATGGTTGATCGGGTCTTTTTCTGACATTCCGCCACGCGCGCCGGGGAAACCTTTTTGAGGTCTGCTCTTTGCGGCTTCCCGGCGAACGCTGGCGATTGGGGCTAGAGGCTTTGGGGTGGCTTTCGGGGCGGTTTATGGGGCTAAGGAGTTTTAGGGGCAGGTTTCGCAGGTAGTTCTTTAGCGGGGGCCGTGCTGCTTGTGGGATCACACAGGGCATGCCGTTTGGAGATTATTAGCCGTTGCGTCAAAACTGTTTTCAAATGGTTTGTATGCATTAATAGCATTAGTCGGAGAAACGTGAACGGATATCAATGGAATTTGTAAAAAAAATAAAAACCCGGCTTCGACAATTGGCGTCGAAACCGGGTTTTTGTTTTGATTATCAATATGTTATGTACTTATTTATAGTTCAAAATTAGGCGATAATTTTTCTACGCGGTCGCCGGCATAAAAGTGGTTGATGTATTGCACCACCTCATCCGGGTCGTCGGTAATGTATACCAGGTCGAGGTCGTCGGCGCCAATATTGTGGTGGCGCTCCAGCATGACTTCTATGATCCAGTCTTTCAGGCCGCTCCAGAACTCTTTCCCGACAAGTACGATCGGTACCGGGGTGATCTTTTTGGTCTGTACCAGCGTGAGTACCTCGAACATTTCGTCGAGGGTGCCGAAGCCGCCGGGCATCACCACAAACCCTTGAGCATATTTGACAAACATGACCTTGCGTACAAAAAAGTACCGGTGCTTGAGGTTGTTATAGGGCTCGATAAAAGTATTGTGGTTCTGTTCGAACGGCAGGTCGATGTTCAGACCGACGGAAGGCCCGCCTTTCATCCAGGCGCCCTTGTTGCCGGCTTCCATGATGCCGGGGCCGCCGCCGGTGATAATGCCGTAGCCCTCTTCGGTAAGCCGGCTGGCTATCCGGACGGCCAGTTCGTAATAGTGGGTGCCCGGTTTGGTGCGCGCCGAGCCGAATATGGAGATACAGGGACCGATCTTGTTGAGTGTCTCGAAGCCGTCGACAAATTCAGCCATCACCTTGAACATCGTCCAGGCATTTTCGCCGCGCATCTTGCTCCATTTTTTCATTTTATGGGGCGCTTCTCCGTTTTCATGCAATTTTACCGCGGGGTCGTTCGCATCTTTTTCTTGATTATTCATTATCCAAAAATTATATAGGTTAGGACAAAAAAGCCCTTCCGAACGCGTCGGAAAGGCTGTCGCAATTACTTGGGACAAAGTTTTGTACAAAATATTGTAAAAATCAACATTTCCGGGTCAAATTTTATACTGACGGGCGTGCATTTCGGTCCGAATGTCTTTTTCGGGACGAATTGTCGGGCAGAAACCGGTGAGCAAGTTTAAAAAATAATAAGGCGACCTGTTTTAACATATTAAAATTACCGTTAATTTCGCAAGCGGCAAGGCGATCTTCTTTTGCCGGTATCCTACTGTTATAAACTTTCAAAACCAATCCAAATGTCCAGAAAACGTACCCTCCGTCTTTTCCCCTTCTTCCTTTTTCTGTTTTGCATCACTATCCTAAAAGCCAACACGCGCCCTCCCGGCGAATGGACGCTGTTGCGGTTCTCCGACGACGCTGCCCTGCACCTGGCAGGGATAAGCTCCCGCGTCGATCAACTGGAGCAGCGCCGCGATTGGTTGCTCCTGGCCGCTGCTGCCGACTGCGGGGTGCTGGACAGCGCCTCTGCCCTGGCTGGTTTGTACGATCAGTGCCCGTTGCGCGCCGACTACCTCTACGACGTGACGCAGTACCAGTGGGGTGAGGGCCGCAGTCTTGCCCTGCCCGGCAACCGGCTCCTCTTGCTCATGCCCACCGAGGCTGCAGTTCAGCGCCGGCTTACGGCCATGCAGGTCGACAGGTACCGCATGACAACGGGAGTGCGGCCAGATACCGTTTTGTTGTACGAGTACAACATTGGAGGCATCGACGAATACCGTTTTGCCGGCGCCACGCCCGGCATGTCTTTTTTCACACGGGACTGGGGTTATGTGGAAAAAACCATTGCCACACGAGATGAATGGGCAGCGTTCCTTTCCGAGGTCGACGACCTGAGCTGGGTAAGGCTGGACGCTGAAAACAACCTGGTGGTGGCCGGCCGCCGCTACAAAGGCCTAAATCGACCTGTCACACTTGAACACCTGAAAACCATCTATGATGCGTTGTCGGTCAGCGACGACCTTTATTTTTCCCTGGAGCCTCAACTGCGCGAGCAAGACCTCGCCAGACAGTTCGACCGCATCGCCTCGGGCGACGCCCGCATTTGGGATGAGCTGAACAAGCAAAAGGGTTTTCGCATCTCGCTGGCATTGGCCATACATGCGCTGCTCAACGATGTCTCTTACCGCTTTGAATTTGCCCGAATAGCAATTGGCGTGGGTGAAAAGGACTTTTCGGAACTCGATTTGTTGCGGCGCTATCTTGCCGGCAGCTTCGATTCGATCTACGTGGAACGATTTGAAGACGACCGCGATTACATCCGGCGCGACGTCGATGAGATGCTGACATCTTTCGAAAAAAATGATACCTCATCTGAACGCTGCCAGATCGGCTTTGTCAACCGCCTGCTCCACTTTAAAAAACTCAACAACCTGCCGCAAACCCCCGTTGTTGACAGCATGACCTGGCTGCTGCTGACCAGGGAGGCGCCGGAGGTGCGTGCCAAACTCGACTCCCTGAATTATTTCATTGAGTATATGGTCAGCTACCATTCTTTCCAGCGGCCCGAGTACTCCCGTGGACTGGCGGGCACCGAGGTAGGCATGATCATGTTTTATACCGATTTTTTCCTCAAGGGTGAATCGCAAAAAATCGTGGCGCCGGCCCTGGCAAATGTGGGCAACTTCACTGAAAGCTGGTCGGCTTTCAGCCGTTCATTTGCAAAAAAATACCCGCACGAGCGCTTGTGGTTTTCCCCTGCCGACGACGCTTTTCAACGTGTCTCTGACGATGAACTGGGCTTCGCATATGCCGCGGCGCAGGTGAACTTCAAAGCCCGTCCCAACGCTTTTTTCGGCGACGACAAGGAAGTGGACATGCAATACAACCTCGACAACTTCCACGCGGCGTGGAACCGCTATTTCGACCATATCGCGTATTTTGAACCAGAAATACACCGGCTCAGCCAGCTGATGAAATGGGTCGCTGTCGTGCGGTTTGCCCGTGCCCGTTCGCCGCAGACCTTCGACCTGATCAAAGAGGAAAAAGTCCGGCGCGACTGGCTGCTGCCGCAGTGGTATGCCCAACAGCCTGCTCTGGCATTTAAAGCCTTGCTGCCAGCGCTTGATACGATCCACTGCGACGGCGGCCGCGAATGCCTTCCCTTTGCGGAAGGTGTAAAGGGGGGTGTCGACCTGGGCCGGCGCAGCGTTGCGGCGCGCAAGTTGCCTGAAATGCCCGGCGACATGCCTACTGCAGTACGTCCAGGCATCGAGAGCATGGAGGCTTCCAACGGAAGCACGGCACTCCAGTACCGGAACGGTCGCCAGTTCAGCCTGAAATCGTCGGATATTTCCGTTGATGCTACCCACTCCAGCCACCCGCGCATGCAGGGCAATCGCTATGAATTTACGGCCCAGCAGCGCAGCGGCAGTATTGAAGGCTTCAGCCAGGAACACCGCGTTATGCAAGGCAATCTGACTAAAGTGAAGGTCAGAAAAACGGGTCCCGGCAAAGCGGCACTCGACCTGCAAACCGGCGAACTGCCGGCAGTGCTCCGGATGGGCGATAAAATGGTGGGCGCCTCGCTGCGCCAACTCGAACCGATGGTAGCCGAGCCGCGCGTCGGTGAGATCATGGTCATCCGCAAGACAGGTCGCCCCCAGGACGATCTGCTGCTGCTGCGTTTGAAGAACGGCGGCGCCGAAGCATTTTCCCGCGAAGGCTGGGTACACCTTTCCGAAGATGCGCTTTCACTCAGTTACGCCGACGCCACGCAGATGCGGTTTATGGTCAAAACGGCATCGACCGGCAAAGATGCCCGCTACCTGAATATGAGCATGACCGGCGGCAACATCGACTATACCGGCATCAACGGTTTTTTCCCGCGTATGAAATTTCGCTTCGCCGGTTCGGAAAACAAAATCGTCACCGAAGTGGCGCGCTCACATGCCGAACTCGGCGGAAGGCTTCCGGGTGAAAACGCACCGGTGTTAAAACTTTCCCGTGAAAAGCAGCGCGCCTTGTTCAGGCAGGGCGGCAGTGATTACTGGCTCTCGGAGCCTGCAAAATGGACGGAACAGGAACTTTTGCTGACCCGCCAAACACAAAAGACTGCCCTTAACCAGGTGAATATGACGCCGCCCAAATCCCGAACCGTCTGGCTGGGCGACGACAACAAACCCGTCATGGCATCGCGCAAAAAAGGCTGGAGCGAGAAACCGGCAGCCACGGCAGGCGAACTCCTGAAGCAGGACGGACAGGTACGCGGCATGGTTTTTAACAAAAAATCGAAAGGCATACGGCTCGGTACCGACAATTTTATGGAAGTGCCCAAAAAGATGTCGGAAAAGCAGAAACAGATTTTCCGCGAGACCAGCGACCTGCTGAATGAACGTCCTCAACTGGCCGAATTTTACCGAAATCTGGACGGTTACATCACCGCTGCCGACAACGCGGCTTTCCGTGCCATACATCCCGACAACGTCAACCTGCTGCACGACTACCTCGCTCTGCGCAGGGTAAAGGCCTCAGATCTGGATGGGGGACGCGTGGTGGTGAGCCTGCGTTCCGGCTCTGCCAACGTGCAGTATATGTACAAGGGTAAATCCGGTAATATCGAGATCGTCAGCCTCAATGCATTCGACAAGCGTTTCGAACCCTCCCAAATCGACAGTCGCTTATTCGACTATTCCATGCAGAACTTTATTAAGGCGACTGCCGGAGAAGCCGAAGTGCTGGCAGATGTCTGCAAAAAAACAAAGGCCCAGACACTGATTACCATCGAACCGGAAGGAGAATTCAGTTTTGCCAAGATCGCTGCGCTGCACGAGGATATCGTTCCGCAGAACGTGCGGATCATCAAGGACAATCCCGATCTGCCGCTCAGCGTGCGGTTTGCCTCCGAAACAGTGGTCCCCGTACCCGCCAAAACAGTCATACTGCTGGCCGGCGAGGAAATCGAACTGGGCGCGGGTTACGCTGACTCACTGCGGACGCTGGGTTATGCCGTGGAAGCGGAAGTGACGGTCAACGAACTGATGGCATGGCTGCAAAACCCGACCCGTACACAGGTCTTGCTGGTGCCCAACCTGCAGGAGGCAGAGGAGACATATTCCGAGCTGTACATGAACGAGGGTACTTCGATCAAACGTTCGGAACTGGCTGATCTCATAAGACAGACAGCCTCGATGAAAGACTATCTGTACATAGCGGAAACAAATGCGGCTGTTTGGCAGGGCGACCTGTCGCGCACCGGCAAATTCAGGCGCGTCATTGCCGAAAGTCTGGACGAAGGTGCGCCCAGATATGTGAAAAATTTCCTTGACAGGATTACCATGTCGCGCAGCAAGACCAGTATCGACGATATACTGCACCGCATGACCCGGGAGGAAGTCAAAAAAGCCCGGAGTCCTTTCGATTTCATCCGCCGTTTGCGTGCCATACCCGACCTTAAGGCAGATGTGACGCCGGTTATGCACGACAACAGCGCTAAAGGCTAAGGTAGATGGCCGTTGCAGAAACCCCACTCTCGCCGGAACAGGTTGCGGTACTGATCTGCCCCGCCCTGACCGAATCACGCTACCGGGCGGAGCGGTTTGCCCCGCTCCGCTGGCTTTTTCGACGCAGGCGCGAGTGGGATTTTGTACGGCAACAATGGTATTGCAAGGACTGGGGCGACTACCGCGACCGGGTGGTTGCCCCTCTCCTCGACGACCTGATGTGGATGCGCCACAACTCGGGGGTGCAATTGAAAGCGGACGTATATTTTGAAGATTTTCAGGAAATAGTCGCCAATTCCAATATGCGGGCGGTATTTCTGATTGCCCACCACTTTCAACTTCACAACGGGACGGAAGCCGTGGAGTTTGCCGATGGCGGCGTACCCGTTGAAATCATTACCGGAGCATTGCGCGCACTGCCGACTCGCCCGATTCCTCTCAGCTTGGCCTGGTTCGTCTGTGCAGCGGGCGACCTGAAAAAGAATACATTTGCCCAATCGCCGGCGCTCGGCGCTATGGCGTGGGCTACCTGGAGCATGCCCCTGACCGACAGCCTGGCCTTCATACGCTGCTGGCTGGCCGAACTCGACGGGCGGCGCAGTTTCGCTGAAGCCTATCACTACGCATTGCCGAAATTCCTGCACTATGGAGGAAAGTAATAAAACACTCGGTCAGATCATTGGCGAACTTGAATCGCGCAAAAGCCTCGAACTGCTGGCAAAACACCTCGAGGATCGGGGGCTTTTCAGGCCGGAAGCGAGTTTGGGGAATCAAAGCCTTGCGCTTTCTCTGCGGGAGCAGTTCAAAATCGACAATAAGGATGTTGAGAAAGTTTATGATGCAATTGTATCAACTTCCAGTGCATTAAATAAAATCAGGATAAGGACCTTATGGTGGATTGGCCTGTTACTGTTGTCCTCTCTTGCGCTTTTGCTGGTCTGGACGTATATCAGCAATACAAGTTCCGGTGTTTTCAGGTTCCCCACATTGATAGACTCGGGTCATGTGGTCATCCTTTTCCTGGGCGCGATACTTATTGCCGGCAAAAACAGGGATTTACAGCGAATTCGTCGGGATTTAAAAAAGATTGATAGATACGGTCATGGTTTAGGGGGTGACCAAATACTTATGAATAAAATTGCAAGAGAGTATTTTAAACCAGCGGGACATCCTGATTTTAAAAAAGTGGTGAATAAGCCTGGCGATGTTCCATATTCGGAATATGAAGTCGTATCCGAACCGCCTTCTCCCTTCCAATGTCACGCCGTATATCCCAACCCGTTTTCCTCCGACGCATGGCAGCGCATGCTGGTGTACGTCTACGCCGCCGCTGCGTGGCCGGAGGTCGCTGAAGACCTGGGCTTGCGCGCCCTGACGCTCAAGGGCAGTATTTCGGAGGCCAGGGAGGCCATCAGCCATTCCATCCCCAAAGGCACAACGCTGACTGTGATGCCCGATATCCCGGGCGTGCAATGCAACCCGCCGTCGTACCGGTTCCGGTGGCTGGAAGACTGGCACCTGGCGGAGTTTCGGGTAAAGGCCGACACAGGCGTCCGGCCCGACGCGATCCGGGGCGTCATACGCATTTACCTGGAGTCGCTGCTCATCGCCGAAATCGAGGTGACTGCTCAAAAAGACGTCATACCGGTCATGTCCTTTGCTGCCGCGCCGCCACAGCCATCACAAAAGGAGACACATGCCCCCGGCAAGGTATACCGCAAAATATTTGTTTCCTATGCCCACAAAGACACCCCTGTCGTGGAACAACTGGAAAAGGCCTACCGGGCCCTTGGCGACGATTACCTGCGCGACGTCAAAAAACTGCGCAGCGGGGAGGTATGGTCGGAGGCGCTGGAACAAATGATCGCCGACGCCGACCTGTTTCAGTTGTGCTGGTCTGACCACGCCAAGGGCTCGCAGTACGTGGAACAGGAATGGCGTTCAGCCCTGAAGCGCAGCGACAAATCATTTATCCGGCCGGTATATTGGGAAAAGCCGATGCCTGCACTGCCGGTCGAGTTGCAACACCTGCATGTCGCTTTTTTGGGCGAAGCATGAAATTTGCCCAACTTTACCCCAAAAAATATCCATGCGTTTATTCGGGCTCATCGGCTACCCGCTCGGCCATTCGTTTTCAAAACAATATTTCACGGAGAAATTCGCCCGGGAAGGCATTGCCGATGCGCGATTCGAACTTTTTCCGCTGGAACAAATCGCCGACCTGCCAGCCCTGATTTCCTCCCGTCCCAACCTGTACGGCCTGAGCGTAACCATTCCGCACAAGGAAAGTGTGATTCCATACCTGGACGAACTGGATGACACGGCGCGCGCGATCGGCGCCGTGAATTCCATAAAAATTGAAAACGGGCGGATGAAGGGCTTTAACACCGATGCCATCGGGTTTGAAAACGCCTTGAATGCGATAGACGGAGGGCGCTGGCTGGCCGGGGGTACCGAAGCCCTTGTTCTGGGTACGGGCGGGGCCTCGAAGGCCACAGGCTACGTGTTGAAAAAAAGAGGGATTTCTGTTCGGTTCGTGTCGCGCCGGCCTGCGGGCGACGATCAGGTATCCTATGCTTCCCTTCGGGATCGGGCCTCGCTGCCGGCCCTGATCGTGAATACAACACCGCTCGGAACATGGCCCGACGTGGAAAAATGCCCGGATTTGCCATTTGAAAGGCTGGGCCCTAAACATTTAGTGTTCGACCTCGTATACAATCCTGCCGAAACGCTACTTTTGCGCAAAGCCAAAGCGCAGGGCTCCACCACAAAGAACGGTCTGGAAATGTTGCAGTTACAGGCTGAAGCGTCCTGGCGCATCTGGAACAGTTGAATGTACGACATGCCCACAGTTGATTTTTCCAATACGGAGATTGCCTTTTCGCACCTGACCAACCGCGAACTGAAGAAAACTGCCTGGCTGTTCAGCATGATGAACAAGCCCTGGCTCGTGAAATACGGTTCAAAACTTGCCCTCTGGGCGGTGGAGAACGGTCTGCCCTTCGCCGAGACCATCGTCAAAAAAACGGTGTTCGATCAGTTCGTGGGGGGTACTACCCTGCTCGACAGCCAGCCCAGCATCGAGCACCTGGCTGCTTACCATACCCTGACCGTACTCGATTACGGCGCGGAAGCAAAGGAAACAGAAATCGATTTCAACCACACGATGAATGAGAACATTCGGGCCATCGATTTTGCATCCCGTTCCAAACACATTCCGGTCGTCAGCACCAAAGTAACCGGTCTGGCGCGTTTTCATCTGCTGGAAAAGGTACAGCACCGCCCCACACTCACCCGCGACGAACTCAGCGAATACCGCAATGTGCTCAAGCGCATCGACGCTGTGTGCTACCACGCCGCGAACAAGGGTGTATCCGTATTTATCGACGCCGAAGAGAGCTGGATACAGGATACCATCGATCACCTTGTCTGGCTGATGATGAAGCGCTACAACAAAAAACGCGTTGTGGTGTACAACACCTTCCAGATGTACCGCAAAGACCGGCTTCAGTTTCTGCTCGACAGTTACGACCGCGCGCGCAAAGCGGGATTTATGCTCGGCGCCAAACTCGTCCGCGGCGCTTACATGGAAAAGGAAGCCTTTTACGCGGCGTCTTTCGGCAACGAAAACCCGATCAATCCCGACAAAAACGCTACCGACGACCACTACAATACCGCTATCCGTTTCTGTATCGACCACCTCGATACGATGGCGTTCTGCAATGCCAGCCACAACGCCGACAGTGCCCTGCTGCAGGTCGAACTGATGGAAAAGAAAGGTATTCCGCACGACCACCCCGGCACCCTGTTCAGCCAGCTCTACGGCATGAGCGATAACGTTACGTTCAACCTCGCCGCTGCCGGCTACCGCGTAGCCAAATACCTGCCCTATGGCCAGGTGAATGAAGTTATTCCCTACCTGATCCGCCGCGCACAGGAAAACTCCTCCGTCACCGGCGACGCAGGCCGGGAGCTGTCGTTTATTCTCCGCGAAGTGAAAAGAAGGGGGCTCTAGCAGTGGCCCGCAACATCTACGCCATTCACTTTTGAAGCGCTGCCACCGCCTGCCGCTACTGCCGCCGTCCACACCAGCGCTGCAATCCTTCCGTCGTGCAGCAGGTTGTTGAGCAGGCCATGGAGGAAAAAAGTCATAAGGCCCAGTGTAAGCAGCAGGATAAATGCCTGCCCGGCACGTGTTTTTTCCCTTAATACACACCGGAGCCCGGAGACCAGCACCACAAAGGCCAGCAGCACATATAGCGACAATCCGGGAAGGCCCATATCAGCCAGCGCCTGGAAGTATTCTGAATGCGCCCCGCCGCCCCTGCCGTAGGCATCCGGTGTGTGCCCCGGTATAGGCTGCTTTATACTGATGCGGGTCATCTGTTCCGGTTGTTGGTAGGGCAGGTACTGAAACTGAAAGGTGCCCGGCCCGAAACCGGTCCACATGCGGTCTGCCGACATGCGCAGGGCACAGGAATATCGGTTCAGCCGCTCCTGAAAAGAAACGTCCCGCGCAAGCGCCCGCTGTATGGGTTGCCGGAAAAAACAGAGCATCAGCACGAGCAGGACGAATCCAGGAGCCACGATGCGCCACTTCTCACGGTAATACACTGCCATACCCGCCGCGCCGGCCGCCAGCACCGAAACCCATGCTGCCTGACTGAATGAAAAAAACAGGCCGATACAACACAACACCCCGAAAAGTACTTTCCGGAACCGGCCCGGCTGCTGAAAGCCGGTTGCCGCGCCCAGAAACAACACCAGCGCCAGCACCGCCCCGTACAGGGTGTTTTCGGGGAAAAAGGGCATTGGCGCCAACAGCGCCTGGTCGGCGCGAAAGTGGTAAAAAGCATGGTGTATCAAGGTGTACACAACCATGCCGCACATCGAAACGGCAAAGAGCGTGATCCCTCTGCGACCAATATCCGGAAACAGGCTCAGGCCGGCGGCAAAAACCCACCAATGACCCGTTTCCACCACCCAGTATTTCCAGGAAACAAGGGGCATGGTGGAAACGGCAGCGCATACAGCCATCCAGCAAATCCAGACAAGGCTGATTTTGAGCAGGTGGTTCCGGGTAAGCGCCAGGCTCAGGGCAGTCGGTTGCCGGGCAATCTGCCATCCAAGGGCCAGTCCCAGCAGGGCGATAAGCGGCTCGCCCGGCAAATTCAGGTTCCAGGCGCCAAACGAATATTCGAACGACCAGGGCAACAGGGCGAACAGTATCAGGTAGCCTCTTTCTATCCAAACGGGCGGTTTTTCCACGTGCAACTGTACGGCGGTTTTTTAGTCGGACAATAAAAGTTTTGTTTTTTATTTTTAACTCAAATTGTTTTATATTTGTCCAAAATTTTGTTTTGGAAACAAAAGATACCTTTCTCCGCGGGCGCGGCGCCCAGATCAATCCCCCTTCACCGTACGAAAAGATCGTCAGGGACCGGGAACCGCTCGACCGGGCGCTGATGGCCGACGGATGGGAAGAGGACAAGTTGAAAACCGAATACCTCGATACCCATCCGAAGACTATCCTCAACCGCGTCGAAAGTCCCGACATACCCATGGAATGGAGCATGAATCCCTACCAGGGCTGTGAGCACGGCTGTATCTACTGCTATGCCCGAAACACGCATCCGTACTGGGGATACAGTGCCGGACTGGATTTTGAACGGAAAATACTTGTGAAGCGCAACGCAGCCCAACTGCTGGAAACCGAACTGAAAAAGAAATCCTGGAAAGCGGCGCCGATCATGTTTGCCGGCAATACGGACGTGTACCAGCCGGCGGAACGCAAGTTCGGAATTACCCGCGCCTGCCTGGAAGTATTCTGGAAATACCGCCACCCCGTCGGACTGATCACCAAAAACAGCCTGGTGCTGCGCGATATCGATATCCTGGAAAAACTGGCGTCTGAGGGCCTGACCGGAGTAGCCATCAGCATTACTACGTTACAGGAAGAATTGCGGCAGTTCCTCGAGCCGCGCACCGCCACCGTACAGCAGCGGCTGAAAACGGTGGAGGCGCTTGCCAATGCGGGGATCCCGGTGTTTGTGATGGTGGCGCCGATCATCCCCGGATTGAACGACCACGAAGTTTTTGCGCTGGTAAAAGCTGCGGCCGACCACGGCGCTTTGGGCGTCGGCCATTCGATGGTGCGGCTCAACGGCGACGTAGCGGTCATTTTTGAGGACTGGATACGCAAAACAATGCCCGACCGGGCGGACAGGGTACTCAACCGCATCCGCGACACGCATGGCGGCAACCTGCATGAAAAACGGTTCGGCAATCGCATGCGCGGCGAAGGCAACATTGCCGCCATCGTACACGAACAGTTTCGTATCGCTAAAGAGAAATATATGAAAGGCCGCAAAATGCCGGCCTACAACCTCGACCTGCACGAACAGTTCAAGTCGCCGCAGTTGCGATTGTTTTAAAATGTCCTGATCTTGATGTTTTTATACCACACTTTGTTCCCGTGATCCTGCAGTGATATTTTGCCTTTTGTAGCCAGTCCAAAATCGGGCGCAGGCAGACCGGGGAATTTGCTTCCCTTGATCAGATCGAGCCACTGCTGGGTGGGTTTGCCGTTTTCAAGCATTTGAATCTCCACGACTTTTGTGCCATTGAGCCAATGCTCCACCTTGCCGTTGCGCGACACGAGCCGCACGCTGTTCCATTCCAGGGCCGGCTTAACCGTTACCGTTGAGCATTCTATCAGATCGTAGAGGTCGCCGGCGCGGTGTTTGACGAGTTTGCCGTCGGGATGACAGGCATTGTCCAGTACCTGCATTTCGGGTCCTGTCATCCAGGGGTAGCCATATTTGGCGGTATCTTCCACGATATGGTAGATGATGCCCGAGTTGCCGCAGGTGTCTATTTTCCAGTCGAGCCGGAGTTCAAAATTTTCGTAATCGTCGTTGGTCAGGATATCGCCGCCGTCGGTGGCCTGCCATTCGCCTTCCGCCCGTTTGGCTTCGAGGTGTATGGCGCCGTCGTCGACCATCCACATTTTGCCGACGGGAGCGCCGCCGTATTTATGCCAGCCTGCAAGACTTTTGCCGTCGAACAACAGTTTCCAGCCATCGGCCTTTTCCTGCTCGCTGAGTTCATTGTCAACGGGCGGTTTTGCTTCGGTTTTGGGTGGTTCGTTGCCACAGCTGCTCAGGAAAGTGAAAGCGGCAATAGAGAGGGCAGTTAGCAGAAAAGTGCGGGTATTTGCCATGTCGGAAATTTTTGTGTGGAATTTCCGGGCAAGGTAAAAGATTTTTTAACAACCAAGGCTGGGTGTCCGGTTTGCAAAAACGGGAAAACTTTCCTGCAGATTACCGCTGAAAAAATCCTGCGGAACGGAACAGTTAAGGCGCCTCAACCTTTCAGTCCCAGCCCCGCTTTTTCCGAAATTTCCAGCATGCGGTCAATTGATTTTACGCCCTGCTCAATCACCCAGTCAGGCAAGGTGATCTCCGGCATTTCGTATTCCATGCAGAGGTAGAGTTTCTCCATGGTATTGCGCTTCATATGCGGGCAGTCGTTGCAGGCGCAGTTGTTGTTGGGCGGAGCGGGGATGAAGGTTTTGTTCGGACTGGCTTTTTGCATCTGGTGCAGGATGCCGGCCTCTGTGGCGACGATAAATTCCTGGGCCGGGTCGTTAATGGTGTACTTCAACAGGCCCGTGGTGCTGCCGATAAAGTCGGCCATTTCGAGAATATGCGCTTCGCATTCGGGGTGCGCGATAAACTTGGCGTCGGGATGGCGGTTCCTGAGTTTGACGATGCGCTCGTGGCTGAATATTTCGTGTACCATACAGGCGCCGTTCCACAGTACCATGTCGCGCCCGGTTTTTTTGATCAGGTATGCCCCGAGGTTTTTGTCGGGCGCAAAGATGATCGGCTGATCTTTGGGGATGCTCTCGATGACAGCTACGGCGTTGGTGGAGGTGCAGCAGATATCCGTCAGCGTTTTGAGTTCGGCCGTGCAGTTGATGTAACTGACCACTACATGGTCGGGGTATTTTTCCCTAAATTTTTTGAAAATATGCGGCGGACAGGAATCGGCCAGCGAACAGCCGGCCTTCAGGTCGGGCAGCAGTACTTTTTTCCCGGGCGACAGCATTTTCGCCGTTTCCGCCATAAAATGCACCCCTGCAAACACGATAAGGTCCGCACCGGTGGCCGCTGCCTTCTGCGACAACCCGAGTGAGTCGCCGATGTAATCTGCTACGTCCTGTATTTCCGATTCCTGGTAGTAATGAGCCAGGATGATGGCGTTTTTCTCTTTTTTCAGCCGGTTTATTTCGGCCACGAGGTCCATTTCCGGGTCTACATCGATATCAAGATAGCCGAGCCGGTCAAGTTTCTTTTCTGCGGTAGCGAGGGATGCTGTCATAATTCGTTACGGGTTATGGGTTATGGGTTATGGGTTACTGGTTACTGGTTACTGGTTACTGGTTACTGGTTACTGGTTACTGGTTTGGACATTGGGAGAACAAAGGTAGAGGGTTTGGGTTGAAGACAGGAGGTCAAAATGCCCGAACTGCTCCATGGCAACAATAACAGCAATGACAACAATAACCTTTACCACACCACAAACTCCGTCCTTCGATTCCGAGCCCGGCCTTCAGCCGTATCGTTCGTTTCCATGGGTTGCGTTTCGCCGAAACCCTTGAATTTGAGGCGTTCCGGGGAGACACCTTTCCCAATCAGGTAATCCTGGACCGATTTGGCGCGGGCTTCCGAAAGCGTCTGGTTGGCTGACGCTTCCCCGACGTTATCCGTGTGGCCGTTGATCTGGATGCGCAGCGCAGCGGCATCGGTCAGCAGGGCAGCCAGTCGGTCGAGTTCGGCTGTGGATTCGGGCAGAAGCGCGGCAGAGCCGGTTTCGAAAAAGACGTTGCGCAATACGACTGGTTTTGCAGACGGCGCGCTGGCGTCAGCACCCGGTGCGATAGGCTGCAACTGGATTTCAAGCAAAAAAGGCTTGTCGAATGTAGCGGTTTCCCGGAGGTTGAAATTCTCGGAATAAAACAGGTATTTGTCTTTGCTGACGTTCAGCGCGTAGTCTTTCCCTGCCGGCAGGCAGACCAGGAAACTGCCGTTTTCCTTGGTAAAGGCGGTCACGTACGACTGGCCTGTTTTCAGGTCGGTGAAATCCACTTTTGCCACGACCGGATAGCCAGTGTTGGCGTCTTTCACAATGGCCTGTGCATAGGTGACAGGCTTGGGGCGCAGGTGTGCCGGCAGGTCAAACTGATAGATATCGAGACCTCCCTGACCGCCGGGACGGTTGCTGGCCAGGTATGCAGTCGTCCCGTCGAGGCTGACCACCAGCATCCCCTCCTCACCTTTGGTGTTGATGGGGTAACCGAGGTTTTGCGGCTGCCCCCACGAGCCGTCGGGCTGGCGCCGGGCCACAAAAATGTCGTTGCCGCCCATTCCGGGCAATTTATTGGAAGCGAAATAGAGCGTTTGGCCGTCGGGGTGCAGGAAGGGCGTGTGCTCGTCGCCGGTGGTATTGATGCCTGCAATGCTTTCCGGCTTGCTCCATTTGCCTCCCGGCTGGCGGACGGTTTCCCAAAGGTCAAGCGACCCCGTCGTGCCGGTCCTGTTACTGGCAAAAATGAGTGTTTTATTGTCGGCGCCGATGGTGGGCTGGGCGTCCCACTGGGGCGAATTGATGGCCCGGCTGAAGGGAACGGGCTTGGTCCAGCCGTTGCTTTTGAGTTGCGACCAGTACAGGTCGCATTGTCCCTGTGATCCGTCGTTGTCGCGGTTGCAGGCCGTGAAAACAAGCCAGGAGCCGTCGGGACTGATGGATTCAGCGCCTTCATTCAGGGGGGTGTTGACCCCTTCCATCGGTTCGGCAGTCTGCCAGACGCCGTTTACTTTCCGGCTGGTATAAAAATCCTCTGCGCGCTGACCGAACATGTTGGACGGCAGCATATTGCGCGTAAAAACCATCGTTTCGCCGTCGGCAGTAAGGCAGGGAAAATATTCATCCAGTTCGGTATTGATGCCGTTGCCGACGGATTTCGGATCGAACGGCACAGGGTTTTCGATGGCTTTCGCAGCGAAAGCCGCGTTGGCGCCCAGTTGCTCGGCCTCGCTTTTTATTTTTTCATTTTGAGGGTTGCTGGCCAGAAACAATGCCGTGTGTTCCGCAGCCTCGGCGTATTTGTCGAGCGTCCATTCCACGGTGGCCAGTCGGAAATAGGCCAGGGGCCAGTAATTGCTTTCCAGGGTCAGCGCTTCCTCGAAGTATCGCTCTGCCTTGAAAAAGTCGCGCAGGTCGACGTACGTCTCGGCCAGAGCGAGTTTGGCGTCTATAAAAAGCGGTTCTTCTTTCAGCGCCTTTTCGTAGTAACCCAGCGCAATGGCGTACTCACCCCGGTCGCTGTATTGTTTTCCTTCGTTATATGCCGAACGGGCTTTGTCAGGAGCGTTTTGGGCGGTAAAGTATGCCTGGCAGAATACCGGTTGATATGCGGCAAACAGAATAAATATCAGAAGCGGTAAGCGGTGCATAACGGACTTTTTTTCAATGCAAACGTTTTTTTTGCCGGGAAGTTGCTATTCATCACAACGGCGGTAAAACCCTATCCTCGGGTACCACTGGCCTTCCTGGTAATAAAATTTGTACCGCGGCGCCACCGCGACAAGGCGCGTATACAGCAGTCCGTCTTCGTCCTGCCAGTACAATTCCTCGATCAACTGGAGGTCGACGATCTGGTCGGGCAGCAATTCGGTGTGGAATATCTCGACGTGTTCGAGGTAGGTTTCCGGGTCGAAGGTGCTGACCGAATCCGTGCAGGAAAACACACAGGCTCTTTTGTCTTCCCGGAGCGGTTCGTCGTCGTTGGCATTGGTGTACAGATCGACGGTGGTATCTGCCATGATGCGGTCGAAAAAACGATCAATGACAGGGCCTGTCTCATCCTTGAGTACCTGAAAATCGCTCACCCGGGGGCTCGACACGTTGGTGATATAGCGCACCGCCCAGGTCACATCGGGCCGGATAAACATGCTGTCGGGGTCAAAATCTGCCGTTTCCGGCACTTTCAGCCAGAACCGCGGGGCCTCGTTTCCTGTAAAGGGCGCAATCGCCAGGGTGTGTACCCGGAAGGTCGCCTCCTCGTCGTTATAGGTCAGCAGTTGCCTGACTTTGACAAAGCGCGATTCATGAGGCGAGGGTCTCATGTCGTAAACGCGCTGTACTTTTTCTTCGTAGGTATCCGGATCGAAGGTAACCACCGTGTCGGGCCCGCTGATGATGTTCATCAGTTCGTCGTTGTCCAGTTGGCGGGTCAGTTCGGCGTTGCTGTATGCCTCCCAGTCCCCGTTTTCGGCGATGTCCCAGAGTTTTGCATTCAGGGAGTGGTTGACGTATCCGCCCATGCTGCGGTCGGGTTCGTTCAGTTTCAATACGGCCAGGGTTGCCGAACGGTCTTCATTGGCGGAGTACTCCAGGGGGTCGGCGGGCAGGGTGATCTCGATTTCTGCAGCCCAGTTGACCCAGGGGTCGCTCAGGATTTGTTCCGTTTGGGCGGTCAGGTTCAGGGATAAAAACAGCGAAGCGGGTAGTAAAAAACTTTTCATGGGTGAAAAAACGGTTTTTCCTAAAAACCATTTTACAGAGTGGCCGCAAAAGCGAGCAATTTCTCCTCCCCCCCGCGCCCGGCCATGAGTTGAATGCCTACGGGCATGCCGTTTTCCGGATGTAAGCCTGCCGGAACGGCCAACGCCGGTATGCCGGCCAGATTGGCCAGCACGGTATAGATATCGGAAAGGTACATGGCCACCGGATCTGCCGATTTTTCACCGAAACGCCAGGCGACGTCGGGGGCTACGGGCATCAGAATAAAGTCGAAACGATCGAACAAATCAAAAATACGCGCCCGAATCATTGCTCTTGCCTGCTGTGCCTTCCCGTAATACGCGTCGTAATATCCGCTGCTCAGCACAAAGGTGCCGAGCAGGATGCGCCGCTTCACCTCTTCGCTAAAACCCTCTGTGCGGGTCAGCAAGTAGGTTTCCTCCAGGTTGCGGGCCTGCGGACTTCTGTGCCCGAAGCGAACGCCGTCGTAACGCGCCAGGTTGGAACTGGCTTCTGCCGTGGTCAGCACATAATAGGTCGGGACAACGTAGTCCAGCAACGGAACGTCCGGCTCTCCCTCACGCGACGGTGCGGTGAACGCAACGCCTTCCATTTCATGCCCGGCTGCGCGCAGTTTTTCCATAAAATCAAGCGTAACGCTGCGCACCCCGGTATCCATGCCTGCACTTTCCGTGGCTTCCGGGAAGTAGGCGATTTTTACGGTGGACGGTAGACGGTGGACGGTGGACGGTAGACGGGTGGCGGGAGACGGTGGACGGTGGACGGCGGGGTAATGTGCTTCCGGTACGCTAAGCAGCAAATTTTTATCTGGTTCGCTCACCGTCTCCCGTCCACCGTCCACCGTCTCCCGCCACCCGTCTCCCGTCCACCGTCCACCGTCCACCGTCCACCGTCTACCGTCTACCGTACTGTCAAAATCATCCGGACCTTCCATGACTGCCAGCAGGGTAGCGATATCCTGGGGGTCGCGGGCAAGCACACCGATCTGGTCGAAGGAAGAACCGTAGGCGATCAGGCCATGCCGGGAGATGCGGCCATAGCCGGGCTTGAGTCCCCAAAGGCCGCAAAAGGCGGCCGGCTGGCGCACCGAACCGCCGGTGTCGCTACCCAGCGCGGCGAGGCAGGCGCCGGTTTGAACCGACACGGCTGCGCCGCCGGAGGAGCCTCCGGATACACGCGTCGGGTCGGCGGCATTTTTTACCGGGCCGTAAATGGAGTTCTCATTGGAGGAGCCCATGCCGAACTGGTCGCAGTTGGTACGTCCGATGATGATGGCGTCTTCTGCCAGCAGTCGCTCGACGGCTGTCGCAGAATAAACGGAGGTAAAACCTTCCAGTATTTTAGAGGCAGCCGTCACCTGGTGTCCGGCATAGCAAATATTGTCCTTTATGGAAATAACCGCGCCGAACAAACGGCCCAGTGAACCGGGATCAGCCTTGAGTCGCGCGTCGAGGGCATCTGCTTTTTCGAGGGCTTCCTGATCCCAGACTTCGATCCAGGCATTCAGGTGCCGGGTTTCTGTTATCCGGTCGAGGTAGTGCCCGACGATGGCGCGGCAGCTTGTCTCGCCGTTGCGGAGTGCGGTTTGAATGCCGGATAAAGCGTGGTAGTCTGACATGATGCAAAGGTATTTCTAATTCGACAGCCGTTATATCCGGAGGATACCTGTTACAGGTGGAAATAAAAATCCCCCGCTACTGAAAAGCAGCGGGGGATCGTGTATTCCGTCGAGGGCAAAGCGTTTACTCTTTGTCCAGTTGTTCTTTCAGTTGAGCCAGTGCAGCGAGATCGCCGAGGGTTTCTTTCTCGACTTTTTTCTGCACTTCCGTGATGGCGGCCTGCGCTTCGCCGGATTCTTTGGCGCGCTCGGCTTTCACCACCTCTTCTGCTTTGTATTTCAGATCTTCCAGGTAGCGGGTATGCGAAACAAGGATACGGCGGTCGTCTTTATTGAATTCGATGACTTTGACCGTAACGGTTTCGCCTACGTCTACCGACTGGCCGTCTTCTTTCTTGATGTGCTTGGCCGGGGCGAATGCCTCGAGGCCCTGCGGCATCTGGAATGTAGCGCCTTTGTCGTCGCGTTTCAGGACCGTTGCTTCGTGGTAGGAACCGATCGGGAAGATAGCGTCGAAAGCATCCCAGGGGTTGTCCTGCGTTTGCTTGTGTCCGAGGCTGATCTGGCGCTTGTCTTTGTCGATATCAAGCACCACCACATCCATCGTGCTACCCACTTTGGTGAACTCGCTGGGGTGGGCATAACGCTTCGTCCAGGAGAGGTCGCTGATGTGTACCATGCCGCCGACGCCTTCGGAGAGTTCCACAAAAATGCCGTAGTTGGTGATGTTCTTCACCGTGCCGGTGTGGTTGCTGCCGATAGGGAAGCGTTCTTCGATTTCGCTCCAGGGGTCGGCGGTCAGTTGCTTGATCGACAGCGACATTTTGCGGTCGGCGCGGTCGATGGTTACGACGCGTGCTTCCACTTCCTGGCCCATTTTGAAGTATTCCTTTGCGTTGATGCTCTGGTTGCCCCAGGTGATCTCGCTGATGTGGATAAGGCCTTCGACACCGGGCTGGATTTCCACAAATGCGCCGTAGTCTTCGATGTTGACGACTTTGCCGGTCACGATCGAACCTTCGTTAACTTCGGCAGAAAGCACCTCCCACGGATGCGGGGTGAGTTGCTTGAGGCCGAGGCTGATGCGTTTCTTGTTTTCGTCGAAATCGAGCACCACGACATTGATGCGCTGGTTGAGTTGCAGCACCTCGCTCGGGTGACCGATACGGCCCCAGCTGATATCGGTGATGTACAGCAGACCGTCTACGCCGCCGAGGTCGAGGAACGCACCGAAGTCGGTTATGTTCTTCACGATACCTTCGAGTACCTGTCCTTTTTCGAGGCTGCCGAGAATTTGCTCGCGCTGTTCGGCGAGATCGCTCTCGATCAGTGCTTTGTGGCTCACAACGGCGTTTTTGATCTGCTCGTTGACTTTCACCACCTTGAATTCCATCATTTTGCCGACGTACTGGTCGTAGTCGATCACCGGTTTGATGTCGATCTGTGAGCCGGGCAGGAAGGTTTCCAGTCCGTTGCAGTCGACGATCAGGCCGCCTTTGGTTTTGCTGATGACCGTACCGCGGATAATGGTTCCGTTTTTAAACGAATCCACGATGCTTTCCCAGGCGCGCAGGATTTTTGCTTTGCGACGGGAAAGGCCGAGTTGGCCCTGGCTGTCTTCCTGGCTTTCCACGTAAACTTCTACTTCGTCGCCCTGGGCGAGGTCGGGAATATCGCGGAATTCGCTCATGGCGATGAGGCCATCGCTTTTGTAGTTGATGTCGAGTACCACATCGCCGCCGCTGATAGCGCTGACACGGCCCCTGATGATCTCGTTTTCGGCAACGTGGCTCAGTGTCACGTCGTATTGCTTCAACAGGGTGGCTTTCTCTTCGGGCGTGTATGCCAACGCGCCGCGTCGATCCATTTGCCAGTTGAAATCGTCGTGTGCGCCGCCTGCGGGCAGGGTGTCGAACACAGGCAGTTCTACCTCTTCTTCTTCCTCTTCCGTTTCTTCGGCAGTCACTTCGGCTGCCTTGGCTTGTTTCGGTTCCGGTTTGCTTTCCGGTTCTTCTTCTTCGGCTTCGGTTTCCTCTGCTTCGGCAACAACCTCGATTGTTTCGGAGGCTGCCTCTTCGGCTTCGGGCTCTTCAGCCACAACCGGCGTTTCGGCTTCTACCTCTACCTCTACAACTGTTTCTTCCACAGCGACCGGCGTTTCGGCTTCTGCCTCGACAACGGTTTCTGTTTCAGCCTTGGGGGTTTCTTCTGTTGATTCAACGGTGGGTTCTGCAGGAGTCACGGTTTCTTCCTGCTCGTTGTTGAGTTCCTTTTCTTCGTCAGGTAACATAGTATTGGAAAGGCGGTTTTACCCGGAAAAAGATAGCCGGGTGGGGCTTTTATAATGTTTACTGCTGCGCCGGCTTCACTTTGGGGCGAAGCCGTTACCCCTGCTTTTTAAAGCGGGCGCAAAGGTAATGCTATTTACTGAACTGTAAAAGCAGGCGTGCACTTTTCATTTCAAAAAGTGCACGCCTGTCTGGCAGGTTAACGGCCGCCCCGAATCAGTTCGATGTACCCGTTCAGGATATTCTCCCGGAGCACCGTGCCGCTCACGCGTTTTTCATACACTTTGCAAACATAAAAATAGGTGCCTTCGGGCAACTCTTTGCCTGCTTCGGTGGTACCGGCCCATTGAATGGCGGGGTCTTGCGTGCTGAAAACGAGATTGCCCCAGCGGTTGAATATTTGCATATCGACGCGTTCCACGAAGCGCCAGCCCGGGAAAGGGGTAAAACGGTCATTCTGGTTGTCGCCATTGGGGGTAAAGGCGTTCGGCAATTCGTAATTGGGACAGTTGTCTACGCAGACGATATTGCTCCGGTCGCTTTCGTTTCCGACGGAGTCGATGGCGGATACGGCATAACAACCCGCCAGGCCGTCGTCGAGCGAGTGCTCGAAGGTAGTGTTGTCTGCACCGTCGATGGTTTCCAGTAATTCGAAGGGAAGTCCTTCCGATGCGGCGAACCAGATGCGGTAGGTCTCCGTATCGTCTGTGTTGCCACAGGTCAGATCGGGATTGGTCCAGCCGAGCAGGTTTTCATAGGGCGGATCGGGTTCGTTGCCGCCCTGCCCGGTGCACAGGTTATTGACCGTCAGTACGGGCGGACAGGGCGGTATCGTATCGATCGGCACGCCGCAGGCTTCCTGCGAGTTGTTCAGGATGGGGTTAATGACGCCGCCAATGCTGTAGGTGCCCACACTGCGCACATAGTAACAGTATTCTTTGCCGTTGACCAGATTTTTGTCGGCATAACTTTTTTCGGTACTGCTGCCGATAAAATCAAACAATCCGGTAGCGTCATTTTTCCGGTAAACATCGTATTTGTAGTTGTTCCACGGCACCTGATGTTGCCACGACAGGATATTGGTCTGGTCGGTAGAGAGGATGGAAAGGAAAACGGAAGAAGCGTCGTTGGTCGACCCCAACGGCGTTGCGGCGCCCTTGACGTAAAAATCGACCCGGTAGTGGTATGGCTGGCCCTGCGTATTCAGTCCGTTATCCGTAAAACAGGTATCGTTGGCCTGCCAGAACTCGGCTGCGGTAAAAGACGCACCGGGAACCTCCAGCAGTGTGCCTCCGGCGAGCCCCGGCGCCCGCAGTACCTGGTAGCGGTAAGGGCCGTGGTTGAGCACGGTATCGAGGTCGCCCGGAACCGGTTTCGACCAGCATACCCGCATATCGCCGGCTATCGGATCGGTTTGCTCAACAGATACATTGGTGATAAGCGGGAGATCGCGCGGCAGTTGCACGCATACTTCATCCGAGGGAAGACTTTCCACGGTGTTGTAACGGTACCCGCCCGCCGAGATGCGCGCGAACTTGGCCAGTATGCGGTAGCAGTAGGTGCGGCCGCGCTCTACCTTGGTGTCTACATAGTAATACCTGCCGTTTTGCTCCTGTTTGGTAAGTACCACCAATTGGGTGTAGCCCTTTCCGGCAAGCCCGGGCATACAGGTGTCGCGTTCGAAAGGATTGCTGCCTTCGCGCCGCCAGACGGAGAACCCGAAAAAATAGTCGTCGGCGGCATTTTCACACAAATACGGTTTTTCCCAACTGACCTCTACTTCACCCAGTTGCGCAGTGGCCTGCACATCTTCCGGAGGCGGCCCCACTACCTTTATTTTTACCGTTTTCAGGTCGGCCAGTTGGGGAATATTCTTGCTGATGGAATCGAGCGCCTTAAAAACGACCGAATAGGGCTGGTTGGAGATATGTTCGCATACGGTTTGCCATCGGAAGGTGCCTTTCACGGGCGGCTTCACGAACCCTGCGGGCGCGTCGAACGTAGCCGGACTGTATGGCGAACTGAAAGGACCGCCGAGTGCAGTGAGCTGCACCAGATCGGAGGTGTCGGGGTCGGTGCCTACCGCGTCAAATTCCAGGTACTGGCCTGCCACCACGCAGGTATCGATGATCGTTTGCACCAGTGGCGGATTGTTCTCGCACATGTCTACAAATATCTGCATATCCCTGATCGTCGTGTCGATTGCCCGTCCGTTGCGCCAGGAGACGATGATAAAGGCCAGGTTATATTCGCCGGGCACCTGTGGCGTCTGCCATAGAATATCGCCCGTTACCGGGTCCAGGTCAAGAAAGTTATTGGCCGGTGATATCTGGTTGGGAAAACTGTAGTTTGGTACGGCGGTGCCGACGGCCTGCAGGGGCACAATTAATTGATAGGAAAGGCTGTCGTCGTCGGGATCATAGGCATTTGGGTTGTGTTTGAACGGCTTGCCGACACAGGCGTTGTCGATGGGCGGCTGCAGCAGGTACGGGGTGGTGTTCTCTCCGCCAAACTGGGGATTGAAAAAGGTGTATATGGTCTCGATATGGAACGGAATATTGTCGGAGGAAGGCGGGTTTACATTGATGATTCCGGCGATACGGTTGGGGTCGGTCATCGAAATTCGAAAAGTGGCGGGACCTACATAGGTGTGTTCTGCGATATACAGGTTGTACTTGAGGTCGTTGGGCTTTACTTCGCCCTGGGGCGGTATGCCGGGACCGTTGAAGCGCACCACCTGCTGGCTTTCTCCGTCGCCCCAGTTGATGGTCAGGGTATCGCGGTCGGCATTTACACTGCTCGCTTTCGTCCAGGTAATGATGGTGGCGCGGATGGTAAGGGGGCCGATTTGTTCGATATGGATTTCACCTGCGCGGTTGTGAGTGGCAAAAAGGGTAAAAGATCCGCAGAGCAGGGGAAGGATGAAAAGGAGCGTGCGCAACCGTAGTTTCATATTCTGTGCGTTTAATCGTGTAGGGATGGCTTTGGGGAGAATGGCGTACAAGATTAAAATATTTTCCGGTATAATGGCCAAAAATCCAACTTGTTCGCCACATTTGCCAAAAATCACGCGTAATCGACAAAGTCGAATGACGAATAACGACAATGACGCTATAACTTCCATTTATGTTGCTTTACAACGTCACCATTACCCTTGATATTGATGTCCACGAAGACTGGGTCCGCTGGATGCAGGATACCCATATTCCCGATGTCATGTCGACAGGAATGTTTCTTTCCTATCGCATGTCGCGTCTGATCGGGCACGACCATGCAGATTCGGAAATATATACGATGCAATACCTGGTAAAGGATATGCCGCATCTTGTCCGCTACCAGGAAGAATTTGCACCGGCACTTCAGGAGCAGCACAGCGCCCGGTATTCAGGAAAATATGCCGCTTTCCGCACGGTTATGGAAGTAATAGACCACAATGAACGGATTTAACGGAGTTGGCTTAGTCACTCGTCGTTTCGTCGTTGTCGCCAATCCTAAATTCTTCAGAGTTCCCCTTTTGAACGTTAGCGCGACTTTGTAGTATTCATCATTTATCATTCCTCATTTATCATTCCCAACTGCCATCCCTCCGCTATCGCCCGTTCGGCGTCGAGTTCCGAGGCTTCCTTGGCCCCGCCGATGAGGTGTACGGGAATGCCGGCCTGAACAAGCGGCTCATAAAGATCGCGCATGGGCTCCTGCCCCGCGCAGATGATCACATTATCGACGTCAAGCACATGATTTTCCCCTTTTACGGTAAGGTGCAGCCCGGCATCGTCGATTTTGCGGTATTGCACGCCGGGCCACATTTCAACACCTCTTTTTTTCAGCGTCAGGCGGTGCGCCCAGCCGGTGGTTTTGCCCAGCCGCTCGCCGATCCTGGTTTTGGAGCGCTGCAGCAGCCAGACCTTTCTCGGCACATCCTCCGCTTCCGGTTCCATGATCCCGCCGCGGTTCCGGTATGCGGCATCAATCCCCCACTCCGCCCTGTACTGTTCAACTGCCTCTACGCCGGATGACTGTCGTTCGGATGGCGTCGTAAGGAACATGGCCACATCGAAACCGATGCCGCCGGCTCCGATGATCGCGACGGTTTTCCCGACAGGTTTCCCGTGCAACAGCACGTCGATATACGACAATACCTTGGGGTGTTCGATGCCTTCGATCCGGGGCGTTCGGGGTGCGACGCCTGTGGCCAGCACAACTTCTCCAAAGCCCTCTTTCAGGAGAAAAGCAGCGTCGACCGCGGTATTCAGGTGCAGTCGGACGCCGCGTTTTTCGATCATTTTGCCAAAATAGCGCAGGGTTTCGTGGAATTCTTCCTTGCCGGGTATGCGTTTGGCCATATTAAACTGTCCGCCGATCGCGCCCGATGCTTCGAAAAGATGCACCTCGTGGCCGACGGTTGCCAGTTCCGTTGCCGCCGACAAGCCCGCCGGGCCCGCACCCACTACGGCGATTTTTTTAGGCGCCCTGCCGCTGCCGTGGCTACTGCTTTCCCGGCACGCGCGCGGGTTCACCAGGCAGGAAGCGACTTTGTGTTGAAAAATATGATCGAGACAGGCCTGGTTGCAGGCAATGCAGGTGTTGATCTCGTCGGCGCGGCGCTCGAAGGCTTTTTGGACGAAATCGGGATCGGCGAGCAGGGGCCGCGCCATGGAAACCATATCGGCAAAGCCGTCGCGGAGCAGTTGTTCGGCTTTTTCCGGCGTGTTGATGCGGTTGGTGGTGATGAGCGGTATTTTCAGTTTACCCATAAGGCGCTGCGTTACCCAGGCATACGCGCCGCGCGGCACCATGGTAGCGATCGTCGGAATACGCGCTTCATGCCACCCGATCCCGGTGTTGATGATCGTTGCGCCGGCGCCCTCGATGGCCAGGGCGAGTTGTTCCACCTCCTCCCAGGAAGAGCCTTCCTCCACCAGGTCGAGCATGCTGACGCGGAAAATGACAATAAAATCCTTGCCCGCTTTCGCCCTGACTTTTTTCATGATCTCCAGGGGAAACCGGATGCGGTTTTCAAAGGACCCGCCCCAGTCGTCGCTGCGTTTGTTGGTTCGGGGTGCGATGAATTGGTTGATCAGGTAGCCTTCGCTGCCCATGATTTCCACGCCGTCGTAGCCGGCTGCTCTGGCCATTGCCGCGCAGGACGCGAAATCGTCGATGGTTGCGCGCACCAGGCGCGCGCTCATTTCCCAGGGCCGGAACGGCGAGATGCGCGCGCGAAGCGGCGAGGGCGCCACGAGCATGGGGTGCATCGCATACCTGCCGGCATGCAGTATCTGCATGCATATTTTGCCGCCTTCGTCGTGTACGGCACGGGTTACAGTGCGGTGGCGGTCGACTTCGGAGCGCGTGGTGAGTTTTGCCCCGAAAGGCGCGAGCCAGCCCTGCCGGTTGGGGGCGATTCCGCCGGTGACCATCAGCCCGATCCCCCCGCGTGCGCGTGCGGCAAAGTATGCCGCCAGGGCGCGAAGGCCGTCTTTGCGCTCCTCCAGACCGGTATGCATGGAGCCCATGAGCGCCCGGTTTTTAAGTGTGGTGAACCCCAGATCCAGCGGGGAAAACAGGTGCGGATAAATTGGATGGACAGGTGATGACATGATCGAAAATATACAACTGAAAAGGGGAAAGCGAATGGTAAATATCGGGACTGCCGGGGAATAAAAAAGGGCGGCTGGTTTGCCGCCCTAAAAAAGGAAGATTGTGTGCAAGTATTGGAATTAGAAATTCGTATCGGGGAACGCCGTGTAACATTGTTTGTGCCGGTCCTGGAAATCTATCCGGTTTTTGCCGAAGCAGTACAGTCGGAATTCCGGCGTCTTGGCAATCAATATTTACGGGACAAAAGTAGTGTTTTCCAACTAATTATACACGTCCGGATGTTGGATAGGTGACAATTGTTTCATTTCGCCGGATCAGGCATGGCGGCGTCCGCTAAATGTCCATTAGAAAAAAGCAGTATGGTATGGAAATTGCGGCAGCAGCTGCTTTAACAACACATGTACTCCGCCCATGCGATTCCTTAATGTATTGGTAGCCGACGATCACCCGATTTTTGTGGAAGGCTTGCAGACTGTTTTGTCCAACTCGGGCGGAAAGTTCGCCTATAAAATAAAGGGCGTGGCGCGCACCGGCTCTCAGGTCACCCAATTGCTGCACGAGAGCCATGCCGACCTCCTGCTTATCGATTTAAACCTGCCTGAAACGGACGGACTCAAAATTCTGCCGTCTGTCAAAAAAGACTCTTCCAACACCCGTGTGCTGGTTTTTACCATGTTCGACGATCCGCGGATCATCAAAGCGGCATTCCGCGCCGGCGCCGACGGGTATATTCTTAAATCAGGGTCTACAGACGAGCTCTTTCGTGCTATCGAGGAAGTAATTGCCGGGCACACCTACATGGGCAATGGGGTGGCATTTGTGGAAAACCGCTCTGCCAATGGCTCCGATTCGATCTCGCCCGACAAACGATTTGCCCGCAAGCACGGACTTACCCGGCGTGAAATAGAAATTATGCGGTATATCGGTCAGGCATTGAATAATAAGGATATTGCCAAAAAACTGTATATCAGCGATCAGACTGTCAGTGTGCACCGTAAAAACATCATGCGCAAACTGGGTGTCAACAACACTGCATCCCTGATTAAAATAGCGTTTGAGAACAATCTTGTCTGAAAAGAAGCGCAGTTTTCCCGTTCGAAGCCACTTGAAAAAAAATACCCTGAAAAAGGTATCTTATCCAGTTTGTGGAATAGTACTTTTGTGGCGTTTAACGAGGGTAGTGTCAAAATCCGGCTTTTAGGGGGTAAAAGTTTTGATATAACGGTCTCCGGATTCTACCTTTGAAGCATATATAACTTATTCCGTTTTAATCCGGGTTGTGCCTGTTTTGATTTTCCTGTTAACCGGCGCGCCCCAGATCCAAGCCCGATGGTACTCTGCCGTTAAAAGGGTAACCTTCAATCGGGTTGTACTGGAAGCCTCTTGTTTTCAAAAGATTTTTAAGGCTGCGGCTTGTAGGGCTGGGAAAAATTTCCTTTTTGCCAAATGGCCATCTTGATAACTCCAATTACCTTTGGTTCTGCATTTTCTTGTCCGTATATATCTGTTCATCAAAATTCTTTTAATTGTAATCTCATGAAGAAAGCGAACTCTACAAATTTTTTCCACGTAAGGGGTTGGCTTATGGCATTTGCCATAATCATTTTGACAGGCTTGCAAGTATCTGCCCAGTGTACGCTGGTTTGCAACAACCTGGTGCAGGTTTCCCTCGATAATGACTGCTCATCGGAAGTGCTTCCCGATATGGTTCTGGAAGGCGGCGGTTGTCCGAACGGTGTGCTCCAGGTACAGGCCAAGGTTAACAATGTATGGGTGCCGGCCAACGGCAACTTTGTTGCGACCTCTGCCAACATCAACCAAACCCTCCAGGTGCGGGTGCGCGATCTGGTCAGCGGCAACTTTTGCACCGGGTACATCCACATTGAAGACAAACTGGCGCCCGTACTGGCTTGCAGCAACATTAACCTCTCCTGCGCCATCACCACCTACGACCCGGACTACCTGCTCAACACGCTGAATATTGTTGAAGCCTACCCGGATGTGAATGACAACTGCGGTTCGTACACCTTGACGTATCTCGATACGTGGTTCGACCTGACCTGCAACGGCACGATCAACGGCCTTTCCGACATCAGCGCCTATGTCAAGCGCGTGTGGACGGCTGTCGATCAAAGCGGCAACCAGGCGTCTTGCACCCAGTATATCTACTTCCAGCGCAAACACGTAACGCAGGTGATTTTCCCTGCCGATATTACGGTCAGTTGCGAAAGCCCGATCACCACGCCCGCCGCAACCGGCGCGCCCTATGTGACCGACTTCGACCTTCAATTCCCGATCTATCCGTCGAACGGGTTCTGCGAACTGAATGCAACCTATTCCGACCAGATACTGCCTGTCTGCGACGGTACGTACAAAATACTGCGTACCTGGACCGTTTACGACTGGTGTCTGCCCACATCGCCGACCCCGCCATTCACCAATCCGATGTATTACATCCAGTTGATCAAGGTGAATGACGACCAGGGACCCGAGGCGGAATGCCCTGAAGATATTACCGTTGGAACCAATCCCTGGGATTGCCAACGCGACCTCAACCTGCCCGATGTAGTGGTCACCGACAACTGCTCGCGACTCGCTTCCATCAAGGCGGTTTGGTCTGTCGATGGTGTCGGCCACGAACTGAACGGCTCTTTCTCCAACTTCCCGGGCAATAACCTGTGGGCACCCGATACCCTCGGGGTGCTGGGCGTTGCCAACGACCTGCCGATCGGCGTGACGCAAATGACCTATATTATTACGGACAACTGCGGCAACAGCTCGGTTTGCACTTTTGATATCACTGTGGAAGACGACACGCCCCCGACGGCCGCCTGCGACTCCCACACCCAGGTATCGCTGGGCAGCAGCGGCGAAGTGCTGGTCAATGCGTCGACTTTCGACGACGGCTCGTACGACAACTGCTCGCCGGTGTATTTCAAGGCGCGCCGCATGGACGACAACGATTGTCAGACCAATACCAAGTTCCACGATCAGGTGAAATTCTGCTGTGAAGACGTGGGTGATACCATCACCATCGTTTTCCGTGTCTACGACGTACCTGTAGTGCCGGGTCCGGTAGACCTGGACTACGAAGAGTGGCACGCCAACGATTGCATGGTTCAGGTATATGTCGACGACAAACTCAAACCTACCTGCACCTCGCCGGCCAACGTAACCGTGAGTTGCGAAGCATTCGATCCTTCGCTGTGGGCTTATGGCATGGCTACCGCTACCGACAACTGCTGCATCGATACCATCACTGTCAGCAATAACTACAACCTGTTCGATACGGTTTGCAACAAAGGCACTATCACCCGCACCTTCCGCGCGTTCGACTGCGGCGGACTGAGCAGTCAGTGCACACAACGCATCATTGTGAACTACGAGCAGGATTACTTCGTGAAGTTCCCCAACGATGTGATTGTCACCGCCTGCGACGGTACGGGTAACTACGGCGAGCCGAGTTTCTTCGGCAAAGACTGCGAATTGCTCGGCGTGTCTTTCGAAGACCAGGTATTTACGGTTGTGCCCGATGCGTGCTTCAAGATTGAGCGCACCTGGACGATCATCAACTGGTGTACCTACAACCCGAATGCGGACTGCGTGATTGTTCCCAACCCCAACCCCAACCCGAATACAAACAGCCCGCAAAACCTGCCCGGGCCCATCGTATCGGCTTGCGGAACACCGTCACCCTGGAATCCCACGTTAATTTCAATTGCCCCGGGCCAGCCGCAGACCAACTACTGCCTCTACTACAATCCGAACGCAAACTGCTATCAGTACAAGCAGATCATCAAGATTATCGATACGCAGAAACCCACGATCAATTGCCCTGCAAGTCCCGTGGAGTTCTGCGACATCACCGCCAATAACCCGCAGTTGTGGAACGAATCGTACTGGTTCGATTCGGTACACGGCCTGCACGACCTCTGCGAAGGTCCGGCCAACCTGACCATTACGGCTACCGATGCTTGCTCGGGCGCCAATGTCAACATCAGTTTCCTGCTGTTCCTCGACCTCGACGGCGACGGCAATATGGAAACGGTGCTGAACAGCAACGACCTGCCGACGACACCCGGAACGGTCAACTTCGGCAACGCCGGCAACGTGAACTTCTCCGGTGGCACACCGCGCATCTTTGACGAGCGGCCCGTGCTGCCCGATCAGAAGTACCGTTTTGCACTCCACCAGTCTGTAACGGGCAACACGCGTACTGCCAGCGTACAGTGGAAAACGCTCAGCCAGATGCCCACGCCCAACAATCCTTTCGGCTCTGCCGGTGTGGTACCCGAACTGCCTTATGGTACCCACAAGATCAAGTGGCTCGTAACGGATGGCTGTGGCAACGAACAATTCTGTGAATACACCTTTGTGGTGAAAGATTGCAAGGCGCCGACCGTTGTTTGCCACGACGGACTGAGCGTGAATATCATGCCCAATCAGATGATCCAGATGTGGGCCGCCGATTTCCTTCAGTATGCCGAAGACAACTGTACGCCTCCGACGGCAACGGTTCCCGGGCCTAACCAACTGGTGTTTGCCATCCGCAAAGCCGGTCAGGGTACGGGCTTCCCGGTTGATGCCCTGGGCAATCCGATCACCAGCGTGATATTCGACTGCAGCGAACTGGGCTCCAATGAAGTGGAATTGTGGGCCCAGGATATGGCCGGCAACGCCGACTTCTGCCTCGCAACACTCGATGTGCAAGACAACCTGGGCAGCTGTTCGCCCGGAGCGCCAGCCATCGCCGGTTTCCTGAAAACGGAAATGACCGAGGGACTGGAAGATGCCAACGTTAACCTGCAGGGTACTGGCCCGGTGGGCCAGGTCATCAATCTGAGTGATGCGACAGATAACGACGGATTGTACCTGTTCCCGTCCGGGCAGGTGCCCGTGGGCTCCGATTTCACAATCACGCCGTTGAAAGACGACAACCCGCTCAACGGGGTGTCTACCTTCGACATTGTTCAGATCAACAAGCACATCCTCGGGATTGTTCCACTGAATTCGCCCTACAAAATGATCGCGGCAGACGCCAACAAGTCCAACTCGATCACCACGTTCGACGTTGTGGAAATCCGGAAACTTATCCTGGGTATCTATCCGAAATTCCCTAACAACACCTCGTGGCGCTTTGTCAATAAATCGTTCATTTTCTCCGATCCGAAGAATCCGTTTACTTCGCAATTCCCTGAAACGGTTTCGATCTACAACATGCAGTTCGGACTGAGTGATGAGTTTGTCTCGATCAAAATCGGCGACGTCAACAATACGGCTATTGCCAATGCCTTTATGCTTGCCGATGACCGCAGCGCAAGTACACTTTACTTCGATCTGGATGATCGCAACGTACAGGCCGGCGAAGACTTTGTAGTTAACTTCAAGGCTGCTGAAAACGCTGCCGCCTACCAGTTTACGCTGAATACCGGCGATCTGGAAGTGCTGGAAGTAATTCCGGGTGATAAAATGGCTGCTGATAATTTTGCGGTATTCCAGCGTTCGCCTGATGGTACGCCGGGAGCAATCACGGCATCCGTCGATGATAATGCCGGTATGTTCAGCGTGCGTTTCCGCGCCCACAAGGCCGGCGAACTGAGCAAAATGCTCGGATTCAGCAACCGCATCACCCGTGCAGAAGCCTACAATGAATCGGGCGAAAGGCTTGAACTGGCACTGCGTTTCAACGGCGCCTCCGGTGCTGTCATTGCCGGAACCGGCTTCGAACTCCTGCAAAATACGCCGAACCCGATGCGGAGCAGTACCAATATCACCTTCAATCTGCCGGATGCCTGTGAGGCCACGCTGAGCATCAGCAATGCCGAAGGCCGCATCCTGAAGGTGGTGAAGGGTGACTTTGCGAAGGGATTGAATACCGTAACCATCCAGCGCAGCGATCTGGAAGCGGGTATCCTGTTCTACCAACTCGATACGCCGACCAACAGCGCCGTGAAGAAGATGATCGTGGTGGATTAAGCCCGATCTGATATGTTGTACCGACAGGCGGCCGCGCTCCAATGCGCGGTCGCCTGTTGCTTTTGGCGCGGTAGTGTTTGCGGCGGTTTCCTGGTCGTTGTATCCTCGGTCACGAAGCCGGGTAGTATTCCGGATATTATTGCAGGGCTATGAGGCTTAGTGGTGGCACATGGGTAATTTCGTTGCTCAAATAGCATTTGGATAAAAAACTCGCCAATTGACTGAGGCTACACCACCCGGGGTTACGCCAATCAGACAGGCTTTTTTCAGCAGAAGTATGCATGTCAGGATTCCCGGTGTCAGGCAGGTAAAATGTTTCTTCAAAAAAATTAACGCCTTACTGCCTGATATTCAAGGATAAATGAAAAATATTTACCATTTAATTTCAGGGACTACCATTTTTGGCCTGTTTTTTGAAAACTATTAGATCATCGACATCTCCGTTGAAAAACGGTCTTTTAATCCGCTTGAATACTTTCTTCTGACATCTTTCAGCAAAGTAATCCAAACCAATTGTTCCCATGAATCTTTGTTTACGCAATGTATTCGTAAGCCTTTGGCTTCTATATACTACATCTATTTCTGCGCAGATCGGCTTCACCTTGCCGTTTCTCAATAATGTCACCGCCGGCGCCACAGTGGCCCTTCCGGTAAAGGTGTACAACTTTGACAGCATTACTTCGGTACAATTTGTACTTCGCTGGAATCCGGCGGTGCTGGAATTCTCTTCCACAGACTTTTACAACCTTCCCGGCCTCGACGAAAATGACTTCGGCCTGATGAATACCCTCGACAGCGGTATTTTGCGTTTGGCCTGGGAAGCCTCCGACCTTGAACTTGGCGAAACGGCGGCAGATGGCACGACGATCTTTCGCTTGCGACTGAAAGCGACCGGACCGGTCAATGCCGGCTCTGCCGTGACCTTCGGTTCTGCCCCTCCCACGATTTTTGAAGTGACCCAATTGGTAGACGGCGTCATTACGCCGTTTGAAATGGGGAACGTCAATGTGACACAGGGGTTTGTCGCCATTGGATACACTGTTTCCGCCAACGAGCCTTACGGGCAAAGCAACTTGCTTCATGTTCAGGTTGCGCCCAACCCGTTCCACGAAAAAACACAGGTCAGTTTCGACCTCGATACCGCCTCTGATGTACAGCTTGCCGTAACGGATGAAAGCGGCCGGATCATACTTGAAAAAACGATGCCCGAACTTGGTCGGGGACAACATGGCATGGAAATTGCCTCCCCCGAATTACGAGAAAAAGGCATGTATTATTTGATACTTCGCACCAAAAACAAGTCATGCGTTCAGCCTTTATTTGTTTTTTGAAAAATTTTTTATTTCACCCTCATCCCTTTTCCGCGTTAAAGATGAAACCGATTATGTACCTTCTCACAGCAGGTTTCCTGCTGATTGCCTCCCAGGTCTTCGGACAGACTTTAGTGACTACGCTTACTCCCGCTACAGTGACCGCATCGGTCGGCAGCGGCGTAAACCTCCAGTTAAAAGTTACTGGCTTCACCAACGTCAACTCGATCCAGTTCCCGATCACCTACAACAATGCCTTGTTGAAATTTGACTCGATCTACAACTCGGCGTTGCCCGGTTTCACCAACGGGAACTACTTTGTTCCCACTGCCGGGAAGGTGAACGTTTCCTGGTTTGCCGATCCGGGCGCTTATCCCACCGGATTCACGGTAGCCAGCAACACCTCGATCTTTACCCTCCACTTTACGGTTCTTGCCGACGGCATGTCGACGGTGAACCTGGCAAACACGGCGCCGGGTATCGAGGTTATCGCAGATGGCGCACCTATTACGGTGAACTACCAGTCGGGCGGCTCCACCGTAACCGGCGGTTCCGGTCAGGCGCCCCTGATGGGTTTCCACATCATCGCCAATACGATCAATATTCCGCAAGGCCAAACGGCCTGCATGCCGGTGACGGTGCACGACTTCGACAATATCGTTTCGATGCAGTATGCCATGCACTGGAATAGCACCATTCTGGAATACCAGAATACACAATCGTACAACCTGCCTGACCTGACGGCGGCCAGTTTCGGCGGCACACCCGCCAGCGGCACGCAGTTGCTGGGCTGGAGCGATCCTTCCGCTCAGGGCGTTACACGCGCCGACGGCACGCAGATTTACGCCGTATGCTTCAAAGCCATCGGCGCTCCGGGCAGCAGCTCGCTCGTGACAATCGACGGCATGGGCTTCCCGCCGGGAACCGGCAACGCAGAGGCATTTAATGCTGCGAGCCAGAACGTTTGGGTGGTTGGCACTACTGGGATTACGGATACCATCTTCGTGACTGCCACACCTCCGCCTTCCAACGCGGTGACGTTCACTGCCGACAAAGACACGGTGGGCGTTGGCGGCCAGGCCTGCGTGGATGTGAAAGTGAAAAACTTCAACAGCATCATTGCCATGCAGTACGGTATGACTTATGATGCGACGAAACTTCAGTTTCAAACGATTCAACTTACACCCAACCCCTTGACGCTTTCGTTGGGTGGCAACTTCAATACGGGTACTGCCGGCCAGATCAAATTCTCGTGGAGCGACCCGGCAGCCGTTGGTGTTACACTGCCCGATAATACAAAAATCTTCTCCGTCTGCTTTACGGCAGCGGCTCCGCTCGGATCACCTCCGACACCCGTCAACTTCACCAGCCTGCCCGGCCTTCCGATCGAAATCGTAAAAGAACCGGACGGCCCGGTAACGCCCAATATGGTGAACGGACACGTTTTTGTTTCCAACGTCGTTCCGACGGTCAGCATTAATGCCGTTGCGGCTTGCGGCGGCGGCAATACCGGCTCGGCTACGGCGAACGTACAAAACGCTACGGCCATGAGTTATGCCTGGAGCGGCCCCGGCGGCCCCATCAGCAACAGCAACCTGCAAACGATCACCGGCCTTGCACCCGGCGACTACACCGTTACGGTTACGCTGACAGCCGGCGGCACCATCACGAATACCGGTACGGTAGGCACTTCGCCAGCCATTTTGATACCTACGCCTCAACTGACCATTTCGAACGTAAAATGTAACGGCGACAACAACGGCGCCATCTCGCTGACCGTAACAGGTGGCACCCCCGGCTACACCTACGCCTGGAGCGGCCCGGGAGGCTTTAGCGCTGCCACAGATGATATAACTAACCTCGGCCCCGGCATCTATACCCTTCAGGTAACGGACCAGGCCGGTTGCTCCTTTACGTCGCAGCCCTACACTATCTCGCAACCTGCAGTACTCAATACCAGCCTGACCACTACACAGAACGTAGCCTGCTTTGGCAGCGCTTCCGGTCAGGCCGTAATCGCCGTTTCCGGCGGAACACCTACTTACGGATATAACTGGTATACCGTTCCGGGCGGAAGTCTTGCATCGACAGCAAAGAACCCCACCAACTTTTCGCCGGGAACTTACAACGTAACAGTCACCGATGCCAACATGTGCACCACCACCCTGCCCAACCCTGTGACGATCACAGGCCCAAGCAGCGCGCTTGCAGTAGCAACGCCGGTAGATAAAGGTAACGTGGAATGCTATGGCGCCAATACAGGCTTTATCCACCTCAATATCAACGGTGGCTGGAGCGGCAACTATACTGTAAACTGGGACCCGGCTACTCCCGGCGGCGCCAACCTGAACGGCATCCCGGGCGGCACCTACAATGCCACCGTAACCGACCAGGGCGGTTGCACGCTTGTGCTTCAACCCATCACCGTCAACCAGCCGCCGGCTATTGTACCCGGCACCCCGGTTGTGCAACACGTCAGCTGTGCAGGCCAGGGCGACGGCAGCATCGGCATCCAGGTGTCGGGCGGTAACGGCGCACCGTATACGGTAAACTGGGACGGCACCAGCCTTTCCGGTCAAACGATCAGCAACCTCGACGGCGGCGATTATATCCCGGTTGTAACAGATGGCATCGGCTGTACTTTTGCACTGCCCGCTATCACGGTCAACGAGTCTGCTCCGATACAACCCACTAATGAAGTCGTAACCATACAGACGCCCGGTATGTCGGATGGCGCTGTGTCACTCGATCTCGTGGGCGGTACCGGCAACTACACCATTCTGTGGACCGGCCCGAACGCCTACACCTCGTCTTCCGAAGATATTGCCAACCTCGCACCCGGCGACTATGTGTTGCTGGTAACCGACAGCGACGGTTGTTCTTTCACCAAAACATACGAAGTAAGGCCGCCGTTCAGTGTTTCAACGGCAAGCGTTTCGCCTTCCTGTGGCAACGACGGCTGTATTGTACTTGAAGTTGCCGGCGGTTCGCCTCCGTTCCAGGTAAACTGGACGGGTAGTGCATCCGGCTCCTCCCTTTCGAACAACAATACGATTTCGATCTGCACTTTTGCAAAGGGTATTTATAACATCACGATCGCCGACAACGCATCCAACGTGTTTACCCTGCCCTCGCCGGTCAATGTTCCGGGCCTGCAGCCCGCGCTGGTCAGCCCGAGCGTTTCCAACCCGAACCAGACCTTCGGCAACGGCAGCATCGTGCTCAACCCGGTACCGGATACCGTCGTGATGAGTTATATCTGGGCCGGCCCGAACAACTTTACCTCGACCTCGAACGCGATCATGAACCGCGACTCCGGTCAATACACCGTAACAGTGACGAATACAAACTCGGGTTGCACGGCAGTGTACACCTGGCACCTGGTACGCCAGTGGCCGGCACTCGTGGTCGGCGCAGGCGAGGTGCAGGATCCGAGTTGTGCAAACACCTCCAACGGTAGCATCGGTCTCAACGTATCAGGCGGCAATCCGCCTTATGAATATGCCTGGACGGGCCCGAACGGCTTTACCGGCAACACGCAGGTGGTCACCGGACTTCCGCAAGGCGCCTACAATGTTACCGTCACCGACCAGAATGATACACTCGGCGTGTTCAATGTGAACCTGACTGCCGAGTCGCAACTCGCGGTTTCGGGGGTCAATATCAGTTCCAACTACGGCGGCTTCCAGGTGAGCGGTGCAGATGTCTGCAACGGTATCGGAACCGTGATCTACAACGGCGGTGTCGGTACTCCGACTTTCCAGTGGAGCAACGGCGGCACTACTGCCATCAACAATGCCCTCTGTGCAGGCAACTACACGGTTGTTGTGACCGACGGATTGGGCTGTACGGCTGCCTTCTCCGGCGACCTGAGCTCTCCGCCTGCCATTGTTCCGGCGCTGCAAATCGTCAACAGCATCAGCTGCTACGATGAATGCGATGGCGTGGCCCGCGTAACCGTAAACGGCGGCGTAGCGCCTTACACCGTGAAATGGTCGACCAACCAGATCGACCAGGTGCCTGCTTCGGGTGCTTTCAGCCAGGCCGTCAACCTTTGCGGCGGTGATTACACGGTGACTGTTACCGATAACCTCGGCGCAACCAAAGTCTACCAGGTACCTGTTCCGGAGCCTGCTCCGCTTGCTATCGAGTTCAGCCAACTTGTTCCGCAGTCGTTTAACTCCTGCGACGGCGAAATTATCGCTACCGTCCCCGGTGCTTCGGGTGCTATTACCTACACCTGGTCGGGCAGCCTCGGCCACAGCGGCGACGGCCAGCGTGCAGAAGGCCTGTGTGCCGGTGAGATCGTACAATTCATTGTTCAGGACGCACTTGGCTGTATCGGAACGGGAATTGATACGCTTGACTACCCGGTCGACGGCTGCTATCAGGTACGTCCGGTCATCACACCCGGCCAGCAGGATGGCAACAACGACTTCGTTTACATTACCTGTATCGAAAACGTGCCCAACTCGATCGAAATATACAACCGCTGGGGACAACTGGTGTACCAGGCCACGGGATACGACAACGGCGCAACGATCTGGGAAGGCACCAACAAGGCCGGCCAGCCGCTTGCAGAAGGCGTTTACTTCTACGTGCTGAACTATACCGACCCGGTCAGGGGTGAACAACAACAAAAAGGACACATCAATCTCTTACGCTAAAGAAGGGTTTTGGAGGTTGCGGGTTTCGGGTTACTGGTTTCGGGTTTACGTTACTCAAGCCAGTAACCCGCAACCTCCGAAACCCGCAACCCGAAACCAGTAACCCGCAACC
>ERZ724526.150-NODE-150-length-39465-cov-9.576148_pt1 | contig 39465 bp, 41 predicted proteins | sample MGYA00376059_ERZ724526 | MGnify/ENA primary metagenome ERZ724526 (study PRJEB28724, sample SAMN07190883) | activated sludge metagenome | isolation source: activated sludge of sewage treatment plant in Hong Hong | place: Hong Kong | collected 2016-03-17 ...
AGTCGGCACAGTCCCCTACTAGAGGCAGGGTTTCGGATGACGGGAGAGACGGTCGGGCAGGTGCTTGATCGTGTCCTGGACACCCCTGCGGTGCCCCGCTCGATCACGGTGGATCATGGGACAGAATTCCAATCGCGCGCCTTGGAGGATTGGGCCTATCGGCGAGGCGTCCAACTGGACTTCATTCGACCGGGCAAACCGGTGGAAAATGCCTTCATTGAATCGTGTAACGGGCGGCTCCGTGATGAGTGCTTGAACGTGCATCAGTTCGCCTCGCTGGCCGAGGCGCAGGCCCTCATCGAAGCCTGGCGCGTGGACTACAATCAGCGTTGGCCACACAGCTCACTCGGGCACCTGACGCCGAGCGAGTTCGTCAGCCAACGTCAGGAAGAATGGATCGTCGAAGAAATCGTCTGCTCTGGTTAAGAACCGTCTCAGAACGGGGCCAACGTCATGGGGGAAGGAAGCAAAAGAATGAATAAGGCTTCACGCGGGGTAGTTCGTGGGGAAAGCAGTGGTTGTCCTTTAGCCTCCGGCGCCAGTTCACAGAGGCTGGTTTTGGACAACTATTCGGGCAAAATAGGCTAAAAATGCTGAAATGGAGGTTTTTAGAAGAGGCAGGCCTGAGCCGATTTTCACTAATATTTTGAAGGGGATATGGTGCCGAGGGACAGAATCGAACTGTCGACACCAGCCTTTTCAGGACATGGTTGTTCTTTATAACAGGATGATATTTCTTATCTTTCTCGTCTCTGCCTGGCATGGACAACTAAACGGACAACCAATGATTTGCCATCAAGCGTAGGATGCGGCTAATACGCGCATTCGGGAGCCGCTACTTCCAGGCCGCTCGTGATACGGGCCATGTCTTTCATACTTGGCGGTGCACGGGAGACCTTGGTGCAATGGCAGGCAGACTACATCTCCGACTCTCCCACAGCGCGCTGCAGGATCAGGGTATTTGGCGGCCTTCGCGGCGGAGTGAGCCATGACCGACAATACCGAAACCCTCAGATCTCATCTAGTCCGCGTTGGTTATCGTAAGGTAAATGGGGGCTAAAGATTGTCGCCACACATGACTATGTCGAAAAGTTTATCCTCTGCTTCGGAACACCCGAACGAACCGTTGAGATTCCAGTTGGGAAGCTTGCGGCGTTCTTCTGCATAAGGCTTGTCGAAGGCAAGCAGCATAATGGAAACATAGTGGGATCACATATTTGAGGAAAGTCGAGATATTGCTCCCTGTCTGATTCTGAAACACTAGGCTTCATCCTGCTGCCACAGTTTTTCTAACGCAGTAATTTTTAAGGCAATCTGAAATTGGCACAAGTGCGCGGTTACCTTGTGATCACAGCAATGAATTACTATGTGAGTAAATACACGCAATTAAAATGGTTGACGAGTTTATTCGATTGAGGCAGTTTGCGTCCTTGCAGCTTTGATGTGGCTAGGACGCAATGAAAACTGCGAGATCAGGATTTTGGCCGTTCCGCAAAAGCACGAGCAGTCTGATGTGATGGCAGAAATGCTCAAGATGTAGGAAGGCAAAAAGGCGTAAGACTTTAGCGAATGTTGTCGGAGAGCCGATGCAACCGGAAGTCATTCGCATCGCGATCGTGCACAGCGATGGTCTCTATCGAGACAGCCTGACACATTGCCTGGGTCAGTTCGGGCAGCTGTCGATTGTGTCCTGTGTCGGCAGTTTCGACCATGAGTGGCAAGCTATGCTCGCTTGCGACCCGTATCTGCTGATTGTTCAATTCGGCATCATGCACAGGGATGGAGTGCCGAGTGGCCTGGTCTTACGCCGATCGGCATAAGAACCCGTGATAAATGGTTCTACAGTTGCAACTCATTGGACAACATCGATTATGTCGTATGTTCACGAATCGTAATGGCATGTTATACGTATAAAATTGGCAAATCCATTTCTTATACTGACCGGCCTAAACATAGTTGGGCGTCATACCACCCGGTGCAGTCGTTTCTCACTCGGAGGAGGTGATCGTGGCAGAGCAACCGTCCCTTGAGATTGTCGTAACCCAGCAGGCTGGCTTTGCTGATGCTGCCGACGCAGTTGGTGAGAGAGCCAAGGATGCCTTAGACGCCTTGGGTTCGCTCCTGTCGGAAGCAATTGAACCGTTCCGAAGGAAGTTGACCGATATCGTCGCTTCGGCAGACGAGATAGAGTTGAAGCTGGATCTAGCTCTCAAGGGCGGCGGAAAGTGGGTTGTTGTTTCGATGGAGGGCGCAGCTACTGTCTCCGTCAAGCTCGTCTGGAAGAGGAAGCCGTAGGAGGAACATTATGTGCATGTTCGTACCCGGCGAAGCAATTGCCATCGGACCGATACATACATTGCAGGAGGTTGGCGAGGGCCTCCCAGGAACCCTATCGACCGTGAGACCACTCGTTTCTGAGGTCGGTGAGTTCCCTGCGAATAGCGATCTAGCTCGTGTCGGAACACTCACCGTAAAGACAGATCCGGGATTGGAGTTGTACGCGGTGAGTAGAATCAGTGCGCGCCTAGCTGGCGCCATCGAGAGGCGGGAAGCCATCGTTGACCTCAACCACATCTTGCCTCTAAGCGCACCGGACGAATCGCCAACATACCCAATGCGGCTAACGCCGCATGCAGAACGGGAGGCTGCGCACCTCCGATGTGTCCTCCGCTCCGCGCTGCCTGCTGCGCCAACACCGAGGCGTGTTGCCGTATTGGATAGCGGTCTGACACCAGACTATGCCGCTCACCGTAACGTTCGGTATCTCGACTATTCCGCAGCTGGGCGACTGCGTTTGGAATCTCCATTATCCGATCCCCTGGGGCATGGTACGCGGGTTGTAGCAATCTTGGATCAGATCCTTCCTCCCGAAGTCGAACTAAGTGTGGGCCGGTTACCTTCCGAGGCAGGATCCTTGACCGCGTTGAATGTCGCGCACGCCTTTGGAGACATTGTCGCTCGCGAGAGGCCTGACGTCGTGAACCTCAGCATCAGTCCTCGCAGCGACTGGTTCGTCTGTCCTGCCTGCAGGCAACGCGTCGCGGCACCGACATTCTTATCGACGTTTCTTCCACTCGTTATCCGACTGGGCGGCCGCAGTACCGAGAACACGGTGACGGTGATGGCAGCTGGAAATACTGGCCAGCTCCCCAACTCTCGGTGGCTCACGCAGGACATCAACACCCTTCTCTTTGCTGTTGCCGAGAATCGCAAAGGAGACCGAACGCGGTACTCGAGCGCCCCGGAGGGTCCATACGCGGACTTGTACTCGGCTGGAGCATTTGGGGGCGATGATCCCGATGATCCGGAAGCTCAGGGCGTCTTTTGGGACGGTGCCCACGGAACCTCATTCGCGGCCTCGTTCGTTTCAGCAGCGGCTCTGCTGACGAAACACTTGCATGCGCCGATTGTTGAAGGCGTTCCTTCCCACCTCGGCGTATTCACTCGGCAACTCATTGCAGCAGCAAGGAACGGGCACTCGCTCCGACTTGGACCTGCGCATGCGCAGGATACGCAATAACACTCAACCGGCCCATGCAGCGGATCTGCAACAGCGGGCCGCTGATGGGTGAGTTTGACGCCCTAAGAACTGAGCTCATTGACCGAAGATGTGGCGATTGACGACACGGCAGTGCGACGCGACGTCATCAGTTCAGGGGTAGCACGCAATCGTCCAGCACATCGCGCGCAAAACTGAGAGTGGGGAGGTCGTACTCGAGGTAGCCAAACGCACAAATCCATTCCGGAAGGAATGCTCCCCCCTCTCATCATAGCCGCAGTGACCGGTGAGATTGATGTGGGCCGGTGGCGTGACCAACGAGATGGTCACGCCGGAGCTTCAGCGTTGGGATCGGAGGGGTTGGTGGTGATGACGCAGAGTTGAGCACATGAGCGTGATTCCGCTTCCCGTCCAGATCCCTCAGCCGTCGGCGCCGCGGCCCGGTCTGGCTGCGGACGTCGTAGCCTCAGGACCTCCTGTGCATCCTGAGGACCGCATCAGGCTCTTCAGTCCTGCCCAGTGGGAGTGCCTCGTTCAGGAGTGTGTCGATTCGCTACGCGACGAGTACGAGCTGGCAGAAGTGCGCAGTTATCCTGTGCTGACAGCAATGAATTAGTATGTGAGTAAATACACGCGATTAAAATGGTTAACGAGTTTATTCAATTGAGGCAGTTTGCGCCCTTGCAGCTTTGATGTGGCTAGGACGCAATGAAAACTGCGAGATCAGGATTTTGGCTGTTTCGTGAAAGCACGAACAGCCTGATGTGATAGCAGAAATGCTCAAGACGATTTCGGAAAGCAAAAAAGCGTAAGGCTCTAGCGAGAGTTGTCGGAGAGTCAATGCAAGCGGAAACTATTCGCATCGCGATTGTGCACAGCGATGGTCTCTATCGAGATAGCCTGACACATTGCCTAGGTCAGTTCGACCAGCTGTCGGTTGTGTCCTGTGTCGGCAGCCTCCACAGTGAGTGGGAAGCGATGCTCGCGTGCGACCCGAATCTGCTGATCGTTCAATTCGGCATCATGCACAGTGATGGGGGGCAGAGTGGCCTGCGTGCAGCGATATCTTCTATCAAGCGCATTGTGATTGGCGTGCCCGATTCGGATGAGGATATTCTTTCGTGCATTGAAGTCGAGGGGGCCGCGGGATATCTGGTGATGGATGCCTCGCTCGACGATCTCCTGCAGAACATTCGCGCCGTCATGCGGGGAGAATCGCTCTGCTCGCCCCGCATCGCCGGCCTTGCCTTCGGTCGCATGTCCGCCTTGGCGCGCGAAAATGAAGTGAAGGCGAACTCAAACTACGACACCTGCCTCACCAGGCGCGAGGCGGAGATCGTGAGGCTGATCGACGAAGGACTGAGTAACAAAGAAATCGCGAACCGACTGCATATCGAAGTCTCCACCGTAAAGAATCACGTCCACAATATCCTTGATAAACTACATCTACACAATCGGTATTCCGCCGCGAAGTACCTCAAAGAGCAAACCACTGCCTCCGGTCGCTATTAGTTATTCTGTCATACCCGTTCATATGTTCGGTTGTCATTCCCACAGTGCAGCATGTCTCCATCGTCTCTCCGAGGATTTAGAAAGATCTAGATCTCTCTCCCTATCGATCTAGATCCCAATCCCTCCTCTGGATCTATTGGCCTTTCAACACGTCAGGGCTAAATTGCGCGCCAATAGGGTTGTGAGGCCGACTGTTGGACAAGATCAGGGTGCTCTTGGCGAATCATCCCGTGATGGTGCCCGACGCGATACGAGAACTCGTGGCGAAACAGGAGGACATGGAAGTAGTGGGAGACTGCCGCGGACCGATGAAAATTCTTCAGGAAGCAGGTCGAACCAAAGCCGATGTGGTCATTTTTTCACAGGAAGGGAACGAGGAACTAGGGCTCTGCAGCCAGCTATTGGCTGTTTATCCCGACCTAACGATCATAAGTATGGCTGAGAACGATGTCGCTTTTACCCAACAACTCTGTGCTCATCGATATCAAGTGCTGAGTAGTGGGCTTGGAGACATCATCAAGACTCTGAGGACGGCAGTCAGAGATCGCTGTGGGGAAAACCGATTGTAACGAAAAGCAGATTTTGAAGAGGCGACAGATAGGCACTGCAGTAGGGGTACAATACCCGAGGTAGCCATGGCTCAGACGGTTAAAGAGCAAAGTACTACTGAACAGGAGTCTGATGAGGGAGAGTTCGCGGCGTTAGCTCGGGCGTTACGGGTTCTCTATGACGTGCTCACTATTGCGGTGGACAAGCATGCGTGCCTCTTGGGTTCTGACCTTGCTCGGTGCGTGTAGAGGGGTGCCCCTTGAGCAGGCAGACATACGGCGTGCCCTTAAGGCGGGTTCACTCAAGCTATTGTGCTCAGAATCCATTGAGAGCATCCCGGATGTACCGTTTGCTGAGCTGCCTTCTTCAATCGCAGCTCTCGCGATGCTGCTCATTGTGTTGGCTCGTGATAGTGATCTTCGTTATGAACGAATCTATGTCCATTTGCAGGATGACGTCACACGTAAGCGGCCGATGCTCGCTTTAGTCCCCAATCTGCTCTCACGTGATGTTAAGGGAATGGCTTGCCGTACTCATTTTCATGGTTTTGGGGGGCGCCTTGTTCCGCATGGCGCGATCGATGACGACGATTGGCTCAGCCTTGGCGTGTGAGTTGTGGCGCCAGGTGGTTACTCGGTGAGGATGATCTAAGTATTTCAAGCCTGCAATGGCTGCGAAATGGATGACAAATGACTTTTGAGGATGCCACGTTATTACGGCTTGCTGGACCCGATACACGTGCCGGTGTGTTTGACGATACCGCATTGGAGCAGCTACTGAATGCGGGGTATGACACCTTGCTGAATCCTGTAGAGGGGCCATTTTCTGCAATCTTCGACGACCTTCGGCTCGGTGTACCCGTGTTGCCAGTTTCGGTAGCGGAAGCCTCCTGGGGTTCGCAGACAGGAAGTGATCGAAACGTTGGAACGCTTCAATTAGCTGGATTCGGCGCACCTCCAATGATCGCGGATGCATTCTGGCGTGGGGCTATTGTAACGCGCACGGGCGCTGGGTCGGGGCGGATTTCGGAGGTCTCTACAGCGTGGCCTGCGACAGATGATATAGACGAGCAGATTGTTGCCGCACTCGGCGGGCTTCCTGCGAACGCAGCGCAATTGGAGCAGGAGCGTCGTGCACGATTCATCGCAAAATTGAAAGCGGGCATGTCCGATCCGAATGCGCTTACTGCGGAGGTTTTCACATCGTTGCTGGCCCACGTGGGCGCAAGCAGCGTGAGCGAGTTATTTGGGAGGCAGCGCAATGTGAATCTTACGGGAATTGTGCGGATCATGATTGAGGCATTGCCAGCGCCGCCTCCGTCGCCCAAAGCGTTGCCGGTTGCGGTGGCAATTATTGTCAGAAGCGTGGTGACATCTTTAACGCAGATGTTGGCACATAGCCGGGTGATGCGGGAACGGCTTGATGCGGAAGGGATGTCACGACCGGAGGAGCCCCGTTTTAGGATATTACATAACGTCCTGGTGGCGTGGGTAGTTCCCGAAAGTATTTTTGACGATGACGGGTGGCCAGGAGCATTACCTGGAGATTCAGCAGGGGTCAAACGAACGAAACGTCGCGCAACCGCTGGACAATGGCTGGCCCGCGAAGGGATCGGCTTGGCGGTGCTTGCATAGCGTAGGCAGCGGAACGAATTAGAAACGAATTAGAAAGGAGAGGCATATGGCAGCGGTTGCAGCAGCATTTCCATTCATTGAGGTGAAGATTGATACCTCTGGACTAACCCCGATCGCAACTCGGTCCCCGGGGGTGATTGCGATCGTAGGCAAGACGCCGGATGGAGCGGACGGCGGGTCTGCGGCGCTGAATGAACCGCAAGTGATAGATACTCTCGATCAAGCGGCGAATCTGTTCGCGAGGAAGGTCGCTGGCGTGGTGACGGAGACGACGCTCTACAAATCGCTCAAAACAGCAATGTTGCAGGATCCAAAGCCTTCAAAAATATACGGAGTACGGATCAAAGACAACTATGCAGCGGGGCTTGCCGCGCTCGAAGGTCTTGATGACGTAACGTTCGTATCGCTGGCTGCCGAGTCCGATATTGGCGTTGTAGCAGCGGGTACAAACCCGCCGACGAATCTGACCGCGCTGAAGGCTCACGTAGAGAACATGTCGGCACAGGGTAACAAGCGGATCGGTGTTGCCATGGTGAGCCCCGCGACGGCGAAATCGGACAACTATGTCTCGGACGTAGCTACGGCGCTTGCGCCGTTGAAGAGCGACTCAAGCCGGATGGTGATCATCGCGGCGAGGGGCGCGTCGATCGATGCTGCTACCGCGGCGATGGCGGCGATTGCCGGATTCGAGCCGCACATTTCAACCGTATTGAAACGCGTACGAGATGTCACCTTGCCGCTGCTGAGCCAGTATGGGCCATCCGAAATCAAAGGATTGTCGGAAGCGGGCATCATACCGCTGATCGACCCGGCGATGATTGTTGGCGAAGGCCTGCACATGGCGGAGGGACGCACGTTTACCACCGATGCGAGTTTGCTGTTCATTGATACTGTCCGCACGTTGGACGATATCGATTTTCGATTGAAAGCTGGTTTGATCGGTCAGATTGGCGATGCGCGGATTACGAAGTCTGGCATGACGTCAGTGAAGATTCAGGTAGAAGCGATTCTTGGTCCGTTGTTGCGCCGCAATGTAATTGCCGGCTTCACAGTTGATATTCCGGTGTTGAACGTTCTGAATCTTCCTGAGTCGACCTGGTCGGCAACGGATAGGGCTATCGTGGTGGATGCGCGCTCCAACCGGATTGTGGATTTGCTTGTGACCGTAACGTACGGTCCGGCCGTACACAGGCTGAAAGTCACGCTGGCACCGAAGTTCTAAGGGGGGAGGAAATCGAACATGGCTGATTGGAAATCAAGATTAGTGGTCAATTACAAGGGCGAAGATGGCATCACATTATTGACTCCCATTGATTCATTTACACCTTCATTTTCGTTGAATGCCGAGGTTCTGCATTCGATTGAAGACACACATGTCGGGGTAGTGTACAGCCCGCAGAATCTCACCTTTTCTATGACGGTGAAGGCGATTGGGGACGGGGCGGCGAAGCTCACGGCGCTGGCCTTGCAGGGCAAGAGGTTTGAGATTCACCTTCAGGAGGCTGAAGGTGGCACGGACTGGTCATTCTCGTCGGTGGTGATGACGCAATGCATTATCACAAGCGCGATGCCCAGTTCAGCAACTATATCTGGAGCGCCAACAGCGACGTTTTCTGGGTTCAGTCTCGCGTCGTCGGTCACCGGAAAGGGTGTAGGGCCGATTGCGGTGCCCTAGGGTATAACGATGAATCACGGCAAAGTCCTGGGGTTCGATGAAGATCAGGGCGGCGAAGCGGCCCGCGTAGAGCGGACTGGAATCGCTTTGGTTCACGAGGGGGAACTGGTGCTCCCCGCAGCGGGAAGTGAAGCCGCGGCGACGCTGGTTGCTCACGACGATCGTGTGATTGTGAATTACTTCTTTCCCGTAGAGATTGAAGTGCGGGGAGCTGGGGAGGTGATTGATCCGCAGGAGATTGTAGCCGAGGTGCTTCGCAAAGTTACTCAAGGAGTCGAGAGCGTACTACTTTAAACAATGTCTACAACCGTTCACATACCTGCTCGGATCGTGGTTGATCCGGTGGCACTACGCTCGCGGCGGTGCTGCATTGATGAGGCGATCAACTTCGCGGTTGGGCGGGCGCTTGCGAAGTCATGGCGCGAGGTGATTCGGCCCCGGGGCGGTTATGTGGGTGTCCGGCTGAACTCACCCGAGTTTTTCTGGCGTGGCGAAGCGCTTGGCAATGTTGACGAGGACCTGAAGCGAGAGCTGGAAGAGAAGATTCGAGCAGCGATTCTCCTACAGGTTGAGTCTAAAGATATTGGCCAGTACCTGCGACGTAAGCACACTTCGCCGCTGACGAGTACAGCGTTCGAGCGCTTGGACGCTGAGCGGTATCACGGGGCTCTCGATTTGTATGAGGTGCCGGGGTATCAGGGGGGTGGGGAGAATAAAGCGGTTAAGGTGGCTACGAAGAAAGGTGGGAAGGCACCGGTTGAGTATGTGGAGAAAGATGACTGGTTTGTGTATCCCGGGAAATTGCTCGACAAGCCGAAACTCTACATGCGTTATCTGCGCGAGATGCTTGACAACTGGTCAATTCCGTCTTCCGGAGCTCACGGGATGTTCTGGCGTGAGTCGGACAAATGGGTACTTTCGGTTCACAGTGAGGATGAGTGGTATGGCTGGGTCAGTTGGGACCATTTTTCGCAACGAGTGGTTGTTCCTGACGGAAAGACGTTTGCCTTTAAGGTGAATCGTGTGAAGCCTTACGTGGGGCCAGCGACGGCACGGCTGATACCCGCCTCCGAGGCTCGCGAAATAATGAGGCAGGAGATCAGGATGTCCATCCTGGACTATGCGCAGAAGAACGGTCCGATTGGGGCCGAATTTCAAGAACAGCTTGAGGAAAAAACGGATGCTCAACTCAAGATTAGTTTCCCTATCGCCGACTTGAGCGGAAACGTAGTCGAAGTAGATGCGAATGGCCTCGTAAACTGGATCTATCATCCGGATGGGCCCGTGTTTAATGGGATCGCTAATCTTGCGCCACTCACTCATGTCGTCAAGGTCAAGAAGGAAGAACCGTCCAAGGATGCTAAGGAGGGAGATCCCAATTTTGGTGAGGCAGGCGCGAGTAAAAAAGAAAGTGGTGAAGGCAAAGGAAGTGGGAGCGGCAAGGGCAAGCGGGCCAAGAGTGGAGCTGGCGAGGTCGACCGCGAAGGCAAGTCGCCTGGAGCGTTGGACGGTTATGGCGAGCCGGGAGGCGTACCCAGCGACGCGGAAATGGCCAAGGCCTTCGGTTTCGTATATACGGGCGATGAGAGTACGTCGCCTAGCAAGGGTTCGGCTTTCCCAAGTGTTGGAGGCGGCAAGGTCCGAAAATGTGAAAGCGGGTTTCAGGGCGAGCCATCGCTCAAGGAGCTTGGCGCGGATGGTGAATTGCTGCGCGAGGTGATCAACGAAATTGCGCAGAAACTCCAGATCGACCCTTGCGAATATGCCGCTGAGTTCGCGTTTGTTGCGTGTGAGGTGCAGGCAGGGCGGGCCGTTTCGGTTTCTGAATATTCGATGTCGGACGACCATGCGGGGTTTGTCCAACCGGTGACTCCGAAGCCCGTATCGATTGGGACGTTCGAATTTATTCCGGCAGTGTCCCCGGCGATCCAGTTCATGCGGCATTTGGGCAGTGTGTCGCCACGGATCAGTTTTTTGATTGAGCTGATACTGACCATCTACAAAAAGCCTGAGCATTTACCGAAAGTGTTGAATACACGGTATACAGGTTTTCATGGATGGTTCGTCGACTTTGCCGGTCCAATGAATGATAAGCGGCGAAGGGGGGCGGCGCATATTTTTGCGATGACGTGTCGGATTGTATTGATGCAATTACTTCGGAGTTCGCACAAGGGAATACAGGATCGCCTGAGTAACATTGATGCGTACTCGAAGCTGTTTCACGAACTAATTCAGTTGCATCTGGCGGATATTGATGAGTTGGTGAAGCTGCGCGATCTACTGAAGAAACATACCTTCGACATCACGAAGCCGTTGCAAGAGGTTGGTGAATACATGCTCGCGAGGGACCAGTTGGTTGCGGCGCTCGAGTTTCGGAATCCGTTTGAGGGGCCGGGGTTTGGTATCCCGGGCAGCATTGTGAAGGCGGCTGATGGGACCACTGGGGTTAGGGATTCGAAAGGTAATATTTGGACGATGGATCAACTGGAGCGCATGCTGAGCATGCAGCGGGATACGATCAATCAGATTGATCCGCTGATTCCGCAGATCACAATGGATAAGACCGTGCTGGCGAGGTTTACGGCGAATCCTGGAAATACTCGTCGAGAGTTGAAGTCGCTTTTAGAGGAGATGCGTGAGGCGAACGAGGAAAAGATCAAGGAGAATCGAAATGATTGGAGGTTTGGATTCCGGGCAAGTTCGATTCGCTCGGACTGGCATAACAGAACGATTCCGGGTTGTCGGTATGCACTTTCAGGAGTTCATACACTAGCGCACGAGCAGATTGGTGAATTCTTTGGCGGCGATTGGTCTTATGCAGAAGGGGTGGATTCGCTGCTTCGGGCACAGGAGAGCTGGGAAGAATTCAAGATGATCGCGGAGTTCACTGGAGTGATCTTTTTGGCGATTGTGTGTGCGCCGCTCGCGTTTGTGGTTGGCGGGGCATTGTCGATTTATCACTATCACGAGGCGAAGGAAAAAGAAGAGCTATTCAAGGCGTTGCTCGATCCGGAGCTGATCATCTCGCGCGCCGAAGTGGAGGCTGAATTATTTGCGGCGGAGCTCGGCATGGTGCTGTCGTTTATTCCCGACGCGGGTCCGATCTTACGCGGGGGGAGCAAACTAGCCAGTGGTGTTGTGCAAGGGGAGGCGCGTGTGGTTGCGAGAGCACTGGGACGTAGACTGGCGCGCCGAATAACGGTCGATATGGTCAGGGCATTGAAGGGAAATCTTGCTCTGTCTTTTGCCAAGGCCCTCACCACGGCGCAGGGAATGAATCTATTTCTCGGAAAGTTGCTGATTGAGCCAACCATTGCGCAGATGCAGCGCGATTTGGCGACGTATGAACAGATTGAAGCAATGGCGAAACGGCAATGAAGTCTACCTTTAAATTTCGTGGCGCGGCGACGGAACTGGAAATTGACCCAGCACGGATCTCAAAGGAGTTCGCGCAGATTGAAGGCGCGCGGACAGTGATGGGACGGCGTGCGCGGGGGGATCAGGCACTGGCGGATCGCGCCATTGCCCGTTGGATCATGGATGCGGTAGAGCACAATGGCGCGAAGTGGACGGCGCGCGCGGCAGCGGCGCTAGACACTATGCATAGTGCTCGTGAGAACTTGAGTGCTATTTTTGACTCGGTCGTGAACGGCGAGATTCCGCCCGTGGATAAAGTGCTGGAGGAGATGGGGAAGCTGGATAAAAGCTTTGAGATCTTGAAGTCGCCGGAGAAAGACTTGGTATCGGGTAGGGTTGAGGCGCCGCCGCAACGCGATTTAGCGAATCCTATTGCGGACTTCACATTCAAGTCGGCGATTGCGGATCAGAACAAAGCATTCGGCGCGTTAAGCGAGTCACAGAAGGGGATGCTGCAGGGGTTGGCGGAGACCGATGGATCGACGCTTCGGAAGGCGATTGTTGCCGAGACTCGAGAAGGACATATGCGCAATCTCGAGAAGTTGAAAGAGCGGTTGACCAATCAGGGCAAGAAGGCAGATGAGGTTAATGCTGCTATAGAAGCAATCGAAGGTCTTAGCAAATCCTGGAGGGGGGAAGCAGCATCGAGGCTTCCTCCGGATCATATATTGCAGATGGCGAAGGCGGTTGGTGAGTTGCCTTCGGAAAGAATGCGCGCGGCGGTGCTGGCCGATGCGAGCGGCACTTTAGGCCAACTGGCGCATTCAAATCCAGAGATTCTGAAGGCGATGTGGGAAGCGTATGAGGCCAAGGGCACAAAGTACCCGTTCTCAAATTATGTAGCATACATCCAGAGGCAGAGGAAGGGATTGGTTGGTGAGTATACGCTGGCGTTCGATCTTGGCGAAGGGATAATTCTGTTGAAGGGGCCGGATGCGAAGGTCACGATTCCGGGAACCGATGCGGTGGCGCTCAATTTGAAGACAGGTGAGGTGCTGTTGTTGGATAACAAGTCTCTCAAGAGCGCGGATGCGTTGGATGCGGTTGGAGCATTAACGCGCAATTTGCCGAAAAATATCGCCGTCGACGCAGGGGAGTTTCAGGCGAAATTCGGCTATGGGCCGGAGACGCCGATTGAAGTAGCGGGTGCAGTGAAGCGGATCAAGGAAGCATCGGACGCGATCCACACGATTACCGCGGGCATGTCGAAAGAGAAAATCTCCACAGAGTCAGTTCAGAAGCTGATTGACGCCGAGTTGAAGAAGCGTAATATCACTCGCGCTGTGGCAAATGCAGGTGGTAACACGGCCGCGCTTTCAGCAAGATTGCAGCGGATTGGAATGTCGCTGCTGGATGTGAATAAACCGTTAGCAGAGTGATATGGCAGACCCAACACACGAAACAAGTTTTGCGATGTACGATCGGATGCCATCTGCGATCCTGAGCGATGGCTTGATTCCAGTGCCGCTTTGGGCGGTGACGGCGATTTCTCTGAGTCAGAGTTATCACCTTCCGCCCATTGGATCTTCGGCTGCGCGGGCGTTGGTGGACGTTCATAACGACACAATCACACTGAGCGGAATCTTGATCGGCAGTGAGCGGTTTGTATGGAAATTGGCGCTTGAAACAATTGCCGAGTCAGGTCGCCGCGGCGGGGCTGGATTGGCGGCCGCATCGTCCCTGCTCGGCGTTCCTGGCCTGGACCTATCGGGATTGATCCTTGTGACTTCGATGACGATTCGAACAAACATGCAAGTACAATCGATGAACTTCAACGCGTCTTCGAATCGCCGGGAAACAATCGAAGTAGGGATAACGCTGGTTCATATGCCGCCGCCAGGGCCGGTTTCGAAGCTGCTGGACGTGGCCTCAGTGGGATTGCAGGCGATCCGGAGCGTTCTATGACACTTCCATTTCCAATAGCACGCTACCTGACACCGGAGAGCCAGATTCTGGTGCCGGAGGGCTTCACAGCGGTTGACGATTCGATTCTCCGAGGCCTTCCACACTTTATTCAGCTCACCGGGGAATTGCGATTGGTTATAATGATTTCGACTGGCGTCATCAAACACTGGATGGATGCTGACCCCCTGCTGGTGGTGTCAAAGAGCGAAGCGCAAATTGCACCAAAGCTTGCCGGCGAAACCGCGGACTATGGGAGCGTTGAATTGCCCAGTGCGCGAATCGTGCTGCAGGAAGGGACAAAGTCAATTGCGAGCGCGGGCCTGACGCTTGGAAAAATTACAACTCTGCCTGAAACAGGCTCCGCGGTTCGTGTGCAAGTGTGCATCACAGGCTGGGATTTGCGTGCGGGCTCGATGCGAGGGCCGGGAAACTTTGGTTCACGCATTAGTCTGGCCTGGAGGCCGGCAAATTCGGCAATTGTGCATTTCTCAACACCGCCCGTGAATCCTGTGCTAGTGAAGCGGCTGCCTCCGCTCCACCGGATTGAGTCGCGGCTTGGGTTAATCAAGGCGATTCGCTTGCGCCGTTTCGATATGAAGAGGACTTTTATTAAATGAGTATCGACAATTTGATTGCATTGAGTGAGGAGAAGGATGTCCGGCCAGGGCATGATGCCGGTTGGCTGCTGGCGTTTCACACCGAGGAAGACGACTTCAAGATTTCGAAGGAGCCGGTTTGCGAGTTATCGCGTGACGGCTACTACGGGGAGATCATTGCGGCGCTACCCTCAGGCCTTGAGGGTGGTGTCTATACATTTACAATAGAGGGCCTGCTGGACTCCGACTATAAGAAGATTTCGCTGGTTGCAAATCCAACGGTCAAGGTTGTGCGGCTCTACATGTTCTGGCGTGATGGCGCTCCAAGCGGCGTGGACATGATTTCGAATGTAGTTAGCTTACCTGATATCACCGGCAGCGGCGCAGCTGCGAAGCATCACCCCGGCGATCTGGTGGCGGAGTTGCGTGTGCAATCGGTCAAGCGCAAGGCTGGTTCACGTAAATACGAGACGACGATTACTGCTCGTGAGCGCATATACGATCTGGTAAACACGCGCCGGCCGTACGGAGCCGAGATTGATGCAAAGGATCTCGAGAAGGCCACGGAAGAGTTGATGCGGAGGATTGGAAAATTCGAGAAGAATACACATTTTTATTTTTATCCTCCACGGGCGAATACCCTCGAGCCGCCTGAGTTGCTTAAGAAAAGCAAAGACAATGCGCAGAAACTGGATAAGAGTAAGACTGGCTTAGTACTCCTTCAGCAGATTGCGGGGCAACTTGAAGCGGAAAGCAATCTTCACGGACGAGGGATGTTATTGGTTCGTGACGGAGTGTTGTACATTGGTCCGCGATTCATTCCGCTGGACAAGAAAAAGAAAGATCCGAGGGTTCTGGAATTGCAAAATGGATTGGTTGAGGTCCAAGCGCTTGATCCTCTTCCGATCGACCAAAACTACAATCACAACAAGAATGGCAACAAGGCCGCTCCTACGCATCCGCAATTCAAGTTGACGCTGCGTGGACGTCCCGATCTGAAACCGGGAGACCTAATCAAGTTTGATGTTCCGCCTGAGGATGTGTTGCCGAAATCCGATGCCGGGAGTGTGGCTCTGAGTATTTTAGGATCGGTGGGTGGTTCCGTTATTGCGTCATTTCTCCCTGGTGAGATGGCCAATCCGACGCTTGGCTATGTGCATTCAGTCGAGCACAAGCTCGGGCGTACGACGGGCTTTGTGACGACGTTGACCACAATTGGACTAAAGCAGGGCGCAGATTTGACGCTCAAGGACGATGAGGCCTGGGACGCATGGTCGCAGGGAGATGCGGCCAAAAGCAATGCTTCTGGCGCGGAAGTGAACAGTGAAACGGGTGTTGGTAAATCGATTGCGCGAGGTGTGCACTCGCTTATCGAGAAGCTGGCTTTCACCGAAGTTGGGGAGGTTCGCGAGTTCTCACCTGAGAAGAACGAAACTGCTCCGGCGCAGACATCTACTATCTGGCGTGGCCTCGATGATGGCAGCGGCCCGAATCAAGCACGGAAGGCGAATCCGATCCGCCCTTCGAACTCACCGGCTCCCACCGTTCCGTACCTAACTCCATTTGCTTGGGGAAAATGTGGGCTTGTGATTCCTCGCTATCCAGGAATGCGTGTGGCTGTCGCACATCGCAAAGCCAATGGAAATGATCCGATCGACATGGGTGCGCTCTGGCAGTCCGAGCATGCTCCAGAGAAGGCCAAGCTCGGCGATTGGTGGCTGAGTCTTCCGGCGGAAGCTCCGGTCGGCAATGCTCCTGCAGGCAACAAGAATGATTCCCCCGAGGACTACTCGAAGAAGGTAACGAACGATCTGACGCAACAGGACGGAATACGTATAATTGAAGTCGGCGAGTTTACGATTCGGATAGGACAAGACAAGCTAAAGGCAGCTGGTGAGCGCCCACTCCAGCCAAGCATTCCTGGCGCGTTGTGTATTGAGCATGCAAGCGGCTCACAGTTTCTGATCGATAAAGACGGCAATATCACGATCAAGGCGAAGAAGGATTTAAACATTGAAGCGGAAAACGTAAAGGTGAAGTGTTCTTCGATGGATGTGAGTTAGCGCGATGGGACTTGTGTTGAACGCAAAGGGCACTGTGATGTGCGGGCATGGTGGTAGCGCAGTGATTTCCGGGTCGGGAAAGCTGACGGTGGAGGGCGCCAAGGTGATGTTGAAGTCTGACATTGCATCTTGGAGTATCCCTCCTGGATGCAGTCAGACCAAGGTCAACAACGGAGAGGCCCCGTGTCTAAAGGTTATTTCCGTTTCTGGTGGATTATCTTCTAAGTTCACTGTTGGTGGTTCGCCAGTATTGCTCGAAGATTTTGCCGGGGTGACGAATGGGAAACCGAAGGACGATGCAGTTTCGAGCGCGCCTGGGCAGGGAGTGTTGAGCGTGGTGTGAGGAGTCAATGATTAGTATCGATCGCGAAAAAGAGATTCTCCGAATCAAAGCATTGGGTTGGGCGCCGGCGTGCGAGGAGATCATGCCAGGTGTCGACCTTGGCCGTGATTTGCGTCTTGAAGCGGGACGGGGCGGGTTAGATCTGGCTCGTGTCGAGGGCATGGAGGCGTTGGGGCAGGCACTTGCGATTGCACTTACAACGCGGCTGGGGGATGACGTGTTCAACATGCGGTTCGGATTCGACGGCTTGAACGCGATGGTCGAAGAGACGAATCCGATTCTAGTTCGGGAACGCATCCGTATTGCAGTCATACAGGTGCTACGCAAAGAGCCGCGAGTGCGGCGCATCGTCGATGTGAATTTAAGCGGCGATGGTCGGCTAGAGGCGCCCCCCGCGGGCATCCGCGAACTGGAAGTGCGAGTGGCATTTGAAACGGTTGCGGGTGAACAAGTTTCATTGATACTCGGAAAGGTGACTCAGAATGCCTGATCCAACAACGATAGAAACCGCTGACGTCCTGGCAATTGATGCTGCTGTTCTGGCAACAACTGGATCAGGAGATTATGGGCTAACGACGGAGGGGTTTTTTCCGAAGCCGTTCGCGCGCTTGTTAGCCGAGAAACTAGCGCTTGCTCGAGCGCTGTTCGGCGACACACTCGACCTGAGTAGCGGCTCAACGATTCGTAAGCTACTTGAGATTTCCGCACTGGAGGATGCACGCACATGGGCTGGCATCTCTACTATGTATGAGAGTTGCTTCGTCAGCTCAGCGCAAGGTGATGCGTTGAGCCGCTTGGGCTTGGAACTGGGGCTGCCGCGGCCTCAACTCGAAGCTCGTGGCTCAGTGAAGCTTAAGCTTGTCAGTACGCTGCCTGCAGGGGTGACCCAGATCAGCATTCCTCGCGGAGCTCGAATGTCCAGTGCGGGCGGTCACCATGTTGCGACGGATGAACGAGTTGTTCTTTCCACGTCTGTGAAAGAGAGAATAGTCTCGGTGGCGGCGTTTTATCCCGGGCCATCGCACAACATCAATCCTTCCTTCACGGAGCCCGACGGATCGACGCCGCAAAAACTTGATCGCTGGAACCGTCTTGATCCACTGCTCAAAGAACTCGACGACGCCGAGAGAGCTGCGAGCGAGAATCTGGTGATTATTGAGCACACGGCGGCGCTCACAGGTGGGGAGTTGCAGTGGCCTGATACCCGGTATCGTGAACTGTTACTGCGTGCTCCCCGATCGATCTGGACCGTGGATGCGATTCAAACTGCCGTGTCTCTTACTCCTGGGGTACGCCAGGTTAGGATTCACGACGCCCTCGGCGGGCTGGATATTAATCAATCGATTTTTGGAAATTTCAATTTCATTGAACGTTTGTTCGGTACCGAGCGCGACATCGGCAACCCGTACTACTTCACTGTGCTCGTGGCTCCCACTCCAGCCGCGGTTTGGGAAGGGCCTGACGGTCTTCGCGCTTCGATCGAGAATGTGCTTGAAGATTTACGGCCAATAGGCATTCTTCCACAAGTGAAGGAGGCCGAACAAATAGGCATTGGCGTACAGTGCAAGCTTGTTGTCGAAGGTCTGCCGCTTCCAACGGGATCAAAGGACACAGTCAATTCATCGGCCGCGGCCGTATCGCTCAAGAAGCGCGTGCTCGACCGATTGCAACGTTACATCGACGGGCTGAAGTTCGGCGAACCGGTACGGGCATCCGAGGTGATATGGAGCATAATGAATGAGCCTGGGCTTGCCGACGCACTCGATCTTCAACTGCTGCGATTCCCCCCGGGTTTTGACGCAATCAGCTTTAACACTCCAGTGGTAAATAACGTTCAAAAAATGGCGGTTGGAGAGAACGTGACATTACAAGGCGGCCAGATCGCGGTGTTTGTAGACGACCCGTCCAGATTGGAGATTATCTAAGCATGGCATTTGAAATTGATCCTGATCTGTATCGCTCCGCTTCGTACCGTAATATGGCGGCAAGTCTGATCGCGCCATTACAGACGGGCGCGGTCGATTCCGAAATCGCATTAGAGGGTGGCAACAGAATCATGCTGAATAGAACGGTGCGAGAACCACTCCTTCTGATTGCGCCGAAGGCAAATCTGGATCGCGTAGGTTTACGAGTGATCAGCATTCTTGATCCTGACGGTGGCGCAATTTCGATGCAGCAGCTGGAATTTGCCCCATACACTGAGGCCGGAGCGTTCCTGCTGCTTCATAGGCCTGCGATCGATCCTCAAACGCGCAGCGCCGCTGGCTTCACAATCGAACTTGCCCTCGAGTTTTTTGATGAGGAGCGGGCAGAGGTTGCTGTTGCCGACTCTACCCCTGAATCGCATCTAACGGTCCGTTTGTTTCAAGGTACACTAGCCGCATTGATTTACATCATGGGCACGGAGAAGTCTCGCATCCGACGTCAGGCTCGCGAGATTAGCGCTATGCGGGTGTTGTCACGGGCCCGGCGTGACGCTCTGGACCGATTCGGAGCTGACCTTGCGGTACCACGTCTGCACGATGAGATTATCTACAACGCCACGCGACGCGAGATTGTGTCGGTACATAAGGCTGCGGATGGCAATCCGATTCGCGAGGGCGATGGCGATTTCTATCGGCGGTTAAAGCTCTACATGCCGTGGCTTGTACCTACTCCCGGCACAGTGCAACAGGTGTTGAACGGCCCTGGTGGCCCCGGGGACAATAACGCTGGTCCTATGGGCCAAATCGGCTTGAGAGAGCGGTTTCGTCTGATCCAGCAGAATAATGAATTAGCGTTTGCTGTTCACATGAGCGCGACGTCACCGGAGTTGTTGGATAACCTGTTGAAGTTCATTCGCGATGTTCATTTAGTTTGGCCTTCACAGGCTGCTCTGGGCAATGCGATTCATGCCGCGCGGCCCATGGCGTCGAGTGCTCGTTCCCATCTAAATCAGGTACGTAAGACGGTGTCAGAAGCATTCACGTTTGCCGATACGATGGCGATTGCGCCAGAGCTCGCGGAATTGCTGGCGCAGGTTGCGCGTTGCAAAGTGGCGCTTGGGATGGCTGGTTCGATCACGGTGAAGAGGGCTCAGGATGCGGCGGGGGGGAGTCGGTATCAGCTCGGGCTGGGAATTGATGTCGGTCCGATTTCGGCAGCTGATCTGGATGCCATGCACACAGCATTGCAGGATACGAATCGCGCTCCAAATGCAGACCACAAGGTGGAAGGTCTGCTCAAGTTGATGCAGAGCAAGCCTGCGGTTGTAGACCGCGAGGGTGCGTGGTTGTTTCAGGCATGCGGAATTCGCACCGTGCATCGCGTGGATCTGGACACAGTGTATCTTTCTCACTTACCTACGTTTGGGTTGGTGGTGAATCGTGTTGGAGCGCCTGATGCAGTGGGTGCTGGCACGTTCGAAGCGCGTTATCACGCGGCTATGGATCCAGGTTCGAATGTTGTCCTTGCTTCGGCGATTGCAAGTGCCACTGCGGCGTGGCTCGCCGAAGGAGGCGAAGCATTTACTGTATTAACCGATGCGGCAGCGCGCACCGCGTGGGACGTGGCGGTTGTTGTGACGCCCGGTGCGCAGACGACATTCAAGGCGGCAGGCCTTCCCGCTTTAGCCCAGAACGCCAGTGCCGTTGCCTCTTTGAAGATTCTTCCCGAGGAGTTGATTGAAACGATTCAGCTGGGACCCATACTGTCGGCGAGGATCATTGCTGGTGAAGTTGCGGCTGTTCAGTCTCTTCAGAGACTAACTGAACTGCTTCGCGAAGGCGGCGCAACATCGGTGTTGCCATTGATGGTTACTGGAAACCGGGTTCATCTGGTGATTGGGGTGATTGGATTACCAGAAGCGGGTATCAATCTCTCTGATCGCCGCTCCACCGGATTCCATTGGTACGTCGTTCCGGTTGAAGGTGACGGTGGATCTATCAAGGCGATTGGGGCCAGGACAGCATATGTGCCATCTGGAAAGGGAATCAATGCAATAATCGCTGTCGGATATGCGCGGCGCGGTTTTGCTGATCCCTACGAGTTTCGAGTGGAACTGCCCGATGGAGCCAATCTCAATCTGATTCAATACGAATATCTGATGAACCTACTAGAGCGCGTCTGTCCAGCAGGTGTGGAAGTAAACACTTTCTCGATCCGACAACAGCATGTAGACCTTGATGGCAACGGAGCCCCCGAGCCTCTGCCGCCATCCGTCTTACGAAGCTATCGCCGATTCCATCGGCCTCGCCATCGCGGCGAGTCGACTGTCTAATTTCCACTTAGGAGCTAGGAGTATAAAGCCATGGCCGACAAACTCTCCATTGGAGCGCTTTCGCCCGATGCTGTCTATGACGCTCTTATTAAGAAAGGCCTCACAAAAAGCGACGCCGCCGTCTTCGTGGGCGAGTGGCTTGTGGGTGAGTTCGGGTCAGGTCAGCGGTCGTTCAATTACGTCCAGACATTCGACGCGACCAAGCCTGATTGCGCGCCGCAGTTCGTGAGAAGTTTCGTGCATAGGGACTGGGTGGACGGTGAGGATACTGTTCAAGCGGGCGAGACAACTGGCGAGGAGGGCTTCAATAAACGATTCCATGCGATTGAGAAAGACTTAGACGCCTTGGGTAAGGATTCGGCGAAAATGTTCGGTTGTATGGCGGAGTTGCGGGCTGAGTTGCGAAACCTGCTGAACGAAATTCGAAATGAGTTTAACCGCATCAATGGATTGCTCGATAAGAAGCAGGGTGGTGGAATTGGCCCGATCACGACCATTCCGGGCATTGTGAGTACGGGTTCGCTGCTCGGCACCATCAAGTTTAACGACAAGCCCATGACGCTATGGCAGACAACGGCAGGGATGATAATGTTGCCGGTTACGGATTCGATCAATCCGAAGGTGTTGGATAACCCGCGTGCCACAAATCCAGGCCTGTTCGCCCGATTTGTCGAAACCAAGCCAGATGTGCGAGGGACATTCGTCGGCGAGGTAACCAAGAAGGGGTTTCTTGAGAAGTTCGGCAACGAGAAGCTTGAAGACGGTACAATGGTTCGCGATCTGATCGACATATTGCCTGGGGATGCGGTATTTGAAAATCTGGACAAGATGGTTACGGATCTGGTGGATCGGGAAGCGGCGGCTTTGCGGAGCACTGGTGGTGTGGATGCAGCAATTAGCGGACTTGGCATCGACGTGAGTAGGCAGAAGCCTTCTGACGCCCCTCTCGATAAGTTTGATGCGATTCCACCGGATGTCAGGGCGGCGTTGATTCGAAATGGCATCGATACAGTCGGCAAGCTGTCCGATGCCGGGCCCAAAAAAATCACGACTATTGTCAGTGAGGAGCGCATCCCGGGTGTTTCCGTTGGCGATGCGGCGGATTGGAACGCTCGCGCGAAGATAATTGCGAAGCTGCGCTAGCCCAAATACAGAGCTGCAAAAAGAAAGGTATGACTATTGACTTATATGAGCGATCGCCACTCCAGCAACGCTGAAGCTGGTTGTGCTTTTGTACATCGCTTAGGGCAGGAAGCCTTTGGCCTCGGAAAATACAGAGGTCATATCTTCATAAGGCTATCAGCAAATTCAATACACCTTGTATCCAATCTGATAAAGTTTCTCTTTCTTCCATACATAATATTCTTCAGCGCGATCTCCGTCCGTGAGACAAAATGCACGAAATCGAACTTCGCCGTAAGTTATCACGTCGAATAGGGATGCTGGAGCTAAATTTGCAGCCACTGCGAAACTATGTGTGTAGTGACTGGGTAATGTCTCACTTCGCTCCGCATGTTGAAAGAGCCGATGAAATAGCTGGTCGCAAGAAAACAAACAGAGGAAGGCTTTCATCACCAACCGGGAGTATCACATGAGCACGCCGCTGACGCGATGTGTCGTTTCATCTGGTCACACGGAGGGGCGGGCATACGGCCCAACTGGACATCCTGTTGATTGGTGCACCTTCCATGGGAGGTATAGCTCTCTCGAAAAGCCAATGTTCAATCGGCCACCCACTGTATTCGTCACAGCCGTTATAGAAGACCAAAACGGGCAAGATGCCTCTCCGGTGTGTGTGGTGCAAGAGACCACTACAACCGACTTACTGTGGCGGCTCGCAATGCATCATCGAAAGGCTTTGCAGGAGTGAATTTGATAGCGATTCAAGAAACGCCGGACGTCGTACAGAATGTGCCTAGCTACCGTATAGACGCAGTTCCGCCTATATATTTCGGCGTCGGTTTATGTCATATCGGGGATCGAGGTGGATTCTCAGAGTCTTTTACCGACTCAGACAAAGATGAAATAGTGGCACTTACAGCGAGCGATCACAAAGTAGGAGGCCACAGTGTGCCGGCAATTGGACTGATGAAGTATAAATTTGTCTATATCCCTACCGGCGGTGGCTTCCTTACCAGCTTAGTGACAGCCCGCAATTCTGATTTAGTCGGCGGCTGGCCGAATCCGCTCCTGCTGTCGTTGGAGTTGCCCAAGCAGTCAGCTCCACCGGATTCCGTTTTGTGGGGCGCAATTCAGACTGCTCAAGTGGCGCAGTCAAATTGCAATGGGCTGCAATTGGCGTTCCCCACCACTAGGATCAGGGCGAATTGCATCATGAATCAAACGTTGGCGATGCAGCCGACTCCGGTCATGGCAAGTCAAAGCCTGGCCAGATACCAGCTCGTGGCTGGAAAGAATGTATCCTTGGAGCTCATCGATAAACATTGCCCTCCCGGATGTTAGAATCCGCTTCGAAAGGACGCAAAAAGTATTGGCCGTGCGCCAATATGAAAAGCGTTGACGACACATTAACACTAAGGAATCAGCACAATCGCGAGCATATATATGACACGGTGGTCGGTACGGTTTATTAGTATTGCGGTCTTCAACATTGCGCTCTTATCGGCAGTGGTTTTACCGCCTTCAACATATGCGGGCGTTATACTTCAGCTGAAACACGATCCAGGCGATGAAGCACATTTTCCCTGGAATTGGAATTTTATTAAGGACCACTTGGGCGAAATTAAGGCTGCCGGGTACACCGCGATTCTCATATCTCCACATCAGCGGTCATGCGGTTTCAGCATCGGGTATAACCCAGAGGACTTCACCAACTTTGATAGCTCTCATGGTTCTCAACGGCAATTGGCCGAACTTATCTCCGCACTGCATAGCGGGGGGCTGCAGATCTACGCCGATATGGTGCTAAATCATATGTGTGCCGGCCATAGTTTTTCCTATCCCCCGTATTTCGGCCAGAATGATTTTCACCATAACGGGGCGATCACAAATTACGATGACCAAAATCAGGTGGAAAACGGTGACTTTGCAGGACATGAAGACTTGGCTCAGGAATCAGACTATGTGCGAGGCAAGCTGTTTGATTTTCTGGTGAAGACAAATCAGATGGGATTCGATGGGTATCGCTGGGATGCCGCGCGACACGTGCCTCGTTGGTTTTGGAAGGACTTCATTGTGAATCGAGTTAATTCGTGGGGCAAGTATAACTTTGGGGAAGTGCCGCGAAACAATTTGGGCGAACTGCAGTCCTATGTCGACACCGGAATGGCAGTCACCGATGAAATGCTGTACACGGCGATCTACAACAATTTCAAACTTGGGGGCAATCTGGCTGCGTTGGATGGCGCCGGGTATGCGGTCATCAATGGCACGAAAGCGCTGACGTTTGTCGAAAATCACGATAAGGCCTCTCCCCCGAACCGTACGCTAGCGTACGCCTTCCTTTCCGCGTATCCCGGCTATCCCTTGTTTTTTAATGTATTCCTAAACGATTCCGCCATTAATAATTTGATTTGGATTCACGAACACCTGGCCGAAGGGGACTACATCAATCGGTATAAGGATCAAAATACATTGATTTTTGAGCGTGCGGATCATCTGTTGGCTGCTATCAATCAGTCAGATGAGTGGTTCAATAAATGGGTACAGACGTCATGGAAAAACACCAAACTCCACGATTTTACCTTTCACGTAACCGACAAAACCAGCAACAACGATGGATATGTCGAAGTCTGGATTCCGCCGATGAGCTACGTAATGTTGGCTCCCAGGGAATAGGCAGGACTCGGTCAGGACTTCTGGAATAAGAGTGCTTCTAAACTACCTGAGTGAAAGTGAGAAGCATGCTGCGCCAAAAGTTTTTTGCCATGGTTTGCTTTACTTTGTGGGCGGCCGTCATAACCGAGGCGGCACCCTGGATGGGTGAGCTCACCATTCGCGATGAGCGCGTTTGGCCTAATGGTCGGCCAGGTAATTACGGCATGGTTCACTACTTTGTCGACGAAGCGAAAAATGAAGACATACCGTTCGACGTTACCGTCCAGGTCTTTGCTGACGGGCATCCGGCCTCTGAGGTCCAGGTTGAGGTCTTTTCAAATGTGAATCGGCGCGATCACGCTAAGGTATGGGAAGCTGCTGACGAGGCTGGCCAAGCAAAGAGCTATTATATGACCTTCCCCATGACGCATGTGGGTCGGTCAGGATCTAATGACGTGTACAAGACTACTCTCAGCGCACGTCGAACTGGAGCTTATCGACTCACCGCGAGATTTCGCATTGGCCATGGCCCCTGGCAATGGCACAACGATTTTCGAGCAGGCGGTCAGTTGCAGCGCGATTGTGCCATTGTCGTTTCGCCGCGTAAAGTCCTGAATCTCGCTATGTATGAAGCGAATCCGTTTGTGGTGGAAGCAAGTGAGGGGGGGCAGCCCAACAGCGCAGTACGTTCGAGGATTTTACTGATCATGACCACGATGGCTATGACCCGTTCAATCTAACGTTCATCCGGCAGACGCTTGGATTCAACGCGCTGTGGTTGATGCCCATCTTTCCCAATAGCCAAGAGCGGCTTAATCCTGATTCGGGGCAGCGAGGCCCGAACTATTCTCCAGGCAGTCCGTATGCCACCCGAGACTATTGGTCGGTGAGTGAGCGATTATCTGCTGCTGGTACTGCGGATGCGGCCCTGCATGAATTTCAGTATTTAGTAAACAAGGCAGATGATCTCGGATTGGACGTTTTCATCGATGTGGCACTGAACCATGCCGGTCGGGACGTTGTGGTGGGGCAGGGAGCAGTCGATCTCGGCCTATCGCCCCCGAACGTTGCCAACCAGCGGGTGGCGATCGCACGTTCTGCATGGAGTACCAGTCGTTCAGACTACCGTGGCCATGCTCGCAATGAGCAAGATCTTGCCGACTATGCACCCACTGACCGCCTTGGAGAGCACCAGTGGTATGACGCAGGGATCGATTGGTTTTTTGGTGACTATTCCTCACTCGGGCCGAAGCGAGGTCGCGGTGATACCAGGCGAGGAAGTGCCGAGGACGAACGGGACCTTTTGTATACTGACCTTGATCCAGCTGGCGGCTACGATTTTGAAGTCGAAAATGTCTGGCATTATTTCGCGTACCTTTTTCCGTATTGGTTGAGCCAAACGGGCAATAAGTTGGACGGTATTCGAGCCGATTTTGCACAAGGCCTTCCTCCACAGGGGTGGGAATACATCATTAATAAGACGAGGCAAAAAAAATGGGATTTCATTTTCCTAGCTGAAGCGTTGGATCCCGACCCCATTCGATACCGAGTCAGTCGTTACTTCGATCTCTTGACTACTGTGGATCACGCGCTGTACCGAAATAGCAGGGTGACCATGACCCAACTCGTTGGGAGCCTGGAACAGGAATCTAGTATGTATGGTTTCAATGCCCCGGTGTTGCATAATGGAACGAGTCATGATGAGGAGGGAAATGGGAACACGTGGATGATGGTTGCCCGTTATGCCGTGGCTGCCTCTGTCAGTGGCGTACCTATGGTGTATATGAGCCAGCCGTTAGGTGTAGCAAACAAAGTTGACTTTGAACGATCGTGGCAAAATATAAGTGCCTACTGGAGTCAGGATCACACCAAAGTATTTGAGATGTACCGTCGCCTCAATGAGGCTCGAGTCCAACATCCTGCTCTGCGTTCTCCGAATCGATATTTTCTCAACAAGGCTGGAACCGGAGGATTCAATGACGCGATTTTCTCGGTGGCCAAATGGGAGGACAGCACGGACTCCAGTATCGTCTTGGTCTTTATCAATCTTCGGGACCAACAATTAGATGGCGAAACATTTGCCGTTCCACCGAGTGTGCCGCTTAAAAAACAACCAGGCGTTCAGTATCAAGCGCGAAATTTGGTCGCCGATGATCCATCGGCGCCATTATGGCCGACACCACGCACGATAGAGGATATCTTGAGTAATGGAATTTTCGTGAAGCTCGATATTCCGAATGAAGTGCAATTTTTGCGATTAGAACGGGTGCCATAACCTCTGACAAAGATCTAAACAAACTCCAGTTACATGCAAAGCCAAAGAAGGGAAGTGACGTCTCCCCGGAAAACGACAGCGGCTCCAACTGAGAACGAAGACCACTGCTATAAACAGATATTCGTAGGTCCTAACCAGACGCATGATGGTTTGCTGTCCGGAGTTGCTCACTCCGCTGACGATGCAGCCCTTCCCGGGCTGTGGCCGGGCTGCTATCCCTCTGTGCCGCCTGGCGAATCGGCTTCCCGCGCCTGCGCGGACAACCACGCGGACAACCCTTCGTGCCCAATCGCGTCGCCCAACCGTTCGGTGGCTGCCACGATATGTTCCCATTCGGCATGCGTATAGATGGTGTGGACCTTGGTCGACTGCTGGCCGAGCAATTCCATCACCTCATAATCTTTCGCCCCCAATTGCCGATTGTGCGTGGAGGTACAGTGCCGCAAGATGTGGTGGGTCATGCGTTTCGAAATTCCCGCTGCCGTGGCCAGTGAGAGAATCGCACTCCGCAGGTTCCCAATATGGGTTTCGGGGCCGCCGCAGCGCTCGCACCGGTACGTCCGCTTGTTGCCCCGAGGCAGGAGCCAGCGCGCGTCCGGATTCTGACGCTTCAACGTCACCAAGACCGTGCGCATCGGTTCGACGAGGGGGATGTCCCGATCTTCCTGATCCTTCGGCGACCAGCCCGGCTTCACCCGGAGATGCAGGACGTTTTCCGCCTCATCGACATCAGCCGGCTCCAAGTGCCGGGCTTCGTCGATCCGGAGGCCGCCCTGGTACATGGTCAAGAAGGACGAGTAGTAGTGGGGCGTGAATAACGCGGCCGCGTCCAGAAACCGCTTCATCTCCACGGTCGTCGGAATCTGTTTCTTGCGTTTCGGCACCGTCGGCTTTTCGATATCGGCGACGGGATTCTGCGTCGTGTAGCGATACACCTTGCGCGCCACACGAAAGACCGCACTCAGGCAATGCAGCTCTTTGAGCACCGTCGCGCGTTCCACCTCGCCCAGCCGGCGCTGTTTCCAGACCTCCAGGGCTTCTGGCTCCAGCGTCTCAAAGTGACAGGCGCCAAAATGGGGGAGGATCTGGTTCTTGAGAATATCGCGATACCGGTTGCGCGTGTTCCCGGCACGATTGCCCACCAGATACTGCCAAAATTGGCCGCCACGGTCGTCGGGCGTGTCCTTCTGGGGAAGCCGGCAGAACTGGGCGATCGTCAGCTTCCGGCCTTTGACCTGGGACGTCGACCTGCCCTCATACTGTGCGATCAACACCTGCGCCGCGGCCGCGGCGGCCAGGAGATTGGTCTTTCCCGTGCTGAGGTGGATCGGCGTCGCCCCTTTCCGTGGCGTGAACTTCACATAAATCGTCGGCCGATCCTTTCGCCGATACAAACAGCCTTTGTCCAGTGCGCGCGTGGTGGCCATGATTCAAACCTCTGATGATGAAAAGTGAACAGCTGCAATTGTGACAAGGCCTGTCTGGATGGCCCGCTTATCTGGGGCCCCGGCGCCCACGGTCGAGCCACAGGAGCAACTCGGCTTTCACGAAGCGGAGCGTGCCGCCGAATTTGCGGAACGGAATGCGATCGGTGGAGGTCAGCGAGTAAATGTAGCTGGGCTTCACCTTCAAAAACGCACAGACCTCTGACAACGTGAGCAGTTCGGGCAATTGACTGGCTCCTCCGGTGGTCAGGAGTTCTTGGACGAGCGGCGTGGGACTATGAGTATCCGTGTTGTGCAGTGGGGCACCAGGCGAAGCGGGTGCTCCTGTTACACCGGTGACCGCGCGATCGGGTGGAGGGGAGGCACGGTCTGTTTTCTGCCCAGGCGAACCGTGCTTCAGTGACACCGGTGAGATGGCGCTGACACGACGTCGCGTGGGAGGCGGTTGGACGCTGCGGTTCTGATGTGATGTGTTGATGGGCACGGCCTTCGCCTTTCTGCAAAGTTGGACAATTCGCTCTCGCTAATAAGAATGTGCGGTGGCTCAAGGGCCGGGATGGCGTGCAAGCACCGTCACATGGGGCCTGCATCTGGCAGGCTATCGACGCGATTGGGTGTGGTTGCGATGAAAGGGATTGCAGATAGGGATGGCTCGACCCGCACGATCACTATTCCAGAAAATGGACCACCATGAATCTCGGGATGAGAGGTGAAACCAGAGGCTGGTGCCAGGGGCATCCCTTTGGAGTTCGACGTAGTGGCCTCTCATCCATGACGAGGAGCAGAGGGACGGTAGGTCCGTTCGAGGCACAGAAGGGTAATGAAAGTTTCTCCTCCCGTACTATTTCCGTCTAAAAATGTTCCGCTCGCCGTCGCGACGGCGAGCGCACATGATGTGCCCTCCTTCCCTAGAGGTCAGCTGGGAGGAGGGTGGGAGATCCGCGGCCCCCCGTCTGGCGGGGTGTTCTCACATCAGCCGTTGCTGGCGGTCGGTGCCGTCGAGACGGGACAGCTGATCTTCAGGTTCCCCCAGGTGCACGCATTCGGCTTTCCGACACAAGCTGGTTGACAATCGGAACGGTCAAGATCGTGAAGGGTTGTGGCTGATTTAGTTGGCCCAAACCGGCATGTGCGTCGCGATCAGAAGTCCTCGGAAAACCACGGGAGCCCTTCCCCTGGCAGCGCGTCATCAGCAGGATCTTCTAACAGGAGGAGTGATGCCTGGAATTGGAAAATCTGGAAACCGCTGGACTCACGAAGGATCGTGGTCGCGACTCGAGGGGTGAGAGAGGAGAGACCGTCTTAATTGACGGCCTGCGGCAATGGCGTCCTGTTTAGTGGAAAAGCCACCGACCTCCCACCGTCGGCCGGAATGGTAGAGGAAGGCCTTGAATTCGATTCGGCCGTTTGCGTGGTGACGCGTGGAAACCCCGTGAGATGCTTCTTTTCGCATAAAAACCTCCATAGGTGACGTTCAGTTTTTCCGACACTCACCGTCACTTGAGTGTCGGTACACCATTCAATTCGGTGCATGATGGCTCATCGCGCCTTGTTGGTCCGAAACGAACAACCGCGATTTTATTGCATGGCGTGGAGCCCAGTGTAAGGACAGACAAGCTCTTCCCGACGCCAGAAGCCCCGTCCCTGTGTAGCTATTGGCAAATTCCAGGCATAGTCACTCCTCCTGATGTGAAGTTGCGTTTTTCCGAAGAGCACTGCCGGTTAGTTGGCGGTGCCCCCTTCCAAACGGTGCATGGCAGTTCGCTGCCCCTAGGATGGCTCCATCCTAAGGCCCCCCAAATTGCTGCATAGTGTGGAAGCGGAACGTCTGGAAAACGGTGGTCTTACCGAAGGCGCGAGAACCAAAAGTCAGTAGTGAGCGGTATGGCGATGTTAGCGGCGTGGCTTTCTTTCAACGAGTTACGCAGCCACTCGGTCTTGGGTGGCAGTAGGGCTGGCGGTGGGTGGTAAAGGGTGGCCACAGGTTGTGCAGCAACCATTGCTAGAAGGGATCTCGTCTAAGAGGTCCACTGCCCAGCGAAGGTTTCCTGGTATCAGATGCGTATAGGTGTCTGCCGTGATCGCGATCGACCTATGCCCTAACATAGTACTGACATATTTGAGCGTGACGCCCCGACTATCCCCTTGCAACAGTAAGCGCGTTGCAAAAGTGTGCCGGAGATCATGAATACGAAATTTTCTGAGTCCAGTCTCTCTCAGAATGGGTTGGAAAATGCTCCGCCGAACATATTGCTGGGTATATGGAAGGGCCCGGAGCCCCTCAAACAACCATGTGGGGGCCGGCTTCCACTGAAGTTCAGCTTCTCGAGTGAGGCGGTCGATATGGTCGCGAAAGACTGCGGTCAATTTCTGCGACATATCAACCCTTCGTTCCTTATTGGATTTGGTGTTGTCTTGCAGGCCGCCTGTTGACCATATGCGTCTAACCAAAATTTGCCGCTCTTCAAACAGGATGTCCTCAACTCGCAGCGCCAAGGCTTCCCCGATGCGAAGTCCTGCTCGAAGGAGAAGGAAAAAGAAGGGGTACCATTCGATTTGATAGGCGCGAACGGCCTGCAAAAAGCGTTGTTCCTCATCGGTCGAGAGGGGGACGACCAGGTACTGCGCAGGTGATCCCATCAAGTCCTTGAGATCCATGGCATAGTTTCGGGGGATGAATTCGTCCAGGTAGGCGCTGTTAAGTACCCGTGAAAGCACCTTGATCGTATTCTTGACGGTCTTAAGGCTAATTTCCTTTCCAGCCGCGGTTTTCCGATCCAATTCGTCGAGAAGGAATTCCTTCACCCGTTCACGATTTACCACCGACAGACTCAGGTGCCCAAGTGTCGGAATGATTTTATACGTGAGAATGCTGCGGTAGGACTCCCATGTTGTAGGCTTGTATTTCCGGCGGCGTTCCGCGAGCCACTGGTCCGCATACTCCTTCACCGTCATTGTGGCAGGGGTGCAGCGAGGGCCTCCCCGGCGTTGGTACTTGTTGGGGTCAAAAATCCCCTGATCCTGCTCGACCTTGGCTCGCCGATACATTTTGCGGGCGAGTTGCTTGCTGCGAAAGCCGCCAACCATGACGGCGCGTCTGCCGTGCCACAAGCGCACATCAAAGACCGTCTCTCCGGTCTTCAATTTGCGTTCGATGATTCCGCGATCCTCACTGCGCTTACGTTTTGTTGAGTTTTCCATGTAGAGGGTTCCCTTCTGTTACTGAGAGGTGCGTAATCGTTGCCGTGTGGCGCGGGTGGGCAACATACACCTTGGGTCTGTTGCTGGGTTTGCGGTGATGAGACCGTCGGCTATTGCTGCGTAGAAGATGCTGGCCAGGGGTTTCCGCATGTTCTGGCACAGGGCCAGGGAATATTTCTTGAGCTGCTCGCGAAGCCAGTCTTCGATCATCTGTGATGAAATGTTACGCACGAGTGTCGTGCCAAACACCGGATTGAGGTGTGTGGTGCAGACGGAGCGCACGATATCCTGAGTGCTGGGTGCCCACGTTGACTGGTTGGCCTGAAACCAGCGCCGAGCATAGTCGTGAAACAGGATGTCCGGGTCGATTGGACCCCCTATGCCTTTTTGGGATTGGTTGGCAGGTAAACCACGCTGATTGGCTGGTGGCTTTTTAGGGTGGGGCAGGGCCTGTGGGGATCCATGCGCAGCGGAGGCGGCTTTCAACAAAGGGGTGAGTGCAGACCGAAGAGACGGATGGCGGTTCAGGAGCTGAGAAAATGCGTGGTGTTCTGCTGAAGAGAGCGGTTGCCAGTGAATGAAAGCCTGGCGTAGTTTCTCTTCGCGATAAACGTCGATGGCCCCCTGAAGGGTTGTATATCGGCGGGTTTGACGCGCACCACGAAAGTGTATTGTTAACTCCCACACAATGGTTCCATCCGAATGTCGGATCTGCCGGAGACCTGGAATGCTGTCGGTGCTAAAAGTAATCATTGTGCGTCTTCCTTTCTGCTGGCGTAGGCTTTGTTGGCTCGTTTCTTTGGATATTGAATCGGTTGCCAGGCTGCGGTGATACGTTCCAAGAACGGTTTCAGGACGAGATATTGTCCGGCTGCGCTGGCAAGTTCGCGTATCTGCTCAGTGGTCAATGGATCAAAGAGTTGGAGTGCGCGGCTGAGCATGTGGTTTTCAAATGCGGTTTGAGCTGCCGCTTGTGTGGTGTAGGTTCCAATTGGGTACTCCACGGTTTTGTAACTGACGTGCACGACCCAGGTTGATGTGCCGTCACAATGAGGAATTTGGAGAAAAGGACCTCGTCTGATGGGTTTGAGAGATACTGGCATGGTGGACTCCTTGAAAGTGTTAAAGATGAAGAGGAACGGAGGCTGGCTCATTTCCGACAGGGCACATGGGATGGGTTCGTAGTAGAGGCAGTCCATAGGCCGTTGCTGAGGTGGCTCAATCATGGGACAGGGTGAGACCTTCAAGGGGCTGTCAGGAAAAAAGGCCGACCGAGAGTGAGGCAGAGAAAGGAGTTCGATGAAGGATAGACCCTACGAATGCTTAAACAGGCGATGAATCAGAGAGGACTGAGAGTTGGCTCATCCGGGTATTGCGTATGATTGGAAGGCCTGAGGGATGAGTATGGGCAAGGGAGAGAGACATGAAGGATGACAACAGGTTGAAATGCGTGGAGTGGGAAACAAGGAAAGAAGCGAGAGGGTACAGGAGTTTCGGCAGATCGTGGTACGGACCCCAACAAGGAACAAAAACGGACATTAATCAGCCGAAACGGATAGGCTCTGGAAGAGAGGCTTCCGAAATTGGCGGCGCCGCTACAGTTGGCGCCTAAAGGCGCCGAGCAGGAGAGGGCATGCCACCTCAGCCATCAAACGCCGGCGTCGCTGTGTTTCAACACTTCACTGCGCGGCTCAATTTGCAGAATGTGCAGGTGATTGATTATCTCAATCGAGGTGGTCGATGGTTGTTTGACGCGGTCATGGGAACACTGCCACAAGGATGTCCGCGTTGTGGTCAAGAAACTCCGCTGCACCGGTATGGCAGCAAAAAGCAGTATTTTGACGATCGCCCCCTCGATGGGCAGCCTGTTCGTGTTCGCCTGCTCCGACGACGATATAAATGCCTTGGGTGTCGCAAGCCGTTTTATGAACCCGTACCGGATCTCGACGATCGGTGGCGAGCCACCCGTCGACTTGTCCGGGAGATCGCCCTGGGATCGCTGCGTTACCCATTTACCCATTTAGCGTCGATCTACGGTCTTCATGAAAAGACGATTCGCCGCATCGCGCACACTTTCTACAAATCGTTGAATGCAGTGGGATATTTCCCGACGCCTCGCTGGATGGGTATTGACGATGTCTATCTCAAGAAGCTGCCGCGTACGGTTCTGACAAATCTTCGGGACCGAAAACTCTATGACATGCTGCCGGATACTCGCCCGGAAACGATCCGTCAGTTCCTCGAAGGCATGCCCGGCACCGAATTTATTGAAATTGTTTGTATGGATTTTAGTACGCTCTTTCGGAAACAGGTGCGTCCTTGTGTGCCTGATGCGCAGATCGTCGTCGATAAGTATCACATCATTCAACGGGCTATCGAAGCCGTTGATCAGATCCGGCGCCGTGTGAAGAAACGGAAGAAGGGCGTGATTCGAGACGACACGAGAATCCTCCGAAAGCGTCGTGTGAGGTTGACGTCGTCTGAGAAGGCAGTGATAGAGCGATGGGCGAAAGACGTGCCCGAGTTGGCTACGGCGTATCGGCTCAAGGAACAGTTCTGTGACATCTGGGATGCAAGCGATGACGCGACTGCTCGGGCGCGCTACGAACATTGGAAAGTCCAGGTCGCTACCGACTTGCCGAAAGCGTTTCGTCGCTTGATCAATACGATCAGCAAGTGGGATCAGGAGGTCTTCCACTGCGTCAATTGGACGGCAACCAACGGGTATACGGAGCGGATGAACGGAATCATCAAAGAATATAATCGGCGAGGGCGTCGTTTGGCGTTCCACGCTCTACGTGCGAAGTTGCTGTATCAGTATGGATACTCTCAGCCCGCTCAGAAGGCGAGGAAGCCGAGATGGGAGGATGGCCCCAACTATAATGACTATGACGATACTGAATCTGAATGCGGAAGTCCCCCGACGGCGCCTCGGCCAACAGCGAAAGCACTGCCATATCCGAAGAACACGATCAAAGCGCTCGCGGCTTCGTATGTAATGGGGCACGAATTTGAGGGCTGGCTGCGCGACATACAGAAGCACACACTGAACACCGAAGAACCGGGTGAGGAATGTGAGGTCCAATCTGATAGTGAAGAATACACGCGATTGTCGGATGTTTCTGCTCATTCCAAACATAACACGATGAGCCGATAAGCAAGATGTCGAGACACAAACCGTACGCACTCACAAAATCCAGCTTCATGTCAGGACGGCAATGTAAGAAGCGACTGTATTTGGAGGTGCAACAAAGAGGTTTAGCGACGCCCCCGAATGCGTTGACGCAGGCCGCGTTCGAGTTGGGCCGACGCGTCGGTCGGTACGCCCACGATCTCTATCCTGGAGGCACACTCGTAGACGTTCCGCCAGCTCAACCATACGAGGCGCTGCGTCACACACGCAGTGTCATGGAAGACACCACGGCACCAGCCATTTTTGAGGGAGCATTTCTCTTCGAGAATGTGTTCGTCAGAGCCGACATTTTGGTGCGTCAAGCGGATGACCGTTGGTTATTGGCAGAATGTAAAGCGGCGGCGAAGGTGAAGTCGGAGCATCTCTGGGATCTGGCTCTACAGGCACATGTCCTGAGGGGAATGGGGGTGAAGCTCGCGGCAATGGGATTGGTACATCTCGATTCAAGCTATGTCTATGATGGAAGAGATTATCAGGTAGAACGTCTACTACGTTTAGTCGAGATGACACACAAGGTCGACACGATGGCCCGTGCGGTGAACCAGAAGATCAAGGAAATGAAACGCGTGCTCGACCGGAAAAAGGCTCCCATCGTAGAGCCAGGACCGCACTGCCATACCCCATATCCCTGTCCGTACTGGGCGCATTGCACCAGCATGAAGCCAGCGCGTTGGATCGGGTTTCTTCCGGACGGAACCAGGCAGATCCCACGACTTGTGACAAGAGGTGTTGAGACATTCGATGAGATTCCCTTTGAATGCTTTCTCACCGAAATACAAGAGTATGCGAGGAGGGAGGCGGAATTGGTTGGAAAGTCATTGCAAGTATCGCTTGCGCACATCCAATTTCCGCTTCATCATTTACACATGGAAGCAGGCTTTCCGGGCCTCCCCTTGTATAAAGGCATGAGACCCTACCAGCCATTCCCGTTTCTGTGGACAAATCTTGTTACCGAGCAAAGCGGGGAAAGTCGAGTTGAGGAGTGGCTCAGCTTAAAACGCCAGGATTCTCGACAGGCATGTGCCGAAACTTTGTTGCACAGTCTTGGTGATCAGGGCACGATTGTTGTGTACTCCGATGCGGCTAGCAACCTGATTGAGGAGCTCGCAAAATCCCTCCCTGAGCAGCGGGAGGCTCTGCGCTCGCTGCGCCGCCGAATCGTTGATCTGCGTCACCTAATTCGGAAGGGCTATTATCATCCACAGATGCCTTCTGCGGTTTACCAACGGGACCACTTTGCAACGTGCGCTTCGATCCACATGCTCGGAGGATTTGTGCCTGGCTCAGAGGCGCAGGGTTCTTTCACTGTAGAGGAGGGATGGGCATTCAGGGAATACCTGAAGTCGATTGAAGGCCCAGATGGAATGAGAGAGCCCTCTGCTCTTCGGGCTGACCTTTTAGCGACGAGCCGGAGACTTGTTGGAATGCTGAGGGATCTACGGCTCTATTTGGAAGGACGAATTCGAGCGAGGCAACGTGTTCAGAGCCGTGAGTCCGCCGCGTGATTTCCGACGAGAAGGCATGCTGCTATTGGTGTGAGGATTGCCGACATCTTTTTAATGCTGCAAGCTCTTGGTCGGTTGCAAACTGGCGACTCTCGGCTCGTTTCTGCTTGATCCGCTACTGGTTTTTCGCTTCTGCTCGGCATAGCCTTCCAGGAGTTCGCAGTAACGTTCCATGAGCGACTGTTCGCCTAAGGCGCTGTGCGGACAATGCCAGTGGCAAAAGAACTGCCACTGGTCAAAAGGCTTCGGCCGTGTTGGATTTGTATGATCTATCATGAATGAGAATTCCACCCAATCAATTTGCTGAGAAGGCTCCGGTGGCCGTTGAGGTGAGTCTCGTGTCCCCTTCGACAGAAATCGGTTCCGCCACAGGCGTAACGAAGGCCGACCAATCCCGCAGCACCGATTAGGCCCGCATCCTGTGGCCCTGTAAGCTGCCGTAAATCACGACATTCAGTAAGGAGAACTTTCTGGCACAATAGTCACCCTAGCCAGGAGGTTCCGATGCGCCAGTCGAAGTTCACCGAAACGCAGATTGTGTCGATTCTGAAAGAGGCCGACGTCGGCCGCCCCGTCAATGAGATCTGGCGGCACTACGGCATCAGCTCCGCCACGTACGACAAGTGGAAAGCAAAGTACGGTGGGCTGGAGGCGTCCGATGTGAAGCGGCTCAAAGAACTGGAGCACGAAAACAGTCGACTCAAACGGATGTATGCCGACCTGTCGTTGGAGAATCTGGCCCTGAAGGATGTCATCGCAAAAAAGCTCTAAGGCCTGCTGAACGACGGGAGGTCGTCACGCATCTGATGACGGTCAATGGCCTTCCGGTTCAGCGGGCCTGTCGGGCCGTGGGATTGAATCGAGCCACCTACTATCGGCCACTCGTAGATTTGGGCACGGCGGGATGCGCCAGTCATCGCGGCCCTCACGACCCTGGTGGCGGCCAAGGCTCGGTGGGGGTTCTGGAAATGTTGTGATCGACTCCGGCTCGATGGGCATCCGTGGAACCCTAAGCGCCTCTGGCGGGTGTACTGTCAGTTGCGGCTAAATTTGCCACGGCGGACCAAGAAGCGGCTTCCGGTTCGCCTGCGCCAACCTCTGGTCGTGGTGCCCCAGCCAAATACGACCTGGGCCGTCGACTTCATGAGCGACACGCTCTATGGCGGCCGCCGCTTTCGCACCTTCAATGTGCTGGACGAAGGCGTGCGGGAAGGCTTGGCGATTGAAGTCGACACGTCGCTGCCCGCGGACCGGGTGATTCGCATCTTAGAACAAGTGGTGGCCTGGCGCGGACGACCGCAGGCGATTCGACTCGACAACGTACTATATGCGGAACGCAAGCAGGCCGTGCGGACAGTTCTCCCCTGTGCCGTCGGAACGGCCACTCTGCACGAGTCGGCAAACACTCCCAATGGTCTTCCACGTGGTGTGAGGCGCTGCTCACCATAGTGATACAAGGTCTCCCTTCAGGCCTTGACCGTACTCCACACAGCAGGCAGCCCCAGTGGAAGCTCCGAGCATTATCTACGAGGTCAGTACCTGCCTCGACGGCCCCCGCGAACGGAGTGCTCTACTGGGAGGGAGGGCCTCAAAGTACGGCCGATAATCAGTCCCCGTCTTGATCAGCCCATGTGCCACACGCGCCACTTTGGCGGCGACGGCGCAAAGGGCCTTGCGCTTCCGATCCGGATTCTGAGGATCGGCCTTGATATACCGCGCATACTTTTCGCGAAATGTATTTTGTCGCATCCGGACCGCTCCATTGGCCGCCATCCAAAAGGCATAGCGGAGTCGCGCATTCCCATGCTTCGAGAGCCGGCTCACCCCACGGAACTGTCCGGACTGCTGCGTACAGAGATCGAACCCACAGAACTTGAGAAATTGGCGGTGATGTGGAAACCGGCGCAGGTCCCCGGCCTCCGCCAAAATCGTGAGCGCGAGAATCGGCCCCACGCCCGGTAAGGTGCGCAGCCGTTGAGAGTCGGGATGGGACTGAAGCGCCTGGTCGGCCTGGTGCTCAATCGCGGCCCGGGTCGCGCACAAGTGCTGATGCTCCGCCAACATCACGCGGAACATCTGAATGGCCTCGGAGTCTTCCGCCACGGCAAGCCCGATGCTCTGACTGGCCGTTGCGTAGAGATCGGCGAGAAAGCCGCGTGTATTCACCTTGCGGCCCACCACGGTCCACGCCTCCTGCTCAAACGCGTCCTGGGAATACCGCGTAATGGCGGTGGGACAGGGAAAGCGGTGCAGGAGCTGCGTAAACCACTGCGCCCGGGAGTTCGTGTAGTACCGTTCGGCCTCCGGGAAATACAACGGCAAGTAATGCGTCATGATGCTGTGCTGGACCTGCACCTTCCGGAGTGAGATCTGATCATGCGTCTGGGCGAGCTCCTGGAGATCGTTCGTGCGATGCACCAGCGGATCATGATATCGCTGGGACACGCCGGTTTTGAGCAAATGTAGTAGGACTTGCGTGTCTTGAGGATCGTTCTTATCCCAGGAGTTGTAGAGGGCATCCCGCGTTCGGGCCACCGCAAGTGAGGAAACGAGGCGCAGCTCGAAGCCGCATTGCCCCAGATAATAGGCCAGGGGACGATGGTAATTGCCCGTGGCTT
>ERZ724526.151-NODE-151-length-39120-cov-13.902649_pt1 | contig 39120 bp, 27 predicted proteins | sample MGYA00376059_ERZ724526 | MGnify/ENA primary metagenome ERZ724526 (study PRJEB28724, sample SAMN07190883) | activated sludge metagenome | isolation source: activated sludge of sewage treatment plant in Hong Hong | place: Hong Kong | collected 2016-03-17 ...
CACCATCGAAAGCGGTGACTTCACAGCTACCAAAGCGATGATTGTAATCGAGTAAGAAGACTTTGAAGACTTCTAAATAATGAGAGGGCCCGGAATTTCCGGGCCCTTTTCATTTAATGCAATCCCAAATGTATTGATATAGGTAATCAGGAAGTGAACCATTTTTATCTTAATTGCAAAGCCGACTGCCTGAGCCTTCAAAGAAAATAGTACCACCATTTCAAACAAATCTTGTTTGACCCAATGAATGACTTAGCTTTTCTCTAACTTTAAGAAACTTACCTTCCTTTTCTGAATTAGAACTTTTCATACCTGTTATATGGGGATAAAATCTTGGCGAATGAAGAGTCTAAAGTTTTTACTCAAGCATAGTAATCATTTTGGATTATTGACCTTTATTTGAACTCCAGGATAATTAAGAGCAGTCACTGCATCGGGATTTTGAATTATTAATTTTATGTTCAAAAAAGGATTGATCTTCCATCTCTAATTTTCTCCTTTTCCTAAATCAAATTTGTGCCTCTTTTATGGCAGTAGAAAAGAGAACCATTAAATGACTTGCACACTATACTTTATTGCAATGATGTAAACCGGATGCCCTAGCGTTTAAATACAGGATCATTTATTGTACTATAAGTACCAATGTAGACTGGTACAATAGATGGATCGTATTGCTTTTTCTTTGAAGTGTGTCCCTTCCTTGGTTTACAGGCTGATTGTTTGCCATTAGACAAAACTTTGCATCATATTTTCCTTAGTTCAGCAATCCGATTAACTGATGGTGATTAAAACGAAAATTTTAGTCATTGGAACAATTTGTCCGGCCGATTTATTTCAATTTTAATTCTACCCGCTGAACTCCGCTTTTGGCTTTTTGATGAAGTGATGTTTTGTATTCGTCCGAATCAATATCAAGGCACTTTTGAAAATAATGGAGTGCAGATGGCCATTTTTGTTCGCTTTCATAAATGAGTCCCATTTGCAGGGCGGCACTGGCAGCAAAATAAGAGTTTGATGCTGCGCCATAATTGAGCGCATATTTAAGGCAATGGATGGCTTTTGTATAATTGATCTGGGCCTGATATACCCTGCCAAGCCGGTAATAATATTCCAACCTACTAGTGGGGTTTTGTAAGGGAAATTTGTCGTTTTTCAACAGCACATCAAGACATTGCATGTAATAACCTCCATCATAGTACAAACGAGCTTTGAGGAGGAAAGAAAACGGAACCTTGCCTGACTTTGCTTCTTTTTCTGCTTGTTTGTCTTCATCAACAAGAGATTTGCCTTTGTTTAGGCACTCTGACATGTATTTTTTGTAAGCGACTACGTCATTATTCATACTGAGTTCATACCATGCAAGTTTCTGATAGGCTTCTTTGATAAAGTGTTGGCCATTAAATTTTTGAACAAAATTGAGTAAATGAATTTTGGCTCTGGCATCTTGTTTATTGAGGTAGGCTCTTCCTTTCATGAATTCCAGATAGTGAAAAGAAAGATGCCCGGCATCTGTTTTCATGCTGTTGAGCACGTCAAGACATGCGTCGTTTTTTCCGGCTCGTTGATATATACTTGCTTTTAGAAAGGCCATGAGTGGGTGATCCGCATGGTTAAGTGCAAACCGGTTGAATTGAGCCAGAGCCCCTTCCTTATCGTTGAATTGATAAAAGAGGATGTAAGTATAGATAGCGGCTACTTCGTCTCTGTAAAGGTAGGATTTGTCAATTATAGCATAATCTACCAGCTGTTCGATTTCTTTTCTGCCCTGCTGAATAGATCCCTTCACACCGATAAGCTTTCTAACCCACTTTGGCACCGATTCGGCCAGAACATGAAGAATGGATAGACTTTTGTTGTTTTCTTTAAACCCGGGGTACTTCTTTTGGTTGGCTTCAAGTAACTTATAGGCACTGTAAACATCCTGACCTGCGGCCATTTTTTCATCAAATTTAATTTGAATGAGTGCCCATTGTAATAAAATTTCTGCCTTGATAAAATCCAGCTGAGCGTCGGCAAGCTTAATATCTTCCAATATGCGGAGTCGCTTATCTTTATGGGAGATGCGGGCATTGTATTCAGCCTTGTTTTCCGTAATAAAGAGTTGAAAAAAATCAATGTAGTTTTCCAGATGGAGAATGGCCAGGTTATCTTTCTGACTCACCTTGAGTTCCTGGATTTTCTTTTCAGACTCCTTAATCTTCAGGTGAATGATGTCACGATAACATTCCTTGACATCATCATTGTATTGAATGTACGGCTTGGCATATCCAGTTATTGCCAAAAGGATAATTATCCAAAACGATAATCCTGACTTAATTTGTCTTATGTGAAACGAACAGCTAAATGTGAATGCACTAAGCCTCCTGGAGGATAAAAGTCTCATCAACCAGGATTCTGCCACAATGCTCACAGGCAACGATGTGTTTCATCATGCCTATTTCAATTTGTTTTTGAGGTGGTATCTTATTAAAGCATCCACCACATGACTCCCTGGTCACCACGGCTACTGCCAGTCCGTTGCGGTATGAAGACCTGATCTTATCGTAGGCTTTTAACAGCCTTGCTTCAACATCCTTTCTTTGTTTGGTGCTGTCTTTGATAAGCCTGTCTTCTTCTTTTTCGGTCTTCTCAATGATGCTCTCAAGCTCATCCTTTTTAACCTTCAGTTCTTTCTGACGAACGGCAATTTTATCTTCAATGTTTTTCAAAGACTCAGCTTTTGCTGTCTTGGAAAGGTTGGCCTCTTTTATTCTTTTTTCTGACAACTGGATTTCAAGTCGCTGCAATTCAATTTCTTTGTTGAGTGCATCAAACTCTCTGTTGTTTTTAACTTTGTCCAACTGCTTTTCATACTTTGCGATCAAAGATTCACTTTCTTTGATGTTGGCGTGGTGGTTTTTGATATCATCATCGATGTCCTGGATGGAATCCAATAACCTGCTTTTGCGGGTGTTTAAGCCAACCAGATCGTCTTCAAAGTCACTTACTTCCATCGGGAGTTCTCCCTTCATGACCTTGATCTCATCCAGCTTTGAATCAATTTTTTGAAGATGATATAGTTGAGCAAGTTGTTCCGGAATCGTTAATTCTTTGTTTGCCATAATTTAATCTGGTTGTTAACGGTAAAAAACGGGATTGGTATTCCGTTTTGTATAATGGAGTGCAAAAGTACTAAAATTATTGGAAATCAATTCAATTAAGAGGTCAATTGTATATTTTTCGCTCTCAAAATGGCCAATATCGGCAATGATGATGCGGCCATCTGCATCAAAAAACTCATGATATTTAAAATCTCCGCTTATAAATACCTGGGCCCCACTATTGATAGCATCTTTGGTTAGAAAGCTCCCGGAGCCTCCGCACAGTGCAATTCTTTTTATTTGTTTGTGTATCAGCGAAGTATGTCTTATCACAGAAAGTTCCATCGTTTTTTTCAAGTGCTCAATAAAGTCGTCTACTTCCATACTTTCTTCCAATTCTCCTACCAAGCCTGCTCCCAGGTCCTGGTGCCAATTGTCAACAGGGTGCAAAAAATATGCAACTTCTTCATATGGATGACTGGTTTTCAGGGCATTGACAACCTTGATAGCATTTGTTGCGGCAACAATGACCTCTACTTTTATTTCTTCTTCAACAGAAGGTTTAAGGGGCTCACCACTAAATGGAACGGCTGCCTCACCCGGTGTAAATGTACCACTGCCTTTTACCCGGAAGGCACAATCGCTGTATTTTCCAATCTGACCGGCACCGGCTTCATGGATAGCTTTGCTTACCGTTTCCAGGTGACTTTCGGGTACGTAAAAACTCAATTTCTTAAGCGTTTGCTCCTTGGGTGACAATATTTTAAGATTTTTAAGCCCAATTTTTTGAGCTATTTTTCCATTTACGCCATTTATTATATTGTCGAGATTGGTATGGCATGACACAATCGAAATATTGTTCTGAATCGCTTTGATAACGGTGCGTTCAACATAATTTTTGCCGGTCAGTGATTTCAGGCCTTTAAAAACAATGGGGTGGTGCGACACAATGACATTGCAACCCAATTCGATGGCCTCTTCTACGATAGCTTCTGTGCAGTCGAGAGAGACCAGCACGGCTTTGATTTCAAGGTCAGGTGAGCCTGTGATAAGGCCGGAATTGTCATAAGACTCCTGCAAGGCATAGGGCGCTACACCATTTAAAAACTGAAGCAAATCTTTAATCTTTGTCATGTTTTTATCCATTATAGTGAAGATGTACGTCCCCCGTCGACTGGCAGGTTGATGCCATTGATGTATGCTGCGTAAGGAGATGCAAGAAAGCCAATGGCATAGGCTATCTCTTCTGGTTTTGCAAACCTGCCTGCAGGTATTTCTTTGCTCATTTCGTGGCTAACAACTTCTGTATCCAAACCCGTTGAAGCTGCTTTACCAGCAATGATATTTTCGAGGCGCTGTGTAGCTGTAGCCCCGGGCAATACATTGTTGACGGTTATGCCAAAGGCTCCAAGTTCGTTGGCCATGGTCTTTGCCCAGCTTGCCACAGCTCCCCTGATGGTATTAGAGACACCCAAATTGGGCAATGGTTGTTTTACCGAAGTGGAAATCACATTGATGATGCGACCATAACCACCTTGCTTCATAGACGCCATCACAGCAAGGGTAATTTTGTGATTGGTTATCAAATGGTTGTTGAATGCAGCGATGAATTCATCTGCTTTGGCTGTTGTTATTTTACCCGAAGCAGGACCTCCTGTGTTGTTGACCAGAATGCTTACTTTTTTATCTTTTAATTGTTCAACCAGGGCATCAACCTCTTCGGGAATGCCAAAGTCTGCCTTGATCCAACTATGTTGTGAATGGGCTTGTGCAAGGTTTTTTACTGCGTGTTGAAGTTTCTCTTCATTTCTGGCCACAAGGACTACTGAAGCCCCCATTGCAGCCAATTGATGAGCAGCAGCGTGACCAATACCTTGTGTGCTGCCACAAACCACTGCTGTATGGCCTTTCAGGGTGTCGTGTGCAAATGGAGGCTGTAACATAAAATTGTTTATTTTGATTTACGACTCAACAAAAATGATTTAAATTCCTGGTATTTGGTGCCCAAACTGTGCGCAGTTTTAGGTTTTTCGGCTAATTCCAGCAGTCGGGCAGGTATCGGAGGCTTTTGTCCTATGGCAGTCTCTACAGTATCAATAAACTTGGCAGGATGGGCCGTTTCCAAAAAGAAACCACTTCCGCCGTGTGTTTCAAGGTAGCTGCGCAGGGCAAGATGGCCAATGGCTCCATGAGGGTCCATAATGTAGCCGCATGTATCATATACTCTTTTCATTTCTGTACGGGTCTCATTGTCCGTAGCCCAAAATCCAGAAAGGTCGGCCCTTAATTTATTGACATCTCCATCATAAAGTTCTGTCAATCGCACAAAATTGGAAGGGTTGCCTACGTCCATGGCGTTGCTAAGCGTAGACACTGAAGGGCGGGCTTCAAACCTGCCGGTCTCCAGGTAGTCTGGCACTACATGATTTAAATTGGTAGCGGCAATAAAATGATGAATAGGCAATCCCATTTTTTTGGCCATCAGACCGGCGGTAAGGTTGCCAAAATTTCCCGATGGTACGCTGCACACCCATTTGCCGTTTCCCTGCCATTGGCGGCAAGCTTCGAAATAATAAAAACTCTGGGGAATAAGACGGGCAATGTTGATGGAGTTGGCTGAGCTGAGTTTATAATGGGCCTTTAGCCCACCATCCAAAAAAGCTTCTTTCACGAGCGCCTGGCAATCATCAAAACTGCCATTGATTTCACAGGCTGTAATGTTTTTGCCCAGCGTGGTCAGCTGCTTTTCCTGCAAGTCAGAGACCTTGCCCGAAGGGTATAAAATGATGACTTCAATGCCCTCAACATCCAAAAACCCTGCAGCCACAGCCCCACCGGTATCTCCACTGGTGGCCACCAGGATGGTAAGAGGCTTTTCTGTTTTTTCATTGAAGTAAGCCATAAGCCCTGCCATAAATCTGGCACCAAAATCTTTGAAGGCAAGCGAAGGACCGTGCCACAATTCCAGACTATAAATGCCTTTGCTTACTTCATGCAAAACAACAGGGAAGTCAAATGCCGTTTCTGTAATCTTTTTCAGGGCACTTGCTTCCACAGCCCCACCCAACCAATGTTGGGCCAGTTCCACACAAAGTTCAGGGAAAGTCAAAGTATGAAACCTCTCAAAAAAAGAAGCCTCAAGCACCGGTATTTTCTCAGGCATGTACAATCCCTTATCAGGAGCCAGGGCTTCCATGACACAATGGGAAAGCGGCTGTCGCCAGTTGCGATCAGTGGTGCTGTAAAGCAGCATTTATGACAGGTTTATTGAAAAATCAATGGTTGTGGTCTTCGTGACCTTCGTGATCATGACCTTCATGGTCATCGGCTTTTTTGTCATTCATCACATAGTCCATGCCACAAGCAGGGCAAACTCCGGCTTTGTCGGATCCACTGCCTTTGCAGTGCATTGGGCAAATGTAGGCGGAAGTGTACTCCGGACCGGTCTTATCAACCGTGGTTTCGGTAGTGGTCGTTTCCGTAGTAGAGGTTTCAGGTGCTGCTTTTTCAGCGGCGGGTTTGCATGACAGCACGAAGGCAAAAGCCAGTAACAAGATGTTGTATTTCATACTTTTATTGAATTGAAAATATGCTGCAAAATTAGCATTTTTTACCCAGAACGTTTTACTTTTTAGTTGCCTGGCGGACAGTGTCGGGTCATTTATGCAAAAGCCTTTTAAAAAAATCAAAAGTTGAAGCCTTTTGTCTATTTTTGTCCAGATTAAAAACTATGATATGAGGAAAATCCTGGCGGTCGGCTTGATCTGTTTTACCATGGCCTGGTTTGGAAACGAACTCAGAGGCCAGGGCGTCCATTTTTCCTACCTCGAATTTGCACCCCAATCCATCAACCCGGCTTACCTGGGAGGCTTTCTCGGCTCATACCGGGGTACCGGTATTTACAGGTCTCAGTACAACAATGGCACTGAGGTCAAGGGGTATACTACTTTTGAGTTGGGTATTGATGTGCCCATCATTCGCGGCTTTCGCAAACAGGACTGGATTGGAGGGGGCATCAGTTTTAATGTAGACCAGCGAGGCACCTTTGCTTTTAAGGATACATATTCAAGATTGGGCTTGAGCTACCACTTTAGCCTGGATAAAAAACAAACTTCGGTATTGACCCTGGGTCTTCAGATCGTCAATTTGAGTAGGACCATTGATGTGCCTAAAGACGGGACAGGTTTCAGCATTCAAAATCCTACCTCACCGGATCCTGACATTAAAAAATTTTTCACTTCTTTTGACCCTGATAACATGGATAGGCTAAATCCAAAATCCGGCCGCGACTGGGTAGGTGGGCTGGCCTATACCCGTACCAACAAGACAAGCGTTTTACGCACCGGCATTGCCTTCTCAGGTATCTTTCCGGTAAGTGTTGGTTTCAAAGGCCTCTTCCAACTGCCTTTCAAAATTATTGGCCATGCAGCCATGGTCAACCAGATCAACAAGACCATGAGCATCGAACCGGCGGCTATTTTTCAAAAAGCCGGTTATGGCACAGAGTTTATGTTTAATACCAAGGTTGGTTACAAATACAACAAGGAGAAAAACGATAAAGTAAAAGCAGGACTTGGTTTCAGGACAGGCACCTTCTCTGCCATCTTTTTTATGGGAGGAGAAATCAAGGGCATCAATTTTGGCCTAAGCTATGATCTCCCTATCTCGGGATATGCTGCGGCTCCGGGCACCCAAAATGGCTTTGAATTTGGTGCGAGTTACATAGGTGTGTTGAAAAAGACACCAAAACCCAAACCGATTATCATATGTCCAAGACTTTAATCGTTATCTATCATTCCACTTCAACAATATAACATCGAAAGATGATCAAGGCAATTAAAATTTCGCTTGTTTTTATCCTTTGCTGGAATGTTCAGCAGGCCATTGCTCAACCCATGAAAACGGTAGATTACAATACCAAACTCATGGTGGCGGATCAGGCAGCATCTGAGGGTGATTATTATGGAGCCATCGAATGGTATACCAAGGCATTTGAAGAGAGCAAAGACCTCAACCTTCAATTGGCCATTGCGGATTTGTACATTCTGGCCAGAGACTTTGCCAAAGCGGAGAAGATTTATGACAGGATCCTAAAAAGAGACAAAAAGAAAGAATACGAAGACATACGGATTGATTATGCCCGATCACTCAAAAGCCAGGGAAAATACAGGGATGCACTCAAAGAATTTAACACCATTTTAGAAGACGCAGAGTCTACCGATTCGCTCAAATCATTGGCAAGGTTTGAATTAAAGGGCATTGAAATGATGGACAATCTTGCGCCCAACCTCGAAGCCATTGTCAATTACCTGCCTGGTAAAGTAAATAGCGGATCAGCTGAAACATCACCGGCAGTTGGACCCGACGGCAGCTTGTATTTTTCTTCTTTCAACCGAAAAAAAGAAATCATTCTGGATGGATCTGAAAAGGATTACCACGCCAAAATCTATTCAGCTGATAAAAATGACAAAGGTGAATACGACAAAGTAGCTGAACTGCCCGAGTCTATCAACAGACCAGAATTTAATGCTGCAGGAGTAGCCTTTTCAAGAGATGGCAAACGCATGTACTTTACCAGAGCGGTATTGCAAAACAACAACATAGAAACATCTACACTTTTTGTTTCAAACCGAAGCGATGCCGGCTGGGGAGCGCCCCGTGAAATAGCAGAACTCAAGGGAGAGTACATCGTCAAACACCCATATGTAGGTGAATTGTTTGGCAATGAAGTTTTGTTTTTTTCATCCAATATGTTGGGCGGACTCGGTGGCTTTGACCTATACTATAGCACCATCAAGGGAGACAGTTACGGATTGCCCACCAATCTGGGAACAGTTATCAACACGGCAGCAGACGAAGTGAGTCCATACTACAACAATGGTACACTTTATTTCAGCTCCAACGGACATCCCAACATGGGGGGCTTTGACATCTTTTATGCAAATTGGAATGGCTTCAACTGGGAAGGCCTCACCAATATTGGCTTCAATTATAATACTGCCTACGACGATATTTTCCTTAGGTTCAATGAAAGCGGAAGCAATGGATTTTTGGTTTCCAATCGTCCAAATAAAGACAAGCAAAAAATGAAAGGCAGCGATAGTTGCTGCGATGATATTTACAGTGTTTACATTCGTGAATTGGTCATTGATCTGCTGGCCACCATCGAAGACCAAAACGGACCCCTCAATGGAGCCAATGCGGAAGTTTACGATCTTACCCTGGGTGGCTACCCGGATACCAAATCCAACTTCAACGGTAATATCTTCAACTTTCCGTTAGAGGCGGATCGGAATTACAAAGCCATCTTCAAAAAGGAAGGGTATTTTCCGGATACCATCACCTTCAATACCAATGGCATCCTGGATGATTATACCGTTAAAAAGACCATCAAGCTCAAAAACGATCCCAATTACGGAAAAGACGAGGTGGAAATTGTTACCATCAACCAGCCCATTCGACTCAACAATATTTATTACAACTATGACAAGGCAGACATCCTGCCCGATGCCGAGCAAGATTTGGGTACATTGGTGGATTTGATGGAAGATTATCCCGACATGGTCATCGAACTTTCATCGCACACAGATGCGAGGGGTGATGATGGCTACAACCAGAAACTTTCACAGCGCAGGGCTGAATCGGCCAAAACATGGTTAGTAGCCCGGGGCATCAACAAAGACAGGATCAAGCCTGTGGGCTATGGTGAAAAAGTCATACTCAACCGTTGTGCCAACAACGTGAGGTGTACAGATGCCGAGCACCGCATCAACCGTAGGACAGAATTCAAGATCATTGCAGGTCCGCAAAGCATTGAAATCAAAAAAGAAGTATTCAAAGACAAGGGAGGAGACCGCACAGGTGAATCAGCACCCAGGGGCAAAAACTAACCCTGTATATAAACCAAAGCTTTTTCCTCAAAAAAGGATTCTTTAAAATACTTCTGCAGAGGCGTTATTTCTGCGTATTCGCCGCGGGGCAACAACTTTATTTCAGCACGGATATCACCACCTTTCAGCGCAATAATGCCATTAGGCAGTGCATTGATGTGTTTGGTTTTGATGAGTTTTTTGGACCAGTAAAACAATTTATCCAGGGTAGCAACGGCACGGGTAACCACAAAATCAAATTTTCTATCTTTGATTTCTTCCACCCTAATGTGGCGGGTTTCAATATTGGACAGCCCTATGGCCTGAGCCACCTCCTCCACTACTTTCAACTTTTTACCAATTGAATCAACCAGTAAAAAACGACATTCTGGAAAAAGAATGGCAAGGGGAATGCCCGGAAAGCCACCTCCCGTGCCCAAATCCAGGATATCGGTGCCGGGTTTAAATTGTATGTATTTGGCAATAGCCAGGGAATGGAGCACGTGGTGCAGATATAGGTTTTCAATGTCCTTTCTGGAAATGACGTTGATTTGTGAATTCCATTCCGCATAAAGGTCCTGCAATTGTTGAAATTGCCGTGTTTGTTCTTCACTGAGTTGACCAAAGTAAGCTTGGATTATTTCCATGTTTGTACTTTTTTTGTTTTGAAACGGATGGCTACCATCAGATAAAAACCAGCCAGAAAGATGTCGGCAACGGGAGTCCACAACAACGCTTTAATAGAACCGAGCTTTCTAAATACAGGGTATTGTACCAGTGACATAAGTCCCACCATGATCATCCAGCAAGCCAGGGCTTCCTTTACTTGCAGAGCTCCACAAACAGTGCTCAACAATAACAAGAAATAGATCATCAGATGCAGTCCACCGAAGACAGCCAATAGCCATTGGTGTTTTTTCTGGTAGTGGGGTGCGGTGGCAATTTGACGACTGCGCTGGCGCAACCATTCACCCAGAGTTTGAGGTGCATTGGAAACACAGAAACTATAGGGGTGGATACAAATTGTGGTGTTTTTGGCATTGGCAGCGGCCTGAACAAACAGATCATCGTCGCCTGATATTACCGGGACATTTGAAATTTCTTCCACATTGGAAAGATAGCTTTCTTTGTCAAATAACATATTCCGGCCAACACCCATGTAGGGAAGGCCCGCCAGAGCATAAGAAAGATATTGCATGCCCACGTAGGCAGCTTCATAACTGGCAAGCTTTGAAGCCATACTTTTCCCGGCTTTTAGAGGGGCAAAACCCAAAACGATCTGGTGGTTGGCTGACGTCAATGAGGCTTGCATGGCATCGAAGTATTTTAGTGATGCGGGCTCACAATCAGAATCTGTCACTGCTATCCACGTATACTTTGCCGCCCGAATGCCCGAGATTAATGCGTGTTTTTTACCTTCATTTCCATCATTGAGCTGGTATCTGATGCGGGGGTCTTGCAGTGTGCTGATATATGAATTTAAAGTGGGGTCCGGACCATCATCAACAATGATCATTTCCCATTGCTCGTAATTTTGTTTTTGGATTTTGGTGACTAATTTTTGTATGCCACTTAGGTTGTTTTTCACTGCTACTACCAGGCTGATCGCCTTTTCTTTCGATGTTGATGCTACGGGCCGGTAAAGTGCAAGCCGTATAAAAAACAGGTACCAATAAGAAAGTCGCAGTGCAATGAGAGACAACAGAAAATAAAGCATGCTTATGACTTAAAATGATTCCAACCCTGTGCGGTAATGGCATGGTACTGACCGCCTGTTGTTACCAGTGCAATGCCGGCTCTTGGGTCTTTCATCTCGCCAATAACGAAGACATCGGGCATATAACGGATGGCTTCAAAATCTGAAGGAGCTACCGTAAACAACAATTCGTAATCTTCACCACCATGCAAAGCGCAGGTGATGGGATCGAGGTTAAACTGAATGGCCGTTTGTTCTGTAAGGGGATGCAGCGGAACCTTACTTTCTTCAATCAATGCTCCGGTACCCGATTGTTTGCACAAATGGATGATTTCAGAAGCCAAACCATCTGAAATATCGATCATGGATGTGGGAATGACATTGTTTTGTTCAAACCAGGCAACTGCATCTTTGCGTGCTTCCGGTTTTAATATTCTTTCGATCAAATACTCAAAGCCACTGAGCTCCGGTTGAATTTGCGGACTTTCGCTGTAGATGGATTTTTCTCTTTCAAGAATCTGCAGTCCAAGGTAAGCAGCCCCCAGGTTGCCGGTAACACAGATGATATCTCCGGGACGGGCTCCACTTCGCAGAGCCACAGCATTTTTTTCACATTTTCCAATGGCGGTAATGCTCAGCGTCATTCCTCTCGGAGAGGAGGTAGTATCTCCGCCCACCAGGTCAACTCCATAGAGTTCACAGGCAAGTAACATTCCACTGTATAATTCTTCCAGTGCTTCTACAGAGTAGCGGTTTGAAATAGCAAGGCCAACCGTAATTTGCTGTGGAACACCATTCATGGCATAGATGTCAGACAAATTAACAACTACCGCCTTGTAGCCCAGATGTTTCAACGGGGTATAGGCAAGGTCAAAGTGAATGCCTTCTACCAGCAGATCTGTGGTCACGAGCGTATAATGCTGACCACTGTCCAAAACAGCCGCATCATCTCCTACGCCCCGAATACTGGAGCTTTGTTGCAAAACGATGTTTTCTGTGAGGTGGTCGATGAGGCCAAATTCTCCAAGCTCGTTTACATCGGTACGTTTGTTGTTGTCCATCTCTTTGTTTGGTGTCAAAATTAGTGTTATCGCCTGAATCTATTGCAGACCTTTTATAAAATAAACCTTGCTACAGCCACTTTCGGATGAGCAAAGGTAAGAGGTATAGATCGCAAAGCAATGCTGAAGCCAGAGTAATGGAAACCAACACACCAACGATGAGGCTAGGTGGATGGGAGGAAAACAGCATGACAAGAAAGCCGAAAAACAAAATTACAGTGGTAAGCACCAATGCCTTTCCCGTATCTTTAAAAGTGGCGGCCATGGCACTTTCTTTATCCATTCCTTCGTCCATGCACAATTTAAATCGACTTAGAAAGTGAATGGTATCATCTACGGCTATGCCAAAAATGATGGCAAAGATAATGGAAATGCCTGCCTCCAGCTCGATGTGAAAATAGCCCAGCAAAGCACCGGCAAATAACAGGGGGAGCAGGTTGGGTATCAAAGAAATGACCCACATCTTCCAGCTTTTTAACAGCCAGGCCATCAAAAGTGAAATCAACAATATGGATAATAACAAGCCCTGCATCAGGTTTTGGGTAACATAGATGCTGTTTTTGTCAAGGATAAGGCCAGTGCCCGTTCTTCTTACTTCAATCAATTTTGGGTTGATGTTTTTTTTCACCCAGGCATCGATTCTCAAGCCCAGCGATTTGATGCTGTCTGCACCTATATCTGCTACTATGGTGGCCACCCGTGTTTTATCGTTGTTTTTATTAACCAGAATGGTTGCCTCAGCTGTTCGCATTTTTGAAAGCAGGCTTCGGTATTCTTCAAAAACCATAGAATCTGAAGGTAAGGAATAAAATGATTTTTGATTGCCGTTTGCCATCATCGACATGCTTTTATACAACATAGCCTGAGACAAAGAAGAGTTGATGGCACCAGTAGATCTTAGATAATTTTCAAGCTTGTCAATTTCTTTTACCACCGAATAACTATCTGCCTTGAAAGGAGGTTTTACCGTTATAGCAAATTCCAATGGGCGGAATCCTGAAAAGTTCTTTTCAAAATAAAGAAAATCTTCGGTCACCTTTGCACCGCGTGGCAGGTTGTCGAGTAGTTTGTAATTGGTCGTTATTTTACTTACTCCAAACAAACACAGTGAAACTACCAAAATAAAAACTGCAGATATAATCTTGGGTTTCCTCAAAGTATAATGATACGCAAAATCGGCAAAATGTTGCAACCATACAGCCTTACCTTTTGGCCGGTACAATTGAGAAGGTTTGAATAAAACCAGAATGCCAGGTACAACGCAAAGTACGACCACAAATGCAATCAATACACCTATGCCTGCATTGATGCCAAATTCGCGAATGACATTGAGTCTCGAAGTCACCAATGTGGCAAAACCCACCGCAGTGGTTGCAGAGGTTAGGAAGGTGGCAAAACCGATTTCACGAATCACCTTTGTCATGCTGCTTATGCGGTCACCTTCTTCATCGGTGCTGTCTATGTACTTACTCATGATGTGGATCACATCTGATGAGCCTACAATGAGAATAAGCACGGGATATAAGGCCGACATGAGAGTGAGTTCTCTACCTGTATAAGCCAGAAAACCCATAAAAACGAGCAGGCTGGATGTCACACCCAGAATGCTGATCAATACACTCCACCAGCTGGCAAAAATCAACCAAAGCACACCGGCTACCAGTATGGCAGATACGAGGGTTGAAATCATTACCTCTCTTTTTTGGAGGGCTACCAACTCTGATTGAAAAAAGGCTCTGCCCAGCAAATGCACATCATTCCAGGCAAAACCATTGTCGTTCAACAACACCTTGAGCCCTTCGAGCAGACTGTCTGACTGACTTACATTGATGTTGTTTTTGGTCTTGATCACCACAGCGGCAGATTTCATATCTTTGGATACAAAATAGCCTTTTACACGTTCATCGTTGATCAAGAGCAGGCTATCACTTTTGAGCAAAACCGGATCATTTTTATGAACCAGTGGAAGCGTGGAATAACCAAATGGAGTTTTTACCGGATACCGGGTAGATGTGATGCTCTGTGATGTTGCCACATAAGGAAGCTGGCGCACCCCTAGTGTAATTTCGTGTAATCTGCCAAGATAGCTGGTATCAAATACAGACTCCTCACTCTTTAGTGTGAGAAATAAAAAGTTGTCGTCATTTTCAAACTCAGAAGTAAACGATTTAAAAAACTCCAGGTCCTCATCGCCATCGGGGAAAAACTGTTCAAATTCAAAATTTATGCGCAGTCTTGAAAGCCCCAGAGCACTCACAAGGCATAAAACCAAAAAGGTAGCAAATAAATAATTGCGGTGGGTGAGTAGTTTTTGGATCATCATATTTTTTTCATCATCGATACAGCGCAGATTTCATCAATCCCGCTTTGCACAGCATGTGGGTAACAGAAACCCCCAAAACTCCCAGCCCGTATTTAGCACTGCGTGTAAAATTGATGGAACTGGCTTCTTCAAAATACTTGGTAGGGCAGGTCACTTCGGCAATGTCAAACCCTTTGTAAATGATCTGAGACAACATTTGGTTGTCGAAAATGAAATCATCTGAATTGCCTTCATAATGGATGGCTTGTAACACTTCTCTGCTGAATGCGCGATAGCCGGTATGGTATTCTGAAAGTTTGTAACCATTGAGCAGATTCTGAAAACCTGTCAAAAAACGATTGGCTATATATTTATAAAGCGGCATGCCCCCCTTGAGTGCACCTTTGCCCAGAATGCGACTGCCCAATACAACCGGGAATAAATCTTCACCAATGATGTTGACCATGCTCGGTATGAGTTTTGGGGTGTATTGATAATCGGGGTGCAACATGATTACAATATCTGCATTTAGCTCCAGCGCCTTGATGTACAATGATTTTTGGTTGCCGCCATAACCTTTGTTGACGGTATGTTGGATGACGTGTTGAATGCCCAATTGCCTTGCCAGCGCAGCAGTGTTGTCTTTGCTGGCATCATCACACAGGATGAGTTCATCAACCAGATCCATGGGGATTTCACGCAGGGTATTTTCCAACGTTTTGGCTGCGTTGTAAGCAGGCAATACCACCACTACTTTTTTGTTTTTATACATGGTCTGGAACTTTCAAAATAACCGCGAATATAGGCCAATTGTTTAAGAAAAAGGGCATTTGTAAAGGTGCAAATGGCTGTAAATGCTTAGTTTTGAGCATTCTCTAAGCTGTATGTTTTATGGATTCCACACTTGTTCATCTGGTCATTTTTTTTACCATCGGGGCAGCTATCGGCTACCTCACATATTTGCTTAGCGGTAGCAGGGGCAGAGCGCCAAAGTATATATGGTGGATGGGCGTTCTTGCCATTATTTCTTTTTGGATTGTATCATCTACCGGACTTTTTACCAAGCAGGATTTACATACCCATTGGCCGATGGCCATCTCTGTGGTGTCGGCCATTTGTATTGTAGTGGCTTCCTTTTTATACTGGTATTTAAGGAAGAAGGGAGATCACTCTTCGTAAGGAAGATCTTTCCAATCTTCTCTGGGTGGTATAAAACAGTCAATGATCTTACACGCTGTCAATGCCCTCCCGCTGTGTGGCAGATCCGGGGGTATGTAGGCGGATTCTCCCGGATTGAGTACCATCGTTTCATCCCCCAACGTGAATTCAAAACACCCTTCAATGACGTGCGACCATTGTTCGTGAAAGTGATGATGGGTAGGTAAGACCGTGCCAGCTTCGATGTAGATGTGTCCGATGGTCGCTTTATCAGAGTGAAAGATGGCTCCCGAAATACCGGGCCAAATGATCTGTCTGCGAAGGGATAGGTAGTCAATTTTTGGCATCAGGCACTCTCGTTTTTTAAAATGACAACGGCAAGTGGTGGCAAGTCGGCCAGGATACTAAATACCTTGCCATGGCACGATTCCTGCTCCGTTTCGTATTCAGTAGAAAGTGCAAAACCACTGCCTCCGTATTTTTTATCGTCTGTATTGATTAACACTTTCCATTTTCCTTTTTTAGGTACTCCAAATCGATAAGCCTTGTGGGGCGTGGTATTGAAATTGCACAAAACCACAATGTCGTCATCGATATCTTCTGATTTTCGGATGTAGGCAATGATGCTTGCTTCATGGTTCGAAAAGTCGATCCATTCAAAACCCCTGACATCGTACTGCAATTCATACATCGCTTTTTCGGATGTGTACAAATGGTTGAGGTCCTTCACCAATGCCTGTACTCCGCGATGGGTATCGTACTGCAGCAAGCCCCAGGGTAACTCAGCTTTGAAATTCCATTCTGTAGTTTGGGCAAATTCTGAACCCATAAACAACAGTTTTCCACCCGGATGCGTAAACATATAACCGTACATCGCTCGCAGGTTGGCAAATTTTTGCCATTCATCGCCGGGCATCTTATAAATCAATGAGGCCTTGCCATGCACAACTTCATCGTGTGAAAAGGGGAGAATAAAGTTTTCAGAAAATGCATATACGATGCTGAAGGTTATGTTGTTTTGATGGAACTGGCGGTAGATAGGAGGTTTCTTAAAGTAATCGAGTGTATCGTGCATCCAGCCCATCATCCATTTCATACCAAAGCCAAGTCCGCCGGAATGAATTGGGTGCGTCACCCCGGCAAAAGAAGTACTTTCCTCGGCAATTGTGTGGATGCCTTTGAGGTTGCTGTAAAGGGCTTCATTGAAGTCTTTTATGAAACTAATGGCGGCCAGGTATTCGTTGCCCCCATACTGGTTTTTATCCCACTCACCTTCTTTGCGACTGTAGTCGAGATATAGCATTGAGGCTACGGCATCTACCCTGAGGCTATCGGCGTGAAAAACTTCCATCCAGAAAAATGCACTGCTTAGCAGGAAACTTCTGATTTCGTTTCGTTCAAAATTGAAGATGAGGCTTTTCCAATCCGGATGATAGCCTTTTTTAGTGTCGGGATGCTCATAAACATGGCTGCCATCAAAGTAAGAAAGGGCATGACCATCAGATGGGAAGTGAGCTGGCACCCAATCCATAATCACACCAATACCGGCATTGTGAAAGGCTTCAATGAGTTCCATCAGATCCTGAGGTGTGCCAAATCTGGAGGTGGCGGCAAAGTAACCTGTAACCTGGTAGCCCCATGATGGGTCGTAGGGATGTTCCATCACCGGCATGAGTTCCACGTGGGTAAAGCCCATCTCCTTGACATAGGTTACCAATTCTTTGGCAAGAAGCTTATAACTAAACGGATTACCATCCTGGTGTTTTCGCCAGGAACCCAGGTGAACTTCGTATATGCTGTAGGGACAATTGAGTTCATTCTTTTTCGGACGGTTGTCCATCCATTTTTTATCTTTCCAGGTATAGTCAATGTCCCAAACAATGGAACAGTGGGCCGGGGGGGTCTGAAAGTGAAAGGCATAAGGATCGATTTTATCAAAGCGCAAACTTCGGTTGGTGGATTCGATCTGGTATTTGTAAAAATCACCTTTTTTAATGCCAGTGATAAAGCCCTCCCAGATACCTGAATTGTCCCAGCGTGGAAACAATACATGGTCGTCACCTACCCAGCCATTAAAACTACCTATTACAGATACACTTTTGGCCGCGGGTGCAAAAACTGCAAAATAACAGCCTTCCTCTCCATCCAACTCCAGGAGATGCGATCCCAATTTTTCATACAAACGGATGTGTTTCCCTGAACGAAACAGGTAGATATCATAATCTGTAAAAAGGGTGTGTGTTTTTATTGTATATTCCATGAAGTCTCAGTTAAGCATTTTCAAATGTACGGATAAAAACTGTAACGGGGTACCTGTCCCAACAGCGGCTTGGCAGTTATTGGGACACGTGCCTGTCCCTATACAAGTTTACTTGTGTAGGGGCTCTGTTCCCTACAACGTCTGCGTCATTGTAGGCACAGGTGCCGGATCCCTACAACCGCTTTGCAGTTATAGAGACACGTGCTTGTCCCTATACAAGTTTACTTGTGTAGGGACTCTGTTCCCTACAACGTCTGCGTCATTGTAGGCACAGGTGCCGGTTGTTCCAATGCCTGTAGAGACAATTTAAGAATCCCGATAACTGTTGTTTTGAAGGAAAGCCCCACAAATTCATATATAAATGCCTACCACTGAAAGAGTAATTAAGGGGGAGTTTTCACTTTACCACCTTCAATAGAGGGGGCTTAGCTTTATCACCCACAAAACGAATTGGGTTGAAGCCCAAAAAATCGAAAAGAAATAGTTTGATTTATTCCAACATGCCGAAGGTAGGTGGCGACTACATTTTTATCAGCATCAACCTTTGAGTCTTTAGCTCATTGCGACCTGAAAGGGTCAAATAATATGCTCCAGAAGGTAAAAATGAGGCATCTATTTTCAATTTCTCCGTCAAGCTTCCTTTTAAAACTTTTTTGCCATTCAGATCTTCAATGCTGTATTTTTCATAGTCTTTTATGTTCTCAATAATAACGTTGTCAGTAAAAGGATTGGGATAAACCCTGGTTGAGATCAAATCCAAATCTATTACTTCATTTGTCTGGCAGGACAATGGTACGTTTTCATATTTTAGTTCATCGTTGATCCAAAATTTACAAATTCTCCATTTAGGAAGGGTTGAAGACGGGTTGTGTCCATCAAAGAAAAAATCATCAACAGATCCCATGCCATTGTACCAGGAATAGGTTTTTTGTCTGTCATTGATGTTGTTAAAAATAAATTGTTTTGTTCTGTACCCATTGCCAATGACAACAAATTGGCTTGTATCCAAAATAAGATTGGTTTTCCATTCTTCTTCTGGAAACAAAAAATAATCAAAAACCAGCCTTTCGCCTGCAGCCTCCAAAACATACATCCTTTCATTTTCAACACGCAGGTAGGCCATGACCTCTTTTTTTGCAAAATCCGGCGTGTCTGATGCCTCTAAAATAAAATATTCCCTGTCATTAATAATTTCGGTGGTTTCCGCCATTCTGGCAAAAACGGTTCGATCAGACTGAGGGTTGTAGAGCTGCCATCGATTTCTTAAATCAAAAAAAGGTAAAATCCTGGATGGCTGGAGATAGGTCTTCCATTGGGTGCAGGGGTAATTGGAATAACATCCATCTGCATTCAGTCTGAGCAAAATGCTGTTTGAATTATGAGGCTTTTCCTGTTGGGGTTCATAAGATGTAAATGTACCGATCCGGCCACCGTAAACGATAGAGCCATCTGCTTCTTCTATTATATCATAAAAGGTGCCGGGTGAAGTCTGGTCAAGGCTATCCACCATCATCACCGCTCTCTGCCATATCATATTGCCGGTAGAATTCATCCTAAATATGTAAGGCGTGGCCACGGGATAACACTTCGTATACAAATCATAAATATAATTATGACCCTCTACACCCAGCTTAAAATAGATTTGCTGCAGGGAATCAAAATTGATTTCCCTGTTTTGCCAATACATACTTCCACAACCTAAGATATCCCCATTTTTGGCAGCAACCAACCTTTGGATGCTCATCGAGGCCAATTTTGAGCCCTTTAAAAAACCCTGTGTGGGGCGTGATTTCCAAATTAGATTTCCGGCCTTGTCTCTCTTTTCAATCCGTGTAAAATTACCCAGGTTGCCATTGTGCATGGTGTACACATAGCTACTGTCCTTTAGTTTGGCCATGTGATAATGACCTAATTGATAAAGAAACTCATCAGACAACCATTCATTCACTATGTTTTTATGCTCATCAAACGAAATAATGCCAAGTTTTCCTCTACTCCCGGGAGGTATATAAGTCATAAACGTTATTTTGTCATCACCATCTAGAAATACTTCTGGCAAATTGAGCACAGATTTATTTGCTTCAAGAGTTATTACGGTATCTAACTCTAATGTATTTTTATCAATCCAAAAAGCCAAAGAAGGTGCAGAACCAAAATTTTCAATATCTCTGTACAATAAACCGGACACAATTATATAATCCTTAAAAATGTTTAAATGTCTGTAACTAAAGCTTTGCTCGGGAAGTACAATTTCATCGGGCATTATAATTTTTTCTTCTACGAAATTAAAATCCTGATCATATTTTTCAATTTTTAAACCCGAATCCAAGACTAAGCCACTGGCATAATAATAGTATTCATTGTCATAACAAACATCCCCAAAACCACTGATGCCGTCATCCAATTCACCTGGTAGCCGATTGCTAGTAATAAAATTACCATTTTTGTCATGCTTTGACATGTATTGCGAAAAATCATAAAGCCAACATACGTGAAAAGAGGAAATGATGCTATCATCCTCTAACACGATTTTATGGACCTGTTCAGGGAATTGTGAACCATTTATACTATCAAAGTATTTTCCGTCCATGTTGGCGATGGAAATAAATGGGTTTTGCGCTAAAACCAATAGAGCGTTAAAAAGGATGTGTATAATAAAATAAAATTTCATTGCATGTAAGCATTTTCCTGAGGTCAATTGGGGTTCTAATGTGTTTTATAATGATAAAACAATTATCACAAAGGGCAATTCAAAGTTAGTCGTTTTTAGTAAACTAAGCAATATTATCTTTCTATCAAAGTTACAAACCATTAGTCGCTCATTGAGATTGGCAAAAGAGGGGTTCTGAGAATAAGATTGTTAATTTCGTCTTTGTGAAATATCACCGTCTTTCAACCCCTGCAACAGTAGAGGCGGTGTAGAATCAGAATTACTACAACAACTTAGCTAAAATTGGGACAAGAGCTCTGATCCCTACATTGGTGTCCCGGCGTAGGGACAGGTCCCAGTCACTCAACTTCCGCACTCAACTCAAGCCACTGCTCCTCTTTCGCGGCTAGCTCAGTGTTGACTGCAGCCAGTTCGGTGGAGTATTGCGTGATCTTGTCGACCGGCAGGTTGGGGTCATCAAAATAGGCGGTGAGTTCCTGCTTGCGTTTTTCGAGCTTTTCGATTTGTTTTTCAATGGCTTTAATCTCTTTGCGCAGCTCAAAATCGTTCCTGCCCGCGGTTTTTACTACTGTGGGCTGGGGTTTATCTTCTGACTGCTTGGCGCCGGACTTTTCAAGGCGGTATTCGGTGTAATTGCCATTGTAATCGCGGATATTGCCATCGCCTTCGAGGATGAAAATGTGGTCAACCAGCTTATCCATAAAATAGCGGTCGTGCGAGATGATCATCAGGCAGCCGCTATAGTCTTCGAGAAAATCTTCGAGGACATTGAGGGTGATGATGTCGAGGTCGTTGGTGGGCTCATCGAGGATGAGGAAGTTGGGGTTTTTGATCAAAATGGTCAGTAGGTGAAGCCTTCTTTTCTCGCCCCCACTTAGCTGCGACACGTATACCCTTTGCTGAGACCGGGGGAATAAAAATTTCTCCAGCAACGATTCTGCCGATAATTTTAAACCCTTCGCAAGTGGAATGTATTCTGCTATGTCTCTGATGGTATCGATAACGGTCTTGTCGTTGGTGGTATCCAGTCCATCCTGGTTGTAGTGACCAAAAACCACCGTTTCACCCACCACTACTTTGCCGGTATCGGTGGGCATCTCGCCGGTCATTACTTTGATGAAAGTCGACTTTCCGGCACCATTGCGACCCACCACACCTACTCTTTCTCCTTTCTTAAATTTGTAAGTGAAATTGGAAAAGAGTTTTTTCTCGCCATACGTTTTCGATACGTTGTGCAATTCTACAATCTTGCTGCCAAGACGGGTCACATCGATCTGCATAGCCATCTCATCTTTGCTATAAGTCCGGCCCGCTATATCGTCTTTGAGGTCGTAAAAATCATCAATCCTCGATTTGGCTTTGGTAGTTCGGGCCTGGGGCATACGACGCATCCATTCCAATTCTCTGCGAAAGAGTTTTTTCGACTTGTCGAGATTGGCGGCTTCATTTTGTAATCGCGCTTCTTTTTTCTCGAGATAGGCTGTGTAACTTCCCCTATAAACAAAAAGATCGGCGTGGTCGAGTTCAAAAATTTCGTTGCAGATATTATCCAGAAAATAACGGTCGTGGGTCACCATAAACAAAGTTACACCCGAGTTTTTGAGGTAGTCTTCCAGCCATTCGATCATTTCGATATCGAGGTGGTTGGTAGGCTCATCGAGAATGAGGAAGTCGGGTTGAGAGAGAATAACCTTGGCCAGTGCCACTCTTTTTTTCTGCCCTCCCGATAAGGTATTGATGGTATTTTCGAGATGGTCAATTTTAAGGTTGTTCAAAACCACTTCCAGTTGGGCTTCGGCATCCCAGGCGTGGTGAGTATCCATGTGGGTCATGGCTTTTTGCATGGCGTCTTCGTTGCCACTTTCCATGGCGTGGCGGTACAATTTAACTGCATTGACTACCGGATGGTCCGACTCCAGAATTTCATCAATGACCATGGCAGTGGGATGCAATTCGGGATCCTGGGGCAAGAAGGCAGTGCGGATGTTTTTGTTGATGGTGATTCTTGCATTTTCTCCTTCCACCCCTTCCATGCCCGCAATGACTTTCAGGAGTGTCGTTTTTCCACTTCCGTTTTTGGCAATGAGGGCAATCCTTTCGCCTTTAGAAACCGAAAATGTCACATTGCGAAACAGAGATTTTTCTCCATAAGACTTGGAGGCGTTCTCAACGGATAAAAACTGCATGGTCAAATTTTGTGGCGCAAATTTAGGGAGTTAGGGATGAGCCCGTGTGTTTTGTACCAAAAAGTAGTTAAATAGTTTGATTTGAAAGGACCAAGCGGGAATCTAATGCCAGCGATTTCCTGAAAAAAACAAGATAAAACCATGTATATATTTCAGATAATCAATTATTTACAATATTTTATTTCCTGAAAAGCCCTGTTTCACAATTTTATCAAATTCCTTTGTGTAAAAAGCTATTGATTTTCAGTTTTTTATCTTACTTTTGCAGCCTTATTTTTTAACCGCTGTTGTGGACAAGCCATGACATACAAAACCCTTCTTCACATGTTGGAAGAAAATAACATCGAGAACCCCGAAAATGAAAACGCAATCGTTGAAGATCTCTCAGGTATAAATGAGATCTTAGACATGCAACCTACCACCTCTCATTCTACAGCTCACGACGATTTCGATTGGTCATTGGGAAAGAAAAACACACTTTCTTATTCCAAAGAGCAAAAAGAGGACTACCTTAAAAACTACGAAAAAACATTGAACTCTATTGCTGAGTTTGAAGTAGTAAAAGGCAGGGTATCATCCATTCACGGAGGCGACGTGATTCTGGATATCAACTACAAGTCAGACGGCTTGGTTCCCCTTTCAGAATTCAGGGATACACCTGATTTGAAAGTAGGCGACTATGTTGAAGTATACGTAGAAAACAAAGAAGATGCCAGAGGCCAATTGGTCCTTTCCCGCAGAAAAGCCAAGTTGCTTAAAGCTTGGGATGCACTGGTGGATTCTTACAAAAACGGAACCATCATTAAAGGTTATGTTACCAGCAAAACCAAAGGCGGTCTTATTGTTGACTGTTATGGTTTGGAAACATTCTTACCTGGTTCACAGATCGACGTTAAGCCTATCGTTGATTACGATGGATACGTTGGTAAAACCATGGAATTCAAAGTGGTTAAAATCAACGAAGCGATTAAAAACGCCGTTGTTTCTCACAAAGCTCTTATCGAAAGCGACCTTGCAGAGCAAAGAGATGCCATCATCTCAGGTTTGGAAAAAGGTCAGGTACTCGAAGGTGTTGTCAAAAACATCACCGACTTCGGAGCTTTCATGGACTTGGGAGGTGTCGATGGCTTGTTGTACATCACCGATATTTCATGGGGAAGGATCAACCACCCCAACGAAGTTTTGGAACTCAACCAAAAGATCAACGTTGTTGTGCTTGACTTTGATGAGGACAAAAAACGAATCTCTCTGGGTCTTAAACAACTTACACCCCACCCATGGGATGTGTTGGACAAAGACATTTCAGAAGGCAGCGTAGTAAAAGGAAAGATTGTAAACATCGAAGATTACGGAGCTTTCCTCGAAATCATTCCTGGAGTAGAAGGTTTGATCCACGTTTCAGAAGTAACCTGGAGCAATCAGCCTGTTAATGCAAGGGATTATTTCACCCTGGGTCAGGAATTCGAAGCAAAAGTAGTTACCCTCGACAGAGACGAGCGCAAGATGTCTCTTTCTGTGAAACAACTTTCCAACGATCCATGGACAAGCGTTGCTGAAAAATATGCTGTGGGAACACGTCACACCGGTGAAGTGAAAAACCTGACTCCTTATGGTGTCTTCATCGAACTCGAAGAAGGTATCGGAGGCATGGTACACATCTCTGATCTGAGCTGGACCAAGCGTTACAACCACCCATCTGAGTTTACCAAAGTGGGCGAAAAAATCGACGTTCAGGTTATTGAATGCGATGTAGACAACCGCAAACTTTCTTTGGGTCACAAACAATTGGAAGAGAACCCATGGGATACTTTCGAAAATGTATTCCCTGTAGGTTCTTACCACCAGGCAACCATCATCAAAAAAGACGACAGAGGTGCAGTGATCCAATTGCCTTACGGTTTAGAAGCTTACGCTCCTGCAAAACACCTTAAAAAAGAAGACGGTTCAACAGCAACTGCTGATGAAACCCTAACTTTTAAGGTGATTGAATTCAACAGGGACGACAAAAAGATCATCGTTTCACATACCCGTTATGTCGACGATATCAGAAAAGAAGCTGAAGAAACCGTGAAGTCTGAAGAGGAAAAAGGAAGGGAAGAAACCCGCAGAACCATTCAGAAAACCAATGAGAAAGTAGAAAGGGCTACCCTGGGTGACCTGGTTGACTTCTCTTCACTGGTTCAATCTTCTGAAAGTGCACCTGCAGCTCCAGCGGCTGAAGCACCCAAAGCAGAAGCTCCTAAGGAGGAAGCTCCCAAAGCTGAAACCAAAGGCGACGATCTGAAGATTGTTGAAGGTATCGGCCCTAAAATTGCTGAAATTCTAAATACACATGGAGTACATACCTTTGCAGAACTTGCAGCAACGCAAGCCGAGCAGATCAAAACCTGGTTGGATGAAGCAGGTTCAAGGTATAAAATGCACGACCCAACTACCTGGCCAGATCAGGCAGCCATGGCACGTGACGGCCAGTGGGATGAATTGAAAGCATGGCAAGACACGCACAAAGCAGGTAAGGAATAATTTCTTTCCTTGCACAAGCATACCAAGGGTCTCTCCTCATTGAGGGGAGGCCCTTTCTTTTTGACCTCTGCTTTCTTAAGCTTACCTTTGCATCATGATGTTAACACCCATTTCTGTTGTCATTGTAGCCCGCGATGCATCCAAAACCATCGAGTCGTGCCTTGCCTCACTCAAAGGTTTTGACGAAGTGGTTGTGCTCATCGATGATTTAACCTCAGATAATACAGCCGAAATTTGCAGCCGTTTTTCCAACACACAAATAGCCTATACTTCTTTCGAAGGCTTTGGTAAAATCAAACAAAAAGCGGTTACTCTCGCCAAAAATGAATGGGTACTATCTGTAGATGCCGATGAAGTATTGTCGCCGGCTTTGATTGAATTTTTGAAAACGTTTCAGCCGCATTCCAAATGTGTATATGCCATCCAAAGGTACAACCATTATAAGGGCCGTCACATCAATGCCTGCGGTTGGAACAACGATTTTCCCATCCGCCTTTTCAACAAGAAATTCACAAACTTCAACGATGCCAATATCCATGAAGCCGTTGTCACAGATAATTTTGTGGTTGAAAAAATCAACCCGCCCATCCTTCATTATCCCTATGAAAATGAAGCCCAACTCGAAGCCAAAGCCGAGCGTTATGCCCAACTTTACGCCAAACAAAACCACAGGAAAAAGAACATCTCTTTGTGGTCCGTACCATTAAGAAGCGCGTTTACTTTCTTCAAAGATTATGTTCTTCGAAGAGGTTGGTTGTATGACAGTGATGGTTTTACCATTGCCAGGTACAACGCCTTAGGTACCAAACTCAAATACCGTTATTTGCACCAGGAAAATAAAGATCTGGGCATTTGCCTCATCATATCTACCTACAACAGAGCAGACGCCCTTGACCGTGTTTTACAAAGTGTATTGCAACAAACACGTCTACCTCATCAAATCATCATAGCCGATGATGGAAGCACGGAGGATACGGCTTTGCTCATCCAACAATACAAACAAAAACTGCCCAATCTCCTCCATGTGTGGCACAAAGATACCGGCTTCAGGCTCGCAGCCATCAGAAATCTGGCCCTTAAGTCAGTCAATCAACCCTTTGTATCCATGGTAGATGGCGATATGGTCCTGCACCCCGATTTTATTAACTCCATCTACCGCCATGCCCAAAAAGGCTGGTACTACCAGGGTAAGAGGGTTTTGCTCGATGAAAAAAATACCAAAACCGTATTAAATAATCAGGATTATAAAATCCGTTTCTTCACCCCTGGCATCCGCAACCGCTTTAATACCCTCAATCTACCCTACCTGTCCTCCATAATTAGCCGAAAGGAAAACTCCATCCGTGGTGTCAAAGGCTGCAGCATGCACTTTTGGACCGAAGATGTCATCAAAGTCAATGGTTTCAACGAGTCCTTCATCGGCTGGGGCCGCGAAGACAGCGAATTTGTCTGTCGTCTCCTCAATGCTGGCATCCAACGCAAAAACATCGCTCTCAGCGCCGTCGCCTGGCACCTCTACCACCCTGAAGCGAGTCGCAAGATGCTTCCGGAAAATGATGCCATCCTTGAAAAATGCATCCTGGAAAAACACAACTTCACCCCCACTGGCCTAAATTCCTGAACCGGGTAACGGAGGGATCCGGGTACCTGTCCCTATGCCGGCAGAGCTGGTGTAGGGATCGGAGGGATCGGAGCAACGGAGGGATCGGAGTCCCTACACAAGTAAACTTGGATAGGGACAGGCACGTGTCCCTTCGCCTGGACATTGGTGTAGGGATCGGAGGGATCGGAGTATCGGAGGTATTGTTACTTCATAAAATAAGGTGGATCTCCCGTCTCCCCTCACGTGTCGCAAGTCGCTCGTCGCCCGTCGCAAGTCGCTCGTCGCCCGTCGCCCGTCGCCCGTCGCAAGTCGCCTGTCGCAAGTCGCTAGTCGCTAGTCAACCCTTCCCTTCTTATTCCACATATTGATCTTCTCCATATCCGGCTTTTCTTTCGCCAATTCCAATGATATGAGAATGTTGTATGCCTCAATCATCTTCGATTTTACAAACATAACACTCTCCTTGCGTGTATCAGGATCATAGGTAGTAATCGTGTCAATTAACTCAATGGTATTGGGAAACTTCTTCAACATCTCAGTTTCTCCAAGGGGCGATTGTACCACCTGCATGCTTTCCTTGCCGGTAGATGGATCAAAAGTAATGATGGTATCAATGACCATGGCTCTTGAAGGTTTTGGTGGCGGAAGTGTATCCCTGCTTTCTTTTAAAGGATTTGGTTTCCTGACTGTGGTGGCCGTTTTGAATGACATGCCTGCAAATAAGGCCGAAATCAATATGGCAACTCCCAAAAATGGGAAAATGCGTGGGGATGGATTTTTTGAAATCATTTGTATGCGTTTTTGAATGAATGAAGCAAAAGTGTGACACAAGACAGGGCCTGGCTTATGTTCTGTATAAACATCAAGAATTTGAAGATATGCATCTAAACCATACTGCCTGATGACGGCTTCATCGCTGATGTATTCGTGGAGTTCTCTGAAATAATGTTGCATGCGGCTTGCCAGAGGATGAAACCAAAAGACTGACCTGAATAGCAATGCAGCAAGCAAGTCTATCGTATGAAACTGGCGGATGTGGACGCGCTCGTGTGCTTCAACCTCGGGAAACAATGAAGTGCCATCTTGTAAAAACAAATAGTGGAAAAAGGTTGAAGGGGTAGGCAGTTTATCGGTAAAGATATAGATGATACCCGCATCTCCAATCTCCTTTTTGGAAGATCGCATGACCAAATACAAACGCATCAATTGTCGGGTCAGTCCGGTTAAATGCCACAACAGACCAATCAAATAAGCTACTCCCAAGGCCATCATCCAATTCAGTGCAAATAGAGCTCCAGAGCTGTCAGACGTACCCTCACTCAAGTTTTGAGGAGTAACAGCGGCATCTACAACCACTGTTTTTACGGTAATTTCTATGAGTGGAATGAAAAGGGAAAACAACATTATAGACCAAAGAACGCCCCTATTGGTTTGATGCCTTTTGCTGTTTCGTAGTAAAAAATGATAATAAAATCCAAGTACAGTAAAAATAACGGCTGATTTAAAAAGCCATATGATCATTTCATTCATGGCTTCTCTCTTTAAGTGTTTTGATCAATTTTTTCAAATCATCAGCATCCATTTCTTCTTCTTCCATAAAATATGAAAGTAGTTCCATCTTGTCTCTTTGCAGGTACTTGTCATACAGTTTCTTGAAAATCGACCGCGATGCATCTTCCCTTTGTATGATGGGATAATACTGGTGCGATTTGCCAAACTTTCTGAAGGTCAGATAGCCCTCTTTTTCCAATTTGCGAATGGTCGACAAAACTGTATTGTAGGGAGGCACCGGTGCCTTAAGATAGGCTATGATCTCTTTGGGAAAGGCCTTGCCCAGCTGCCAGAACAATTGCATGATCTCCTCCTCGAGGGGTTGTAAATTATTCATTTTTTCGTTTTAATAATGCAAATTTAGTTTTTATAACGAAAATATCGTTATATTATTGTGATTTTTTCAACAAAGCCCTATTTATTCCATCATGAGGGCAAAATATTTCTATTTTTACCTCATTCAAACCAGCCTTATGTCTGACAAAAAATTATTCCTGCTTGATGGTCACGCCCTTGTATACAGGGCTCACTTTGCTTTTATATCCAGGCCACTCATCAATTCCAAAGGCGTCAATACCTCCGCTGTAGCCGGCTTTATGCGCACATTGTGGGACCTCATGCAGAACCAAAAGCCCAGCCACATCGCTGTAGCCTTCGACCCCAAGTCTACCTTCAGGCACGATTATTTTCCGGAGTACAAGGCCAACAGAGATGCCCAGCCCGAAGACATCACCATTGCTATGCCTTTTATCCGCAAGATCCTGGCAGCTATGAAAATTCCCATTTTGTTTCTCGACAATTACGAGGCAGACGACCTCATTGGTACCATCGCCAAACAGGCAGAAAAACAAGGCTATGATGTCTATATGGTGACACCTGATAAGGATTACGGACAGCTGGTGTCGGATCATATCTTTATGTACAAACCTTCACGCCAGGGCAATGGCATTGAAATTCTAGGCAGAAAAGAAATCCTCGAACAATGGGAAATCGAAAGAGTGGAACAGGTAATTGATTCCCTTGGTTTGATTGGCGACAGTGTAGATAATATACCCGGTGTTCCCGGCATAGGACCCAAAACAGCAGTCAACTTACTCAAAGAATATGGTACCGTAGAAAATGTCATTGCCAATGCCCACAACATCAAAGGCAAAAACGGAGAACGCATCAAAGAATTTGCCGAGCAGGCACTGCTTTCCAAAAAGCTGGCTACCATTGAGATTGAATCACCAGTGACCTTCAACGAGGTAGATTTCCAGGTTGACCCCATGGACAAAGAAGCCTTAACCGAGATTTTCAAAGAATTGGAATTTAGGTCACTGGCCGTTCAAATTTTAGGCGAACAAACAGGGGTACAAACTTCTCTTTTTGAAAGTGGTGAAGAAAAAACAGAGGCAAAAACCCAGGCAAATGAAGATGCCAAATATGCTGTTGCCAAAAGAAACATTGACAATGTAACGCATCATTATCATCTCATCGATACAGCCGAAAAAAGAGCTTCTCTGATCGCTAAACTGGCGAATGAAAAAATCATCAGCTTTGACACAGAAACTACCGGCATCGATGCCCATGTGGCGGAGGCAGTAGGACTGGTATTTTCCATTAAAGCCCATGAAGCTTACTATGTGCCAGTACCTGAAAATCAGGATCATGCGCGTGCACTTATCCATGAATTTAAAGACCTGCTCGAATCCAAAGAAATACTTTGGGTGGGCCAAAATGCCAAGTACGACTCTACCATCATGAAGTGGTACGGTGTAGAAATCAATGGTCCTTATTTTGATACCATGATAGCGCACTACCTTTGCGAACCCGACCTAAGACACAAGCTTGACTATCTGACTGAAGCTTACCTCGACTACAAAATGGTTCCCATTGAAGATCTTATTGGCAAGGGTAAAACCCAACTCAGCATGCGTCAGGTGAAACTTGATAAAGTAGTGGAGTATGCAGGGGAGGACGCCGATTTTACTTTACAACTCAAACCCATTCTGGAAGAAAAGCTGGCCAGTCTGGAAATGACCACACTTTACCAAACCATAGAAGCCCCATTGATCAATGTGCTCAGGGATATGGAATATGAAGGAGTGCGCATCAATCCCGATTTTCTTGCAGATTATTCCAAAGAATTAGAAAAAGAAATCCTGAGAGTAGAGCAGGAAGTGTACAGGGAGGCAGGCACCCCTTTCAACATATCTTCGCCCAAACAGGTTGGTGAAGTGCTGTTTGAGAGGATGAAACTGCCATATAAAGGCAAAAAAAGCAGCACCGGGCAATACGTGACAGATGTAGACAAACTCACAGAAATGGCCGAAGAACATGCCATCATTGCCAAAATCCTCGACTATCGAAAATACACAAAACTCAAATCCACCTATGTAGATGCACTGCCCCAGATGATCAACCCCAAAACAGGTAGGGTGCATTCCAACTTTAATCAGGCCAGGGCCGCTACCGGCAGGCTAGCTTCTGATAATCCCAACCTGCAAAACATTCCCATCAGAGACGAAGCAGGCAGGGAAATACGCAAAGCATTTGAGCCAAGATCAGAAGAATATACGCTGCTTTCTGCCGACTACTCCCAAATCGAGTTGCGCCTCATTGCAGAAATCAGTGGTGACGAATCGATGCTCGAAGCCTTTCACTCAGGCAATGACTTTCACAAAGCCACGGCGGCCAAAGTGTACAATGTACCCATCGATCAGGTCACTGCTGAGCAACGTAGAAATGCCAAAACGGTAAACTTTTCCATCACCTACGGTGCAGGTGCCACCAACCTCAGCCGTCAGCTGGGCATTTCTCGCAAGGATGCCAAAGACCTGATCGACCAGTACTTCGTACAGTTTGCAGGATTAAAGCGGTACATGGATGAAACAGTAGCCTTTGCCAGATCGCACGGCTATGTAAAAACCATGTTGGGCAGAAGGAGAGAACTGCGCGACATCAACTCCAGAAATGCATTGGCCAGCAGCAACGCCGAAAGGGTAGCCATCAATACACCCATCCAGGGAACGGCTGCAGATATGATCAAGGTGGCTATGATCAACATTCATCAGGCCATTAGGGAGCAAAATTTAAAATCAAGGATGATCCTCCAGGTGCACGATGAATTGGTATTTGATGTTTATTTACCGGAACTGGAAGCCATCAAAGCCATCGTGTTGGATAAGATGCCTTCAGCCATACCCAATCTAAGGGTACCCATTGAAGTAGGCATTGGTGTAGGAAACAATTGGCTCGAAGCCCACTAAAACCGGAAGCCCAGAGAAGCCTGGAAGGTAATCTGGATGTCTTTGTCGGCCCTTTTGTTGATGGAAAAATCGTCGTTGAATTTCTCAAGGGTATAGTCGATGCTGTTGTCGGTAGCATCCAGTAGGCCGTACTCAAATCTGCCCCCAATGAAAAATCCTTTGTTGAGGAAATAATTGATACCGCCTACAGCTGATAAATTGAACCAGTTGATGCGATCTGCCGGCTTCAAATCATTCTGATAATACGCACCTACAATCTTGGGTACATTGACAATCTCGCCATCTACTATGATTTTTGCAAAGCCCGTATTGGTAGTTGAAGCTGCCAGCGCCAGGTCTTTGTAAAAATTGTAGTCAAGTGACTGTTTAAAGATGATCTCTGTGGGGTGTTCACTGGAATAAAATCTGACGGTGCCTCTTCCTGTAGGATTGACCAGAAAGTTGGGTGAAATACCGGCGAACAATTCAACTTTTTTCCAGGGTTGAAATACAGCCGTAATGGGCAGGCTGATGTAGGAAGTGGTAATTTCCAGGTCCAGTATCCTTCTGCCTTTTTCGTAAACCGTTTTTTCCGGTGTGTAAATGAGATAGTAACTGGAACCATCAAATTTCTGTCTTCCGCCGGTTTGGTTGTACAACAATTCTCCCCTGATCATAAAAGTATGGGACAATTTGTAGCCATAATTGATACCAAAGTGAATGCCATTGGTATAGCCATAAGATTCATTGGCTTCCAGCGGACCCGAAATGGTATTAAAATTCCATCCGGCCCTTACCCCAATGGATTGACCAAAACCCAGATGGGTAAGTAACAGCAGCAGGACAATTATTTTGTATTTCAATGCTTTGAAGCTTTTAAACGAGTGCAAAAATAACATTATGGTTGAATTTGAAACGAAAGCAGGCCACTAAATGCAGCCTGCCCATTTCTTAAATTGATGTTAATCGCTTTTTTTAGTCAGAAGTTCTGATCTTGGTGGTTTCCTTAATCCAGCATCCCACGGTAATGGACTGTCCTGGAGTCATCAAACGCTGGTGTACATCTTCCCGGTTGGGCATGTATTGGCGATACCTTCCAATGAGGGAATTGGCCTCCTTAGCCACGGCAGGGTCTATGCTTTTGGCATATTCCCACTTATCGATGGCTGGCCAGGTGACGATCTGGCTGTCCCAACCCCTGCCCGGACCACACAACGGCCCGCTGGAGGCGTATAGTTTGCCTATGAGAATGTAAGGTTCACCCCAGCCTGATTTTTGTTTGGCAGCTTCATAAGCATATTGCCTGGCTTTTGGAAAGTTTTTAACATCTCCATAGTAAATGTTGGAAATGATCAGCAGAATCTTTGCTTTTTTCTCCTTGTCGGCGGTCTCATCAACATATTTTTCGAAAAGTTTGATGGCACCATTGTAATTTCCCTTTCCATATTCATCATACGCTTGTGACAAAGTACCTGTAGCCACAGGTGCCACATAACACTTTCCATTTTTCTCTTTGGTCACTTCTGCCAATCGTGCATCGGTTTCAGCACATTTGCCGCGCACCATCCTACGGTAGGCAAGGTTGACGATGTCGCAGGAATCAGGATGTGCCTTGAACATGGCATAATACTTTCCGGCATAATATTCACAATCGTAAAAACCATCGATACCTTCCAGGCTTTCCAGCAGATCGGGCGCATATTCACTAATGACACGCCACGCATCACATTGATTGCCGCTGCAGTTGGCCAATCCGTCTTTGACAGCTTTGTCAATCAACAAGGCATACTTACTTCCTTCTTCTTTGCTCAGGTGTTCGGCCTGAACCATGTCGTAAAGCAATTTGGTAAATGGATTTACAATAAAGTATTCCATCTTTCCATTGCCCATGTCTACCGACTTTTTAAAAGTCTCGTAAATTTCTCTTTCCGGAACCAGGCCACTGAGGTTGTAATAGTAGTCAAAAGCTTTTTGCCCGATATAAGAAGCATCGGCGCCAAAACACTCTTCTCTCTTTGCCTGAATCATACGAATGGTATCAACATACAGCCTTTTTTGGGTGCTGTCATTGGTTTCTTGTATCATTTTGCTGTAGATGGTCACCCCATCGTCAAAATGACTTTTTACCCTGCCATTGGATCCAGGTGCCATGGTGTAGGCTTGTCTCCAAATGGGCAGTGCTGCCTTGTAATTGTTGTACTTCATTTGGTCTTTGTACAAAACAAAGGCGGTCTCTGCTTTGTCGCGGTCATTGCCCGACAAATCGCTAAAACTCTTACAGGGATTGGGTGGTTCCGGAGTGGGTGGTGGAGTTTCAGTAACATTAGGAGATTCAACTAACGGTGCCGTTGCCTTGGGAGAACACTGCACCAGAAAAGCTGCCATTACTGCAATGGCTGTAATTTTGTATATCTGGTTCATGGCTTGTTTTTATAAAAATGATCAATAACCGAAGGCCCGATAAAAAAAACTGTCACCTGAACCCGCAGTTTAGTCATAAAGTTAATCATTATTCCTCAAACTACGACAAGTCAGATGACAGTTATTATCAAAAACAACACAATATCCACTAAGGGACAAAGGGGGTCTTAAAAATCAAATTTAATGCCCTGTGCGAGGGGCAGCTTTGTACTGTAATTGATGGTATTGGTTTGTCGCCTCATATAGGCCTTCCATGCATCGGATCCCGATTCTCTGCCACCACCAGTCTCTTTTTCTCCACCAAAAGCGCCTCCGATTTCTGCACCGGAAGTACCTATGTTGACATTGGCAATACCACAATCACTGCCTCCTGCCGATAAAAACAACTCGGCTTCCCTGAGGTTGGTGGTCATGATGGCCGATGATAAGCCCTGAGGCACATCATTTTGTATGCGAATGGCATCGGTAACGCTACCCTCGTATTTGATGAGATACAGGATGGGTGCAAAGGTTTCTGTCTGTACGATGGACATATCATTTCTGGCCTCAACAATCGCCGGAGCCACATAATGGCCGTTGGCGCAACCCCTTACTTTTTCAACGCCACCTTTCACCAACAATTTGCCGCCTTCTTTTTTGACCTTATCGAGGGCGGCCAGATAGTTGTCTACAGCCTGGGCATCAATGAGCGGACCTACGTGGTTGCGTGCATCCAGAGGGTTGCCAATCTTTATTTGTTTGTATGCTTTGACCAATTGGGTCTTGACCTTGTCGTATACTTCGGCATGTACGATCAACCTTCGGGTAGATGTACACCTTTGTCCCGCTGTACCCACAGCGCCGAAAACCGTTGCTGGTAAAACCAATGAAAGATCTGCAGACGGGGTAACAATAACAGCATTGTTTCCACCCAATTCCAACAAACTCCTTCCCAACCTTGCTGCCACAGCCGCTGAAACAGCCTTGCCCATGCGGGTGCTGCCAGTAGCAGAAACCAAAGGTATCCTCGTATCTGAAGATAATTTCTGACCCAGGGTGTAATCTCCTGTGACCACACAGCTCACTCCTTCAGGTACATTGTTGGCTTTGAGTACACCGGCAAATAGGTGTTGACAGGCAACGGCACAAAGTGGTGTTTTTTCACTGCCTTTCCACACCACTACGTCGCCACATACCAGAGCAATCATGGCATTCCATGACCAAACAGCTACCGGAAAATTAAAAGCCGATATCACGCCTACTACACCTAGTGGGTGCCACTGCTCATACATGCGGTGTGAAGGCCTTTCTGAATGCATAGACAAACCATACAATTGGCGGGAAAGCCCTACAGCAAAGTCGCAGATGTCGATCATTTCCTGGACTTCTCCCAAACCTTCCTGCAGCGATTTGCCCATTTCATAAGAAACCAGCTTGCCCAACTCTTCTTTATTGGCTCTTAATACATCGCCATATTGTCGTACAATTTCTCCCCTCCTGGGTGCAGGCCACATCTTCCACTCTTCAAAAGCCTGGGTAGCGGCTCTCATTACTTTTTCATAGTCCGCCTCACCTGTTACACTCACCTTGGCAATCTCCTTGCCATCAACGGGAGAATAAGAGGTGATTACTCTTTTGGACGAAAACGACTTTTGTCCTGTCCAGGTACCAGGGTTGCTTGCTCCCAATCCCAGCTTTTTTAGAAAACTTGTATTCATGGATAAAATAATTGTATTTGAATGTGATAACGCCTTGAAAAGGAAACTGAATTCAGCGTCTCAATTTTCAACGCCCCTCTTTTAAAAGGCTGCAAATGTACGCTTTGTTTGCTAATTTAAGGTGATTTTGGTTGCTTTCAAACCTGGTACATTAATTGGTGCCTTAATTTTTTTTGAGGTTCGCAGGCAATTTGTTTACTTTACCATCAGATTAAATCGTCAAAAATGAAATTCTTTTCAGTTTTATTGGTTTTTACCATATTTTATTCTGTTTCTGTTCTAAACGCACAAAACAAAGCAACAATTGTTCGCACTGAACAAGCCGGCATTTTTGGCCTACCATCGCAGCTCCACCATCCATGGAAATCAAGGGTGCTCAACTACACTTCTGCTGAACACGCTTATGCCATTCCTACTGAAGAGATTTTAAAAATAAAGCAACAAATCAAAGAGGCAAAAAGACCTGGTACATCACTTACTGTTACCAAGCGATCTACTGAAAGACCGAACATTGGTGTAAATTTTAATGGCAACATCCAGGGCAACAATGTACCGCCCGACAACAGCATGGCAGTATCCGTAAATGGCTTTGTAGTTTCTGCCATCAATTCCAACATCATCTTTGCCAATAGCGGGGGTAAGGTCACTTTTACCCAAAACCTGGCAGATTTTTATACCCTGCTCACCATCGGCTCCGGTGTGTATGATCCCCGCATCATCTACGATGCAGAATACAATCGTTTCATAGCCATTGCCCTTCACGGCAATACCCCGCAAACCACCAAAATAGTAATCGCATTTTCTAAAAAAGAAGATCCTGCTGCAGGTTGGTATTACTACAACGTGGACGGAAATCCACTGGGTGACAATCATTGGTTTGATTACCCCAATGTAGGTCTCTCCAAACAGGATCTCTTCATAGCCGGCCTCATGCGCGACAATGCGGGTGACTGGCAATATTCCATTTTGTTCCAAATCGACAAGGCTTCTTGCTTTCAAGGACTGCCAATGGTATTTGGGCACTACACCGACCTTCGGAATGCCGATGGTCAGTTGGCATTTAACCTGGTACCAACCCATAATGCATGGCATCAATATCCTGATGCTTCCATACACCTGGTGAGCAATGTAGCCCAGGGCGGCAATCAATATCATTTACATACGGTAAGTGGTGCTATTGCAGGAGGCCAACCTTCTATTGCTGCACAACAATTTACCGGCCCCCAAACCGAACTGGCACCGGATGGTGTGCAACCCAATACTACCAATGTGATGAATACATTTGATAGCAGGATTTGGAACGCCATGGAGCTTAATGGAATTATTCATTTTGGTGGACACGTCAACTCCCCCAACAATACCTCAGCCCTTTTTTATGGCAGGCTCAACCCTGCAAGCGGTGAGGTAACGGCCAGTCTTTACTACCGTGACGACTTCGATTATGGTTTTCCATCTATCGCCGCCTTTGGTGAAAATGAAACAGATACACGCGTGTTGATCAACTTTCTCAAAACCGGACCCACCCTCTTTCCCTCACAGGGAGCCGTCATCTGCGATGGTAGTGGTGCTACCTACGACTGGGGAGAAGAAGTCATAGTAAAAAAAGGTACCAACTCGGTCAACGTACTGGATGGTGACCGCGAACGATGGGGAGATTATTCTACCGTGTGCAGGAGATTTTTCAATCCTTACAGCTCAAAAGCCGAAGTATGGACTACCGGCTGTTTTGGCAAAGGCAGCTATGGCACCTGGCTTACGCAGTATTTTCAGGATTCAAGTTCGTATTTTCAGGATTTTGTTGCCGATAAAACAACCATAGAGCCCCAGGCGGCTGCTAAATTTTCAATCGTTTATCCTGAAAACACAAGGGTATTAAGTTGGAATTTTGAAGGGGGGTCGCCAGCCACTTCTACTTCGCTTTCTCCCACCATTACCTTTGCCAATTCAGGAAGTTATGATGTAAAACTTACCATTGTAGATGAGGTAAATAATGATACACTTACTTATGTTAAACAGGATTACATTACGGTAATGGTCCCCATCCAGCCTCCGGTTGCCAATTTTACGGTTGACCGTGACACCATTTACCAGGGCGAAAGTGTAGTGTACAAAGATCTTTCTACCAACGAACCCGTAGATTTTACCTGGACTTTTCAAAACGGCATTCCAGCCACCTCCAAGGAGCAAAACCCAACCATACGTTATGACAAAAAAGGGTCACATTACGCCAACCTCACAGCCCGCAACATTGCAGGTAGTGACAATGAAATTAAACAAAAATTCATAACAGTACTGGAAGCCAAACCGCCCGTTGCCGACTTTGGAGCTAATATTTTATTGGGCGCAACCAATGAACCCATCAACTTTTTTGATCAATCTCAAAACAATCCATTGTCCAGAACCTGGTATTTTGAAGGAGGCAATCCAACCACTTCTACAGAAATCAACCCTACAGTGGTTTACACCAACGAAGGTAAATACGATGTCAAATTGGTTGTAAGCAATTTTGCAGGCAAGGATTCGATCACCAAAACAGAGTTTATTCAGATAGGTGGTGTTGCCACCCATGATTTACCCTTGTTTATCAGTGACCTCAACCTCTTCCCCAATCCTGCCACCGGAGATGAAATTACAGTAGAGTTTACCCTTGATAAGAAAAGAGAAATGGCCTTTGTGCTCTATGACATCAGGGGCCAGCAATATACCACCATCCATAACCAACGGGTGAAAGAAGGCAGGAATGTTTTCTATTTTTCTTCAGAAAGTCTCAGCAGTGGAAATTACATTTTGAAGCTCGTCAGCAAAGCAGACG
>ERZ724526.152-NODE-152-length-39048-cov-5.450850_pt1 | contig 39048 bp, 32 predicted proteins | sample MGYA00376059_ERZ724526 | MGnify/ENA primary metagenome ERZ724526 (study PRJEB28724, sample SAMN07190883) | activated sludge metagenome | isolation source: activated sludge of sewage treatment plant in Hong Hong | place: Hong Kong | collected 2016-03-17 ...
TTTCTTTTTCGAAGGGTTTTACCAGACCCAAAATAGTCCTGAATGGATATCCAAACGAAAGGCCCGCAATCTTCGTGCAGACCGGATGCTTCCGGTAGCGCACCGTATGGCCCGTTTTATCGGCGCTTTTCCTTTTGTCAGGGCAGTATTTGTCTCCGGGTCCTTGTCGAAGCACAGCATGAATGAAGACAGCGACATCGATTTTTTCCTCATTATGGAACCGGGTCGCCTTTGGCTTGCCCGCACCTTGCTTGTCCTGTTCAAAAAAATATTTCTGTTTAATTCCCACAAGTACTTCTGCGTCAACTACTTTATTGATACGGAGCATCTGGAAATCGAAGAAAAAAACCTTTTCACCGCAACAGAGATCGTTACGCTTATTCCCATGTATGGAAGCGAGTGGTACCAGGCCTTCTACCAGGCAAATAAATGGGCCTGGGCGCAGTACCCCAATTTTGAACCGCGGCCGGTACATGCGGTCGCAATGCACAAAAGAACCGGTCTGAAAAAGATACTGGAATGGATACAGCGTGGCAAAACCGGGGATTGGCTGGACCGACAATCCCTGCGCGTCACACTGGCGTTTTGGCGAAAAAAATTCCGATATTTGCCTAACGACCAATTCGACCTGGCCCTGAAATCACGGCGCTATGTATCCAAGCACCATCCGCTGCACTTTCAGGATAAAGTGTTGAAGGCATTTGACAAACGGGCCGCGGAAATGAAAACACTGGTGTAGTACTTTTACCAATACACGTTTCATATGAAAAGACAGATACTCCTTATTTCGATCCTTGCGGCTTCGTTATCCGCCATGCATGCACAGGTTGCCTTCCGGCCCTATGTCGGCATCAACTCACACACCATTACCAAGGATTTTCAGGATGCCGAATGGCGATCGGCCCTGGGCTATCAGGTCGGCGCCGATCTGCAGATTGGTTCCAAACTGTACATCCAGCCGGGATTACAGCTGGAGTTTGCAAAAAACAAGTTTGAAGTACTGGGCACCGGTATCAACATCGATGTGAAACGCACCAGTCTGCGTATTCCGGTGATGGTGGGTTACTCGTTTGGCAAAGTAGATGGCGATTTTTCCTTCCGGATATTTACAGGCGTCAATGCCGGTATCCTGATGAGCTCCAGTGCCGAAGATTTTGACCTGAACAAAGACGATTGGAAAAGTGCGACATTCGGCTGGAATGTCGGCGGGGGACTTGACTTTTCCATTATTTTCATCGACCTGGGTTATCAGGTCGGGGTATCGGAGGTGTTTGAAACCTTTGATACCGGCGCCAAAGACAACCTTTTTTATGGCAACGCGGGTCTCCGGATACGCTTCTGAACGAGGTAAACCCGATGCACAGACCCCGGCTGTTCCTCGTCCGAACAAGCGGGGTCTGTTTTTTGAATGCCCGATCCATCGTACTTTACCCCGAAAATTTGTTGCTGATGAACCGTCGCCATACGCTGCTCGTCCTTTTTGCACTGTCCGTGATGCAGGCTTTTTCCCAGTCAAAACCGACGCTGGACTACTACCTGCCTGCCATCCGGTACAATGCCGACATTCCGACACCGGAAAGTTTCCTCGGCTATCAGCCCGGTGAATGGCATGCCAGCCACGACCAGTTGGTTGCTTACATGCGCGAGCTCGACAGGGCGAGCGAGCGGATCACGCTGCTGCAATACGGCCGCTCTTATGAAAACAGGCCATTGTTGTGCCTGATTATCACCGATCCCGGCAATCAGAAGCGGCTGGATGAAATAAAAAACAGCCGCAGCAAGTTGACCGACCCGGCTTTGGGGGCCAAACTGGACCTGAAAAATCTGCCTGCCGTCAACTATATGGGATATTCCATCCACGGGAATGAAACCAGCGGCGCCAATGCCGCCCTGGTGGTGGCCTATTACCTTGCTGCGGCCCAAAGTCCGGAGGTAGAAGAATTGCTCAAAAACACCGTCATACTCTTCGATCCCTGTTTTAATCCCGACGGGATGCAGCGTTTCTCGTCGTGGGTGAACAGCCGCCGCAGCATAAACGGCTCCACTGATCCTTCGGCCGATGAATTCAACGAACCCTGGCCGCGCGGCCGGTACAACCACTACTGGTTCGATCTTAATCGCGACTGGATCGTGGCCCAGCAACCCGAGACGAGGGGCCGGGTGGCCTTGTTTCAGGAATGGCACCCCAATGTTTTGACCGACCACCATGAAATGGGCAGTAACTCTACCTTCTTTTTCCAGCCCGGTGTGCCAAGTCGGGTCAACCCCAATACCCCTGCCCGGAACCAGGAACTTACGGCCAAAATCGCGACGTACCACGCCAGGCTGTTGTCGCAAAAAAACATCCTGTTTTACTCGGGCGAAAACTTTGACGACTACTACTACGGAAAAGGTTCGACATACCCTGATGCACAGGGCAGTATCGGTATTTTGTTTGAGCAGGCGAGCAGCAGAGGCAGCGCACAGGAAACCGAAAACGGCCTGCTTACCTTTCCATATACGATTCGCAACCATGTCATTTCCTCCTTATCCACGCTTCAGGCTGTTGGCGACATGCGTGTAGAACTGAACGAATACCTCCGCGATTTTTATAAAAACGCTGCCCTGGCGGCTCAAAAAGACGATATCAAAGGGTATGTGTTTGCCGACAACCGCGACCTGCCGGGAAGGGAGCTGCTGAGTGTACTGATGCGCCACCGCATTGATGTGCGCAATGTGCAGGAAGATATCACGGTTAACGGTCAGACCTTTTCGGCACACAATGCCTTTTGGGTGCCTGCTGAGCAGGCACAATACCGACTGGTAAAGGCCCTGTTCGAACGGCGCACCACTTTTCAAGACAGCATATTCTACGATATTTCTGCCTGGACGCTGCCCGATGCCTTTGGCGTACAGTGGTCGCCGGTGCGTTCCAAAGATTTCAATCCGCGTATGGCAGGCGCTGAAGGCATTGCCCTGACTTCGCGCTACGGCGTTTCGATGATCGCCGAGCCGGCCTATGCCTATGTAATCGCGGCAACCGGATATGAGGTTCCGCAGGTGCTCGGCGCCTTGCTTCGCGACGGAATACGGGTAAAACTGGCCACCAAACCTTTTGAATCGGATGGCCGGCAATTTGCAGCAGGCAGCCTTGTAATTCCTTCGGAAAAACAACCCCTGGAGCCGACAGCATTGCTGGAAAAAGTACAGAACCTTGGCGTCGAACTGCCTGTTTATCCCATTTACAACGGTCTGACAACGGCAGGCCCGGATTTGGGCAGCAGTAGTTTTCCCTCCATCAGACCTCCGAAAATAATCATGCTTACAGGCGACGGTATCAATCCCGAAGCTGCCGGGGAGGTCTGGCATCTGCTCGATACCCGCTACGGACTTCCATTGACAATGGTTGAATCAGACCGGTTGACACAATTCAATCTGATGGATTATAACGTGTTGATCCTGTCTGACGGCAATTTCGGGCGGGTGGCGCCGGAGCGCGTGCGCGAGTTTGTTTCAGGCGGCGGCACAATAGTGGCCACAGGCGACGCCTTGCGCTGGCTTAAGGCATCGGGCCTTGTAGACCTTGAGTTCCGGAATGCCAGCCTGAAACCGGTCGGTCGTCGCCCTTACGGGTCTTATAGCGAAGACAGGGGCGCCGGGCGTATGCCGGGCGCTATTTTCGAAGCAGAACTTGATCTGACCAACCCGCTTTGCTTCGGCTATGAACGCCCGCGACTGCCCATGTTTCTCAGCGATACCCTGTTTGTCGAAACTGCGAAAAACCCCTATGCCACTCCGGCGGTCTTTACCGGCGATCCGCTGCTTTCAGGCTATATCCACCCCCGACACAAACCGCTGGTATCCAACTCGGCTGCGGTAGTGGTGGGTGGAACGGGTAAAGGCCGGGTCATTTGTTTTGCTGGCGACCCGAATTTTCGCGCTTTTTGGTACGGTACGAATCGCATGTTTGCCAATGCGATATTTTTTGGCAACCTCCTCGGCAGTGAAGCTGTTGAGCGCAAATAAACACATCCTGTAATGAGAAAAATTTGGCTCTTTTTGTGGTGGAGTCCACTGCTGCTTACTGCCCAGACCGTTCTTCAGTCGTCCAACCTGCCGATCGTACTGATCACTACGCCCAATGGGGCGCTTATTCCGGATGAGCCCAAGATCACGGCGCAAATGAAGATCATCGACAAGGGACCGGGGCAGATCAATTTCATAACCGACCCGCCTAATCACTATAATGGCTTTATCGGGATCGAAACACGGGGCAGTACCTCTCAGTTGTTTTCCGACAAAAAACCTTACGCCGTTGAAACACGTACCGCCGACGGCGAAGACCTGGATGTGCCCCTGCTGGGCATGCCGGAGGAGTCGGACTGGGTTTTTATAGCGCCATTTAACGACAAAAGCCTCGTGCGCGATGCCCTGGCGCTCGAACTGGCACGACGCATCATGCCCTGGGCCTCCCGCACACGTTTTGTGGAACTGGTGCTCAATGGTGATTACCGGGGAATTTACCTTGTCGCCGAGAAGATCAAACGCGACAAAAACCGCGTGGATATCAGCAAATTATCTGCGACAGAGATATCTGGCGACGACCTGACAGGGGGGTATATTCTCAAGATTGACAAACCGACGGGTGCGCTGAGCGATGGCTGGGTGTCGCCCTATCCCGCCCTTCAAGGCAACTGGCAAACCACATATTACCAGTACCACTACCCCAAGCCGGAGGATATTCAAACCCCGCAAAAACAATATATTGAAGACTGGATCACCGGTTTCGAAGATGTCATGAAGTCTGCACAATATGCCGATACAGCCTCCGGGTACCCAAAATATATTGATATTCAGACATTTATAGACTTTTTTATCATCAATGAAATATCCAAAAATGTAGACGCATACCGGCTGAGTACTTTTTTATACAAAGACAAGGACAGCAAAAACACCCGCCTTTTCGCGGGACCGGTGTGGGACTTCAACATCGCCTTCGGCAATGCCGACTATTGCAGTGGAAATACATACCAGGGCTGGGCGGTAAATTTCAACGGAATTTGCAACCAGGACGACTGGATCATCCATTTCTGGTGGAAACGCCTGTGGGATGATCCGGCGTTTCGCACACAACTCGTCGCGCGGTGGGCCGAGCTGCGATCCGGCGTATTCACCGATGCCGTAGTCACCGGTGTACTGGACTCACTGGTGGGTGTGGTGCAACAGGCACAGGTGCGCAACTGGCAGCGCTGGCCGGTACTCTACGAATGGGTATGGCCGAATGCATTTTGTTGCGGCAGTTATCCCCAACACGTCGATTACCTGCACGATTGGCTGCTCCATCGCATGGAATGGATGGACGGAGCAATGACCACACTGAATGTGGGCACCTATGAGAAGAAAAAATACTTCAAAACGGAAATTTTCCCCAATCCCTCGAGGGATGTGTTGACATTCAGATACTACGTACGCTACACCGATAAGGTTGTTTTTCGTATCTATGATGAACTGGGGAGGACACTGGCAACCGTAAACGGCGCCCACCAGAAGAATGGAGAGAATACCTTCATCTGGACACATGATCTGCGCCCCGGACTATATTTTTATTCGGTAATCGTCAACGGAGTGCTCGAATCGGGAGGAACATTCGTCGTAGAGGGCGGTTAACGGCGGTCGCGGGAATCGATGGTTGCTGCGGCCATGAGCCGGTCGTAGCGCTCGCCAAAAACGCGGAAGTATATCAGAACGGTGTAGAGGTTGCTCGTTTCATAAGAGTTGCCCTCGAAGCCGTCTTCATCCACTTCGCCGGTTTCGCGGTTCACGACCTGATAGCCGTAATTGTAATAGCCTTGTTTCAGCAGTGGCGATTCACAGTAATACGCTTTGACTTCAGGGCTGTACTCCATTTTAAATTCCGGCTTGAGTTGCCAATCGGTCAGTTCGCCGAACACATATACATCCTCATCATCAAAGGGCAAATTGCGGCTGATGGAAAACAACACCCGGGCATAATCGCATTGCAGCAGCGTTTGGTTATAATTCTGATTTTCAACGGAATAACGGCCGTTCAGGTCGCCGCGAAACGATAAGTTGCTACCGGAGCGGTCTTTATCGGTTTCAAGCGTCACCTCATAAAAATCGTATTTCTGGTTGATGGTCTTTACCCGTTCGCCGCGAAAATCGAAGGTGCGTATATCGAAAAAACGCCACTCTTTTCCGGCGGGAAACACCACTTTGTCTTGATAATCAAATACCAGTTGATCTTCCCGGGTGATGAACGGTGGCAGGGGGCCGAGCGCCGAATCCCAGCGCCCGTTTTGAAGTACAAAAGCTTTGACGTCGTTCTGAGGGTTGAAAATTCGTGTACCGCGGTGGTTGACTGAAAAATCAATTTCGTGGTGTGTTTTCAGTTTGCTGACGACTACCGGACTGACCAGTTTGGCATCGACGCGCCAGCGCGGCTCCACCACGCAGAAGCGTCTGACCAGTACCAGCCGTCTATCGTCGTCGTTGTCAAATACCTTGAGGATATAATTGCCCGACCGCGACCAGCGCATATTGCGGTTGGGCAGGCCGAGGCTGTAATGCGTGTATTGATGAAGAGTATTGAAAGAACTTTCGATATTGGTTATGCGGTCTTCCGTGAAACCATCGATGTATTCATTGTCGGTAAGGTCTGATGGTTGCCAGTCACTGTCACAATGCACGATGGTATACAGATAGTCCTTGAGGTCGCTGTCGAGATGGTCAAATTCCAGCAACATGGTGTTGGGGGCTGCTTTCAACTCTACGATAGGCAGCGTCAGCGGCGCGCCGACGAGGTAAAGCTGGGCCGCCCGGATGTCGGGGTCGATCGTCTGGCTTTCGGTATTGTTGTCTTGCGCAGGCAGCAACAAAGGGCATAAAAGGAAAAGTAATGCCAATCGAACAGAAGAAAATGACCTCATTTTGTTGTATTTCGTGAACTGATCCGGGGTATTGACGCAACAACCGCCGTCAGGTTGCTTACCAGCCTTCATTCGGCATGCATTCCAGCTCCAGCAACTCGCCGGTTTTGGGGTGTTTACAGGTAAAACGCCTGGCGTGGAGTTTAATTTGCTGCTCTTTCCAGGGTTTTCCACCATAAAGGACATCGCCGGCGATCGGGCACCCGATATGCGCCAGTTGGGCCCGGATCTGGTGAAAGCGGCCGGTAGCGGGCTGTACTTCGAGCAGAAACTCCTTGCCCGATTTTTCCAGCAGCGTATACTCCAGTTCGCAATGCTGGGTATCGCGGCCGCTTTTTTCCACAATGATTGATTTCCGGGCAACCGGGTCTTTCTTCAACCAGTTGGTGAGTTTACCTTTTTCAGCAGGTGGGCGGTTCTCCACTTTTGCCCAGTACACTTTTGCCACGCTTCTGTTTTCAAACTGACCCATCAGGTTGACGAGCGCCGTTTTGGTTTTGGCAAATACGAGTATGCCACTCGCTGCGCGGTCGAGCCGGTGTACGGCGCGGAGGTAAGGCGTTGTTTTAAGGCGTTTCGATGTCGACTTTTCCTGCAGTTGACTGGTAAAATACAGCAGGGCCTCGTCTTCTGCCGAAGGGTGGCGCTCCCGGCCGCTTTCCGAGGAAAGTCCGGCCGGTTTGTTTACAATGAGGAGGTAGTAATCTTCAAAAAGGATTTGCATCATGTGCTGGTGAAGGGTTTCAGGGTAGTTATTATCCAACGACAAAATGATAACCGACGCCTTTTATAGTGATGATCTCAATGGCCGGGTCGGCACTCAGGTAATCGCGCAGTTTGGTGATGTAGACATCGAGGTTGCGGGAGTTGAAAAAATTATCGTCGCCCCACACTTTCATTAAAATATCCTTTCGGGCGACGGTAAAATTCCGGCTTTCCAGCAATATTTTGAGCAGATCGGCCTCCCGGGCGCTGAGTTTCCGCACCGAATCGTCCATTCGCAGTTCATATTTGAGTGGAAAAAATTCGAATTTGCCGATGGCAACGGCATCGTTCGGATGAGCTGCCGCCGTTTTTCCGCGCGTCAGGGCGAGCAGGTTGTGCAGGCGGGCGATGAGTTCCTCCATGCTGAAAGGCTTGCGAAGGTAGTCGTTGCCACCCGCCGAAAAGCCCTGGAGCACGTCTTCCGTCTGGTTTTTTGCCGTGACGAACACAATAGGCAGGTCGGCTTTTTTACGACGGATTTCCTCCGCGATCGAAAAACCGTCGCGGTTGGGCAGCATCACATCGAGCACACAAATATCCGGCTGGAATTGTTCGAATACAGCCATGACCTTGTCGCCATCGGCGACCATACAGACTTCGAAGGAGCGGCTTTCGAGGCTTTCCCGGACGATCTTACCGAGAAAGGGCTCGTCTTCTACGTACAGGAGCTTGATTTTTTGCATGCGCGGCAAAGTTACTCCACGACGCGGCATTCCACACGCCGGTTTTTCTGCCGGCCTGTTTCTGTGTTGTTGGAAGCTACGGATTTGCGCGCTCCATAACCTTTCCAGGAGACCTGTTCCGGCAGTACACCATTGGTAATGAGAATATTATAGACGGCCTGCGCGCGCCGTTCAGAGAGCAGGTCATTGCTCGCATCGTCGCCAACGCTATCCGTATGTCCGCCGATCTCCACTTTCAGGGTCGGGTTTTTGCGAAGTATATCAGCCAGAAGCGTTACTGTTTTTTCAGCTTCGGGCTTCAGGTCCGATTTGCCGGTGTCGAATAAAAAGGCCGATTCGAAGGTGTATTTTTTTTCTTTTAGCAGGGCCTCTTCCATCGTTGTGCCGGTATCTTCCTCGATGCTGAAATCGTCGAAACAGTAATATGCAATGCGCTTTATCTTTTGCCAGAATGAATTCAGTTGTTGATTGCGCTCGTCAAACTGCCGGCGCTCTTCCGGGTCCATGTTGATTTTTGTAATGGCATCAGAAAAGAAATTACCGAACAAAAAGTACTTGTACGGTTTGTCGGCCTTGAAAGACAGGGTGATTTTGCGCCATTCGCCGCCAGTATCCACAATTTCTTCTACGTTCACCTGAGGTTGTACCGGGAAATCGACCTGGCTTTGCATAAACTCTTCCCGTGCCGTGATCCTGGCTTCGGAAAAGTAAAAACCGAAATTGCCGCAATAAACAGATTTGTAACCGGCAGGGTTGGTTCGCTTGTCTTTGCCTTCAACCACAGGTTGTCGCCCAAATACCCTGGTCAGGTGGAGTACGCCGAGAGAGTCGTTGGTGCACGTCCAGAAAGTGATGCGATAGGTTTTCCCTTTTACCATGGCTTTGGCCAATGTACCCTGGATCAATTCGTGGTAGTCGAAAGCAAACTGCCCGTCCTGAAACGGGTGATACATGATGAGCCCCACCATTCGGTTTCCGGCATGTGGTTTGGGAAAGGACGGGCAACCCGACAACGTATCCCACAGGATCAGGTCTGGTGTATGGCTGTCGAAGGTACGCCAACCCATGGCGCAGGAATTGAGGCCAAGGGCGTTTCCCGCAAACTGACAGGGCTTGGGTTCCGTTTGCAGCACTCCGGCCTGTTTGGGGGTCTGGCGTTCAAACCCGCCGTTTACGACAAGGTTTTGAGATAAAAGGGTGTTTCCTGCCGGGAAGCAAAGGAGTAATAACAGGTAGCGTAACATGGCATCAGGATGTTTGAAAAAAAACGCCTTTACGCCGGTAATGTTATGCAAAAATCTGCTCCAGCGCTTCTCGAATTTCCGGGTGCTGAAACTTAAAACCTGCCTGTTGTATTTTTTCGGCGGATACCTTGTTGCTGTTGAGGATGACAGCCGCCATTTCTCCCAACAGGAATTTCATGGCAAATGCGGGTCCGGGCACAATCAGAGCGGGCTGGTGCATGGCCTGCGCAATGGCTTTGACCAGGTCCCTGTTTCTGACAGGGTTCGGAGCGACAGCGTTAAAAACACCTTCCATCTGTTGATTTTCAGTAGCCCAGATAAACATGCGGCACACATCGTCGAGGTGTACCCAGGAATACCACGCCTGACCGTCGGCGAAATAGCCGCCAACGCCAAAGCGCAACGGTTTTACAAATTCTGCCAGCGCCCCGCCCTCCTTGGCCAATACGACACCGATGCGCAGTTTCACGGTACGAATGCCCAGCGCCGCCACTTCGTCGGCAGCGGCCTCCCATCTTCGGCAACATTCCACCATAAAGCTGGTGTCGACAGGCGCACTGGTCTCGGTCATCCACTGTTCACCGGAGTTGCCATAGTAGCCGATGGCCGAGGCCGAAAGGTATGCTTTGGGTTTTATGCCCGATTGCAGGAACGCGACGCGCAGCGTGTGGGCGCTTTGCTCGCGGCTTTCGATGATCTCTTTCTTTCGATGGGCTGTCCAGCGTTTGTCTGCGATGCCGGCTCCTGCCAGATTGACCACATAATCGACGCCCTGTAGTGCAGATGCATCCATTGATCCGGATGCGGGATTCCAGGAGAACTGATCCGGATGCTGCGGTTTTCGGGTCAGAATGCGGACGGTATGGCCATCTGCGCGAAGCATTTCAGACAGGCGGCGCCCGATGAGGCCGGTACCGCCGGCCAGGAGGATGGTAGGCATGAGTTTTCTTGATCGGAATGAATTGTAATGAACACTTAAACAGCAGAGACCACATTCAGTTGTCGCTGTTCTGTCACCGGGTCACATACCTTCCACTTCCGCCTGGCGGTATCGAAGCCAGAATTTTTGTAATATTTTGATCTCGTAAGGAAAACTGAAGAAACCCGTGCGATAGCGTGGTGCGGCGATCGACCGGACCACCTTCCGCTGTAATGAGGACAGTTTGGTATCTGAAACAGTAGGAAAACGCGCGTTTAATACGGTTTCAAAGTTCTGAATGCGCCGCACCATCGCCGGTGTGAGCCAGGGTGTGAGCGGGTTGCGGCGCAGATCGAAACTTTCCCACTCCGGCGAAAGCCAGTCTTCGAGTTTTTCCGGGAATTTAAAGCCTGCTTTTGTAATGCGCTCGTACAATTCGGAGCCTTCGGTGGGTACAGGCGAATAGACGTAGATAATGATCTCTGTTTCTGGGTTTATTTTTTTGATATCCTGAATAAAGGCTATATCTGCCTCGATTTGTGCCCAAACCTGTTCCGGTGTGTCGGCCGGCAGGCCAAGCACAAAGGAGTATTCCGGGATGATATCGAACTTTTTCATGCGGGCGGCAAAGCGACGGATCTGCTCGCCGGTTTGTTTGCCCCCCTTGTCCATTTGCTGCAGCAGGGTATCGTTGCCCGTTTCGGCGCCGAAGAAGATCATGCGGCAGCCGGCACGGCGCATCAGGGCGAGCGAATCGTCGGAATACTGGTCGATGGTATCGATGCGGCCTTCTCCCCACCAGTTCATGTTTTCGTTCAGCATGAGTCTGGAAAACGCCACCGTCCGTTTTTCGCTGACAAAAAAATTGTTGTCGTGGAACTCGATACTGTCGGCGCCCCATTTTTCCTGCACATATTTGACGTCGCGATAAATGTTATCGGCTGATTTGCCGCGCCAGCGCGCCTCATAAATGGGCACCACGGCACAAAACGAGCATTTGAACGGACAGCCCATGCTGCTGTGGTAAGCCAGCGTTTTTTTGCCCAAAAAGGTTGGGTTGAGGTAGCGCTGAAGGGGATAGCATTGATCGAGCAAGTCGTATGGCAGTTGCGGCAACGCATCCTGGTCCAGCAGGTCCTCCTTACTGTTTTTGATGACATCGCCTTCCGGTGTTTTCCAGATGAGGTTGGGAATAAATTCATACGGCGAACCCGTCTCGAGTGCGTGGAGCAGGGCTGGAAAAGCCTTGTCGCCCGGACCGTATATGATGAAATCCACAAAACCGCTTTCCATACTCACCTTGTACTGGTTGCTGGCGAAGTAGCCGCCCCATATATTGACCACCTGCGGGTACATTTCCCTGATTCTTTTGGAAAAGGGGATCGCCTGACGCAACTGTGGGCCCGGCATTACCGTACAGGCAAAATAACGGAAGGCGCCGCTGTCGAGACAGGTTTTGATGGCAGACCAGGGATCGCGCTCCAGATTGCCATCTACGAACACGAAATCGTGCCGGTCGACAATGGATGCTCCCACCTGCAGGATACTGTTGGGAATGCGAAACTTGTTGTTGTATGCACTGCGCGGGTTGAAGAGCAGGACTTTGTTATCGGTGGGTGTAGACATTGTGTTTGTTTCTTTTCCGGGCGAATTAGCAGGCTACGAAGGTAAGCGCTTATTGTTTTCCCGGAAAAATACTGACTGAACGGGGAAAAAGGGCGACTGAAACGGCAACGACAGTCGATTTTGTTAACGACCTTTGAGTTTTATTTAATGGATATTTAATCCGTGTGACGAAATGGAATTGAGGCGTTTACAGTATGTCTCCGCTACCGAGCGGGGGCACTAAGGCAAAAAAAGGAAGATTGTTTTCATTTGGTTTTTTGGGGTTAGCTGCCGGCACGAAACGTGTCCGGTGGCTTTTTGTTTAGCCCGCCTTTTTTTGTGTTTTGATCGCTTCCACATCCATGATATCTCCGGTCCTTTCGGGATATTCTATAGCACTCACCAATGCCGACAGCATTTGGCGAATGGTCACCAGTCCAAGAGCCGTGGCTTTTTGGCGGGTGGCGGGCAACCATCTCAGCACCGTATAAAGCGGCAAAAAAAGTATTGGCCACCAGTGCCCCGGACCCAATACATACCAGGGGCGAATAAACGTGTGCGATAGTCCTTTATCAATGACGTATTGCTCGCCGGCTGCCCGTGCTGCCTGGTAGTCCTTCATAATATTTGTCGGCTCCTGCGCCACACTCACATAGACAAAATGTGCGGCTCCTGCATGGAAGGCCGCATCGGCCGATGCCTTCAAGGATGCCAGGTCGATCGAATAAAATAAATCCCGTTTGCGGGGAGAAGGATGGGGAACTCCCAGCAACTGGACAAAAGTGCACCCGGCCGGCACGGAAGATTCGAAGCTGTCCGCTTTAAACGGATTGCTGCATATTACTTCTGCACCGGCAGGTAGCTTCTGCTCCGAGCCGGGCCGAACCAGGGCGATTACCCTGTGTCCGCGGCCCAGCAACAGCCCGATCAGTCGGGTGCCGATATATCCTGTGCCGCCTGTGATGAATATGGTTTTCATAAGCCGTCCTTGTTCAGTGTAAAATGCCCGGTAACCCGGTGTTTTGCCTGTTGTCGCCGGCAAGGTGCCCGGTTAAGTCAGGTAACCCTTGTCCAGCACTTCCATACATACGAATTTCAGGCTTCATTCGGATTGCTTGCGGGGACCAAAACTGGTTGAATAGAAATGATGGATTCAATAATAAACGGTACAGAAAAAAGCGACCGAATCACCGGTTAAAAACCAGTCAAAACCCACCGGTTCGAAAAAAAAGGGCCGAGTCTGCTACATAGGGCAGCAAGATTGAACCAAAAATAGTCATTTCCGGGCAATTCAACTACCTTTGCGCGGCTTCGGCAAAAGTCTGACCATGAAAGGCAATTTACTGTTCACATTGTTCTGTTTATCTGTCCTGTTGTGGCAATGCAACAGCGATACTACGCCCAAGGAAGGCGATGTGCTGCTCGCGCAGGTCTACAACAAGGATTTGTTCCTGTCTGAACTCGAAGGTATTGTTCCCGAGGGTGTTACGAAGGAAGACAGTGCGCTGATGGTCAGTGCCTACGTACAGCGTTGGGTGCGCGAACAATTGCTCATGTATGAGGCGGAGCGCAATATTCCCAAGGATCTGGACATCGACGAACTGGTGCGCAACTACCGGGCGAGTCTGGTTCGCTTCAATTTTGAAGAGCAGATCATCGCCGAAAAACTGGATAGCACCGTTTCGGAAGCCGAAATGAAGGCTTTTTATGAAAATAATAAGGACCAGTTTCAACTGGAAAGTACCATCCTGAAATGCCTTTTGCTGAAACTCCCGCCACAGGCGCCACAATCAGAGATCAACAAACTGTGGTACAGCCGCAAACCCGCCGATGAAACAAAACTTGAAGCCTTTGCAAAGCAATGGGCGGCGTTTGCCATGCTCGACCGGGAAAAATGGTATAAACTCGAAGAGGTGGCCGCACTTTTGCCCAAAGGAACGTTAACACCTGACAATATCGGTTCGCGCCGGGAAGGTACCCTCAGCGACGGCGATTTCCGGTACTACTACCGCGTACTCGAAACCGTGCAGGGCAAAACCACGGCGCCGTTCGATTATGTGCGCGAACAGGCGTCAAAAGTCATCCTGCACAAACGCAAACAAGAATTGCTGGAGCGCTGGAAGGAAGACCTTTATCAAAAAGAACTGCGACGGGAAAACGTAAAGATCATCCGCTAACACTGCCCGGCAGTAAAACAAAAACGACAAGCATTCGATTTTCAATGAAAAATACGATCAGCATCCTCTCTTTTTTACTTATCCCGGTTCTGCTTGCCGCCCAAAACGACAGGGCGGTCATAGATCAGATCGTAGCAACTGTCGGCGGCGAGATCATTCTCCTGAGCGAGGTGCAGGAACAATATGCCTATGTAAAACAACAGCAGCGCGATGTTCCTGAAGAGTACACTTGTGTTATCCTGCAGAACATGATCATCCAGAAACTGCTGGTCAATCAGGCCAAGATAGACTCCGTGGAGGTGAAAGACGAAGAGGTGGAAAACCAGTTGAACGCCCGTATCGACCGCCTGATGCTCTATTTTAACCAGGACGAAAAGGCGATAGAAGACTTTTACGGTCAAAGTATCAACCAGATCAAGAACCAGTTGCGCGGCGATATGCGCAGTCAGTTGCTTGCCGAGCGGATGCAGGGGCAAATCACCAGCAAGGCAACGATCACGCCGTCTGAAGTGAAGCGTTTTTTCAACAATATTCCGGTTGATTCGCTCCCGTATTTCAACGCCGAAGTGGAGATACGCGAATTGGTGTACAAACCCAGGGTGAGCAAGGCCGAGGCGGAAAAGGCAAAGGCACGTGCCGAAGAACTGCGCAAACGCATTGTGGAAGGCGGAGAGGATTTTGCGGAGCTGGCAAAAAAATACAGTGCCGACCAGGGTAGCGGCTCCAACGGCGGCGACCTGGGCTTTCAAAAACGCGGAACGTTTGTCTCTGAATTCGAAGCAGCCGTATACAAACTCGAAACCAACCAGGTCAGCCAGGTGATCGAGACGGAGTTTGGTTTTCACATTATTCAGATGCTCGAACGCCGGGGCAATCTGGTACACGCGCGCCACATCCTGATAAAGCCGGAGATTACCGACGCCGATCTCGAAGCCGCCAAAGCGAAACTTGATTCCGTCCAGCAATCGATCAAAAACGGAGAAATGAGCTTCAGCGATGCCGTAAAACGCTTTGGCGATAAAAACCAGGCCAGCTACAACAACGACGGCCGGGTGCCCAACCCGCGCACCGGCAACACCTTTTTCGAGGTGGCAGACCTGGAGACCGATGTATTTTTTGCGATCGACGGCCTGGCGGTGGGCGACGTGACGGAACCTTTCCCATTCCGTGCCCCCGATGGCAATCGGTTGTTCAAACTTGTGATGTTGCAAAGCCGCTCCAAACCGCACAAGGCTGATTTGAAACAGGACTACGGAAAAATCCAAATGGCCGCGCTGGAACAAAAAAAATCGGAATTTACAGAAGCGTGGGTGCTTGAAAAACTCCGGAGTACCTACCTCTCCGTCGGCGCCATGTACAGCGGTTGTCCGAACCTCAAACAGTTACTCGAACAGAATCGCCCCTGATCATCAAGAACCTCCTGAGCCAGCGTTTGGCAATTTATACCCGTTCTGCTGACGCATCTATCAACTGACGCAAAAATGAAATTACATACTCTCGGCCTCTTGCTGTCGCTTTTCGGCGCTCTTACTGTTTCGGCCCAAACCCCCGACACGATTCTGCCAACCGTACCGTATAACGAACCGAAGGAATTCGAGATCGGCGGTATCCGTGTAACAGGCGCTCAATACGCCGACGCCGGCGCCATTATCGCCATCACAGGATTCAAGGTCGGCGACAAAATCCGCGTACCCGGCGGGCAGTTTTCAAAAGCGGTACAATCGCTTTGGAACCTGCACCTGTTTACCGATGTAAAGGTGCTTCGTGAGCGCACGGTCGGCGACAAGATATTTTTGGAAATCGCCGTGCAGGAGTTGCCCCGCTATTTGCGCCACTCTTTTGTCGGTGTAAAAAAGAACCAGCACGACGACCTCAACGGCATCATCGGCAAATACCTGCAGAAAGGTGCCATTATGACGGATAATGTAAAGTCTGCCCTTATTTATGCCATGGAGCAGCATTACATGGATAAGGGCTACCTGAATGCGGATGTCAAAATTCTTCAGTACCCCGATGAGCGGTCGGTAAATGCTACACGCCTTGAATTTGTGATAGACCGCGGCAAACGCGTGAAGATCAAGGATATTCAGTTTTCAGGCAACAGCAGCGTCAAGTCGAAAACCCTCCGGAAGAAAATGAAAAACACGGTGCGCAAGCGCCGCCTGTTCAAGAAGTCGAAACTGGTGCGGAAAGACTATGAGGAAGACAAACACAGCATCGAAAAATACTACAACACGATTGGTTTCCGCGATGCGCGGATTACCAGCGACAGCATCTGGCGCGATAAAAAAGGCCGCCTGATGATCCATATTGCCATCAGTGAAGGCAATCGCTACTATTTCCGAAACATCATCTGGAAAGGCAATACCATCTATGAAACCAAGTACCTCAACCAGGTACTCGGAATCAAAAAAGGCGATGTGTACAACCAGGAATTGCTCGATGCACGCCTTTCCTTCAGTCAGGACGGGCGTGATATTTCTTCGCTTTATCTCGACAACGGTTATCTGTTTTTCCGCGTCGACCCGGTCGAAATTTCGGTAGACAACGACTCGATCGACCTGGAACTGCGCATTTTTGAAGGCCCTCAGGCTACTATTGACCGTGTTGTGATCAAGGGTAATGACCGCACACACGAACATGTCATCCGTCGCGAATTATTCACACGGCCCGGGGACAAGTTCAGCAGGGCCGATATCATTCGCTCACAACGCGAAATTGTCAACCTCGGCTATTTTAACCCTGAAGCACTGTCGATAAACACGCCGGTCAATCCTGACCGCGGCACCGTCGATATCGAGTATATCGTCGAAGAACGCCCGTCGGACCAACTGGAACTTTCCGCGGGTTACCAGCCCTCTACGGCTTTCAGCCGGGGCGGTGTGATCGGTACGCTCGGCGTGACATTCAACAACTTTTCGCTGCGCAATATCAGAAACAAGGCTGCCTGGAATCCACTGCCGCAGGGCGACGGACAACGCCTCAGTATTCGCGGACAAACGGCCGGCGACCGCTACCAGTCGTACAATATGTCGTTCACCGAACCCTGGCTGGGTGGAAAAAAGCCCAACTCGCTTACGGTGGCCGGCTTCTTTAACCGCTATTCCAATGGCTTCGAAGGCGCCGACAATTTTCAGCGACTCGATATCATCAACGGAACGGTTGGTTTTGGCACACGCCTGAAGTTTCCCGACGACAACTTCATTTTCCGCGCCGACATGAATATCCAAACCCTGAAAATCAATCAGTATGGCGGTTTTGTGGACGATGCGGGACGATTTATCCGGGACGGCGTTTACCACAACTATAATCTCGGGCTTACCCTGGCGCGCAACAGCGTCAATGACCCGATCTTCCCCCGAAGCGGTTCGCTGATTTCGCTGAAAATGCAGGTAACGCCACCGTATTCCTGGTTCAGGAGCAAGGCCTTTTACGACACCTCTGATGTAAAAGCCGTGTATCGCAACGTGGAATACGTGAAATGGCGCATCGATGCGGATTGGTATACCACCCTTGTGGGCAAACTTGTTCTGAAAACATCTGCCAAAATCGGCATCCTCGGGCGCTGGTCGTCGAAAACCTCGCTCTCGCCTTTCGAGCGCTTTGAACTTGGCGGCGATGGCCTCAGCAATCAGAGCTTCGGCCTCAACGGTCGCGATATCATCAGCCTGCGCGGATACGGAACGGAAGATATCATGGGGCGTTTCCCCGGAGGCGCCGGAGTGTTTAACAAGTATACCGTCGAATTGCGCTACCCGCTGTCGCTTAACCCTTCCAGCACCATTTTTGTGACCACATTTGCACAGGGCGGCAACGCCTGGGCGCGTGCGAGCGACTTTAACCCCTTCGACATCAAACGTTCGGTTGGCGTCGGCCTGCGGGTATTCCTGCCGATGTTCGGTACCCTCGGTTTCGACTATGGTATCGGTTTCGACAAGCCGGAATTTTACGGGGAGAAAAAACTCTCCAACTTTGCCCGGTTCAATATTGTGTTGGGCTTTGAGCCGGATTAAACCGGCCGGAGCCGAAGGCTTTAGAGACACATAAAAAGTGGCTGTATCATAAGCAATGATACAGCCACTTTTTATGTACACCAACAGGGCACTACAATGAAGACCCGAATCCTTTAGCCCGGTTCTTCTTCCACCCGTTCCAGTATCCTGAAAGTATAGGCCCATTCATTTTTAGCGTCCGGCTCATGGTGTTCGCGCCATGTTTCGCGCCAGTCGCCGGGCGCCAGTTCAGGGAAAAAAACATCTCCTTCCACCGTCAGGTCCACTTCAGTCAGGTAAACCCTGTCCCATAAATCCATGCTTTCCCGGTATATCGCCCCTCCGCCGATGATGAACGCCTCCTGTTCGCCGTTGTCGAAGGCCAGGCCCAGCGCTTCCTCTATGGAATGTGCGACCAATACTCCTTCTGCCGTAAAAAACGGATCGCGGGTGATCACAATGTTGGTGCGTTTGGGCAATGGCCGGCCGATGCTTTGAAAACAGTTGCGCCCCATCAGTACATGGTGATCCAGCGTAGTGCGTTTGAAATATGCCAGGTCGGCTGGCAGATACCAGGGTATCTGGTTGTTTTTGCCGATGACATTGTTTTTGGCGGTGGCGACGATTGAAGAAACGAGCATTTTTCAGTGGCGGTTGGCAGTGAGCAGCGATCAGGTGTTCTGAAGCAGCTCCTTTATGATAAATCGCATATGCGGTTCGGCAGAACGGGCAGTGGCAATGACGTCCTCCACCGTGGTTTCCCGGATGACCGACCGCGGGAAGGATACATTGGAAATAAGCGACAACATCATGACGGGCAAACTCATATGCCGGGCTACCAGAACTTCCGGCACCGACGACATGCCTGTGCAGTCGCTGCCGAGCCGGCGCAGCATTTCGTATTCCGCGGGCGTCTCCAGATTCGGCCCCTGGATAGACGAATAAACACCCTCCACAGCCCGGATGCCGTTGTTTTTGGCGATGGCCAGCGCCCGGGCGCGCAGGCCGGCATCATAGGTATGCAGCATATCGGGAAAACGAGGCCCCAGGCGTTCGTCGTTCTCGCCCCGCAACGGATGTTCGGGCAGCAGGTTGATGTGATCGCGTACCACTACCAGGTCGCCTGCCTTCAGGTGCGGGTTAATGCCGCCCGAAACATTGGTAATGATAAGTCTTTCGATACCCAGAAACTTCAATACACGCACCGGAAAGGTGACCTGTTGCATCGACCAGCCCTCGTAATAATGAAAGCGGCCGGCCATTACGACCACCGGGTGGTCGCCAAGATGCCCGAAGATCAAACTGCCTCTGTGGCTTTCAACGGTGCTCCTGGCAAAATGGGGAATATCGCGATAAACGATTTCCTTGCTTATGCGGATGTCGTCGATCAGGTTGCCCAGCCCCGTGCCGAGGATGATACCTGTTTGGGGTTGAAAATCCGTAATGCTGCGGATATGAGCAACGGCCTCCCGGATTTGTTCGTAAAGTTCCATGGCTTGCAGCGGCAAAAGTAAACATATCGCAGCGGAGCGAATACCGGCATTCTGATATTAAAAGAAGTGTTTTTTGCATATTTTTGATGGACCATATATCCGGATTACACTGAAGTGGAATATGGATCGCATTTTCATTACTCATCTTTCAGATTTCAACCATGAAACACTTGTATATTCTGTTGCTCGGCGGTCTTGTATGCTGCTTTGTTGCCTGCACCCCGACCGGATCACAAAAAAACGACGACGGCATCACGCTGAAAAGCTACTTCGCCCATTCCGGCAGCGGCGTTCAAAATGGGGGCGTGAAAGTGATCCCGATACAAACGCCCAAGGGCACTTTCAAGGTATGGACCAAACGCTTCGGCAACAACCCTAAAATAAAACTCCTTTTGCTCCAGGGCGGACCCGGTTGTACCCATGAATACTGGGAATGTATGGAAAGTTTTCTGCCGGCAGAAGGCATCGAGTTTATTTATTACGATCAGTTGGGTACGGGTTTTTCGGACAATCCCAACGATACTGCGATGTGGGACCTGCCGCGGTATGTAGAAGAAGTGGAGCAGGTGCGCAAGGCGCTGGATTTGACCAAAGATAATTTTTTCCTGCTCGGTCATTCCTGGGGCGGTATCCTCGCAATGGAGTATGCCCTGAAATACCAGGATAACCTGAAAGGGCTTATTATCTCCAATATGATGGCCAGTTGCCCGGAATACGGCAAATACGCAGATGAGGTGCTGTCCAAACAACTGGACCCAAAAGTACTCGATACGATCAGGATGATCGAGGCCAAAGGCGATTTCGACAATCCAAAATACATGGAATTGCTGATGCCGCATTTTTACAACCAGCATATCTGCCGGCTTCCGATGGCAGAATGGCCCGATCCGATGCAGCGTTCGCTGGATAAAATAAACCAAAGCCTTTATGTGACGATGCAGGGCCCCAGCGAATTCGGGATTGCCGGCAAGCTGGAATTCTGGGACGTAAAATCCAGGCTTCCCACGATAGGGGTGCCTACCCTGTCTATCGGCGCAACCCACGACACCATGGACCCGGAACACATGAAATGGATATCGACTGCGGTTAAAAAAGGCCGGTTCCTGTTGTGCCCCAACGGCAGCCACATGTGTATGTGGGATGATCAGCAAACCTATATGAAAGGATTGATCTCCTTTTTGACGGATGTGGATAAGGGAGCGATGTAACAAAAGGTCAGGGGAAGCAAGATTGTTCCGTATCGTAATGTCCGAAAGGTGGCGCCGGGTTATCTTGGCGCCATTTTTCTGACCGGATTTAAAAGTATGCTGAAAAAAGCCCTCCAGTTTTTACTCTTCTTAAGCATTGGCGTTGTCATTCTGACCCTTGTATTCCGAAGTCAAAATGCCGCGTTTCAGGAGCAATGCAGGCTCGACGGTGTTCCATCCGACCAGTGCAGCCTTACGGATAAGTTGATGCACGACTTCTCCACGATACACTACGGCTGGTTGGTTATGGTGATTGCTGCATTTACCTTGAGCAACATCTTTCGGGCGCTCCGCTGGCAAATGCTGATGGAGCCGCTGGGGTATCGCGCCGGCTTCGCCAATTCATTGTTGACGATTCTCTTGGGTTACTTCGCCAACCTGGGATTCCCGCGCATGGGTGAAGTAGTGCGTGCAGGCACCCTGGCCAAATACGAAGATATTCCGGTAGAGAAAGTAATGGGCACACTGGTGGTAGACCGGTTGATGGATTTTGTCTGCCTGTTTGTCGTAGTAGGCCTTGCCTTCCTTTTTGAAGGGCAAACGCTGCTGCATTTTATCGGGCAAAACAGGGGCGGAGCAGAGGGCGGCCTGATGCAAAACACGCTGGTATTAACCGCTTTGGGGCTGATGGCAGCGGGTGTGGCGGCGTTGTGGATATTCAGAGGAAAATTGATGCATTTGCCTGTTTATCAAAAAATTGCAAAACTGGTCAAGGGGTTTTGGGACGGATTGCGCAGTGTATTCAAACTTCGTTCTCCCGGGCTGTTTTTGCTCTATTCGGCCGGAATATGGTTGATGTTCTACCTGCAATGCTGGTTCAACCTGCAATCCTTTCCACCCACTGCGCAACTGGGTGCAGGTGCAGCATTGATGGTTTTTGTATTCGGCACACTGGGTTTTGTTATTCCTTCACCGGGTGGCATGGGTACTTTTCATGCGCTGGCAATAGCCGGACTAGCCCTCTACGGCATCAATGGCGGCGATGCATTTTCGTACGCCAATATTGCTTTTTTTGCGATACAGATATTCTACAATATTGTTGCAGGGGTGCTGGCGCTCATCCTGTTGCCGCTATTGAACAGAAAGTCCGCTGCTTGAAACCACGTGTCTGACTCAGGCAGGTTTTTTCTTCCAGAAAAGGAGTATCAGCCACGGTGCGATCATAATAAGCGCGATCAGAACCCAAAACTCGGCGCCTAGTTTTGCTGTATGATCTTGTGTTGATTGAATAAGATTCCAGGTCAGCGTCAGCATCAACAGGCTTACCAACAGGTACGTCACACGCAACAAAACACGCATTCTTTGGTATTCAAATGCTGCGTTTTCAGGGGTAATGGTGTTTAAATAATTGAATTTGTGCGGAAAACGCGTCATAAACATCATGCCTGCAACGGTAACAAAAGCAATGATCGGCATAAGGAAAATAATTTCCTTCGAACCGTAGCGGTCTGCTTCGCCGGCAGCGTTAAAGTGATGCGGGATCAAATCGGGTAAATCGCTGTAACTGTTGAGTGCCAGGACAAAACCAAGCATAACGAATATCCAGGATGCTACGTCAATCCAGCGCTCCAGGGATGATTTGGGTAAGTCGAGTTTCGGACGTATTTCCATTTTGCGGTACAATTTAGCCGGACAAATATTTACCCAATTCTTCAAAATAGTCTTAAAATCAGCCAAATATGTCTTCTTTTTCGACCATTGAATCAAAAATAAAAACGCCCGACCAACTGGCTGCAACTGTTGCGAAGTGGCGTGAGGCCGAAGAAACCGTTGTTTTCACAAACGGCTGTTTCGACCTGCTGCACTATGGCCACCTGCATTACCTGTCGCAGGCCAGGGATTTGGGCGACCGGCTTGTAATAGGCCTCAATAGCGGCGCTTCCGTGCGCCGCCTGAAAGGACCCAACCGACCCATCAACGATGAAATAACCCGCACCCACCTGATTGCAGCATTGGAAGTGGTCGATGCGGTCGTCATTTTTGAGGAGGATACGCCGCTGGAGTTGATAAAACTGGCTATGCCTGATATCCTGGTAAAAGGCGGCGACTGGCAGCCGGAGCAGATCGTCGGGTCGGATGTTGTACTCGCCAATGGCGGCAAAGTACTCAGCCTGCCTTATGTGGAAGGGTATTCGACAACGAATATCGAACAGAAAATACGGAAGGGTACCGGTTAAGTACCAGTTGAGTACCGGTTGAGTACCGGTTGGGTACCGGTTGAGTACCGGCGGCTTTAGCCGCTGAAGAGTTTACATCTCCCTCAAAAAGCCACCGGTACCACTTGTAACATCAACCGATGATAGAACGGTCTTTGGCCACATGCGTAGCATACAGCATCGCTGCGCCGGCAAGTCCAAGGTCTTTCAACAGCATAGAGGTGGCGTTTTGTGCGCCTTCTCCTCCTGCCATAGCCCCGGGTAGATGCACCATGAGCACAAGCAGCAAAAGAAATATGGCCAGCAAAGTAGTCGCCAGTTTATCGTATTTGCCGATATACATGCTGACAGCAGCGGCAATGAGACCTGCTCCGGAGAGAAATACCCAAACGATCTTTACCGGCATATAGGAAGGCACAACATAATCGGCCATGACCTGGGCGCTCATGAAGTGCATCAGACCGAAAACTGCAAAGGGAAGGGGGTAAATCCAGCGACCAAGGGATAAAAAAGCGTTCATAATTGAAATGGTTGTGTGAAAGATGTTGTTAATTTTGATGTTTTAACATCAAAATGTGTCTACAAAAATAGATTTATTATTTTAAATCATGTGTTTATTGTAGAAAAAATTTTACCTTGAAATACAACAACCCGGAATAATATTTTGAGATCAAAATATGGAAAATTCAACCACTCTGGAACGTTGGCGCCTTGTACTCGGATCAAAATCCGATGCCGAACAGGAGATTGCCCTGAATGCCGAAATGAAGGGTATGGACGCGGTACTGGATGCGCTGTATGATGCGCAACGACAGGGCGGGCTTGGCAGTTCATCGCCCAATATCAACCGCTGGTTGGGCGACATCAGGCGTTATTTTCCCACGCAGGTCGTTCAGGTGATGCAGCGCGATGCCCTGGAACGCCTTGGCCTGACCCAGTTGCTGCTTGAACCCGAGCTGCTCGACAGCGTCGAACCTGATGTACACCTGGTAGGCGCCTTGCTGTCGCTCAACAAAGCCATGCCCGACAAAACGCGCGAGACAGCCCGGCGTGTTGTGAAAAAAGTAGTGGAACGTCTGGAAAAAAAACTGCGCAACCCCTTGCGCGAAGCCTTGCAGAGTGCCCTCAATCGAAGCGTCCGGAACCGGCGACCGCGCGCCAATGAAATCGACTGGCGTCGCACCATACAGCAAAATATGAAGCACTACCAACCGGAATATCATACCATCATACCCGAACGGTTGATTGGCTTCGGACGCAAAGGTCAGGCGATGCGGCACGTTATGCTGCTGATTGATCAAAGCGGTTCGATGGCCGGTTCGGTGGTATACGCCGGAATTCTGGGGGCTGTCATGGCATCGGTACGTTCGCTGGAGACCCATATTGTGGCTTTCGATACAGCGGTAGTGGATTTGACGGAACATCAGCACGACCCGGTAGAATTGTTGTTCGGCACCCAACTGGGAGGCGGTACGGATATTGCCAGGGTGCTTCGATATGCCGAAACGCTCGTTCGTACACCCCAGGATACTATTATGGTGCTCATCAGCGATCTGTACGAAGGCGGAAGTCGCATCGATATGTTGAAAAGAGCCGCAGCATTACGCCGTTCCGGTGTTACAGTGGTGGCCCTGTTGGCCCTGAGCGATGAGGGCGCGCCTTCCTACGACCACGAAAATGCCGCCGCACTTGCCGCGCTCGATATTCCCTGCTTTGCCTGTACACCGGAACGCTTTCCCGACCTGATGGCCGCAGCCATACAAAAACGCGACCTGAAAACCTGGGCGGGCGAAAACGGGATTGCACTAAAAGCGTAACCCCTTGCCAGGAGCCTCCATGATTTAAAAAATCCGGTGCATTGCAATTTCCCCACGTTGAAAATCATAAAAATGAAGAGTTTTGCGGCTTGAAATTATCCTTGGGCCATTTGTCCGCTTCAACTGAAATCATATTTTCATGAAAAATCTATTTTTATTAGCCGTTTCCGCCGCGATCATCCTCTGTTTTGAATTTTGTGAAAACAAAACGGCCAGAACGGGTTCCTACGGCAATGCAACCGGAGAAAATACAAGTGGCGCTTCGGCGGAACTGCCGCCCGGCAAAAACGATTCGCTGGCCGGCTTTCCGGGTTGCGAAAGAGCAGCCTGGTCGCCTTTATCGACCAACTCCGAAGAATTTATCTATCAGCACTATGTGGTTAAGATCACACGGCCGCAGGATGGATCCGGAGAAGAAATTGTTGTCCAGCGCGATTCAGGTCGTGCCGATTTTACTATCCCGATCCATGAAGGCGGGCGCTTTTACGGGATCAGCCGCAACAGGCTTTTCATAGACGCTGGTACCGGCCCGAACAACCGGGAGGTATATGTCTATGATCTCGACAGGATGTTGCAGTTATTCGGAACGCCATACTGCGGCGATCTGCAAATTGTTCAGTCCGAGAAAATCAGGTACCTGGTGCCGGTGGGAGAGCAGGATGTGGTAAAAATGCCGGAATGTCCTGAAAAGGCGGAGTGGGAGAAGAAGGGCCTGCGGGTAGGCTATGGACAGCGCTGCCTGTTCAATTTTGTCAACCGGTCGCTGACGCGAAAATCGGAATGGGAATGTGTGCCCCTGCAATGACTGCTTGAAGGGCGATCACCATATCAACGGCTGAATCGCTTTTGCAGTTCTGTCAGTTCGAATGTGATGAAACAATTGCGTCCCGAGGGGCTGCTGTAGGGCACTGAGCAGGCGAACAGTTGGTCGATCAGGTCCTGCATCTCGGATATGGCAAGCGGCTGGCCGCGTTTGACGGCGGCGCTGCGTGCCATAGCCCGGGCAAGGTTATCCTGGGTCCCCAATTCGAGTTCGAGGTTATCTTTATATTGTTCGAGTACCTTTTCCAGCAAAGCCTCCTCTGATACACCTGCCAGGTCGGCGGGCGTTCCGTGTACGACAAATGCATTGCCGCCAAACTCGGCTATCTCAAACCCCAGGTAGTTGACTTCCTGAAGTATGTCGCGCAGCAAGGCGGCATCTGCTGCAGGGAATTCGATGGTTTTGGGAAATAACAGTTTCTGTGTTGCAATGGGTTGACTGCCCAGGGCATCGAGATAGCGTTCATACAGGATACGCTCGCTGGCGGCTTGCTGATCGATCAGCAGGAAACCCGATTTGATGTGGCTGACAATATACTGGCCGTGTATCTGATATGGATCCTTCTGTCCTTTCGTGAAGCTGCCGCTTTCGTCGTCCATAGCCGTGGTTTCGGCGCTGGAGCGCACTTCAAAGTTCAGGACCTCATTGCTGCCGGCTCCGCTATCCATTTCGCCTTGTTGTGCATCTGCCTTGTCCACAGCGGCCAGGCCCTCATAAAGATCCTGCCAGTGGCGCAGGTTGTCTGCATGGCGCTGGTCGTCGGGTTGTTTCGGCGGCCTGGAATAATCGCCTACAGAAGGGGGGCGATCAGACTGAGGCCTCAGAAAAGGCGTTTTGGTTGGGGTCGCCTGGAAGGCAGGCTCCTGTTCAAAATCAAGCGTAGGTGTAATGTTATGACTGCCCAGTGCGTGGCGTACCGTCACCTTCAGGTAGTTGTATACGAGTTTTTCGTCGTCGAATTTTATTTCCTGTTTGGTTGGATGCACGTTGATATCAATCCGCATGGGATCGATGTCGAGAAACAGGACATAGAAGGGAAAGGTATCGGCGGGCAGGAGGTCTTCATATGCGTTCACCACGGCATGGTGCAGGTAACTGCTTTTGATGAATCGCTTGTTTACAAAAAAGAGCTGCTCGCCCCTCGTTTTTTTGAAGTAATCGGGCTTGCCTACGAATCCGGTTATTTTCAGGATATCGGTTTCTTCCTGTACCGGTACGAGTTTTTTATTCACGGCATCGCCGAATATCTTGACGATGCGTTGGCGCAGGTTACCCGGGGGCAGGTGAAAAATTTCCTGGTCATTGTGGTGCAGCGAAAAGAAAAGGTCGGGGTTGGCCATGGCAACACGCTGAAATTCGTCGAGGACATGGCGCATTTCCACCGGGTCGCTTTTCAGGAAATTACGACGGGCCGGCACGTTGTAAAAGAGGTTTTTGACGGCAATACTCGTGCCTGCCGGTGTTTGACAGGGCTCCTGCGTTTTTACCATGGAGCTTTCAACGGCGATGCGCGTTCCCAATTCGTCTGTTGCCCGGCGTGTCCGCATTTCTACCTGCGCGACGGCTGCGATAGACGCCAGGGCTTCTCCTCTGAAGCCCATCGTGCGTATGGCAAACAAATCCTTGGATTCCCGGATTTTTGAAGTGGCGTGCCGCTCAAAACTCATACGGGCATCCGTTTCTGACATGCCGCAACCGTTGTCCACAATCTGGATGAGTGTTTTGCCCGCGTCGCGAACGATCAGTTTAATCTGCGTGGCGCCGGCATCAATGGCGTTCTCCATGAGTTCCTTGACCACCGAGGACGGGCGTTGCACCACTTCCCCTGCAGCGATCTGGTTGGCCACGTTATCCGGCAACAATTGAATGACGTCAGTCATGGTCGGGTGCGCATATCCGGTAGTTTTTGTCTTTTTGTATTCGAAGCGTAATGGGCGGGATATGCGCTATTTGTGCAAAGATACCGCATTTTATGCGAGACAACGCTATTTCGCCGGATCAGGCATCTTTAAAAACATTCTGAAAAAGCGAAAAAACCTGACTTTGGGGCAGATTCTTCTTTATGGTTTATATTTTTGCCTGAATTTTCTGCATCACTACAATACGGACAACAAATATGGAAAATATCCAAAACACACGCGGCAAAGGATACTGCATACTGTACATCTTTATGGCTTTGTTTTTCCTGACAGCGCTGTTGCTGATGCTGTACAACCGCAGCAGTGTACTTGAGTTCCCTAAATAGGATCGCCGTGCGGCGATAAAAAATCACAGGGGCTATCCCGGGTTATCGGGTTAGCCCCTGTTTTGTTTATTCACCGTCCTTCTTTCTACCAAAGGGTATGGCATAGGCAAGTCCGGCGTTGAGCAGCGGTTTTCCTGTGTCGAAGGGGCTGTTTTTATAACTGCCAATGCCTATCTGTCCGTAGGCGGTAAAGTTGTTAATTGTGCCGTGCAGGGTAAACTGGTGCATTCCCAACGAAGGGGAAAAACCCTCTCCTCTGGATCTGTCCCAGCCATATCGAAGCCCGAAATGGCGGTTTTGCGAAGGCGCATACCGGAAGTCCATGTTTATTCCGAAACCACTGCCGCCGCTGCCCTTGTAATCGGCATCGAATATATCGGGTCCGAAAAAGGGAAAAAGGGCGACTTTGGTTATCACCTGGGTGGCTTCATCTTTTGTGAGGCTTGAAAACTCGCCCCGCTCGTTGAACGTCTGGAATGCCAAACCCAGCAGTATTTCGAAATTGTCCTCAACGGGTATCCGCGTGCCTATTTCATGGCGAGCGCCGAAGCCGTGGTATTTAAACGGGATCAGCCCCGCCGTCTCGTTTCCCGGTATAGTGTCGATCTGGTATTTTCCCCAGTACCCGAATAAGCCGCCGCTGTAGTAGAAGTATTTGCGCATGAACGAAATGTGGGCCGCAAATTCGTAAGAATTGTTTTTCTCGTTGTCGTAGTAGATGACGCCCCTGCCGGTTCTTCCGGATAAACCAATAGCATTTGCTTTTTCCCCTTTATAGACAGGTTTTGCCATGTAAGCGTTGTTGCTTCCCAGGTATGCAGGGCCATATTTGGGACCGCAACCCGGCAGACACAGGGCGGTAAGCAGAAAACATACAGGCAAGCATGTAATAACCGTTTTCATGATACAGATTGTTTTAGTTAACATGATCATTTCAACTTTACTGACACACGCCTGCGCTTTGCGCCTCACATTGGGTAATATGTTGCACCTTTTTTACCCCTCATCCTCGTCCGATTCGCAGTCGTAATGTTTTTTAGGTCTTCCCGGGCGTTCCCGGCCTTCGTTGCCTTTGGGCGATTCGAGTATTTTCTGAATGATTCTGGCCCGTTCCTTCCTCACCCATTCCTGCATTTTGGCGTCCTCTTCGCGGTCAAAATAACGGACGCCGTCGACCCAGGTCTTCTCAGCCTTTGCATATATCGACAGCGGATTATCGTTCCACAGCACCAGGTCGGCGTCTTTTCCTTCCTTGATGCTGCCAACACGGTCGTCGACACGCAGTAACTTTGCCGGATTGATGGTGACCATTTTCCAGGCATCCTGCTCTTTCATACCTCCGTACAGTACACTTTTGGCCGCTTCCTGGTTAAGGCGGCGGGCCATTTCCGCATCGTCGGAATTGATGGCCACCGTGACGCCCTGGTCGGCCATCATCTTGGCGTTGTAGGGTATGGCCTCGTATACTTCATACTTGTAGGCCCACCAGTCGCTGAACGTACTGCCGCCCACGCCGTGTTTGGCCATCTTGTCGGCAACTTTATAGCCTTCAAGTATATGGGTAAAGGTGTTAACGCGGAATTTGAAACGCTCGGCTACCCGCATCATCATCGTGATCTCCGACTGCACATAGGAGTGGCAGGTGATGAAGCGTTTTGATTCGATAATTTCAAGCAGGGCCTCCAGTTCAAGGTCTTTCCGGTAGGGTTTGCCCGATTTTTTGAGTTTGCCGTACTCCTCTGCGCGGGTGAAGTAATCCACGTAGGTTTGTTCCACACCCATTCGGGTCTGGGGGTATCGGTTGGTGCCGGTCCAGTTGCTTTGTTTGACGTTTTCCCCCAAAGCGAATTTGATATACCCCGGCCAGTTCCTGAATTTGAGGTCTTCGGGCGCCACGCCCCAGCGGAGTTTGATCAGTTGCGTCTGGCCGCCGATGGGATTGGCCGAGCCGTGCAGGATATGACTCGTCGTGACACCCCCGGCGAGTTGGCGGTAGATGTCGTTGTCTTCGGAGTCGATCACATCGGCGATGCGCACTTCTGCGCTGCTTTCCTGGGTGCCCTCATTGATGCCGCGCGATGCGGCGATATGGGAGTGTTCGTCGATGATCCCGGCCGTAAGGTATTTTCCGGTACCGTCAATGATCGTGGCATTGTCCTGCACCAGCAACCGGCGGCCGATCTTTTTAATTTTTCCTCCGGAAACCAGCACGTCGGCGTTTTCCAAAACGCCCTCTTTTTCTCCTGTCCAGACAGTAGCATTCCGGATCAATACTGCTTCTGCCACCGGTTTTTTCTTGTTGCCAAAAGCAATGAACGGGAAGATAATGTCCCCCACCTCCGGGGCTACAACCGGGTTTTGCTTGGTCGGTTTGTCGGGGCCTGCAGTTTTGACAAATGCAGCGCGCCAGTTGATCCAGGAGCCGTCGGGCAGGGTTCCCCGGCCCGACCATTCGCGGCTGCCGGCAGTGCCGGAAAGGGCAACCGTGCCTTTATTCAGGGTATCGGGCTGGAAGGAAAGTGTCATCATGCCATTTGCGGTGGCGACGAGCGTCGCTTTCACTTTGGAACTATCCGGTTTGATGATCTGGGCATCAAGCATTTCTGCCTTGCGCCTGATGCTCAGGCCGTATGTATCCTGACCGACTTGCAGGCTGTAATCGCCAAGGCGATCCGGGGAAGCGTCAAAGTAACCGGGGGTGTTCACTTCCATTGGTTTGCCCTGAACCCAGTTTTCATAAATCTTTGTTTCTTTTTGAAACAGATCGCCCGAAGTGATGATAAAATTGGCAATTTTTCCGGGTTCGAGACTGCCGATGCCCGGCATTCCGGTTGGCGCATACATACCGATGAAACTGGCGGGGTTGTAGGTAAGCGCTTGCAGCGCAGTTTGTTCCGACAGGCCGTATTCGATCGCTTTCCGGAGGTATTCCCAGAATTTTTTGCGGTCTTTCATTCCTTCGGAAGTGAGGGCGAACGGAATGCCCGCCGCTTCGAGTCGTCCGGGATTGGAAGGCGCCAGTTCCCAGTGTTTCAGGTCCTTGAGTGAGACGTCGAGTGCCTCAAAGGGGTCTTTAACTTCATAGTTTTCCGGGAATGCCAGCGGTACGATGAGCGATTGGCCGCTGGCCTTTACCTCTTCGATGCGCTGGTATTCGTCGCCATTGGTTTTTACCAGGTATTTGACGTTGAATTCACGGCCAATCGCGGCGATGCGGAGGATATCGAGTTTGTCGGATGCCTCAAAAATCTGGGGCAGGCCCTGTATATTGTTCCAGGCTTCAAGCGACAGGTTTTTTTCCACTTTATGCCCCTCCTGCCGGTACCATTGGCCGTCGAGATAAGTTTGCCGGATGAGCGCGATACAACCCATCAGCGAAGAAGGATAGCTTTGGGTGCTGGTACCTTTCCTGGAGGAGAGGTGGTGGCTGGCGGTAGTCGACAGAATGACCTCCTGCTCCGGATCGCTGCCGAGTGACACAAAAGTTCCGGTGCCTCGGGAAATGCCGTCGGCCTGGTGGGTGAGCACGGCGCCGAAACCGAGTTTGCGCAGTTCTTCTGCCGTTTTTGCGTCTACCGAAAAATTCTCGGCAGCACTGAATTCGGGTTTAAGCGCTTCGTTCCAGGCAAAAGCGCCTTTTGTGCCCGATGTGCTTGTTTGCTGTCCGCGCCCTACGGGTCCCTGGCGAGCCGGCTGGGCCGGCAGGCCATAGCCTGTTGCATAGAGGTCAATAAAAGCAGGATAAATATTTTTTCCACTGCAATCGATCACCACGGCATCGCCGGGCAGGGTTGCTTTTAGTCCGCAAACCTCCACTATGCCGTCGCGGATGAGCAGGGTTGCCCCTTCGATGCGCGTTTTGTAGTCGGTATATATGGTGGCATTGGTAAAGGCGAAAATGCCGGGGCGTTGGTCGGAAGGGGCGGATTGTGGAAAGGATACCTGTGCGACAACCGAAAGTTGATTGGCGAGTAACGCCGTAAGCAGCAATAACCGGATCGTTATTTTCATGAAAGGAGGAATTTAATGGGGTGAAAATAGGTAACTGCCGTAGATTTTGCGCAATAAGTGCACAGGGATGTCGCGGCAGGCTGCTTGCTACCCGGAGGTTTTTCTGAGGGATCCCCTGTTTATTCGCCTTTAGGTGGGGGTTGGGTTTTGTTTTCTTTGGGCGAACGCCCGGTGTTTTTCAGGGCCTGGTGTATGATCCATTCCAACTGGCCGTTTACGCTGCGAAATTCGTCGGCAGCCCACTTTTCAAGCGCTGAGTAGGTTGCATCGTCAATGCGCAGGACGAATGATTTTTTTGCTGCCATTTTTGTATAGTTGTTCCTGTACGCCGAAACCTATGAGGTCTGCCAGACCTCATAGGTTTAAAAGTTTGAAAAACAGGCGGTTATTGGTGCAGAGTGCCGGTATTGACCACCGGTGATACATTTCGGTCGCCGCAAAGCACGACGAGCAGGTTGCTCACCATGGCGGCTTTCTTTTCTTCATCTAGGTGGATGATCTGCTTGCTCGACAGCTGTTCGAGTGCCATTTCCACCATGCCTACGGCGCCTTCCACGATCTTGCTGCGGGCTGCAACAATGGCAGTTGCCTGCTGGCGCTGGAGCATGGCACTGGCGATTTCGGTCGCATAAGCCAGGTTGCTGATCCGCGCCTCGATCACCTCTATCCCGGCGATGGCCAGGCGCTCGCTGATCTCTTGCGCCAGCTGGTGGTTGACCTCTTCGAGGCCCGAACGCAATGTTACGGTGGCATCTTCGTCTTCCAGATTGTCGTAACTGTACATGCCGGCCAATTTACGCACGGCAGCCTCGCTTTGTGTTTTGATAAAATCCGGATAATGTTCCACCGCGAAGGCCGCTTTAAAGGTGTCCTTTACCCGGTAAACCACCACCGATCCGATCATGATTGGATTGCCCTGCTTGTCGTTGACCTTGATCATGGGTACATCAAGGGTAACGGCGCGCAGCGATACCCTTTTTTTCGTGAAGAAAGGGTTAGCGTAGAAAAAACCGCTTTCTTTAATGGTGCCTACGTATTCGCCGAACAAAGTCATAACGCGACTGCTGTTTGGCTCGATAGCCATAAATCCGGGTGCTATGAAAGCCGTATCTGCCACGAGTATCAATACGCCGGCAATAACAGATGCTTTCGTGATCAGCAAAGCAATACCTGCAAGGAACAGCAATGCAAAAAGCAATAGCATAGCCCAGCCGGATGTAGGTTTGGTTGTCTTTTCCATGATTTGATTTGATTTTGATGTGATACTATTTTGATAGCAAATGTAATTACATATGGACATGCTTGTCAAGGCCGGCGGGGAAAAAGACGAGGAATCTTTCCCCGGCAACGACGGAGTGCAGGAAAAAAGCGACAAAATCCGACCGGGAATCAAATGTGCCGTTCAAGACCGGCAAACCACTTTTTCAACACAGTTTTTTCAGACAGGTACTCGAAAACGACATAGGAAAAAACGGCAACGGCAGCGCCTGCAATCACATCGATCACATAATGATGCCGCGAATACACCGCTGAAAACCAGATGCCCAGAACAAAAAGGGTGAACAGGCTGGTCAGCCACGGCTTTTTCAGGCGCAGCCCGTACAGCAGACACAAAACAGGGTAGGCGGAATGCAGCGAAGGGATGGCTGCGAATACGTTGGCGTTTTTGCTGTACATGCCTTCAAACAGGCTGATGCCCAGAAGCCGGTCAAAGTTGATCAGTCCGGCGGCATTGCCCGGCGTACCGTGTATCACCTCAAAACCGTACGCCTCCACATACCAGGGCGGCGCCGCCGGGTACAGGTAGTAAATGCAAAAGCCTACGAGGTTGGTAAAAACGAAAGCGTACGAAAACTTCAGGAAGAGGATTTTGTCGTTGCGCAACAGCCAAAAGGCAAAAATCAGTGGTACCGGCACCCAGTTCAGGTAGAACAACCCGCTCGCAATGTCCCAGAAGGGTGTATGGTTGATCTTGAAGTACTCGTTCAGTGTGAGCACACTTTCCGGCATTTGGAGGCCAAACCACGCCTTTTCGAGGTAATACGGCTCTGCAACGTGGATGGGGTTTACTTCATAATTGGGCACTACGCGCATCGAATCGTATATGATCCAATAGGCGATAAACACGCCGAAAGCCAGGACAAAACGCCGGGTGGTTTGGTGGATATAGTACAACGCCAGCGCAAACACATATAAATAAATGTGCTCGCTTCGCAGTCCGACAAAAAAGTAAAACCAGGAAAAATATGCTGCTGTGCCGGCGAGAAGCGTCAGAAACTGTTTCATGGAAAGGTTTCGCTTCTTTTCCTAGGGTATGAATTTTTCGTAGACTGCTGCACCGGTCGAGGGGTCTTTGCCGAACAGTTCGACGTATTCCACTTTGGGGGTCAGGGTAAAGGTGGTGCCTTTGTCAATTTTTACGAAAACCTTCTGAAGCGCCATTTTTTTGTTGTTGATCTCGATGAGGACGTAAGGTTTCCCTTTTTCATCGAATTTCAGGCGCAACTTTTTTTTGGAATAGCTTACCAGGTGAAATTCGTATTCATTGCTGCCCTCCACTTTTTTGGCCTTTACGCCATAGGCGAAGGTGCGTTGCAGGTAGTTCAGCCCGGCCGTACTGCCGTCTTCGGCATATCTGATCCAGTAAATATTGATGGGTTTGTCTTTCTGAAATGCTTTGCCTTCTACATTGGCATCGTACACGATCGTATTGGTGTTGCCGGTACGCTGGATATAAAAAAGGCGGTTCAGGCCGTCAGGCGGGGTCGGGTAAGAATCCTGGGCAAAAATTGCGCATGCAGAAAAAAGGATCAGCAGCAGGATGGAAAAGTAATTTTTCATGAAACATTATTTGTTTTCGAGCGCGTCCAGCGCGGCCTTCGATTCGCGCAGCCGCCGTATGGCCGTCCAGTTGGTCAGAATGGCCATGATAAAAATTGGAAATGTAAAGAGTGTGATGTTTTCCAGTAAAGGGAAACCTGTGCCGGGCACCGTGTATTTGAATTGCCCGGAATACTGGGCCAAAATGCCGCAGAGCACTGCCGAAATACCGATCAGTAGTATGCGTTCCGGGCGTTGCATCAAGCCCCCCTTGCATTCGATACCGAGGCCCTCCGCGCGTGCGCGCACATAACTCACCATCATGGAGCCGATCATCGCAATAAAGGCGAAAAGCGAACTCAGGAAATAACTTTGTGCAACGAGGTAATAGCAAATACCCAGAAACATCGCCAGTTCGCTGTACCGGTCGAGTACCGAGTCGTACAATGCGCCGAAACGGCTCTCCATCCGGCCAACACGGGCGAGACGGCCGTCGATCATATCAAACAAACCGCCAAAAAGGATGATCGCACCACCCCAGCCTACATACCGCAGATCTGTACGGGGTTCTCCTCCCCCCACAATAAAAACCACTGCCGCAATCACATTAATGATAAAACCAATCGTAGTCACGGCATTGGGCGTAATGCCGATCTTCAGTAGCAAATTAATGAACGGGTTAATGAGCTTATAGACGATAGGCTGTCCCACTTCTTTCAGAAAATTCGACATATGGCTTCGTTTTGAAAATACCTGGCTGAGAACATGTCAAAAGTAGCGAATTGGCCAATCATGTGCGTATTAATTCTGACTGGTCAAAGCCGTTTTTACATGAAAATCACTCCAAATCTTGTCAGGCAGGCTGTTTTCCGGACAAATTTCGGTTGTCATCCTTAAAACTCCAGCCTGAAGCGCATCCGGACGCCGAGTTTGGAAATACCCGGGTGATCGGTGTATGTGAGGCGGCGTACCAGGTCGAGGCGCACAAACTTGAATATGTTGGCTACACCCACGCTGGCTTCTATGTATGGCTTTTTTTCCAGGGTATAGGTGATGGTATTGCCATCGTCGTCGACCGGGAAAGACAACAGACCGTTTTCCGGACTGGGACGGTTGCTGTTGTCCAATCCACCCCATAGCGCTTTGGCCGTGATCACCTCGCGCCATTTCAACCTGCGGAGCAGGGGAATACGGTTGAAGAAGAAACCGCCGAAATTGTGGAAAGCACTGATGGCAAAATACTTGTCGCTGACAAATTCCAGGAAGTTCATCAGGTTATATGATTCCAGCTGGTAGGCAAAGGTTTGGTTGGCGCGGTGCGCGATAAGCAAGGGGTAAGGCACATTGCCGAATACCCTGCCGCCTTCCATTACCACGATCGACCAGCCAATGGGCGACAGGTAAAAGGTTTTTTCGGCTTTCAGGGTTACCCTGTGGTAATCGTACTGACTGCTGAGAAAATTCCCTACACCGGCTGCGTAGTCGACGGTAAAGATCGGATACTTGTTCAGAATAGGGGTACGATATGTTGCACCCTGGTAAAACTGTTCGTTGGGGGCATAGCGGAACGAAGCGCCCAGCTCGGTCGTGATAACTTCCTTTTGAATAAAGGTGCCGTCCTGACGTTCGTAGTCGAACTTCAGTGCGCCTGCTGGCGCATATCGTATGTTTTGGGCAGAAAAAGTGTAGGTTATGCCGTCGTAGTTCTCTTTGAGGTATTCGATGCCCGCCGTTTTCACGTAGTACATCTTATTGTTCACGCCCCGTTTGAATGACAGGAAGAAGTTGTCTTCCTGGATGAACTTCAGGTTTTGTCCCGGAATTTTCACATCATTTTGATACCAGACTTTCAAACGGTTGATCGGGTATCGAATCGGGTGTGATTTACCGAAGGCGTAATAGGCGCCAAGATACCCTTTCAATTTTTCGTCCTTGAACCCGTATGCCGCATACGTTTCGAGCATCAGGTGCTTGGAAAACGTCGGGTTGGTGCGACCGCCGAGACGACCGCGAAAACCTTCTACGGGATTGAAGCTGTAAAATGTATTGGCCGGACCTACGTCGAACCCGCCGATTGGGGTATAGCCCTCAAATATGAATTTAACAGTACCCATGAACCGGCGGAACGGGCGGTAGTTGTTGAGGCTGTCTACCATTTTATAAATGCCGCGCTCGCGAACGGAAAGCGTATCGTGGCGGTTCTCGGCCCAGAACGACTCGGGGCGTACCTCTGCCTCTTCGTCTCTGAACTGGTTGACCTTGGTTTGAAAGAGTGAATCCGGCAGGAATTCATTCAGGTGATATTTGGTGTAGGAAGTGATCTTTCGCCCGAGCAGCGACCGTGCGTTCTCGCTTTTTGTCAAACCAAAATCCATAAATATCTCGTCCTTCGACAGCATGAGGCCGCGTCCGGCGCCGGGTGTTTCCACCCAGTCGAACTCCTGGTTGATCTGCATTTCGTTCACCCAGTTCAGGTTGATATCTTTGGGTATGCCCACTTCGATCTTGCGCAAGGCATAAGTAGAGTCGAGGGCAATCCATAAATAGCCCATAAAACCCAGGTCGGATTTTTGCCGCGGTGCAAAATACATGTGCGCGCAAGGCGTACCCATGACCTTTACGGTGTCGAGGATATAAAAACGGTAAAGGTTGGGCGAGATCGGCGACAACGGGCTGACGAAATCGACCGTGACCAGGTTGATCGAATTGTCGTAAAAATCAATGTCCTGGTACATGTTTTCGATACCGCTGGAAAGACCCTGATTGTCCAGGTAGCCCGGCAGGGTGGAGTTGCGCTCGCCGCGGATGTATTCTTTTTGCGACTGTGGCGACTTCCGGTAATAGACGTCGGACAGTGTTTCCCGCAGGAAGAAGGGCAAGCTGACATCTCCGGATACCTTGTTGGTATCGACATTGTCGAAAATGAACTGAATTTTTTTGAACAGAAAGTTGCCGCGCATCTTGTCCGTCACGTTGTTCAGCGCGAACTGTACCTTTTCGTATTTTTCAAAATCGTAGTAGTCGAACGATTCTTTCCGGTTCTTGTCCTTATGATCGATCGCTTTCTGTATGAGTTCGACTGCGGGGTTGTTTTTATTCCGGTACTTACCCGATTTGACCACAACTTCCTTCAGGTTGCCGCCGCTTTCTTCGAGTCTTATGCTTAGTTCGGTATTTCTGCCGGGGCTTACGTTGAAATGCAGGGTGTTATAGCCAACAAGCGAGACGGTCAGCGAGGTGATTTTCTCCTTTGTTTCGATATAAAAGTTGCCGTTGATATCGGAAACCACACCGAGGTTGGTGCCGTCGAATTTGAGGCTCACATAAGGCATTGCTTCTTCCGTAGCGGCGTCGACGACACGGCCACGAACAATAGTGGTAGTCCCCTGGGCAAAAAGGGCAGAGCCCATGGCGACAAAAAGGGCGATGATCAACAGCCGGAAGCTGGAAATTTTGTTCATAGCAAGAGGTTCGTTCAATTGATTCAAATGGTTGGAGTTTAAACAAGTTATTTTGGGATTAAAACGCTAAGTGTTGAAACACCTTTGTTGAAAAAAAGATTTATCCTGTCAGCAAATAATTATGGAACTTATGATTACGCGAAATATTGGACGTATTACGGCAAAAAAGGTGGCAATCCAGTGATAAAACTTAAAACTATCTATCTACGTATAATCGATTTATGTGGATTTAAAAAACCGGTTATCTGAACACCAATTTTTTATTGAATACAAATCCGAACAGCCATACGGCCACTGCCGTTGTTATTCTTGCCGGCCACGCCTCTATGGCCAGAACGCTATTCAGCGCCCATACGCCTGCGACATTTAGGCCCATCCCCATCATAATACCTGATACATATCTCAGGCGCAAAACGTTCCCGTTGCTGCGTTTTGAATGGCTGAACACCCAGGAGCGATGCAGCCAAAAGGCTACCATTGCACCCAGCGTACGGCCGCAGACAGTTGAAAGCACAGGTGAAACGCCCATATATGCAAGCGCAACCTGGAACATGGCAAAGTCTGCCGACGTGGCAACAGCTGATGTCGAACAATACTTACCCATCAGGCCTGCCAGATTTTTCATCCGTTGCCGAAGGGTAGGTTCCTTTAAAAAAACGTCACT